>SXGT01334260.1_pt1 | contig 24246 bp, 29 predicted proteins | sample 3176221 | NCBI WGS metagenome assembly SXGT01 (sample SAMN11356862, study PRJNA531348) | freshwater metagenome | isolation source: freshwater sample F1-120 | place: China: Fuxian Lake, Yuxi | collected 2017-12-25
CCATCCCACCTTGGGTCGCTGCGGCCTCGACCGCGGCTTTCTTCGAGCTGAACCAAATGATGCCCATGACCACTGCCGCGATCCCGCAACAAAGGCCGCCGACCACCGGCCAGATCTGCCAGGTCGATTTCTTGGAGCCCACGGCGGTGAACGCATGGTCGGGATACTTGCTCGCGTCCACGCAGATGTAGATGCCGAAGGCAAGGCACGCCAATCCGATCACCGACGTAATCGGATTCAAACGGAACTCGACATTCGTTTCGGCAAGAAGCCGGGCCATCGCGATCACGGGTCACCCTTCGGTTCGTGGAGGCACCAGCGTGCCAGACCGTCCGGCGCAGGTGGTGGATATCTCGTCGGAAGAACCCCGGCTCTAGAGTCCCCGCACCGCCACATGTACGAGGAGACCCGCCCATGACCTTCTTCGAACACGACATCGACTCGTTGCAGGGTAAGCCCGGCGTGCTGAAGGAGCAGGCGGGCAAGGTCGTGCTGGCGGTGAACGTCGCGTCGAAGTGCGGGCTCACGCCGCAATACGAACAGCTCCAGGCAATGCAGAGCCGCTACGCCGACCAGGGCTTCACGGTCGTCGGGTTTCCGTGCAACCAATTCCTCGAACAAGAACCCGGCACGGCCGACGAGATCGCCGAGTTCTGTCAGGTCAACTACGGCGTGACCTTTCCGATCACGCAGAAGATCGACGTGAACGGCGACGACCGCCACTCGGTGTTCACCCAACTCACCGAGTCGACCGACGCCGAGGGACACACGGGCGACATTCGCTGGAACTTCGAGAAGTTCCTCATCGGTCGCGACGGAACCGTCGCCGCACGATTCTCACCAGTGATGGTCCCCGACGCGGCCGAGATCACGAGCGCCATCGAAGCAGCGCTCTGACCCGAGGCCGCTTCCGAAGCCGCTTCCGAAGCCGCTTCCGAAGCCGCTTCCGAAGATTGAGTCAGCTGTTGGCGCGAATGTCCGCGATGGCGGTGGGCGCGAACTCAGCGAAGCCGCCGCCGACGTCGTAGCTCTTCACGATGACGCCTTCGGGGTTGATGAGATACCCGTAGCGCTTCGAGAAGTGCACCTTGTCGGTGCCGGCGTCGCGGGTTCCGTAGGCGACACCAACCTGCTCGTCGACATCGGAGAGCAGTTCGAACTGGTACCCGAACTTCTCCTTGAACGCCAAGTTGTCGGCAACGGTGTCGAAGCTCGCACCGAGCACCACGCAGTTGAGTGAATCGAATGCGTCGGCCATGTCACGCAGGCCGTTCCCTTGAATCGTTCAACCAGGGGTGTCGGCCTTGGGGTACCACCAGAGCAAGACCCACTTGCCGATCTGGTCCGACAACGTGACCGGATTACCGGCCGTGTCGGGCAACGTGAAATTCGGAGCCTGAGTTCCTTCGGAGAGCATGGCGGCGAACCCTACAGCGCGGACTTCTCGAGAATGTGCACGCCGCACGCGGAGCCGAGGCCGATCACGTGCGCGAGGCCGACCTTGGCACCTTCGATCTGTCGGTCGCCGGCCTCCCCCCGCAAGTGGTGGCAGATCTCCCAGATGTTCGCGATGCCGGTCGCCGCGATCGGGTGGCCCTTCGACTCGAGGCCCCCCGACACGTTGACCGGGGTCTTGCCGTCGCGCCACGTCGCGCCCGACTCGAAGAACGCAGCCGCGCCCCCCTCTTCGCACAGGCCGAGGTTGTCGTAGTGCACGAGTTCTGCAGTCGCGAAACAGTCGTGCAGCTCGACGAGGTTCAGGTCGTCGGGGCCGACGCCGGCCTGCTCGTACGCCTGCTTGGCTGCCCGCTTCGTCAGCGTGTTGACGTCGGGGAGCACCTGGCAGCTCTCGGTGTAGGGGTCGGACGTGAGCACCGATGCCGACACCTTCACCGCGCGTCGTTGCTGTTCGAGCGACAACGTCTTCAACTTCGAGTCGCTGATGACAACTGCGGCCGCGGCGCCGTCGCAGTTCGCGGAGCACATCGGGCGGGTGTTCGGGTACGCGATCATGATGTCGTTCATGATCTCTTCGAGCGTGAACCGCTTCTGGTACGCCGCGAGGGGATTCAGGGTCGAGTGCGCGTGATTCTTCTCGGAGATCTTCGCGAACAACTCGAAACTCGTCCCGCCGTACTTGTGGCCGTACTCCATGCCGATCTGGGCGAAGACGCCCGGCATCGTCTCGGTGCCGATTCGACCGTCGACCGCGGCAACCGAGCCGTACCGACCCGAGGGCTTGAACACGTTGCCTTCGGCCTTGCGCGAACCACCCGCGAGCAGACCGACGCCGGCGAGCTTCTCGACCCCGACCGCGAGACCCATGTCGCACTCGCCCGACTTCACCGCCATGATCGCGGTGCGGAGCGCGGTCGCTCCGGTTGCACACGCGTTCGAAACGTTGAACACCGGAATGCCGGTCTGTCCGATCTGTTTCTGCAGCATCTGCCCGGTCGGCGCGCTCGCGCCCATCAGGTTGCCCGCGGCGAGGATCCCCATGTCGTGGATCGTGACCCCACCGTCCTTCATCGCACCCAGCGCGGCTTCGGCCGCGATGTCGATGGTGTCGCGGTCGGGGTACTTGCCGAACTTGGTCATGTAGATCCCGAGGATCCAGATGTCTTCAGCCATGGTGTCGTTCCTCTCGTGGTTCGATGCTCAGGCGACCGGTTCGAAGCCGAAGCCGATGGCCTCGGTGCCTTCGTCGTCGGTGCCGACGACGTATGTCGCGAGGCGGACCTTCATGCCCAGCGCGACGTGTTCGGGATCGGGTTCGGTGTTGATCACGTTGGCGCGGACGCTGGTCCCACCGCAATCGATCACGCCGGCGACGAACGGGACGGGGATGCCAGGCGCAGCCATCGAGACGATCGTGAACGCGGTCAGTTGACCTTCGGATGCGATCGACGCGGTTTCGAACCCGGCCGCGCTGCCGCACGACGCGCACGCGTTGCGGCGGTCGAAGAAGCGCGCACCACACTCGACGCATTGGTGTGCGACGAGGTGCGGTTGCGGTTCGAGTGCGAGGTACTCGACGATCGGAACCTGATTGCCCATGAATCCTCCAGCTCGGAACGGTGCGCGCCGGACCCTAGCCCGGACATTTCGGGCGCCGTCCAGCCGAGCCGGCGACCCGAATCCGCAATGAACAGGACATCGGGCCTTGCGGAACACGTCGTCCTGCGGGCAGTTTGGCCAGGTACGCATTCGCCAAAGTCCGGAGGTACCGATGTCGACCGTCGATCCGGCCGCCGCCGCCGTGAGTCGCCCGCACCGTCGCGGTCGCAGAACCGAGGCCGCGCCGATGTCGGCCGTGCACCCTGGTGAGGTCGGGGGCCGCTACCGACCATTGTCGGATCACGACGTCGAACGCATTCACACCACCGCGCTCGACGTGTTGGAACGCATCGGCATCGGTGAACCCATCCCCGAGATCCTCGAATACGCGCTCCCCGCGGGTGCAACGTTGAACGACGCGGGTCGGCTCTGTTTCCCCCGATCGCTCGTCGAGGATCTGGTCGCGTTGTCGCCGTCGAGTTATGTGGCGCATGGCGTCGACCCGAAACACGATCACGAGGTGAGCGGTCAGAAGGTCTATTTCTGCACGTCCGGCGAAGCGGTCCGCATCTTCGACTACGCCACCCAGTCCTACCGACCGTCGACACTCGTCGATCTGTACGACGCGGCGCGGCTCGCCGATCGCATGCAGCACATCCACAATTACGGACAGCCGTTCATCGCGACCGAGTGGAGCGAAGACGTTTACGTGCACGACCTCAACGTCGCGTACGCCGCGCTCGCCGGCACCCAGAAGACGTTTGCCGTCGGTTCCGCGACCGTCGGTCACGTCGATTCGATCGTCTCGATGTTCGACGCGTTTCTCGGTCGCGAGGGCGCCTTCCTGGAGCGACCGTTCTGCCTGATCGGTGGCTGCCCGATCGTCTCGCCGTTGCGCTTCGGCCAGGAGAACGCCGAGGTACTCGTGCGCGTCGCCGAGCTCGGCCTCACCGCCGACATCGCGGTCGCGCCGCAAGCGGGCGCGACCGCACCGGGTGCGCTCGCCGGCGCGCTAGTTCAGTGTTTCGCCGAGACGTTGGCGTGTCTGTGCGTCGTCAACTGCGTGCGCCCGGGCGCGACCATCAACTTCGGCATGTGGCCGTTCGTGTCGGACCTTCGCACCGGCGCATTCAGCGGTGGCAGCGGCGAGGAGGCGTTGCTGATGGCCGCGACCGCACAACTCGCCAACCACTATGGGCTCATCACGAGCGTCGCTTCGGGCATGACCGACTCGAAGACGGTCGACGCGCAGGCCGGCTACGAGAAGGGCATCACCACGACCGCTGCGGCGCTCGCCGGCGGCAACCTCGTGTCGGTCTACCCCGGCATTCTCGGGTCGCTCATCGGTCAGTCGTTCGAGGGCATGGTGATCGACAACGACATGCTCGGCAACATCGCACGGCTCGTGCGCGGCGTCGAGGTGAACGACGACACGCTCAGCTACGACGTCATCCGCGAAGCCGTCTACGGGATCGGGCACTTCCTCGGCAGTGCGCAGACCGTTGCGCTCATGCGAACTGAGTACGAGTACCCGATGATCGCCGACCGTCAACCGCCAGGAGCATGGGAAGAGGAAGGTCGCATCGACATCTACGCGCGTGCGCACGAGCGAGTGCGCGACATCCTCTCGACCCACTACCCGCAGTACATCGATGGCGACGCAGACGCGCGGATCCGCAGCGCGTTTCCCATCAAGCTCGACCCGTTGGACATGCGACCCGCCAACGGCCGCTGGTGAGCGCCGCCCTCACCCGAACTTGCGCCAGAACCCGGTCTGCCACAACAAGAAGTAGCGCATGTTCGGGCGGGGTTCTCGAACTTGCGCCAGAACCCGGTCTGTCACAACAGAAAGTGGCGCATGTTCGGGCGGGGTTCAGGTCCAGATGGTTCGGATGTCGGCCGGCGGGTCATTGAACATCGGGAACTTCGGCGTCGCCTGCGCGCGGTATCGATCGGTCGAGTGCACCGGGTCGGGGTCGAACTCGGGAATCACCTCCCGGCCGACGAGCTCGAGCATCTCCGCCGCCTCGTCGTAGGACTGATTCATCGGCACGCCCACGCAGATCTGATCGACCCCGATCCGGACGTAGGTCTGCAGCTGCTCACAGATCTCCTCAGGATTCCCGCACAGCAAGAACCCGCCCGCGATCAACTCGTCCACGTGATCGAGGGTCGCCACCGGAGGCTTCGCCGGCCAGGTCGGAACACCCGGGCGCGGCATCGTGTCGTGATACAGGCCGACCATCGTGACGAGATAGTTGGCGTCGAACTTCGTCGACTGCGCCCGCGCCCGATCGCGATCAGCGAAGCAGTTGATCGAACTCGTCACCATCGCGTTGTCGTTGACGAACTGACCCACCGGATCGGTACACGCCGCGATGCCCTCCTTGTAGTCCGCGATCCGGGGCTCGAGATCGAAGATCGACGAGAACGTGAAGCCGAGCGCGCCCTGACCCAACTCACCGGCCTTGCGCCAGGTCGGCGGACTTCCCACCGCCAACCAGAACGGCGGATGACCCGGCGCGAACGGCTTCGGCAACACATTGTGCGGCACCTCCATCGCGAAGTGTTCGCCCGCGAACGTGTAGTCCTTCTGCTCCCACATCCGCAACAACTCGCGAATCACCTCGTCGTACTCGGCCCGGGTCGACTCCTTGTCGTGGATGTTGAAGGTCGCGACCTCGTGGCTCCCCGCACCTCGCCCAGTACCGAACTCGAAACGACGGTTCGTGAGATGGTCGAGCGTCGCGACCTTCTCGGCCACCTTCACCGGGTGGTTCGCCCGCGGCGAGATGTTGAAGATCCCAGATCCGATGTGAATCCGCTCCGTGCACGCCGCGAGATAACCGGCGTGCACCTCGTTCGCCGCCATGTGCGAGTACTCGGTCAACCCGTGATGCTCGGTCAACCAGGCGTACTTCCAGCCCGCGCGATCCGCAACCCGCACGAGCTCCATCTCCCGAACCATGGCGGCATGCTCCGCATCCGGATCATGCGCCCGCTGGCCCGGCAAGTACCCCTGCAAGAAAATCCCGAACTCCATGTCTATTGCTCCGCTTCCGCTCCGCTACTTCCGCATCGGCCCTGGCGGGCCTCGCTCATGTCTCTTTGCTCCGCTCCCACTCCGCTACTTCCGCTCGCAACACCGGCTCGCTCCATCCGCTCCGCTCGCTCCGCGGGTGCCGCTCCGCTCGTTACGCGCGTTCGGTCGCTGACGCTCCCTCACCGCCTCTTGCTCCGCTCCCTCACGGCCGCTTTGCTCCACTTGCTTCGCGGTTCCGCTCCGTTCTGTTCGTGTTGGGCGGAGCGTCGCAGGCGCGCGGCGGGGCGACGAGGGACGAAGGACCCGGGTGTCACGGCCAGGGGACCAGAAATGAAACCCGTTCTAAAACCGGCGGGCCAGCGCCGATCAGATGCCGAAGATCCGAGCGACGTTGCCGCCGACGATGCGGGCACGGTCATCGGCCGCAGTACCCGCGAGCGTCAGGTTGATCAGCTTGCGCGAGTACGGCCAATCGTTCACATGATGCGGGTAGTCCGACGACCACATCATGTTCTCGACGCCGACCTCGTGGCGCAACGTGATGCCGACCGGGTCGCTCACATACGACGCGGCCATGTTCGAATACCAGTAGTGGCTCGGCGGATCCCGCAGTTCGATCCCACCCCAACCACGGTTCCGCCAGTAACGATCGTCCATCGCCTCGAGAAAGTGTGGGATCCAGCCGACGCCCGTCTCGATGAGCGCGACTCGCAACGCAGGGAATCGCTCGAACACGCCCGAGAAGATGAACTGGCTGATGGTGTCGGGCACCGTGCCGAACAGGTTCGCGAGACCTCCGATCGCCTTGCCGCGCGTCGCGGCGCTCGCCTGCCCCTTGCCCTTGTAGTACCCCGGCCCGCCCGCTGCTTGCGTCGCGGCCCGAGCGGCAATGCGCGCCGCGCGACCCATCATGAAGATGTGAATCGCGATGTTCATCCCCTCATCGACGCACGCGGCCCAGAACGGATCGTCGTCGTCGCTGATGGTGTCGCTCGCCGACGGCCAGGACGCGAGGATCACCCCTTTGAACCCGCGCGCCTTGGCCTTACGCATCGTCTCGATCGCGTCGTCGATCCCGGTCGTGCCGATCTGGGCGAGGCCGACCAGGCGCGAGTGATCCGGCGTGCAGAATTCGTCCCACATGAAGTCGTTGTACGCGGCCACACCCGCTCGCACGAAGTCGTCGTCGTCATCGCCGAGAAAGTGGTTGGCCATTCGCTGCGGCGGGAAGATCAGCGCGGCATCGATGCCGTCGAGATCCATGTCGCGCAGCCGTTCCGCGCCGTCGTAACACCCCGGCCGGGCCATCTCGTAGGTGATCCCGGTCCACCGAAAATCGTCGTACGCCTTCCCCGGAGTCGTCACGAGACCGATCGGATCAGGCGTCGATGCGCCCGCGAACAACCACGCGTCACCGCCGTCGGCATCTTGAACCAGTTTCGGGGCCTTCTCCTGATAACGCGTTGGCAGCCAGCGCTCCCAGATTCCCTTCGGTTCGACGATGTGCTGATCGGCGTCGACAATTCGCACCACAACCCCCGGTCGGCTCATGTCCGCGAGCGGACGACTCGACCGATTGTCGAACGCATGACCACCGTGGGGGCAGGGACAGTCGGCCCCTGGCGCGGGTCTTTGGTCCTACGCGCGTCGCTCAGCGAGCGAGGTAGCTCCGTACGGTCCGCACCGCGACGCCCGTGATCGCCGGACCGAGCGAACGCGCGAACTCGGTCGTCCGGCGCGTATGCACCCAACCCGCGTAGGTCGCGGCGCGCAACGCGAGAAATAGAGGCAGACGCGCCAGCTCTTCATCCGGAAGCGCGCGTACGCGGCGATAGCCGTCGACGAAGGCGGCCGTGAGCTCGTCGGCTTCGGGCCGCAGCGTCGGCATCGCGAGCGCCGTGGCGATGTCGAACAAGAACCACCCGAAACCGCAGTCGTCGAAGTCGAGCAACGTCACGCGGTCCCCGTCGATGAGAACGTTCTCGGGCAGAAAGTCGCCGTGGACCAGCCCGAACCGCTGCTTCGACGTTCCGAACTCGTCGAGTTCTGCCGCGGCACGCGCCCGAAACGCGACGAGATCGTCGCGCGCATCTGCATCGAGGCCATCGACCTCCCAGAATCGGCCCCACTGCGGATCGTCGCCGACGAGCCCGGCGCGATCCCATCGCAGGGCCGAAGACCCGAGCGGCGGAGTCCAGCGCTGCGCATGATCGTGCAACGCGGCCATCAGCGACCCGAGTCGGCCGAGCATCGCCGAGTCACCGCCACCGACGTCGGCGAGCTGCGTCCCGGCTTCCCACGCGAGCAGCGACACCTGCCGCGGTTCGGGCACCGCGTCGTGCTGCACGATCGCAAACGCGGCGCCAGAGACGGTGTCGATCGTCGATGCGGTGTGCACGACGCCGTCGGCCGCCAGGGCACGCGCCCACGCGATCTGCGAGTCGAGCTCGGCGTCGCTGTGATAACCGGCACGATGAATCCGCAACGCGAACCTGCCGCGGGGTCCGGCATCGACCGAGAACACCGCGTTCTCACGTTCGACGATCAACTCGATCGACGCGTCGCTCGGGAGGCCCCATTCGCTCAGCGCGGCCCGAGCCAGTTCTCGATATGCCGCAAGGCGAACCTCACTCGCGCGTGCATCGAAGTCGCTCACGGCAATCTCGCCGTCATCGCATGTCACGCGCACTGAACTGCTCGACCCCGACGAGCGGCAGGAGTTCAGGACGACCGATCTGTCGAACGAGGCTCGCCGCATCGAGGTAGACGCGTTCGTTCGTGATGCGATCGCCGTCGAAGGTGAAAACTGCGATCGTCGCGACCCGAAAGGGGCGACCCGTCGGATCGAGCCCGAGGAATGGCCCCGTGTTCGTGCCCAGCAGGTCGAACTCGCTGATGATCGTGTCGTCGTCGGCAACGTGCATGCGAACGTTTTCGTGACGCTGATCGGGAAACGCGGTTCGTTGACCGACGTGGTAGGCAACGACCGCCTCACGACCTTCGTGAATCTGGCCGGTCGCAACGATCTCGTAACGAGGTACGTCCTTGAACGTCGCCAGGCAGGATTCCCAATCGTGGTCGATCTCGGATTGGAAATGCTGTTCGAGCACAGCCAGACGACGAGCGCGCAGTTCTTCGTTCATGGAGTTCCTTCGATAGTCGCTTCGACCTCGGAGATCGCGCGTTCGAATCGTTCGATGGCCTCGTCGGCGTACTCGCGATCGACGAGCAGACCGGGTTTCCACTGGAGGACGGATGGGTCGAAGCCCGAGAACATCGCCCAGATCCCGTGTCGATACAACGCGCTCGCCATCGTGAGCGCGCCGCGCCGGTGCGCGAACCGCAACCCCATGACGACCCCGCGTTGGCGAACTTCGACCAGGAACGGATGCGTGGCCGCGAGCCCGATCAGTCGCTCGCGGAAGTACTCGCCGATCATCGTGGCGTTGGCCAGTGCGGTGGGCGTGGTGCACAGTTCGAGCGCTCGTCGACCGACCAGACAGCCCAGTTCGGAGCCGCCGAACGTCGACACGTGACCCCAGCCGTCCTCGTGCAGCCACCTGCCCGCGGCCGGTGACAACAGGGTCGCGGCAATCGGGTAGAGCCCACCCGACAGTCCCTTCCCCGTCACGAGGATGTCGGGCGTCGTCGCGAATCCTTCGATCGCCCAGACGGTTCCGGTCCGGCCGAGCCCGGTCTGGACTTCATCGGCGACGAGCAGCGTGGCGTGCCGATCGCACAGTTCGCGCAGCGACGGGTAGTAGCCCTCCGGTGGCATCGCAAAGCCTGCGGTTGCGGGGATCACCTCGACGAGCAGCGCGGCGACGTCGTCGTCGGCCAGCGCGTCGGCAACAGCATCGACGTCGCCATACGGAACGGTGACGAAGTCGTTCGGCTGATCCAAGTGGAAGCTGCGCGCGTTGGTCGGATCGCCCGCGGCACCCGAGAGCCCGCTGCGCCCGTGGAACGCGCAATCGAACGAAACGATCTTGCGACGACCGGTCGCGCGGCGCGCCGATTTGATCGCCACGTCGATGGCCTCACCGCCGCTCGGACTGAAGACGACGTGGTCGAGCGCACCGCCTGGGGATCGCCCGACGAGCGCTTCGGCCAATGCGGCACGGGGCCCCGACGCGAAGTGATGATTGCCGACGTCGTACTGATCGAGCGCGCCAACCAACGTCGCGATCAATTCCGGATTGCGGTGCCCGAGATTGAACGTGCCACCGTTCAGATGGAAGTCCATCAGCTCGTGACCGTCGACGTCCCAGATCCGGTAGCCCTCGCGTCGCCCGATGACGAGCGAGATGCCCAGGCGCTCGAACGTGTCGACGCGGTTGGGCGCCACATGACGTCGGATGACGTCCAGCGTCTCCGGTTTCGCCCGACTGCTCACGGCCGCACGGTACTCCGCGGCCCGCTGGCGAACTTGCGCCAGAACCCGGTCTGCCACAACAGAAAGTGGCGCACGTTCGGGACCACTCGCCGAACTTGCGCCAGAACCCGGTCTCCCACAACAGAAAGTGGCGCATGTTCGTCACGGCGCCGGTGGGTCAGCGCTCCTCGGCGATGCGGCGCAGGATGATGTCGGCGACTTCGGGGCCGTGGGTGTTCTGGAGGAAGTGGTGCGCGTCGGGGATCAGATCGAAGCTCGCACGCATCGTGGTCGACCACCGCCGACCCCATGCCTCGTCGAACACGTTGTCGCGTCCGCCCCACACGAAGTGGACGGGCTTCGACCAGTCGAGCAGCTGCTCGTAGACCTCGGCGTGCGCGGTCGCGTTGTCGGGATTCGCGCCGTCGATCGGAATCGAGTGCGGGAAGCGGCGCGCGCCGTTGAACCCCTCGTCGGGCAGATCGCGGAACGGCGCCGACCAACCCGCGTAGTTCGTGGCCGCGTCGCCGTCCAACTTCGGTTCGACGCCCTCGAGGATCGCGCCGATCAGGTCGCCCATCGGCGCGAGCTCGCCCGAGAACAGCGGCACGCACGCGACGTTCGGGCGCTCGCGATGGAACACGCCGCCCTCGCGCCACATCGCCACCCAGTTGCGAATGCCGTCGGTGTACTCGTACTCCGGGTGATGCAGCCACGTGTTCATGATGATCAAGCGACTGAATCGCTCGGGCATGGCCGCGGCCTGGCTGAGGCCGATCGGTCCGCCCCAGTCCTGACACACCAGCGTCACGTCGCGGAGATCGAGCGCCTCGATCAACGACCGCAGCACTTCGACGTGGCGAGCAATGGAGTACCACGCCGGGTCGGTCGGCTTGTCGGAGCGACCGAAACCGAGATGATCCGGCACGACGCAGCGGTAGCCCGCCTCGACGAACATCGGAATCATCGTGCGATACAGGTAACCCCACGTGGGCATCCCGTGCAGCAGCAACATGACCGGCGCGTCGGTAGGGCCCTCGTCGACGTAGCGAACGCGCAACCCGTTCCAATCGTGGTCGCGCGGCGCGTACGGCCAGTCGCTCAAAGCATCGAAATGCGCATCGTCGGTTCGCACGAAGTCCGTCATGGCGCGGACCCTACTCACCCCGCCGAACTTCTACCCCGAGGTCAGGATTTCGTGGCGGATCTCGTCGAGGCGGGTGCGCAGCCCGGCGCGGTCACCCTTGCCGAGATAGAAGGGAATGTCGAGCACCGGGAGTGCCCGTGCGCGAAGCGCGGCGCGTTTGCGCAACGCATCGTCGGCCTCGTACGCGTCGAGCGCGGCGACGAGGATCGTCGCGTCGATGCGGCCCGCAAAGTCCTTCGCGGGGTCGTGGTAGCCGACGTCGCCGAAGTCGATGATGCCGACGCCGTCGTCCGACACGATGACGTTCCAAGGGCCGAGGTCGCCGTGCGCGAGCACCAAGGAAGAATCGTGCTCCCGTAACCCGGCAGCGAGAACGTCGAGCACCAAGGTGTCGATGCGCGCCCGTTCGGTGACCGTGAACTCCGTTTCGAGCGCAGGTCGCGAGAGCGCGAGCTTGGATGCGTAGTTCGCAAGGTCAGCTTCGATCGTCGACGTTGGCGCGTTCGCGAGTCGCATCGAGTGAAGCTCGGCGAGGAAGCGTCCGAGCGCGATTCCGATAACGCGACGTCGGGATTCGGCAAGTGTCGGGAGCGCGATCGACAGCGGCGAGCCGACGACTCCTTCGTAGCCGAACCAGCGCAGGTCGTCGTCGATCCAGCGGACGCGTGGTGTCTCGACGGCGTCGACGCCGCGGGCTTCGATCTTCTGCAGGGCGGCAATCTCGTGCCCGTACTGGCCCACCGCGGTGTCGTTGCGTGCGAACTTGAAGACCGTCGCTCCCCCGCCGACCAGATACACGCGGCTGTCCCAGCCCGAGTCGTCGAACTCGACCGACGTGTCGCCGTCGAGCCCGAGGACCGCACGCACCGTCGCGATCTCGCGAGCGACGACTGATCGACTCGTGGACTGCGATTCGCGGAGTGCCGTCGGGCCCGGCGAAGTGGACTGCACTCCACGATTCAACCCTCGTCGGGCGACCTTGACATGTGACTGTTTGGTCACCTATAGTCGAGGCGTGGAGTTGGTCTTCCGGGCATTGGCGGATCCGCACCGGCGGATGTTGCTCGACGCACTGTTCGCGCGCGATGGACAGACGCTGAGGGAGTTGTGCGACGTGCTGCCCGCGATGACTCGCTTCGGGGTCATGAAGCATCTCGGGGTGCTCGAGGACGCGCATCTCGTCACCACGGAAAAAGTCGGACGCGAGAAGGTTCACTACCTGAACGCGATCCCGATCCGAGAGATCCACGACCGCTGGATCTCGAAGTTCGCCGAGCCCGTCGTCGGCGGGCTCGTCGACCTGAAACGCAAGCTCGAGTCGAACACCGCAAAGGAGCCGCGTCGTGCCCAAGCACGTGTATGAGATCTACATCCGAGCCTCGGCCGAGACCGTGTGGAACGCGCTCACCGACCCGGACGTCACCGAGCGGTACTTCCACAACACCCGCGCCGTGAGTTCGTGGCAGCCGGGTGAAGCGTGGGCAATGCAGTTCGCCGACGGACGCGACGCGCTGATCGGAGAGATTCTCGAGGCTGATCCGCCGCGTCGGCTCGTGACGACGTTCTCCGCGCAATACGACGCCGAGACCGCCGCCGAACGACCGTCGCGCTGCACGTGGGAGATCGACGAGTTCGGGAGCCAATGCCGGGTTCGGTTGACGCACGACGACTTCCACGGTGTGACGAAGACCTTTCCGCAAATCGTGGTCGGCTGGTCGCGGATCATCTCGAGTCTCAAGTCGACCCTCGAAACCGGCGCACCGCTCGACCTCACCGAACTCCCCAGCGCCGCCGACCGCACGCCGGTTGACGTCGACGCCGAAGCCCATCGCGAGCTCGGTCGCGCGACGAACGGTCGGGCGTGGGAGCTGATCGGCGTCGAACACCGCACACCCGAGCAGGATCGCGAGCTCATCGACGTCGCGCACGCGTCCAACTGGCACTGGAAGCAATGCGGGACGATGCTCAACGAGCAGCGGGGCGAGTGGATGATCTCGCACGTCTATGCCGTCGTCGGTTTCGGTGAGGCCGCGCTGCGCCATGCGCAGCGCTGTTGGGAGATCACCGAGACCGCATCGCTCGACGGGTTCGACCTCGTCTATGCGCACGAAGCGTTGGCTCGTGCGTACGCGGCACTCGGGCGCGCTGATGACGCACGCTCGTCACTCGCTCGCGCGCGCGTGCTCGCGGAGCAGGTCGCCGACCCCGAAGATCGTGGGATCCTCGACAGCGACCTCTCCGCCGAGCCGTGGTACGGCGTGGACTGACTCGATCGCGAGCCGTCGCGCACCGTCGCAAATCACGCGGTGACGAAAAACCCGACCGTGATCGTTTGGTTACCGCTGTGTTCGAGCGCCAACACCTCGAGCTCATAGACCTCGCCGGACTCGAAGAACTCGGCCGGGATCGCGAGCGACGCGGCGTCGGCACCGACGTGCACGTCGTAGACGGGCTTCGAGAAGCCGTTCGGGTCGTCGTGTTCCTCCTTGGTGACGATGACCTCGTAACCGGTGATCGTCAACGGCTCGCCGTCGACGGTTTCGGTGACTGGTTCCCATGCGACCACGAAGTCCTCGGTCGAGATCGGCGTTCCGGGCGCTTCGGCGTCTTCGGCGAGCGTCGGCGCGATGACCTGCGGGGCGGCCGGAACGGCATGAGTGAACCGCGCGAACCCGGTCAGGAACTTGCCTTCGAAGGTCCGCGCCTTCACCCGGTAACGCCCCTCCGGGAAAGCTGCAACGAGTTCGTCGAACGACCACTCGCTCGAGGGCGGCTCGCGTGACTCGAAGAACACCCCGGCCATCGTCAAGTCGCGCAATGTTCCGCGCGGCTCGAAGACCGCGATCGGACGACCGCTCGGGTCGAACACGCACAGCTCGGACCATCCGTGATCGTCGAACGCGCCGTGAACTCCGATGTCGTCGTCGGTTGCATTGAACTCGATGATGAGTTTGGCTGACGCGATCTTCGCGTCAGCTCGCCGGCGCAGTTCGCACACCTCGGGTAGCTCGTGTTCGCGATCATCGTCGCGTGTCGCGGGCCGGTCAGCCGAGGCGCGCGAGTTCAGTGCTCCGCCGGTCGCCACGCCCGCGAGTACCGCGGCAGCGATGATCGATTTCGTCAGTGTTTTCATGGTGCTCCTCCATGGGTCGCATGGTCAGTGGTCGGGACAGCGATCATCCGTCAGGCGTACTGAACCTGTGCTGAACGGCCGACTCACGCGTCGGACCGAGCCCCGCGCGCCAGGGGCGCTCAACGCGACAGTCGGTGATCCAAGGGTCTCGACACGGCGAATAGCCGTCGACATCACCACCGAAAGGGGATCAGCGATGAGCAATCTCGCAACCGTGCAGGACATCTACGCCGCGTTCGGACGCGGCGACGTGCCGACGATTCTCGGCCATCTCGCCGCCGACGTCGGGTGGGAGGACTGGGAGGACAACCGCGGGCAGAAGGCCGGGCTCGAGCATCTCGCCCGTCGGGAGGGCCGCGACGCGGTCGGCGGGTTCTTCGCCTGGACCGCCACCGCGGAGATCACTGTGTTCGACATCATCGCCATGATGGAGGGTGCCGATCGTGTTGCCGTCGAAGTCGTGATCGAGGCGAACCTGGCCGGCGGCGGACACCTCCGCGACGAGGAGATCCACCTCTGGTCGTTCAACGCCGACGGCAAAGTGAGCCGCATGCGCCACTACACCGACACGGCCAAGCACATCGAGGCGGGCGACTGATCGCACGCGGCACGCTCGGCGTCAGCCGATGAGGAGGAGCACCATGTTCGACTTCCCTGCGATTCCCGAACTCTGCGACCGTGAGTCCGCGGCCATCAGCGACCGCGCCGGCGCACTGTCGCCTTCGCAATGGTCTCGACCGATCGGGTGGTTGCCGGGGTGGACCGTGCACGACCTGCTCGACCACATCGCCCGCGCGTGCGGCCAGCAGGCGATCGCCATCGAGAACGGGCTGCGCGGCAGCGACAAACAACCGGCCTTTCCACATCCCGAACCGCGCTCGGTGCCAGAGGTGCTCGACGCGCTGGTCGCCGGTCGTGCAGAGCTCGTCAGCGCGCTCACGAAGATCACGCCCGATGACCTGGGTCGGATGACGCCGATGCCGTTCGCGGTCGTACCGACGCCCGTCGCGACGACCGTGGCCGTCCTCGAGTACGCGTACCACCGCTGGGACCTCGAGCGCGCGCTCGGCGAAGACGGATATGACCTCCCCGACGACATCGCACCGCATGCGTTGGAGTTCATGGCTGGGTTCGTCGCGGCGATGGCCGCCGGCGGAACTCCGCCGTCGCGCCCGCTGACCATCGCACTGGCATCACCCGACGCCGAACTGCGACTCGGCTTCGACGGCACCACATGGGCTCCGACCGACCGAGACCCCGACTGCACCATTCGTGGCGGGGCAAGTGACCTCGCCATGTTCACGATCGGGCGCGTGAGTGTCGACTCGGCGGCGCTCGCGGTCGAGGGCGACACCGAGCTCGCGGCGAATTTCAAGACCTACGCCCCCGGTCCCTGATCCCGTCCCCGGTGGAGCGGGGTCGGACGGGCCCGCTCGCTCCACCGTCGATGCTTCGGCGCCGATGTCCCACCGTCGCGGCATGCTGGAACTGTGCAAACTACGGATTGGGCCGACTTCGAGCGATCGGCGCCCGAGATTGCCGCGGCCGGACGCCGCGTGTTCGAAGACGCGCCAGGCGTTCCGGGCGTGGCGTTCCTCGCGACGGTCGGATACGACTCCACACCGCGCATCCATCCATTCATTCCCGCAGTATTCGATAGTCGACTCTGGGCGTTCGTGATCGAATCGCCGAAGCAACGCGACCTCGATCGCTCCGGCGCGTACGCGATCCACAGCCGACTCGGAGAACACGACGAGTCGTTCTCGATCGCGGGTAGCGCGGTGCGGCGCGACGGTATCGACGTCCGCCGCCGGATCGCCGAGGTCATGCCCTACGACGACATCGACGAGCACCATCTGTTGTACGAGTTCGCGCTCGCTCGCGCACTCTGGACGACCTGGACGACGCCGACGAACCCGGTGTATCACCGATGGACGGCATCTACACGCTGATAGGTGGCACGCCGATCGAATGTCCGTTCACCGCGCCGCGACCGTGCGCGAGACTGACACGACGCGAGCGTGGCGGAATTGGCAGACGCCCTGGGTTTAGGTCCCAGTGTCCGAAAGGACGTGGGGGTTCGAGTCCCCCCGCTCGCACAGATGTTGTCGTTTCGACAACGTTCGGTCGGTTGAAGATCGTCGGGTCAGGTGCGATCGGGGTGCGCGATCGCGATCACGTCGAGATTCTCGATCCCGGCGAAATCCCGTGGATTGCATGTGTGAACTGGCAGATCTCGCGATACTGCGATGGCAGCGATCATCGCGTCGAACGCGCGCGCTTGTGGTTTGCGCCCGGCACGCCGCAACGATGCCGCAACGGCACCAAACGATCGAGCCGCCGATGCGTCAAAGGGAAGCGGATCGAAGTCGGCCTCCGCCGCTTGGAGGTGCGCCTGACGCGCCGCACGCTCCTTCTCGTTCGACGCCACCAGGGGACCAACGGACAACTCAGCAAGCGTCACTGCCGTGATGAAGGCTTCGTCCGGCAACGCGTCAAGGTCCGTGATCCGGCCGAGCAAGATCAGCGCGCTCGTATCGAGGATGCCTGAACTCACCGCAGCGTTCCCTCGACCACGGCGTCGATGTCTGCGCGAAGCGCTTCCGAATCGACCCTCGGGAGCTTGAGACGGCGCCGCACGAGTTCAGAAACGGACACGGCCGACGGGCCCAGCGGGCGCAGCTCGGCGACCGGCTTGCCATCGCGGGTCACGGTCACGCGCTCTCCCCGCGCGACCCGATCGACGACGTCGCCCCCGTGGTTCCGCAGGTCGCGCATCGACACGTCAGCCATTCCCGCCAACGTATCACGCGTGAGACATCTGGCCGCCGCCATCGACGCTCCACGTGACCGTTCGAGTCTCATCACCCGCACCGATGTTGTCGTTTCGACAACGTTTGCCCAGGTCAGCAGCGGGTTCTAGTTACGTCTCGCAAGGTGTTTCGTCGTATTTGCGAGGTTCTCGGGTCAGGTGAGCGCGGTGACCAGCCATGCACCGGTGCCGAGCGTGACGCCGACGCCGGGTTCGTCGTGTTCGTGGAGCGCTTCGCATACGGCTTCAACGGCATGCGCACGCACCTGCGGAGTCGCCGGTTCGAGGAGTGCTCGCGCGATGCCGGTGCCGAGGAGGAACTCGAGGGTCTCGTCGAGCGTGCCGCCTCCGCCGATGCGGATGCGCGGATCGATCGCTTCGACGGTGACTTCTCCGAAGCCAGCTTCGGTGAGCAGCCCGCGGATGCGTTCCGGTTCACTGAGCGAGAACATGCCGGGCCCGCCGTCGTCGCCCGTCTCAGGTAGGGCAACGTGGGCTGCGGCTGCGATCCCGGGTACGAGCAGCCACTCGTTCGCGACGAGCGGTTGCCAGCTGACAAAGGCAAAGCGGCCGCCGGGTCGCATTGCTGCACGCATCCGCGCGAACGCGGCGCGGGGGTCGTCGAAGAACATGACGCCGAAGCGGCTGATGATCCGGTCGTAGGCCGCGGTACCGAGGTCTGCGGTCTGGACGTCGGCGAGCGTGAACTCGCAGTTGTCGAGCGCGGCGGCGCGAGTGCGGGCGACGTCGAGCATGGGCGCTGAGATGTCGGCGCCGGTTGCGTGTCGAGCGGTGGCGGCTGCGGCGATCGTGGTCGCGCCGCATCCGCAGCCGACGTCGAGCACGTCGCAGTCGGGGCCGACCTGCGCGGCAGCGAGCAGGAGCTCAGCAAAGGGTTCGAGTTGGCTGTCGTAGCGATCTGCTTGCTCGACCCAGTGCATGGCCTCGCCGCAGTTCCAGTGCTCGTGTTGCTCCTGGTTGGCAGTCATGATGTCGACTCCTTCTGAGATTTCTCGTGGACGGCGCCGACGCGGAGTCGCTCGACGAGTGTCTTCAGCAACTTGTTCTTCCGATGCGTTGCCTCGTCGATGAGCGCGGCGCCGAGGGCGTCGGCGAGCAGGGATGCCGCCGCTTGCGCGAGAAGCGGCCGCGCCCGTCTGGCGAACTGCAGGGCGTCGTCTTGGGACTGCGTCGAGAACACCGTGTCAGCGAAGACGCGCGCGAGGTCGGCGCCTTGTTGGAGAGCTCGTTCGCGTAGCGCGGCGACCGCTGCGAACACGGTGTCGTCGTCGGCACCGCGGCGAGACAGATCGGCGACGAGGGTGAGCAGCGCGTCGGACCGCAACAGGAAGCGGTCGTCGCCACCCGGCGCCAACAGACCCGCCTCGGCTGCGCGCTGCAACGTGGCGTCGTCAGCGAGCGCCGGCCATGCCGTGACGAGCGATGCGCGGTCGAGCGTGACCGGCGTCTCGTCGATCGTCACTGCGCCGACTACGTCGGCGAGTGAGCGCCCTTCGGACCACGCGTCGAGCAGGTCGCGGATCCCGGCGAGCGAGTATCCGCGCGCCTGTAGGCGCGCGATGAGATCGAGGCGCCGCTGGTGGTCACGGCCGTAGAAGCCGACACGACCACGCCGCTCGGGGCCATCGAGCAGGCCGAGCGTCTGGTACTCCCGGATGGTCCGCGACGGCACACCGCTCAGCGCGGCGAGTTCGTCGATCGTCCAACCGCTAGACATTGACGGAATTTACTGTTACGGTCATCACCGTGAGTATTGAGCATCCGGACCTTCCCGTCAAGCCGCCCGAGCTTCATTCCGTCCTCGCCAGGCTCAGCGCTGAGGCGGGCGGCGCCGTCGAGCTGGCACGCGAGCCGGAACCGCTGCAAGGCGGGTTCTGGGCCGAGATGTGGACCCTGGAGTTCCAGCCGAACGCGGCCCTGCCCAAACGGGCGGTGCTGCGCATCGCTCCCGAGGCCGCGCTCGCCGAGGTCGAGACGGCGATTCATCGCGCAGTCGCGGCCCAGGGTTTCCCGACGCCCGCGATCATCGCCGACGGCCACGACGAATCGGGCGGTCGCCGTTGGGTGCTGATGGAGTTCGCGTCTGGGGAACCGCTCCTCGCCGGGCTGTCGGGCCTCCACGCGCTCGTCCGGTTACCGGCGATCGCGCGGCAACTCCCCGCAACACTTGCGATGGTGGCGGCCGATCTGCACGCGCTGGATGTCGGTCCGGTCACGACAGCGCTCGCGTCCTTGGCCGACACCCGCTGCGGCATCGACGGTCTGCTTGCATCACACGCTGCGACGGCGGAGGTCACCGGCGACCACGCGCTGGCACACGTCGTCGCACGGGTGGTCGCCAGTCGGCCGAAGCTCGGCACACCCGTCATCTGCCATGGCGACCTGCATCCGTTCAACGTCCTACGCACCGACGACGGCACCCTCAACGTCCTCGACTGGACCGCTGCGCGCGTCACTGACCGGGAGTACGACATCGCGTTCACCGCGATGCTGCTGTCGAACCCGCCGCTGCAAGCTCCGAAAGGAGTCGCACCGCTCATCGGCGCGGCCGCACGCCGACTCGCCCGCACATTCGTGCGTGACTACGAACGCGCCACCAGCGTAACGGTCGATCCTCGCCGTTTCGAGTGGTTCACCGACTTGCATGGCCTGCGGGTGCTGTCCGAGGTCGCGTGGTGGCGACACGGCGGCACCCTCGAAGAGCACCGCGGCCACCCGTGGATCAGCATCGCGCCGATCATCGGACGTCGCTACGGCCTGTGACGCGATCCGACGTTCGCTCAACGACGGATTGCGTGGAAGGCGTAGCCGTACACGTCGAAGGCGCGTGCCTTTTCCTCGCCGATCGCGCCCTCGAACGTGTCGACCGGCGGCCCGATACGCACCTCAGCGAAACCGGCGTCCTCGATCATCTGTTGCCAGCCCTCACGGGGCAGCCCTCCGGCAATTCAGCCAGTCCAGAGATCGATGTCTCGCAGCGCCTCTGGAGGCACGGGACGGCCATTGGCGATGTCCGCGAACTGCAGACTGCCACCTGGCCGTAGGACGCGGTGGATCTCCGCGAAGACTGCGCGCTTGTCTGCGCAGAGATTGATGACTCCGTTCGAGATCACGACGTCGGCCCAGCCGTCGTCCACGGGGAGCGACTCCGCGAAGCCCTCGCGGAACTCAACGTGTGAGAGTCGGAGCGCTGACGCAGTGCTCCGTGACTTTGCGAGCATCTCAGACGTCATATCGACGCCAACGACAGCACCAGTTTCGGCGACGGCGTGAGCAGCGACAAAGCTGTCGAAACCGGCACCGCTTCCCACATCGACGACTCGCTCACCCGGTTGGATGAGTCGCATCGAAAACGGATTGCCAACGCCAGCGAAGGACTCGACTGCGCGATCCGGCAGTTGCGCAACGACTCGGGCGTCGTAGCCCAACTTCGCCGCGAGGAGGCGACCTGTGTGGAAGTGGTACTGCGCGTCGGGCGCGACCGCAACGGCTCGATATTTGTCCTGCACGTCGGCCCGCAACGCGTCGACATCGACGGACACGTCATCTGCGTCAGTCATCGTGTCTGCTCCGCATTACGTGCACGCGATTTGTGCTGGACGTTCGCGATCGTTGTGAGTGCAGCAACCGACGCCTGCATCTCCCTGCGCAGTGCGGGTCGGCGGACGTGGACGAGCAGGTATCGGCGCCAAAACGTTACCGGGTGGAGCGTCACGACGACCGTAACTTGGGCACCGTCGGCGCGGGCCTGCACACGCCAGTCCCACTCGGCGAACGACGGGTTGCCGTCGTCTGTTTGCGAGCGATAGCCGAACCGAAGATCGACCGGGTCGAGACTGGTGACGGTGGATCGACTGATCCACGATTGCCCGAGCGCATGTAGACGGACCTTCCACTCCGCCCCGGCCGCGAGCATGCCTGGTGACTCGTTTACCTCCACGATCGCTGCGTTCCACTCCGGCAAGAGCGCGATGTCGGTCAAGAGCGCGAAGACGTCAGCTGGGCGAGCTTCAGTACGAGCGGTGACAGACTCATGCAGCGTCATCAGTAGTTGAACACGAGGGCGCCACCCTCAGTGAACTCATAAAGCGACGGTGCGCCTTTGACCTCAGCACCATCGACCCATTCGGCATCGTCGAGTCCGCGGGTCTTCACGCACACCGGGCACGCGAAGAACCGGCCGCCTCGTTCCACGTACTCCTTGTGCAGTTCCAGTACGGACGGTGCACCCGGCACGTCGACCGTGGCTGCGAACCCCGAGGTCGCCACGTGGACGCCATCCTTCGTGAGCCACATGAGCGCTTCCTTGCCCTTGCGGAGTGCCTCGACTCCCAACAGGTAGCTGATGAGCACCGATTCGCGATCGTCAAGTGCATGGGTCAATACGATCACGACCTTGTTGTCGTTCGCCACACGCGGGCCTGTCCGTCGTCGATTCGATGCCGTGCGCCTGGCGGGCACGGGCTCAGCAGACGATACGGAATTCAATCTCAGTTGTCGTCGGGTGTTCACCCGACGACAACCGCGTTTGTTCGCGCGTCAGCCCTCTACGCTGCCGGGATGAGTTCCGACACGGAAGGGGTGCGACTCGCCGATCTGATCGCGGCGTTCTCTCTCGGGACGGACCTCGGGCTCGGCCAACCGATGGAACACGTGTTGCGTTCATGGCGGATCTCGGCAGCGCTGGGTGAACACGTGGGTCTCGCCCCAGAGGAGCGGGCCAACCTCTTCTACGTCGCGTTGCTCGCGTGGGTCGGATGCGTCGCCGACAGCTATGAGGTTGCGACGTGGTTCGGCGACGACATCGCGTTCCGAGCCGCGAGCTATGAAGTCGACCTCGCGGGCCTTCCGATGCTCGGCTTCATGCTGCGACAAGTTGGTTCTGGCTCGCCGGGACTGCATCGGCTCCGGCTCGGCAGCACGCTGGTCGCGACGCGCGGGCGAGCGGTGCAGCGGGGGCTGATGTCGCACTGCATCTCGACCGCGCACCTCGCCGAGCGGCTGGATCTCGGTTCTGACGTACAAGTTCCTCTGAAGCAGATGTTTGCTCGATGGGACGGCAAGGGCGTCCCCGAGGGCGTGCATGGCGAGGAGATCGCGCTTTCGATCCGGCTGTTCCACGTCGCAGACATCGTGGAGGTCCACTACCACGAGCGAGGGATAGAGGCGGCGAAGCAGATCGCGCGTGACCGGCGGGGAACGCAGTTCGATCCCGACATCGTGGACGCGTTCTGCGAGCACGCCGAGTCGCTCCTTCACCTGACCGACGATGCGCCCGACTGGTTCGCGCTGATCGATGCCGAGCCAGACCTCTGCGTCACGCTCGACGAACCGGCCATCGATCGCGCGCTCGAGGCCTTCGCCGACTTCACCGATCTCCGATCGCCCTTCCTTGCCGGCCACTCACGCGGCGTCGCGGACCTAGCAGCAGCGGCCGCGCGCCAGCTCGGACTTTCCGACGCCGAAGTGCTGACGACTCGCCGCTCAGGACTCGTACACGACGTCGGTCGACACGGCATCCCCGTCACGATTTGGGACAAGCCAGGACCGCTCACCACGGCCGAACGCGAGCGTGTCCGGATGCACACCTACTACACGGAGCGCATGCTTGCTCGTCCGGCAATGTTGGCCCGCCTCGGTTCGATCGCCGCTGCGCACCACGAACGCAGCGACGGCAGCGGCTACCACCGCGGCTTGCACTCGCCAGCGCTTCCAATGTCAGCACGACTCATCGCCGCAGCGGACTGCTACCACGCGATGACCGAAGCGCGCGCCTACCGTCCCGCGTTCGACGCCACGCGCGCCGCGCGTGAGTTGCGCGCCGAAGCCAAGGCCGGTCGCCTCGACGACGAAGCAGTCGAGGCGGTGCTCAGCGCGGCAGGCCACGCGAGCCGGGATCGACGTGCATCACCAACTCGTCTCACGCCACGAGAACTCGAAGTACTCACGCTGATCGCGCGCGGCGCGACCAATCGCCGAGTCGCCGACGCGCTGGGCATCACCCCCAAGACGGCCGGGACCCATATCGAACGGATCTATACGAAGATCGGCGCGTCGACGCGAGCGACCGCAACTCTCTATGCCGTCGAACACGGGCTCCTCAATTCGGAGACGCACGATCACTGACCGACGAAGCTCAAGTGTCGCCGACATGTGTTTCATACATGCGGACCGCCACGAACAGACCCGACGCAGCGGTGAGCGCGGCGACGAAGTAGATCGCGGCCGGGATCGACACCGCGTCCGCGAGCACACCAGCAAGGATTGCGCCGATCGCGAACCCGCCGTCGCGCCAGAGCCTGTAGACGCCAACCGAACGTGCTCGCCACGCAGGGTGGGCGACATCGCCGATCGCCGCGAGCAGCGTCGGGTACACCATCGCCGTCCCCCCACCGAGGAGCACGGCGCCCACTGCCCACGTCGCGAACGTGTGGACCGTCGCGACCAGCGTCAGTGCTGCCGCTTGCGCAAGCATGCCCGCGACGATGAGCGGTTTCCGGCCGGTGCGATCCGAGAGCCCGCCCGTGTAGAGCTGCCCGAGACCCCACACTGCTGGGTACAGCGCGGCGAGGACACCGATGCGACTCACCGAGAGGTGCGAGTCGGCGAAGAAGATCGGGAGCAGTCCCCACGCGAGACCGTCGTTGAGGTTGTTCAC
>SXGT01282700.1_pt1 | contig 24245 bp, 19 predicted proteins | sample 3176221 | NCBI WGS metagenome assembly SXGT01 (sample SAMN11356862, study PRJNA531348) | freshwater metagenome | isolation source: freshwater sample F1-120 | place: China: Fuxian Lake, Yuxi | collected 2017-12-25
CGCATCGACGCGGTGCACTCGGTGGTCTTCGCTGGCTTCTCGGCGGAATCGCTGCGAGACCGAATCCGCGACTGCGGGGCCCGGGTGCTCATCACCGCCGACGAGGGCCTGCGGGGGGCGCGGCGCATCCCCATCAAGGCGATCGCCGACGAGGCCTGCCTCGGCACCGACGTGCACACGAGCTTCGTGTCGCGACGCACCGGGGCGGCCGTGTCGATGCTGCCGGGGCGCGACCTGTGGATGCACGAGGCGATCAGCGCCGCAGGGCCGTGGTGCGATCCAGAGCCGATGGAGGCCGAGGATCCGCTGTTCATCCTGTACACGTCCGGCTCCACCGGGCGCCCGAAGGGCGTGGTGCACACCACCGCCGGCTACCTGGTATACGCGGCGAGCACCCACGCCTACGCCTTCGACATCCACGAGGGGGACGTGCACTTCTGCGCCGCCGACGCGGGCTGGATCACCGGCCACAGCTACGTGCTCTACGGCCCCCTGTGCAACGGGGTGACGACGGTGCTCTTCGAGTCTTTGCCCACGTACCCCGACGCGAGCCGCTACTGGCAGGTCTGCGCCGACGTGGGGGCCACCCGCTTCTACACCGCGCCCACCGCGCTCCGCGCGCTCATCGCCGAGGGCGACGCCTTCGCACGAGGCCACGACCTGTCGCGAGTGCGCTTGCTCGGCTCCGTGGGCGAACCCATCAACCCCGAGGTGTGGCGCTGGTACCACGACGTGGTGGGCGGAGGCGACAAGGCGGTGATCGACACCTGGTGGCAGACGGAGACCGGCGGCATCATGATCAGCACGCTCCCCGGCGTGGCGCCTTCCAAGCCGGGTTCGGCCGGCTTGCCGATGTTTGGCGTGCAGCCGGTCTTGGTCGATGCGGCGGGCCTCGAGCTGCCCGCGGTTGGGGCCCAGAGCGGGCACCTTTTCCTGCGGGGCGACTGGCCCGGCCGGGCGCGCACGGTGTGGGGCGACCACGAACGATTCATCACCACCTACTTTGCCCAGTCGCCGGGCCTCTACTGCACGGGCGACGGCGCGCGCCGCGTCGAGGACGGCTACTGGTGGATCACCGGCCGGGTTGACGACGTGCTCAACGTCGCTGGCCACCGCATCGGCACCGCCGAGGTGGAGAGCGCGCTCTTGACGCACCCTGCCGTGGCCGAGGCCGCCGTGGTGGGCTTCCCTCACCCCATCAAGGGCACCGGCATCCACGCCTTCGCTATCGTGCGCCGCGACGCGGGGCCGGTGGACGAGGCCGCCCTCCGCGAGGTGGTGCGGCACGCGATCGGCCCGGTGGCCACGCCCGACCGGGTGACGATCGTCCCCGGACTGCCGAAAACCCGCTCGGGGAAGATCATGCGGCGGATCCTACGGAAGATCGCGAGCGGGGAGACGACCGAGCTGGGGGATGTGAGCACGCTCGCGGATCCGAACGTGGTGGAGGCGATCGTGGTGGTGGTGGCCGGGGCGCGCTGAGCTACCAGCCCCCGCCCGCGCCACCGTAGGCGCCGATGTCCGACCGCGACCCATCGGTATCGGTCAGCGCCGGGTCGCCCGCGTCGACCATCGACGACGTGGCCGCCAGCGTGAGATCCCAGGCCGAGGCATCCGACGAGGAGGTGTCGGTGTAGCCGGGGCTCACCGCCACGTTGCCGGAGGCGCCCACCGGCGTGGTGACATTGACGAACTCGGTGGAGGTGTTGCCGTACCAGTTGGAGTAGGTGGCATCGAGGGTGCCGGCGTAGCTCGTGGACCCGAGGTACACCGCGCCACCGAAGTTGTAGCGCGCGGAGAGGCTGTTCTTGTAGACCGATGTGTTGTCGACCGTGAGATCGCCGTAGGCGCCCATGTAGGCCATGCCGCCGTAGGCCGCGTAGCCGTCGAGCGTGTTGCCGACGATGTCGCAGTTGGTGAAGGTGGGGTTGGCGTAGTCGCCGGTGTACACGAGGCCGTAGGCGTAGACATACGTGAAGTAGCCGTAGTCGAGCGTCTGGTTGGCGGCGACAATGCAGTTGGTGAAGGTGGGATCGGCATACTGCCCGGCGAAGATGGCAGTGCCATAGGACGCGTAGGTGATCGCCGAGTTGCCGTAGATATTCGCGTGGACAAACACGGAGTCATCGTAGCTCAGGTAAACGCCCGTCCCGTAGGCCTGCGGCGAGTTCGAGTAGAGGTAGGCGCCGTTGCCATACAGGTCGAGCCCATCGAAGCTGCTGGCGCCATTGTACAGGTACATGCCCGCGCCGTAGCTATAGGCGTAGCGTCCGGTGGAGGAGGTGTAGTAGTAGCTGTAGTTGTAGGCCACCTCCGTATCGCTGAAGTCGGCATAGCAACTACTGGCGTAGAGTCCGGCACCGTAAGCGAGGCCGTAGGACGTGGCGTTGCTGATGTCGGCGCCGTTGTTGTAGATCGTCAGGTTGTCGATCGTCCCCGAGTGGCCGGACAGGTAGAGTCCGGTACCGTACACGTAGGGGTACCCGGTGCTGGAAGGCGTGGCGTAGTTGTAGGCCACCAGCACGTCGGTGATCGTCGGCGAACCGTAGATATAGCCGCCCGTGCCGTAGCAGTTGGTGGAGGTACAGGCGTTCTGGTAGATGTAGAGGTCGTCGAGGACCGGCGAGGTGCCGTACACGTAGAGGCCCGCGCCGGTGGAGGCGAGGCCACCGGTGATGCCCACGCCGCGTAGCGTGGCGCCGGTCTCGCCGCTGGAGATGCTGACCACCGGGCCCGTGCCAAGGCCATCGATGATGGTGCTGGTGCTGCCGTCGCCCTCCACCGTGATGTCGCGACCATCGAAGTCGATGGTCTCGTAGTAGTAGCCGCTGTCGACGCACACCGTCTCGCCATCGACACTCGCGTCGATCGCGTCCTGGATCGCGGCGTAGTCGGTGGGGACGCGGAGCCCGAAGTCGGTGAGACCGTCGCAGTCGTTGTCGAGGTCGTCGCACACGTCCGCGGCCGCGGGGTTGATGTCGGCGTCGGCGTCGTCGCAGTCGGTCGAGGAGAAGGAGGTGCCTGCGGGCGCCTCGCAGGCGGCACCCGCGTAGGTGCCCGGGTAGCCGTCGCCGTCGCGGTCGCTGTAGTAGCTGGCGATGTCGAGGCTGTCGGCCTCGTTGACGCTGCCGTCGCAGTCGTGGTCGGTCCCGCCGCAGTACTCGGGCGCCCCGGGGTACACGCCGCCCTCGTTGTCGTCACAATCGTTGGCGTCGGTCACGTAGCCGGGGGGCTGGTCGCAGGCGTCGGTTGGCGTGTCCGCGTCGCCATAGCCGTCGCCATCGCCGTCGCGGTACCAGGTGGTGGCGTCGGCGGCGGCGGACTCGTCGGCCTCGCCATCGCAGTCGTCGTCGATGTCGTTGCACAGCTCCAGCTCGGCCGGATTGGCGGCGGCGTTGGCGTCGTCGCAGTCGTCGTCGTTCGCAGCGTAGCCGTCGGGGATGTCGCAGGCGCCGATGGTCGACGAGGGGTTGCCGAAGCCATCGCGGTCGGCGTCTTCATAGTACGTGTTGGTCGTGCCGGTGCCGTCGTCGATGGTGCCGTTGCAGTCGTTGTCCGCGCCGTCGCAGGCCTCGGGATTCCCGGGGAAGGTGTTGCCGTCCCAGTCGTCGCAATCGTCGCAGGAGTCGTGGCCGTCGCCATCGAGATCGGCGGTCTCGGCGGTGCCGTTGCAGTTGTAGTCGGGGTCGGCGGTGGTGCAGGCCGACTCGTCGGCCCCGGGGTGGTAGAGCGCGTCGGCGTCGTTGCAGTCGGTGGCGTCGGCCACGTACCCACCGGGCTGGCTGCAGGCGGTCTTGAAGGCGCTCTCGTCGCCGTAGCCATCGCCGTCGGCGTCGGCGTACCACGTGGTACCGGCCCCCTCGTCGGCCTCGCCATCGCAGTCGTTATCGACACCGTCGCAGCTTTCCGTGCCGCCGGGGTGGTTAGCGGCGTCGTTGTCGTCGCAGTCCTCGGTGGCCGGGCTGCCGTCTTTGTCGGCATCCACGGGCGCATCGGGACCGGTGTCGCCGCTGTCGCCCGGCTTCTCCGTGTCTTCCTCGGGAATGGCGGGGCAACCGGCCAGGAAGGCGGCGGCGAGCGCGAGGGTGAAACGAACCATGGGGACGGGGCTCCGTGCGGCCCCTAGGCTACCCCCGAAATAGTTTTTCGGCCCTGGCGCCCTGGTGGTTCAGATAGCCGCAACCCCAACGACTCTCGGAGGTTCTCATGGCTTCTCTCCTTCTCAACCTGGTGGCCTGCGGCGGCCTCGGCGGCGACGACTACGGGACCGACACCCTCCCCACCGAGGAGCAGCTCAAGATCAACATGCCCGTGGCGAGCGACGCGGCGAAGTCACCAGAAGATCTCGACGACTGGGCGATGTTCTACGAGTCCACCCGCAACGTGACCGAGCACGTGAACGGCATGATCACCTTCGTGCTCGGTAGCGTGTACCTCGTCACCCACACCCAGAAGCCGTCCTGGGTGGACGAGGACAAGACGGAGGCCATCTGGGGCCCCTACTCCGATAGCGGCCTCGACCCGGTGGAAACCGGCGTGCGCGTGAAGAAGAACGACGACGGGACGATCTCGTGGGCGGTCTTCCAGGTGCCCAACGGCGGCACCGTCGAACAAGACGCGGTGAACATCGCCGAGGGCCTGGTCGACGCGGGCAGCACGCGGACCGACGCCTCGGGCAGCTTCGGCGTTGACTTCTCCGCCGCCAACGCGCTCGACCCCGCGGTGAACCTCGTGGGTGGCTGGTCGGTGGACTACGCCTACGACTCCGCAGGCGTGGCCGCCGTGGCCACCGCCACCGACTACGGCTACGAGGGATTCGGCACGCTGAACGCCGAGTATGCCTACGACGAGGACTACGAGGGCGCGGGCACCATGGACCTCGGCTACGACAAGGACGTGAACTGGAGCGGCACCGAGGAGTGGGTCACCCTGCGCAGCCGCTGGCAGGCCGACGGCATGGGCCGGGGCGACGCGACCATCGGCGAGGGCGACATTGCCAGCGAGATCACCGCGAGCGAGTGCTGGGGCACCGACTTTCTGACCTCTTTCTGGACCGACAGCGCGGGGATCTACGACGAGGTGGGCGAGGAGTCGGCGTGCGCCTTCGCAGAAGCGGAGTTCGTCGCCGAGTAGCCGGTTACCCTCGCGGCATGTCCGCCGAACCCGCGCCTTCTCGCCTCGTCGTCCGCTCCCCCGCCAACGGGGAGGTGGTCGGCGAGGTTCCCATTTCGAGCGCCGACGACGTGCGCGCCGCCGTGGCCCGTGCGCGCGCTGCGCAGCCCGCCTGGGCCGCCCGGCCGATCCGCGAACGGATGGAGATCCTGCTCAAGGTGCGCGAGCTGGTGCTGGCCGACCTCGACAACATCGTGGCCCTCTCCGCGCGAGAGAACGGCAAGCCGCGCCACGAGGGCCTCTTGCACGAGGGCTTCGCGCCCCTGGAGCTGCTCACCTACTTTGGTAGCGAGGCCGAGCGCATCCTCGAGCCGCAGCCGATCCCGTTGCGCCTCCTGAAACACCGCGCCTCGTACATCCACTACGTGCCCCGCGGGGTCGTGGCGATCATCGCCCCCTGGAACTTCCCGCACCACCTCGCTTTTGGCGGCGCGGCGATGGCGCTGGTGGCCGGCAACGCGGTGGTGATCAAGCCCAGCGAGTTCACGCCCCTCATCACCCAGCACGTACGCGAGCTCTACGTGAAGGCCGGCGTACCCAGCGCCTGCATCGAGGTGGTGTACGGCCACGGCGACGCCGGCGCCACGCTGATCGATAGCGGGGTGGACATGGTGGAGTTCACGGGATCGGTCGCGACCGGCAAGAAGGTGGCGGCGATGTGCGGCGAGCGGCTGATCCCCTGCGTGCTGGAGCTCGGCGGCAAGGCCCCGGCGCTGGTGATGGACGACGCCGATAAAGAGCGGGCGCTGCACGCGGTCTTGTGGGGCGGCTTCGCCAACGCGGGTCAGGTGTGCGCCAGCATCGAGCGGCTCCTGGTCGACCAGAAGGTGTACGACGCCTTCGTGCCCAGGCTGGTGGAGCACGTGAAGGCGCTTCGCATGGGCGACGCGTCGGCCAGCGCCGACGTGGATATCGGGCCGCTGGTGAACCAGCGCCAGCTCGAGATCGTGGAGCGCCTGGTGGACGACGCGGTGAAGAAGGGCGCCACCGTGGCCTGCGGCGGCAAGCGCGTGGACGGGCCCGGCTACTTCTTCGAGCCCACGGTGCTGCTCGACGTCACCACCGAGATGGACATCGTGAACAAGGAGTGTTTCGGTCCCGTGGTGCCGGTCATGAAGCTGCACGGCGAGACGGAGATGATCGCCGAGGCCAACCGCTCGCACCTCGGCCTGCTCGCCTATGTGTTCACCCGGAACGGCGAGCGCGGGCGCCGCGTGGCGGAGCAGATTCGGTGTGGCACGGTGATGGTCAACGACGTGATCGCCTCGGCAGCCATGGCAGAAACACCGTGGGGCGGACTCAAGCAGTCGGGCCTCGGCCACACGCACAGCGACGATGGGCTCCGACACATGTGCGAGGCGCGGCACGTGAACTACGACATCCTGCCCTGGCTCAAGAAAGAGCTGTGGTGGTATCCCTATAACGCCAAAGACGTGCCCATGCTCCGTCGCATGATGAACCTACTCTACGGCAAGGGCCTCAAGCGTTTCAGTTAGAAGACGCCGCTCAGGGCGGCCCCGCCGGCGGCCGGCACGATGCGGAACCGGTGGCTGGGCTGGTGCAGCTCGGCGACGGCCAGTCCGATGCCCGCGCCGAGCACGGAACCGGCGATGACGTCGGTCGGGTAGTGACGCGCCGCTTCGACGCGTAGCACCGCCACCGAGGTGGTGAGCCCGGCCGCCACGCCGTAGGCCAGCACCGCGCGCGGCACCGATGGCTGGCCCTCGGTGGCGATCACGTGGGCCAGCGCGAAGCTGGTGCCGGCGACGAGGCTTGCGTGCCCACTGTAGAAGCTCGACCGCGCCTCCTGGGTCATGGCCACCACGCGTTCACCGTCCTCGCCCAGCACGACGTGGTCGAGAACCCCCACCGCCTCGTAGCAGGCCGGGTCGTCTCCGCAGGCGGCGACGTAGGGCCGGGCTGCGCCGACGCCGAGCTTGAAGCCCTCGGCCAGGGAAAGCGCGACCAGGCCGCCCTCGAGTCCGATCACCGCGTGGGCGAGGGGCGTGATCCCCGCCTCCACCGGTCCGAGGCGCAACACCGCGCCGCCGAGGTAGGCGACCGGCGCGGCCACGGTGAGGATAGCGAGGACATCGGAGGCAGTGGCCGCCTCGGTGATGCCGTCCATGTCGCGTAAGAACCAGCGAAGTTGCAGGCTCTCGGCCAGTGACTGGTCGAGACCGAGGTCCACCCGGCCCCGGGTATCGAGGGCGACGGGCTCGGAGAACTCCACTAGCTCCGCCGTGGCCACCCAGACCGAGGACACGCCGAGGATTGCGCCGTCCACCCGCCAATCGATGGCGTACTCAGCCACGCCAGCTCACCCCGGCGCCGACCCCCACCCGCAGGCGCGTGGCGGCGCTGCCGTCGCGCAGGGCCACCTCCAGACGACCCGTGGAGCCGGTGTGCGCCAGGAGTGCCCCGGTGGGCACCGCGCCGTAGGTCGTCACCACGGGCGCGTCGTGCCCGGCCACCTCCACCACGCCGCTGTCACGCCCTGGGAGATTGGTGAGCAGGTTGCCGAATCGGTCGACGAGGATGACCTCGCCGCGATTGCCGTCCGGTGCCGGGAGCGAGAGGCGCCCGTAGTCAGTGACGCGCGGGCCCGCCGTCTCGAAGGCGGCACCGGACGCGAGCCGCGCCGCCACCGGGGCGAAGACGTCGCGCCCGTGGAAGGTACGCGATGGGTTGGGCAGGCCCCAGGGCGCGGTGACGAGACGCACCTCCGGATCGGGCAACAAACCAAGCAGGCCGTTGTCGGGGGCCACGAAAAACCGACCCTCGCAGCGGGCCGCGATTGGGCGCCGTGCGGTGCCCACACCCGGGTCGACCACGCAGAGGAAGACGGCACCGACCGGGAAGTAGCGCCAGGCCGCGTCGAGGTGGATGGCGGCGGTGCGCACGTCCTGCGCGGGCACGCCGTGGCTCAGGTCCACCGTCAAGACCCCGGGCGCGATGCCAGCGATCACGCCCTTCATCACGCCCACCCACGGATCGGCGAGGCCGAAGTCGGTGAGCAGCGCGATCACTTGCACGCCCCCGCGTGCCCTTCCCAGCGTTCTTCGTTGACCTCCTCGCGGCTGGCGCGCCCCACCTGCATGCCCATGCCCTCGCGGAACTCTGGCCGCGCCCCGCGTTGCCAATTGCCAAAGGCCGGGCCCGGAGGCACCAGCGCACCGGGGCCGTTGCCGATGAGATCGCGGCGCCCCCAGGCCGAGAGGGCCTCGCGCACCGCCGGAAACTCCTCCCTTTTCCACCAGAACAAGAGTGCCCGCTGGCGTGCCCGTTCCTTGTGTCCGCGCGCCACGAAGACGGGCTGTTTGCTGTAGGGATCGACCCCGGACACGAACATGGCCGTCGCAATCGTGCCCGGCGTGGGCATGAAGAGCTGGACCTGACGACAGCGCAGGTCGTTGGCCTTCATGTAGAGCGCGAGCTCGATGGTTTCCGCTGGGCCTGTCCCCGGGTGGCCGCACTGGAAGTACGGGACGATGAATTGTTTCTTGCCGGCCGCCACCGACGCCGCCTTGAAACGCTTCATGAAGTCGCCAAACGAGTCGACCTCGGGCTTGCGCATGTAGGCCAACGCGCGAGGGGACACGTGCTCCGGCGCGGTGGTGAGCGAGCCGGACACGTGATTCGCCGCGATCTCCTCCACGAAACCTGGAGATAACGCCGCGAGATCGTAACGCAGGCCCGAGTTGACGAAGACCCGCTTGATGCCCGGGAGCGTCCGTACCTGGCGGAGCAAGTCGACATAGGGCGCGTGGTCGGTGCCGTAGAACTTGCAGCGCACGGGGTGGAGGCAACTCACTCGCCGGCACACGGCGTTGGCTGCCTCGTCCTGACAGCGCATGTGAAACATGTTGGCCGTGGGACCACCGAGGTCGGAGATCACACCGTTGAAGCCATTTTTCAACACCATCCCCTTGGCTTCGCGCACCACCGACTCGGCGGATCGTGACACCACGTCCTTGCCTTGATGCAGGGTGAGCGCGCAGAAGGAGCAACCGCCCGAACAGCCACGATTGACGGTAATGCTCCCGCGGATCGACTCGAACGCTGGGATGGGCGCGCGGTAGCTCGGGTGGGCGGCGTCGGCGTAGGGCAGCTCGTAGAGTTGGTCCATCTCGGCGGTGGTCAATAGACGCGCGGGCGGGTTGCACCAGATCGCCCGGTCGGCGTGTTTCTGGACGATCGCCTCGGCGCACTGCGGGTTGCTCTCGCGGTACATCAAGACAGTGAGCCGATTGAAGGCCAGTGGGTCGGCCACGCACTCCTCGAAGCTCGGCGCCTCCACCACCTTCATCTGGGGCCGCGGGGTCTTCATGCCCAGCGCCCAGGCCGTGCCGGGGATGTCGCGACAGGCCTCGATGCCGCGTCCGCCGTCGAGGCGTCGCGCGATCTCGATCGCCGCCAGCTCGCCCATCCCATACACGAGGAGGTCGGCCTTGGCGTCGAGAAGGATCGACCGGCGGATCCGATCCTGCCAGTAGTCGAAGTGGGCGAAGCGCCGGAGAGAGGCCTCCACCCCGCCGAGCACCACCGGCACGCCCGGGAAGGCTTGTTTGCAGCGGTTGGCGTAGGCGATGCACGCGCGGTCGGGGCGCAGACCGGCCTGCCCCCCGGGGCTGTAGGCGTCGTCGTTGCGGATGCGACGGGCCGCCGTGTAGTGGTTCACCATCGAGTCCATCTGCCCGGCCGTGACGCCGAAGAACAGGCGCGGCGGGCCGAGCACGCGGTAGGCCTCGGGATCGTCCCAGGGTGGCTGGGCGATGACGCCGACCGAGAAGCCGTGCGCTTCCAGCCAGCGACCGAGGAGCGCCACGCCGTAGCTGTTGTGATCGACGTAGGCGTCGCCGGTCACCAGGATCACGTCGAGGGGGGCCTGGGCCTCCTCGCGGGTCATGGGGAGAAATGGGCGGTGCAACTAGGCCCGGCGCTTGCGGCGAAGGAGAGCGAGCGCGGACACGCCGGCCGCCATGACGCCGCCTGCCGCCGCCGGGTCGGTGGTGGAGCAGCCGCAGCCACCGCCACCCGCGATGTTCTCGACGTCGTCGGCCACGGGGGCGGTGTCGTCGGGGGTGCCGGTTTCCTCGGTGTCGCCCGTCTCTCCCGTCTCTCCGGTCTCGCCCGTCTCGGCGGTGTCGCCCGTCTCGGCGGTGTCGCCACTGTCGTCGCCCGTGTCCTCGCCGGTGTCGCCACCGGTGTCGCCCGTGTCGCCGGTGTCGGTGGCGTCTTCGCCATCGCAGTTCTCGTCGATCTCGTTGTCGGGGATGTCTTCCTCGGCGGGGTTGATCTCGCCGTTGGCGTCGTCGCAGTCGCTCATGTCGACCACGTAGTTCGACGGCTGGTCGCACTCGACCAGCGTGGTGTTCACATCGCCGTAGCTGTCGCCGTCGGCGTCGGCGTACCAGGTCGCGGCGTCGACGGACTCCTCGTCGGCGGTGCCGTCGCAATCGTCGTCGGTGTCGTTGCACACCTCGGGCGCGCCCGGGTAAACCAGGGCGTTGTTGTCGTCGCACTCGTCGCAGGCGTAGTAGCCATCGACGTCGTTATCGACCGCGCCGGTCGAGCCGTCGCAGTTGTAGTCGGTCGGGTCGTCGCAGGTCTCCGGGGCGCCCGGGTAGTAGGCCGGGTCGGCGTCGTTGCAGTCGCCGCTGACGGCGCTGTCACTCGCCTCGCCGGCGTCGGTGCAGTCGGCGTCGGTGCTCGCCACGGTGCTATCGTCGGGGCGGGTACCGTCGGCGTCGGCGTCGATGTAGCAGAGCTCGCCGCCGTCGCAGTCCTCGTCGACCCCGTTGCCCACCGTCTCGGTGGCGCCCGGGTAGGCGCTGGCGTTGCCGTCGTCGCACTCCTCGCAGGCCGCCCAGCCGTCGCCGTCGATGTCGGTGTAGGAAACCGCGCCGTCGCAGTTGTAGTCGGCCGGATCGTCGCAGGTCTCGGTGGCACCGGGGTTGTAGGACGGGTCACTGTCGTCGCAGTCGTCGCCCGGGGTGAGCGCGGAGGCCTCGCCGAGGTCGGCGCAGTCGGTGTCGGCCGAGGGGTTGACGGCCCCGTCGCTGCTGGCGTAGCCGTCGGCGTCGGCGTCGGTGTAGCAGTCCTCGCCGCCGTCGCAGTTACCGTCAACCTCGTCGCCCACGCCCTCGATGGCGCCGGGGTTGACGCTGTCGCTACTGTCGTCGCAGTCGCCGTCGCTGACACTCGCGCTCGCCTCGCCCGCGTCGGCGCAGTCGGTGTCGGAACTCGCGACGGTGTCGTCGGTCCGGTAGCCGTCGGCGTCGGCGTCGGCGTAGCAGTCCTCGCCGCCATCGCAGTTGGCGTCGGTCTCGTCGCCGACCGTTTCGCTCGCCGCGGGGTTGATGCCCGCGTCGGCGTCGTTACAGTCGTCGTCGTTACTGACACCGGACGCGCCGTCGCAGGACATCTCGGTGGCCGCACCGTCGCCATAGCCGTCGCCGTCGCCGTCCGCGTAGTAGCTGTTCATCGACCCGGCATCCACGCTCGGGTCGGCATCGTCGGCCAGGCCGTCGCAGTCCTCGTCGACGTTGGCCGCGTCGCACACTTCGGTGCCGGCAGGGCTCACGGTGCCGTCGGTGTCGTCGCAATCGGTGCTGTCGGTGGTGTAGCCGGCACCCGCGTCGCAGGCCAGGGTCGTGGCCGAGGCGTCGCCGTAACCGTCGAGGTCGTTATCAAGGTAGAAGCTACTTTTTGAGCCACTGGAAGTGGAGCTGTCGGCGTCGTCGGCGTCGCCATCGCAGTCCTCGTCGGTGTTGGCGGCGTCGCAGATCTCGGTGTCGGCCGGGCTGATCGCGGCGCTACTGTCGTCGCAGTCGGTGGCGGGGTCGGTCGCCACGCCCTCGCCCGAGTCGCGGCAGTCGGTGTCGGCCGAGGCGATGGTGCTGGAGGTGCGGTAGCCGTCGTTGTCGACGTCGGCGTAACAACTGGCGCTGCCGTCGCAGTCCTCGTCGTAGTGGTTGCCCACCGACTCGGGGCGACCCGGGTAAATCCAGCTGTACGTGTCGTTGCAGTCGGTGCCGTCGGCCACGTAGCCGCTGGGCGCGTCGCAGGCGGTCACGCTGTCGCTCGGGTCGCCGTAGCCGTCGCCGTCGCCGTCGCCGTACCAGGTGGTCCCGCTGGCGCCGTTGTCGACCGTGCCGTCGCAGTCGTTGTCGGCACCGTCGCACACCTCGGTGGCGCCCGGGTAGGCGCTGTCGTCGCCGTCGTCGCAGTCGCCGATGGGATCGCCGTCAGTGGCCTCGCCCGCGTCGCCGCAGTCGCTGTCGGCCGAGGCCACGGTGCTGCCGTCGGTGTAGCCGTCGTCGTCGCCGTCGGCGTAGCAGGTTTCCCCGCCGCTGCAGTCGCTGTCGATGCCGTCGCCCGCGGTCTCAATGGCGGCCGGGTTGATCGCCGGATCGGTGTCGTCGCAGTCCTGATCGGTGCCCTCGCCCCCCACCACGTAGCCGTCGCCATCGGCATCGACGTAGCCGTGGAAGACCCAGGTCCGGCCCGTGGAGGTGGTCAGCGTGTTGCCGCCCACGGCCACGTCGCCGTAGCCGTCGCCGTTGACGTCGCCGAGGCCGCCGACCGCGCGACCGAACTGGGAGCCGGATGTGCCCGGCAGCTCGGTGTCGGCCGTGGTGGACACCCCGCTTGAGGAGCCGGTGTAGAGGTAGGCGCGTCCGGTGTTGCCGCCGTAGAGGCGCTCGCCGACGATCACGTCGTTGTAGCCGTCGCCATCGACGTCGCCTGCGGCGTCGATGCCCCAGCCAAAGTAGTAGCCGGCCGTGGTGCCGGTGAGATCGGAGTCGACGGTGGTGTCGGCGCCGCTGGCACCCCCGTGGTACACCCGGACGCGGCCCAGGGCGGACGCGTAGCCGTGCATGCTGATGGCCACGTCGTCGTAGCCGTCGCCGTTGACGTCGCCGAGGCCGGCGACGTCGTAGCCGAGGTAGTAGCTGTTCGCGCCGCCGGTGAAGTAGCTGGTATAGCTGCTGCTCACGCCAGTGGACGACCCATGGAAGATGTAGCCGCGTCCCTTGTTGGTGGAGTAGCCGTACGCGCCCACGACGATGTCGTCGTAGCCGTCGTTGTCGACGTCGCCGGCGGTGTCGCAGGAGAAGCCGAAGTAGCTGGTGGTGCCGCCGCCAATCGTGGTGTCGGCCGTGGTGTCGAGGGAGCCCGACCCGCCGTGGAGCACGTACATGCGTCCGATGTCGGTGCTGTACTTGTCGGCGCCGATGACCAGGTCGTCGTAGCCGTCGGCGTTGACGTCGCCCGCGCCACTGACACAACGGCCGAACTCGGTGCCCGCGCCGCTGATGGAGCTCACCGTCACCGCGCCGGACGTGGTGATGCCCGAGGACGAGCCGTAGTAGAGGTAGGCCGCACCTGCCGAGGAGCTGTAGCCGTAGGCGCCCACGACGAGGTCGCCGTAGCCGTCGCCGTTGACGTCGCCGGCGCCCCGGAGCGAGGCACCGAAGTAGGCACTGGCAGCCGGGCCGTCGAGTGTGATGGCGGCGCTGCTGGCGATGCCCGAGGCCGAGCCATGGTAAACGTACACTCGGCCGGTGCTAGAGGAGTAGCCATAGGCACCCACCGCGAGGTCGTCGTAGCCGTCGTTGTTGACGTCGCCCGCGCCCTCGACGGCGTAGCCGAAGTTGTCGCTGGTATTCTCGCCGTTGAGCGTGGTGGTGCTGCTGGTGAGGAGGGGGTCGACCATGACGGGCCACGTGGCCGTGGCATCATCGACCAGGATGCGGATGGTGCTGCCCTCCACCTCGAACCACGCCGTGAGCTCGTTGCCGTCGGCGTCCCACGCGGACAGGGCGGAGTAGCGGTAGTGACGGGTGGCGGTGGTGAACTCGAGCTCCCACTCGTCGCCAGTGATGTCGGCGCCCTCGACCTCGACTTCGAGCACGAGCGGACCCTGCCCCGCGGGCCGATCCGCGAGGTCCCAGCCCTGCTCGAGCCCGGCCGCCGTGTTGGCCCACCAGGCCGTGGCGTTGCCGTGGTTGAACTCCACCTGCCGCGCGCAGCTGCCGTCGGGCGCGATCTCCGGTGTGCAGGCGCCGATCTCCGGCGCTACCTCGGCCACCGGCTCAACCGCCCCTTCACGACCCCACGCCGCGAAGCGCAGGCGAAGTTCACCGCCGGTGCCCGGGGCCACGGCCACTTCGCTGGCCGTCAGCTCCCCTGCCAGGCCCCAGCCGGGGTTGACGAAGCCGAAGCCCGAGGGGGTGGCGCCGAACGCCCGCATGTCGACCGCCACCGCGGCGCCGATCGGGTCGGCCTCGATGCCGTTGGAGATGGGTGCCTGGCTAAGCGAAGACTCGACGCCTTCGGGACCCTCGACGGGGACCGTGCAGGCGAGCTGGAGCAGGTAGGGCGCGACGAGGAGCGACATGCGCGGACTCCGATGCAGGGAAAGCCCACCAGCGTATCCGCGCGGGATAGCGCGCCGCCATGTCTACCAAGGATCCCGCGCCGCCCCAGGGCGACATCATCCCCGAGGGCCACCTCGTCGAACTGGGCCCGCTCTTCATGGCCGCCGTGGAGGCGCGTGCCAACGGGCAGGTGGACAAGGCCCTGGACGGTTTTGCCGCCGTGCTCGCCAAGGAGCCGCGCCTCGCGGAGCCACGCATGGAACTTGGCTCGATTTACCTTGATATAGGACGACTCGAAGACGCCGAGGTGCAGGCGCGCGAGGCCATCCGGATCCTGGAAGCCGGTGGGCAATGGACCGAGGAACTCCCTGAGAACGTGGTGCTCGGCATGGCGTGGGCGCTCCTGGGAGCGACGCTGAAGGAGCAGGCCTCGAGCGACGCCGTGGTTTTCGGTGAGGACCCGCAGAAATTTCGCGACCTCATCGACCAGGCGGCCGCGGCCTTCAAGCGCGCCGCCGAGCTCGACCCAACCGACGCCGACAGCGAGGTGACGGCGCTCGAGCTGCAGGACCAGGCAGAGCCCGGCGACAACTAGACGACCACGCTCTCGCGGTACACCCCGAAGACACCGCGAAGCGCATCGGCGATCTCGCCGAGCGTGGCGTGGTGCTCCACCGCGTGGAGGATGCGCGGCATCAGGTTGTCGCGACCAGAGGCCGCTTGCTGAACGGCGTCGAGGGCCCCGCGCACATCCGCTGCGGAACGATTGGCCTTGAAGGCGCCGAGTCGGCGGAGCTGGTCGGCCTCGACCGAACGGTCGATGCGCAAGAGCCCCTCCACCGGAGGTTCGGCCTCGACAAAGTCGTTCACCCCCACGATGACCGACTGCTTCCGCTCCACAGCCAGCTGCGCGGCGTAGGCGGCGTCCTGGATCTCGCGCTGCGGGAAGCCGCGCTCGATGGCCGCCACCATCCCGCCCATCGCGTCGATCTCGGCGATGAGCTTCATCGCCTCGGCCTCAATGCGATCGGTCTCGGCCTCCATCACGTGGCTGCCGCCGAAGGGATCGGGGTGCTTGGCGACCCCCGACTCGTAGGCGATCACTTGCTGGGTGCGGAGCGCGAGGCGCGCTGAGGCCTCCGTCGGCAGGGCGAGCGCCTCGTCCTTGCCGTTGGTGTGCAGCGACTGTGTGCCGCCAAGCACCGCCGCGAGGGCCTGGATGGTGACGCGGACGACGTTGTTGTCGATCTGGCGGGCGGCGAGGGTGCTCCCGCCGGTCTGGGTGTGGAAACGGAGCATCTGCGACTTGGGATCGCGCGCACCGAAGCGGTCGCGCATGGTGACGGCCCAGAGTCGACGGGCCGCGCGGAACTTCGCGACCTCCTCGATGAAGTCGTTGTGGGCATTGAAAAAGAAGGAGAGCCGAGGGGCAAAATCGTCGACCGCCAGGCCGGCGGCAAGAGCAGCTTCGACGTAGGCGATGCCGTCGGCCAGGGTGAATGCCACCTCCTGCGCCGCCGTGCTCCCCGCCTCGCGGATGTGGTAGCCGCTGATCGAGATGGTGTTCCACTGCGGCGCCTCGTCGCGACACCAGGCGAAGATGTCGGTGATGAGGCGCATCGAGGGACGCGGCGGGTAGATGTAGGTGCCGCGGGCGATGTACTCCTTGAGCACGTCGTTCTGGATCGTCCCCCGGATCTGTCGGGTCGCGACACCGCCTTGCTTCGCCACGGCGGCGTACATGGCCAGGAGGGTCGAGGCGGTGGCATTGATCGTCATCGACGTCGACACTTCGCCGAGCGGCAGCCCGCCGAGCAACGTGGCCATGTCTTCCACGGTGTCGATCGCGACGCCCACCTTGCCCACCTCGCCCTGGGCCATGGCGTGGTCGCTGTCGTAGCCCATCTGGGTGGGCAGATCGAAGGCACAGGAGAGCCCGGTCTGTCCCTTGGCGAGAAGGTACTTGAAACGCTGGTTAGTGCTGGCCGCGCTGCCGAAGCCCGCGTACTGCCGCATCGTCCATAGGCGTCCCTTGTACATCGTCGGGTGCACGCCGCGCGTGAACGGGAACTCTCCGGGTTTTTCCATCCCTAGCCCTCGATCCGGGCCAGCTTCAAGCCCGCTTCGACCACCTGTCCCTCGTTGACGTACACCTCGGCGAGCACGCCCTCCACCGGTGCCTTCATCTCGTTCTCCATCTTCATGGCCTCCACCACGAGCACTGGCTGGCCCTTCTTCACCGGGGAGCCGGGCGCCACCAGCAAGCGCACGATGCGACCCGGCATCTGGGTGATCATCGTGCCGCCGCCCTGGGCGCCAGAGAGTCGGAGGGACTTGCGACGCGGGTCGACCACGCCCACCTCGGTAGACAGGCCCATGACGTCGACCATCCAGCCGCCGTCGAGCCGGACCGCGCCGGCCTCCCAGCTGCCGCCGTCGATCAGCATCTGGAAGGCCTCCGGCGTGGGACGCGCGAGGTCGACCACGTGGGTGACACCGTCGAACGTGACGCGGAAGCAGCCGTCTTTCTGGGCTTCGACGTCGACCGTGCGGGTGCGCTCGCCGATGGTGATCTCGTACCTCACAGGGCACCCCCGAGGCCGGGCCGACCGCTGCGCTTCCACGCGCTCTCTCTAGGCTCACCGCTGGTGACGCGGTCAGGTCGAGTGTCGGCCTCGAACTGGGCCAGGGCCGCCGCGATGGTGGCGATGTCGTCGTTGTGGGCCGCCGCGCAGAGACGTTCGAGGCGCTCGACCGAGAGGAAGCCGGTGTTGTAGCTCCCCGCCAGGAAGTCGGGATCGCGGAGCAGGGCGTTGAAGAAGGGGATGGAGGTGCGGATGCCGCGGACCCGGTACTCGCGCAGCGCGCGGATCGTGCGCGAGATCGCCTCTTCCCGCGTGGAACCCCAGCAGATGAGCTTGCTCACCATCGGGTCGTAGTGGATGGGCACCTCGTAGCCGGCGTACACGCCACTATCGACGCGGACCCACGGGCCACCAGGTTCGCGCAAGCCCGAGATCTTCCCGGGGGCAGGCGCGAAGTTGTTTGCGGGATCCTCGGCGTACACGCGGCACTCGATGGCGTGACCCGACTGCCGGATGTCGTCTTGCCCGAACCACAGCTTCTCCCCGGCCGCCACGCGGATCTGGGCGCGCGCGAGGTCGATCCCCGTCACCATCTCGGTGATCGGGTGCTCCACCTGGAGCCGGGTGTTCATCTCAAGGAAGTAGAAATCGCCGCTCGACTGCGAGAACAAGAACTCGCAGGTGCCGGCGCCCTCGTAGTCCACGGCAGCGGCGGCCTGGACGGCCACTTCCGCCATGCGACGCCGCGTTGAATCGGGCAGGACGGGACAGGGCGTTTCCTCTACGACCTTCTGATTCCGACGCTGCACCGAGCAGTCACGCTCGAAGAGGTGCAGGTGCGTGCCGTGCTTGTCGCTCAGCACCTGGATCTCGACGTGCTTGGGATCCTCGACGAACTTCTCGATGTAGACCGCATCGTCCTTGAAGGACTTGGCGGCCTCGGAGCGCACCGCGCGCCAGGCCGAGGGGAAATCCTCGTCGAGATCGACCCGGCGCATCCCCTTGCCCCCGCCGCCGGCCGCCGCCTTGAGCATCACCGGGTAGCCGAAACGACGGGCGATCTGCTGGGCTTCCTCCTCGGTGGCGATCGGCTCCGCCGTGCCGGGGACCACCGGCACGCCAGCCGCGATCATGCGCTGGCGAGCGCCGGTCTTGCTGCCCATGGCCTCGATCGCCGAGGGGGGCGGGCCGATCCAGCTCAGACCCGCGTCGATGACCATCTGGGCGAACTTGGCGTTCTCCGAGAGGAAACCGTAGCCGGGGTGGATGGCATCGGCCCCCGAGCGGAGCGCGACCTCGATGATCTTGTCGCCGCACAGGTAGCTCTCCGCCGAGGGCGCCGGCCCGATATTGTAGGCCTCGCCTGCGTTTCGCACGTGGAGGGCGAGGCGATCAACGTCGGAGAAGACAGCCACCGTGCGGCAGCCGAGCTCGTGACAGGCGCGGATCACGCGGACCGCGATCTCGCCGCGGTTGGCGACGAGCACCTTCTTGAAGGGAGGGGGGCGCATCGAGCGGCCGGCTATCTCGGGGGGCCTCAAGGCGTCGCTGCGTTTGCCGATAGGGCTCAACTCCTCTCGCCGGCGTTCCGATCTGCGGTGCAAGGAGGCGCCCATGCCGCACCGATTGAGCATCGCCGAGCTCGTTGTCTGTCTCGCTTCGTCCGTGTCTGACGACATTCCAGACGTTACGGAGTGGCTCGAGGACGACGAAGGCTCTTGCCCAGAAAGCCAAAGCTCCCCGGCCTAGACGTGACGGCAGCGCCCGCCATGGTCAGCTCGACCACCGCCTACCCGGTGGACGACGACCCCACCGACGAGATGGGGCCCTACGATCGGCTGGCGCTCGCGGCCAAGCGACGCGCCGCCGAGGCAGCGGGCGACATCGACGCCGACGTGGCTCGCGCGGGGATTGCCGACGTAGAAGATCCTCTGGCCGAACTGTTCGACGAGGCGGACATCGACGGGGAAGAGCCGGAGTAGGCTCTAGGCTGCAGGCCATAGGCTGCAGCCGGTCGCGCCACCGCCTCTGCTGCCCCGCACGCACGCCCCAAGAACGCGGACCTCGCCGCGCCCTACTCCCCACGCCACGTCGCGCGGAGATGGGCGGAAGCGCACCTGCAGCCTCAACCCTACAGCCCACAGCCTTGGAGTTCCCATGCGCGCCCAACATCGTTACCAGATCATGCTCGCCATGGCTTCACCGCACCGTAAGCCCCTGCACGAGGCGGTGACCGAGCCAGGCGACTACGACGAGCCCTCGCGGCCGGCCAGCGGCGACACGGCGGGCGAGGAGGAGCCAGTCCGGTCCGACTGGGACATCGGCAGCATGGATTGCTCCAGCGACGACTGCGACGATCTCCCGGAGCTCGATGAGCGCGAGCTCTGCGCGCTCGAACCCAGCGAGGCCGAGCTGTCCTTCTCCTTCGCGCCGGTAGAGATCCTGCTCGACGGGGTAGCCATTTAGACTCAGTCTAGATATGGGGCTGGTGCAGGGCCGTCGTGCCGCCTGCATCACCAAACGGAGAGCCCCATGCCTGCACTGAAGGGTACAAAGACCCACGACAATCTCAAGGCCGCCTTCGCGGGCGAGTCTCAAGCCAACCGCCGCTACCTCTACTTCGCCAAGGTGGCCGACGTTGAAGGCCATCCGGACATCGCCGGCCTCTTCCGCGACACCGCCGAGGGTGAAACCGGCCACGCGCACGGTCACCTCGACTACCTCAAGGAAGCGGGCGACCCGGCCACCGGTCTGCCCATCGGCGACACCGAGCTGAACCTCAAGGCGGCCGTCGCCGGCGAGACCTACGAGTACACCGACATGTACCCGGCGATGGCGGCCACGGCGCGGCAGGAAGGCTTCGACAACGTCGCCAACTGGTTCGAGACCCTGGCGAAGGCCGAGAAGTCGCACGCCGGCCGCTTCCAGAAGGGCCTGGACAGCATCTAGCGAGCGAAGGAGAGGCAAGCCGGTGGCCATCGTCATCCCCACGCCCCGCGACCCGGCCTACTGGTCGCGCGAAGCGCTGGAAGCCGAAGAGAAGCGGGTCTTCGAGATCTGCAACGGCTGCCGGCTGTGCCTCAACCTCTGCCCGAGTTTCCCCTCGTTGTTCGACGCGGTCGATAAGCTCGACACGAGCGAGCCCATCACCGCGCCAAGAACGCCCGGGGCGCTCGACGCCCTCGGCAATCACGCAGCGGCCACCGAGGGCGCGCATGCCGCCCCGCCGCGAGCCGACCTGATGGGCCAGGCGGAGGCCCTCGAGAAACTGTCCCCGGCCGACCGCCAGAAGGTGGTCGACCTCTGCTACCAGTGCAAGCTCTGCGACCCGATCTGCCCCTACACGCCGCCGCACGAGTTCGCCGTCGATTTCCCGCGCTTGATGCTCCGTCACAAGGCGGTCGATGCCCGGGAAAAGGGCGTGCCGATGCAGGATCGGTTCCTCGGCGACCCCGACCTCGTGGGGCGGATCGGCACCCTGGTCCCGTCGATCGCCAACTGGGCCAACGAGTTCGCGCCGAACCGGGTGTTGATGGAGCTTGGCCTGGGTGTTCACCGTGATCGCCAACTGCCGACCTTCGCCAGCCAGACCTTTCAGGCCTGGTTCCGGTCCACGCATCTCACGCCCCCGCCGCTCAGCGCGCCCGGTCCAAAGGTGGTCTTGTTCTACACTTGCTCGGTGCAGTGGAACGACCCGATCGTGGGTCGCGCTGCCGTGGAGGTGCTCGAGCACAACGGGTTCACGGTGTACGCGCCTGAGATGAAGTGCTGCGGCATGCCCGCGCTCGACGGCGGCGACGTGGCCCGCGCCACCGAGTGGGCGGGCTACGACGTCGATATCCTGGCCCCCTACGTCGAGGCGGGTTGCGCCATCGTGGCCCCGGGGCCCACCTGCTCCTACATGATGAAGAAGGAGTGGAAGGACTACCTGGGCAGCGACAAGTCCGAGCTCGTGTCGCGACACGCGCACGACCTCATGGAGTTCTTGTTCAAGCTCCGCAAAGAGGGCCGCCTCCGCGAGGACTACACTCAGGAGCCCGGGCGCATCGGCTACCACCTTCCCTGTCACCTCAAGGTGCAGAAGATCGGCTTCCGCAGTCGCGATGTGCTCAAGAAGATCCCGGGGGCCGAGGTGACCCTGGTCGACCAGTGCTCGTGCATGGACGGCACGTGGGGTATGAAAAAGGAGTATTACGACCTTAGTAAGAAGGGCGCTAGCAGGCTGCTGGACGGCCTCTCCGCCGCAGGCGCCGAGACCTACAGCTCCGACTGCCTCATCGCCAAGCTCCAGATCGAAGAGGGGAGCGGCAAGAAGGTGGTACACCCCATCGAGATCATGTGGCGTGCCTACGGTGGTAGCGAGAACGCGCCGCTCGCCAAGCTACCACCCGTCACACCGCCCCAGGAGTCGCCTTGAACCGCCCCGCGAATGCCTTCACCCTCTCCGACGTGCCCGGACTCACGGCGATCACCGCAGGACGTCCCCGCATGGAGCGCGAGGTCATCGAGGCCAAGCGCACACGCCGCGTGGCGCTCGGCCCCCACATGACGCTCTTGTTCGAGAACCGCGTCACGCTCCTGTGGCAGGTGCTCGAGATGTGCCGCGTGGAGCACCTCACGCGTCCCGAGTCGATCCAGCACGAGATCGACACCTACGGCGCGATGCTGCCCGCGTCGCGAGAGCTCAGCGTCACTCTGCTGGTAGAGTATGCGAGCGAGGTGGAGCGGTCGCGACAGCTCCGCGCTCTGGTGGGCCTCGAGAAGCACATGGAGCTGCGGCTCGAGGGATGCGCGCCGTCGCGTGGCCGCTTCGATGCGTCGCAAGCCAATGGGGAGCGGGTGTCGTCGGTGCAGTTCGTGCGATTCCCGCTCAGCGACGTGCAGCTCGGCGTGCTGGGCAACCTGTCCATGGCCGCCAGCCTGGCCTGCACCCACCCGGCCTACGTGGCCGAGGTCACGCTGTCACCGACTACACGCGCCGCCCTCGTCGAGGATCTGCGAGCGGCGGGATAGCGCCGCGGCTACCTTTCATCCACCGGAGTACCGATGTCTTTGCTCGGCCAGAACGCCCCCGACTTCACGCTGCCCAACACCAAGAAGGAGCCCGTGGCGCTCTCGTCTTACCGTGGCAAGAAGCTCGTGATTGCCTTCTACCCGGCCGCCTTCACCGGCGTTTGCCAGAAGGAGATGTGCACCTTCCGCGATACCCTTGGCGCGCTCAACGAGGCCGGCGCCGAGGTCGTGGGCATCAGCGTCGACATGCCGTTCAGCAACGGCGCCTTTGCCAGCGCCAACGGCGTGAGCTTCCCGCTCCTGTCGGACGTGCACCGCACGGCGGCCCGCGCCTATGGCGTGAGCTGGAACAACTTCGCCGGCATCGCCGGTCTCGAGGTGGCCAACCGCTCGGTCTTCGTGGTCGACGCCGACGGCAAGGTGACCTACGAGTGGATCGCGCCGAACCCCGGCGTGGAGCCCGACTACGACGCGGTGAAGGCCGCTGCCGCCGGATGACGAGCCCGGGCGCGAACGTCTTTGCCTGGGAGGCGCTCCTGCGCGCCCGGGACCTGACGCTCACGCCCCAGCGCCGGGCCATCCTGCGCTACCTCGACGGCAACCAGACACACCCGACGGCCGCCGACGTTTTCGCAGCCGTTACCCATGACTTCCCAATGGCCAGTCGGGCGACGGTCTACAACACCTTGTCGCTCCTGGTGGAGCTCGGCGCGGTTCGCGCCCTCCCCTGTGTCCCGGGGGGCGACACCCGCTTCGACCCTAACGCGGGGCACCACCACCACGTCGTGTGTCCACGATGTGGTGCGATCGCCGATCTCGACGCCGCCCACGTTCACGTCGCGGTGGAAGGCGGCCTGGCGGCGCAGCTCCGGGGGCTCGTCGCGCACGTGCGCTTCGAGCAGACCTGCGAGCCCTGTACCGCCGACGGCAAGTAGCCCCGTTGGGCGCGAGCGCGGGGCGCGCCCCCCGCGCGACTCCTTTGACCTAGGCCTGCGCCTGGCCCGACGCCGGATTCTCCGATGCGCCATCGGACTTCGCCGCGCGACGTGCCAGCTCGGCCTGCATCGAGGACTTCCGGGCGGCGAGCGCCTCGGCGCCGAGCGCATGCTCCAGGACCTCTTCCATGCGGGAGCAAAAGTGGAAGGTCATCTCGTCGCGGATTTCCTTGGGAACCTCGACGATGTCCTTCTTGTTGCGCTCCGGCAAGAGCACGGTTCGGATGCCAGCGCGGTGAGCCGCGAGGACCTTCTCCTTGATGCCACCCACCGGCAGGACGGCCCCGCGGAGCGTGGCCTCTCCGGTCATCGCCACGTCGTGACCGACGCAGAGGCCGGTGAGCAGCGACACCATCGCGGTGAGCATGGTGACACCGGCGCTCGGTCCATCCTTCGGGATGGCACCGCTCGGCACGTGCACATGGATGTCGGTGTTGTCGAAGGCCTCGGGGTCGATGCCGAGGTCGGCCGAGGCGGCGCGGATGTAGCTCCGCGCGACGCCCACCGACTCCTTCATCACGTCGCCCAGGGAGCCGGAGAGCTGGATGCCGCCCTTGCCGCGCATCTTGGTGGCCTCGATGAAGAGGATGTCGCCCCCCGCCGCCGTCCACGCGAGGCCGGTCGCGACACCGGGTACCGCCGTACGCTCGGCCACCTCGGCGAAGAAGTGGATCGGGCCACGAATTTCCTCGATCTTCTCGGGGGTCATCGTCATGGGGCCAGAGAGCTTGCCGCTCGCGACTTCCTTGGCCACCCAGCGGGCCACGCTCGACAGCTCACGCTTGAGATTGCGGACGCCCGCCTCGCGCGTGTAGCTGGTGATCAGGAACTTCAGGGCCTCGTCGGGGAAGTCGATGCGGTCCTTCTCCAGGCCGTGCTCCTCGATGGCCTCGGGCAGCAGGTAGTTGCGCGCGATCTTGAGCTTTTCCTCCATAGTGTAGCCCGGGATCTCCAGCACCTCCATGCGGTCGCGGAGCGGCCCGGGGATGGGGTCGGAGAGGTTGGCGGTGGCGATGAAGAGCACCTTCGAGAGGTCGAAAGCCACGTCGAGGTAGTGGTCCATGAAGGTGTCGTTCTGCTCGGGGCAACACGAG
>SXGT01730006.1_pt1 | contig 24244 bp, 18 predicted proteins | sample 3176221 | NCBI WGS metagenome assembly SXGT01 (sample SAMN11356862, study PRJNA531348) | freshwater metagenome | isolation source: freshwater sample F1-120 | place: China: Fuxian Lake, Yuxi | collected 2017-12-25
GCTCATGGTGAATCGTGATGAGATCGTTGTGCGTGGGCTTGATGCACATCTTGATTCGGAGGTCGTCCGAATACGTCACGTCCCACGCGCTCGCGTGGCAGACGGCCTCTTTGCCCTCGGGCTTGCTGAACATCGAACGCTCCCAAAACGTCGCGGGCAGCCGGTCCATGCCGAGCGACGTGAAGAACTTCTCGCCGAGCTCGACCATCCGCTTCGGAGAGTAGGCCTGCTTCGCGAGCGCCTCGGACACGTCGACCTTGGCCTTGCCCGGAAACGGCTCCAGCAGAGGGAACAGATTGCCCCAGTCCTGAGCCCACATGTTGCCAAGCAGGTGCGCTGGCATGGGGCCGTCAGCCGGGAAGGTCTCCTTGCCGTAGTGCGCCGACAGCTTGCGACGGACGTAGCAGTGGAGCGCCTTGTACAGCGGCTGCACCTTGGTCCAGAGCGCCTGGTAGGTCTTCTCGAAGGCGGCCGCGGGCATGTCGTAGCCGGAGCGCCACATTTCGCCCACGTCCTTGAACCCGATGCCGCGCGCGCCATCGTTGGCCAGCGCGACGAACTCGGTGTACATCGGCCGAATCGTCTTGCCCACCGTGTCATGCCAGCCGCGCCATGCCTCCAGCTGCGCCTTGGGATCGCGGCTCTGCGCGAGCACGTCCTCCAGCTCCCCGAGATCGCGACACTTGCCAGCCGCGTCACACGCCTTGCCCTTGCCGTACTCGGCGTCCATGCCGGTCATGATGGCCGCAAGCTTCTTGGCCTTCTCGGGATCGTTCGGCGCGGGCTGTCCCGCGATCCGGAGCAGCCGCAGCTGACGCGCCACAGACGGCTTGAGCGCACCCCTCTTGGCCAGCAGCGGTTCGAACCACTGGGCGCGCTTGATGGCGCCGGTGATCCAGTTCATCGCCGCCTCGCCGGCCTTGGCGGCGGCCGCCTCGGTCTCGGGCGTGATGTTGGTCTGCTTGGCCCACTCCGCCTGGGACTGCGCGACCACGAGGCGACGCATGTCGGCGTCGACCGTCTTGATGAAGGCCTCCGCGTCTTCTGCGGTGGCGGGGCGCGGCGGCTTCTCTGCGAGGGCCGAGGTTGCGTGAAGAGCGACGAGGAGGCTGGTGAGGCGTGCGGTGTTCATGGGGGCAGGACGGTAGCCTGCCCGCGCGAAAGGCTCAACCTCGCCGAGTCTCGCCAGTCCTAGCTATCGCCCCACTTGAGCGTGTAGGACGAGCAAGACAGTCCGCTGCCCGTGGCCCGATAGACGTAGATGTCCACATAGCCGGTCTCATCGGTCCCTGAGCAGTCCGGGCCAAAGCGCACCGTCTCGCTCGTGGTCCCCGAGCTCGTCGAGCAGCAGCCGGGCTGGCCATTCGGCCCGGTCCAGGCGCTCCCGTTGATGCAGTTGATGCTTGGCTTCGTGGTGTTGGCCGCGCACTCGTACGTCGCGCAGAGCTGGTAGTTCGTGCCCGCGGGCATGTCCAACGTGACCTTGGGTTCGACGTCGCACCCGAAGGAGTCGGTGTCCTTGAACCAGAACCAGTCGACGTCTCCGCTCGGGTAGAGCGTGGCGCTCATGGTGTAGTCGAGGTTCGCGCAGTCGGTGATGTCGGTCAGGTGTCCCGTGGCCGGAGTGTCGTTGGGCTCGTAGCTGTCCTTCTTGGGCGTCCCGGCGCACACGCCACTCGAGCTGCACACGTCGCCGGTCGTACAGGTCTCATTGTCATTGCACGACACTCCCGTCTTGGCCTTCTTCTGGCACGACCCGCCCACACACTCTCCCGTGTTGCACTGGTCGTTCAAGTTCGTGCAGCTCACGACCGTACCCACGCACGTGCCGCCAACGCACTTGTCGCCCGTGGTGCACGAGTCGCCATCGGTGCAGCTCCCCGTCTTCGCGCTCTTCACACACGTGCCGCTCTGACAAACGCCGTTATTGCACTGATCGTTGAGCGCGCTGCAGTTCTTCGTCGTGCCGGAGCACTGACCGTTCTGGCAGGTGTCATTCGTCGTGCACGAGTCGTTGTCATTGCAGCCCCCGGACTTTGGCTGCTTGGCGCACGTGCCGTTGTTGCAGTAGCCCGTGTTGCACTGATCGTCTTGGCTCGAGCAGTCCTTCTCCGACGCGATGCAGCTCCCACCGATGCACGTGTCGCCCACGGTGCACGGGTCGCCGTCGCTGCATGCGCCCGAAAGCTGCTGAGACTGGCACGTCCCGCCGTTGCACACGCCCTTGGTGCACTGCCCGTCGAATTGGCTGCAGTTCTTCGCGGTCCCCGAGCACTGACCGTTGCTGCAAGTGTCGTTCGTCGTGCAGGCGTCCCCGTCGTTGCAGGCACCGCCGAGCGGTTGCTTCGTGCACGCGCCTCCGGAGCAGACGCCGTCGTTGCACTGATCGGCGACGTTCGAGCAGTCCTTCTGTGACCCCAGGCAGCTTCCGGCCTTGCAGGCGTCTCCGACGGTGCACGCGTCCCCGTCGTCGCAGGCGCCCGTCAGCAGCTTCTTCGCGCACTGCCCGGCCGCGCAGTAGCCCTCTGTGCACTGGTTCGAGAGCTGAGAGCAGTCGAGCGGCGTGCCCTGGCAGGCGCCGTTGGAGCACGCGTCGTTCTTCGTGCACGGGTCGCCGTCGTCGCACCCGCCGCCCTTGGGGGTCGCCTCGCACGCGCCCGAGCCGTTGCACGTCCCGGTCGTACACGCGCCGTCGAGCTTGGAGCAGTCCTTGGGCTTGCCCGCACAGCCGCCGGCATTGCACACGTCGTTGACCGTGCACGCGTCGCCGTCGTTGCACGCCTCGCCCTCCAGGATGGGCTTGTGCGAGCAGCCTCCCAGGCCGTCACAGGCGTCGGCCGTGCAGCCTTTGCCGTCGTCGCACGAATACACGGCGCCGGTGCACGTACCACCCGTGCACTTGTCGCCCGTCGAGCACAAGCTCTGGTCGTCGCAGGCCGCACCCTCCGCGGTCGGTGGATGAGCGCAGGTGCCGTCGCCCTTGCAGTCGTTGGCCGTGCACGGGTTCTGATCGTCGCACACGTACCCGATGCCCTTGCACGAGGTGCCGTCGCAGGTGTCGCTCTTGGTGCAGAGCGCGCCGTCGTCGCAGCCCTGCCCGTCACGCGGCGTCCAGCCCTTGGGATCGGTCGCCGGCGAGCACGCCTCGCATTGGTTCAACGGGTTCGGGGCCTGGTCGGAGTAGCACGCGGTGCCGATCGCGCACGTCCCCGGCGAGGGCGTGTAGACGCAGCCGCCCTTGCCGTCGCAGCCGTCGGTCGTGCAGTCGAGGCCGTCGGAGCACGCATAGCTCGTGCCCAGGCAGCTTCCGCCCGTGCAGACGTCGTTCTTCGTACATGCCGCCAGGTCGTCGCAGGCCTTGCCCTCCGCGTTCGAGAAGGCCGACTGCGACACCGCCGGGAGACACTGGAGGCACGCCTCGGTGCCCTTGGCCGCGCCCGCCGCGTGACACGAGCCCTCGATGAAGCAAGCGTCCTTCGCGATCGGGTTGCTGCACTTCCCGTCGTCCTGGCACACGTCGTCGGTGCAGGCGATGCCGTCGGCGCAGGTGCCCTCGTCGGTCTCGCCGTCGCAGTCGTCGTCGACCTTGTTGCACACCTCGGCCTTGGGCTCCGCGGCCGTGCAGGCCTCCTTGCCGCCGTCGCAGGTCTTCTTGCCGAAGCACGTCCCGAAGCCGTTCTGCTGCTGGCACGTCGGCGCGCCGATGTCGTCGGTCTTGCCGTTGCAGTCGTCGTCGAGGCCGTTGCAGCTCTCGGGTGCGGGCACCTTGGCCGAGCACGCCGTCAGGCCCGCGGCGCCGCAGACGCGCTTGCCGGTGCACACGCCGAACTCGTTGGCCGAGCCGCACGTCGTCTCGAGGCCCAGGGCCGCCCACTCCGGCTTGCACGTGCACAGGGCCTCGTCCTTCGGGACGCACAGCTCGAGCACGGTGGCGCCCGGGAGCGTCTTCTTGGCGCACGTGTAGCCGTCGGGGCAGGTCCCATCGGTGCAGGCGCTTGCGCAAAACGAGCCCGCGGTGCCTGAGGCCAGGCAGAAGTCCAGCGCGGACGTGAGGTAGGAGGGCCGGCACTGCTCGTTGGCCGTGCACGGCTTGCACAGGTTCGGGGCCTTGGGAACGCACGCGAGCGTGATGTCGGCGGAGGCGACCTTGACCTGCTTGCACTCGAAGCCCGTCGGACACGCCGCGACACACGAGGCCGAGCACACGGCGCCCGCGCCGCCTTCGAGGCACAGCCCGCCCTCGCAGTCGTCGGCCGTCTTGCATGGCTTGCCGTAGTCGCCCACGACGACGTCGGGGACGGCGCCGGGATCGGTCTTCGGGAGCGTCGTGTCGCCCGTGTCGGCGCCCGGTCCGACGGGCCCGGCATCTGGCAGCACGACCGGCACATCGGGCTTCTGCACGGAATCGTTGACCTTGGAGCCGCCGTCTCCGCCGCTCGATGGCGGCGCCACGAGCGTCGGATCCGCGGTACACGACAGCGCGACGAGCGCGAGCAAGGCGAGACCGACCGACGAGCGCATGGACACCTCCCCGCGCAGGATGGCGGTTTACGGTGGAAGAGGTCAACAGGCGCGTGAGTGCCCCGTTCCGCGGGACCGACCGCGCCAGTCGCTCGAATTTGAAGTCGACCGAGGCAACCCCCATGCTGTCTCCATGAAAGCGCTCATCACCGGTGGAACGGGCCTGCTCGGGAGGGCGCTCCTCGCGAACGTGCCGGATTCGGTGGTCCTGAGCCGCGATCCGGCGCGAGCTGGCGGGATGGCCGGTGTCGGACGCGCCGTGGGCTGGGATCCCGCGTCCGAGCCGGCGCCCCGCGAGGCGCTGCAAGGAGTCAGCGCGGTGTTCAACCTGTCGGGAGAACCCGTCGCCGAGGGCCGCTGGACGGTGGACAAGAAGCGACGCATCCGGGACAGCCGGGTCATTGGAACGCGCAACCTGGTGGCGGGCCTTCGGGCTCTCGACCGCAGGCCGGACGTGCTCGTCTCGGTCTCGGCAGTCGGCTACTACGGCGACCGCGGCGACGAAGAGCTCGACGAGACGTCTGCGGCGGGCAGCGGCTTCCTCGCCGAGGTCTGCACCGAGTGGGAGCGCGAAGCTCTGTGCGCCGAAGCCCTCGGGGTCCGCGTCGTGTGTGTGCGCGTCGGCATCGTCCTCGCCCCGGGCGGTGGCGCGCTCGGTCGCATGCTGACGCCGTTCAAGATGGGCGTGGGTGGTCGGCTCGGCAGCGGCGCGCAGTGGATGCCCTGGATTCACATCGACGACGTCGTCGGACTGCTCATGCACGCCGTCCGAACCCCGACCGCCCTCGGGGCCATGAATGGGGTGTCTCCGCAGCCAGTGACCAACGCCGAGTTCACGAGGGCCCTCGGACGCGCCGTGCACCGGCCCGCGCTTCTCCCCGTCCCGAGGATCGCGCTGCGTGTCGCCTTTGGCGAGATGAGCGAGGTCTTGGTGGCTTCCCAGCGGGTGGTGCCGCGCGTGGCCGAGCGTACCGGCTACCGCTTCGAGCACGCGGTGCTCGATGGCGCCCTCGCGGCGGTGATGGCGGCTCCTCAGCGGACGACCTGAGGTCCGCTGACGACGCTCGACGCGCAGGCGCGGATGAGACATCGCGGCCACGGCGCATACGTCGTCTCGAGCCTCCGCCCTGGGTCAATTTTGACCCGTACGGAATTGACGTGATAGCTCCCGCGCGAATCGGTAAGGTAGCCGTTCCCGCAGCCGCCCCCGGCGCGGGCCAAGGACGCTTCGACTGGAGGACCGATTCATGAAGAACCCGATGGCTCGTCGTACCAACCTCATCGCTCGCCCGCTGGGCTCAGGCCTCGTAATCCTGGGACCCAACCACGCCGTGCATCGCCTGGATGCGGTCACGGCCTGGGTCTGGACCCACGCGGACGGCACGCGTGACATGGCTGCCCTGCTCGCTGGCGTGCGGGCCGAGGTTCATGGGGAGGCCGATACCGCGCTCGTCTTCGAGGCACTCGACCGGCTGGCTGACGCTGACCTGATCGAGGCCCGCGTGGCACCGCCCGCTGGCGTGTCGCGTCGCGTGTTGCTCGAGCGGCTCGTGGGTGCCGGCGCGGTCGCTGCGCTCACCGCGGTCGTTGGGCTGCCGCGAGGTGCGCTCGCCGCGGACGGTGGGCTCTGTGGCGAGGACAAGGCCATCATCGCCGAGATCGCCTGGCTCGAGGCCGAGCAGGGGGCAGTGGCCGACCTGCTGGACGAATGGGCGGATCTCGCCGAGGACGAGGAAGAGCCGGACGACTATTACATCGAGGCGCTTCGGTCCTCGGAGAGGAAGCGCAAGCACCAGGCGGCCAACCTCACCAGCAAGCGCGAAGACGCCGAGACGGACTTGGCCGAGTGCAAACTCGACACCAAGAAGGGCCCGCAGCTCGAGGCGCGCGAGGTCAGCCGCAAGGCCGAGTTCAAGAAGCGCAACGAACAGCACTCCGAGCGCGCGACCAAGGCCCAGAACCGGCTCCAGCTCCGAGAGAAGAAGCTCACTGCGAATGAGGCGGCCCATAAATCGGCCGCCTACAAGCAGGAGTCCAAGACGAAGAACAACGCCCAGTCGGAGCAAGAGGTGAAGTTCTCCGAGGAGGCGGTGCAGAAGAAGGTCGGCCTGACGCAGGAGAAGCACAAGAAGGCGATGGTGCGCCTCAACGAGCGCAGTCAAGCCACACAGGAGCTTCGGCAGAAGCGGCAGGTGCAGCTCAAGCAGCGCGAAGAACAGGCGATGAAGAAGCTCAACGAGAAGATGCTGTCGGCTGAAGAGCGCAGCAAGGCCTGGGCCGACGCGTACTCCAGCAAGCAGGAGGAGGAGGCGTCCAAGCTCGCGGGCGTCGATGACCGGGTCCAGGAGCTGGCGCAGGCGGACGCGCTCGCGGCCGGTGTGATGGCCGAGGAGCGCCGCAAGAAGGACCTCTCCGCAGGCGAGCAGATGACCAAGGAGCAAGAGGCCAAGGCCAGCCAGGTCAGGCAAGAGCAGGTGCAGAAGCAGCTGCAGTCGCAGGAGCGGGACCAGAAGCAGAAGGAGGTTCTGGCCGCGCAGGAGCGGGACCAGAAGGCGGCCGCCGAGGAGAGCGCCAAGGCGTTCTAGCGGCCGGCGCCGGGTTGCCGGCCACACGCCGTCAGGCTGCCATCTTGCCATCAGCAGCCAGCTCTGCCATCTTGTGGCAAGAGGTGTGCTCATGGCTGAACCCCAACTTTCCGTTCGGTCCGCTCGCGCACGCGAGCTCGCGCATCGGCTGGCTCGCCGTGAGCGGCGGACCGTAGCTCACGTGGTGGAGCAGGCGTTGGAGCTCTACGCCCGCCAGCAGCATGGCGAAGAGAGCGCCCTCGACTTCTATGCTCGGCTCGCGCGGGACCTCTCGGCCGACATCGACCTGGAGTCGATCCTGCGCGAGAACCGGCACGGTCACGCGGGCATCGACCTGTGATCCTCGTCGATACCAACCTGATCGCGGAGACCATGCGGCCGCGCCCAGATCGGCGCGTCGTGGCCTGGCTCGTCACTCATGACGCCGACCTGGCCCTCTCCGCTGTCGTCGTCGGTGAGATCGCCTACGGCATCGAGAAGATCCGGCACGATGAGCGTTCACAGCGCCTTCTCGGAAACCTCTCGAGCTGGCGGCAGCGCTTCGCGAGTCGCATCCTCGCTTACGACGACGCTGCGGCGCTCATCTATGGCAGGCTCATGGGCACCGCCAAGCTCCAAGGCCGCGTGGTCGGCGCCCCGGACGGGATGATTGCCGCGACCGCTCTGAAGCACGGAGCGGCCGTCGCCACGCGCAACGTCGAGCACTTCCAGTTCGAGGGCCTCCAGGTGATCGATCCGTGGGCGGCCTGACGCGCTTCTTTCAACCCAGCAGCGTCGGCATTGGGCCCACGGGTGCCGGCGCGAGCGCCTCGGCCTTGGCGAGCAGGTGGTCCACCATCGCGCCGGCCACGTCCACGCCCGCCTCGGTTTGAGCTTGAGCGTAGTAGCAGGGGAAGTTCGCCTCCAGCAGGTAGAGGCGGCCGCTCGGATGGGCCAGGATGTCCACGCCACCGTGGTCGGTGCGCAGCGCGTGACAGGCGCGCACCGCGAGGTCCTCTGCACCGGGGGGCGGTGCGGCGGTGTAGTCGGCGGGATCGCTCGAGCCCGAGGTGCGGAAGTCGTCCTCGTCGAGCACGTTGCGATAGCTCGCGACAGCGCGGTCGCCCACGACGACGAGCCGCCAATGCACGGCGTCTGGGATATAGGCGGTGAGCAGCGGCCGGTTGCTCTCGGCCAGCGCGAAATCCACGATGCTGAACAGCCCCGGCAGCGAGTCGGCCCGAATCACGCCGATGCCGCGCGAGTAGCCCAACGCTTTGACGACCACCGGAAAGCCGCCGAGCGCGTCGACCATCGTGCGGAGCATCGCGCGATCGCCGTTCTGGAGCCAAAACGTGCGCGGCGTCGGCAGCCCGGCTCGGGCGAACGTCAGGTTGGCGTTCATGTTGGCAAACAGCGGTCCGTCGGGATCGCGATGAAAGCTCGCGACGCGGGGGTGCCACAGGTGCTGCTCGACGCGCATGGAGTGCGTGGAGACCGCGGGCCGATAGAGCAGATCGCCGTCACGCAGCGCGCGCTCGGGGCCGAAGTCGAAGTGGTTGGGGTTCACGTGGAGCATCCGCACGCCCCGCTGGGCGCAGGCGGTGCGGAGGAGCGCGACGGTCTCGTGGGGGACACCATCGTCGACGACGGCGAGCGCGCGACCGAAGCCCCGGAGCGCGCCGACGCGGCACTCGGGCTGAAGCTGTCGCAGCGTCGCGCGGAGCTCCGCCGTGGCGCGATGCCCGCTGGGAGCATTCAGCACCGCGGTCGGGTCCCCGTAGATGAACGCAGAGAGGATGAGCTTCTCCCCGGCCAGCACCGGCGTGGCCAGGTGCAGGCTATGCGCGTCGGCCTCGCCGTCACCGCGCACGTCGTGCCAGGCGACGAGCTGGCCGACCGCGTGCGAGAGCTGCAGCGGCCCCTCGGGCGTGTCAGGGAAGACCGTCTCGCCGCCGGCCTCGGGTGCGCGTAGACACACGATGGCCGTGGCGATGAGCTCGTGTCCCGCGATGGTGTACGTATCCACATGCGGCGGATGGCCCTGGCCAAGACTGTAGCGACGCAGCCGCAGGGTGCCACCGACGTGATTGGTGAGCCCGAGCGTGGCCTCGATCCGCTCTGCCAGGGCCTGGAGCTCGGGGTGCAGCGTCACGGGCAGCTCGCCGCTCGTCCCGGTCACGTCGCGCTGGAGCGTGACGCCATTGCGGGCGAGCGCGGCGTCGTCGCAGGCGATGGTTGCAAGTACAGCGCACGCATCCGCGCTCAGGAACTCGGGCACGACGAAGAGCCTGGGGTGCTCGGCCACGCGTTGAAGGACGGGGTTCTCGTTCATTGGTAGGTTACAGTTTCTCATCCGAAGCGGCGGCGCCGAGGACGACGAAGGTGATCCAGGTCAGTTGCGCCATGAGGAGGTGCGACAGCTGGAGCCACGCGGGCGCTGCGAGCGCGATCGTGACGACGCCGAGCACGACCTGAACCGCCAACAGCCCCAAGAGCCGACGCGCGAGCCGCACGACCTGTGGTGAGCGCGCGGTAGCCACGAACCACGCGGCGGTCCAGGCAATCCCGAGCGCCACGAGTGCTGCGATGACCGGGTGGATGAAGCGCAGGCGGATGAGGAAGTGCTGCCCTGCGGTCGCGTCCTCCCGGATGCGCGTGAGCAGGTCGCCGGACTCGCCTGGCGCGACGGGAAAGAGCGTGTCGCCGAGCGCGGTGACGGCTCCGGTCATGCCCGTGATGACGAGTCCGACGAGGCCCAGGCGAAGGACCAGCGCAAGACGGCCCGTCCACGGTGCGGCCTTGGGGTACTCCAGCCGATACGCCGTCATGGCGCCAAAGGCGGTGAACGACAGCGTGTTCACGAGGTGCAGCGCCACGACGACACCGCGAGCCACCGAGTCGTCCTGACCGACGAGCTCGAACTTGACGAGCGCGGCCCCGAGTGCCGCCTCCGCCAGGATGAACCCGACACAGCCGACTGCGGCGGGGCGTGCGGCGTGGCCGGCCTCGGTGGTCTTGAAGATGCGCCAGACGAGCCACCCGACAGCGATGAGGCCGAGGCCGCTCGTGAGACGGTGCGTGAACTCGATGATGGTCTTGAGGCTCGGCGCGGTCGGGACCACCTCGCCGCCGCACAGGGGCCAGTGGTCGCCGCAGCCGTTGCCGGAGAACGAGATGCGCACCCAGGCGCCCCAGACGATGACGAACAGCAGGTAGCCCAGGATGAGCCAGGCGGAGCGGGCGAGCGTGTGAGTCCCCATCGCGGCGCGACCGTAGCATGGGGTGTCGTCACGTTGTAGCCGCGTTGTACCGGAGGCGACCGCGATGCTACCGTGCCGCGGTGCGTCAAGCGCTCCTCGAGCATCTGGTCTTGCCCGCCGCGGCCGCGCTCACGCCGTTCAAGACGGCGCGCTACGTCGAGCTCATGGAGCGGAGCGAGCGCACGTCGCTTCGGGAGCAGCGCAGCGAGCAGATGGCGCTCGTGCGGGAGCTGCTCGTGCACGCCCATCGCGAGACGGAACTCACCCGGCGCAAGCTCGACGGTGCCGGGATCCACCCGGTCGACGTGTCGGACGCCGACGCCTTTCTCCGCGTGCCCATCACGTCCAAAGACGAGCTCCGCGAGGGCTTCCCGGACCGCCAGGTGGCGCGCTCGCATCGCGGCGCGTGGCTGCGGTACTCGAACACCTCGGGCACGACGGGCAAGCCGCTCATGCTCGTGCAGGACGTGACGGACATCTCGTGGAAGTACGCCTCGATCCTCCGGTCGCGCCGGCTCGCGGGCGTGCCCGAGATGGCCCATCAAGTACGGTTGACGCCCAACGAATGCCAGCCGTGCCTCGCCGACGGCGGCAGCCCAGCCGGCTCTTTCGGCGCGGTCAGGCGCAGCAGCGACCCCGCCGCGCTGTTCATGCTGCTCGAGCGTCAGGTCATGAACCCGCTCTTCCTGCGGCGTCGCATGCTGCCGCCGTTCTGGCCGGGTGGCGGGCCGGTGACGCCGGTCGACTACCGCCGCGTCGTGCGCGACCTCACTCGCGCCGCACCCGAGGTGCTCACGATCTATCCGCTGTACGCAATGCTGCTCGCGCGTTTTCTGCGCCGGACGGGTGTCGAGGCGCCGCGGGCGTCGATGCTCCTCGACTTCTCCGCCGCGCTCTGCACGCCGCGCATGCGCGCCTTTCTCACTGAGACCTTCGGCCAGCGGACCGCGCAGGGCTGCGGCGGCTGCGAGTTCGCGCGCTATGGGGCCTCATGCGAGCACGACGAGGACCACCTGCACCTCGCCGAGCAGTATTGCTACGTGGAGGCCGTGCGAGCCGATGGCCGCCAGTGCGCCTCCGGAGAGCTCGGCAATCTCGTGGTCACGAGCCTGCGCAGCCGTGCGATGCCGATCATTCGGCTCGAGCCCGGTGACGTCGGCCGGATCCTGGAGAGCCCCTGCGCCTGCGGCCGCCTCAGTCGACGGATCGAGCACCACGGGCGGATTCAGGCGCTTCTCCGCAACGCCGATGGGCGCTGGGTCACCGATCGCGCCTGCTGGGACGCGCTCTTGTGCCTTCCGGGGCTCGCGCTCTTTCAGCTGCGGCAGCGCACCGAGCGCATCTACGACCTCGATCTCGTCCTGGATCCCGGCGCTCCGCTGGACCGCACCGCGCTGGACGCCGCGCTTGCGGGGCTGCTCGGGGCCAGCGCTCAGGTGGTCGAGCGCACCGTCGAGGGCATCACCCCAGAGGCCTCGGGCAAGCTCCAGCTCGTGAAGTCCGCGACCTTCGAGGAGTTTCGGCCCGCTGCGGCCCGCGCCCGCCGCGTCCCGACCAATTGAGGGTGAACTGGCTTCGTCGCGGTCTTCCCATCGCGGGCTCGATGGTGCTCGTGACCCTGGTGCTTTGGCGCGTCGACCTCTCCGCCGCACTCGTCTCCTTGCGCGGCCTGCCTGCCTGGGCGCTCGCGCTTGCGGCCGTCACGGCACTCTCCGAGGAGCTGCTGCTCGGCCCCTTGAAGTGGCGCCGCGTCGCCCGCGCCGTCGGCTGTCCGCTGTCGTTGCGCGAGACGTGGCTCGTGCGGCTCGGAAGCCAACCTCTTCGGGTGGTGCTGCCGCTCAAGTCAGGCGAGCTCGCCACCGCGCTCTACCTGGAGCGCCGCCACGGCCTGCCGCTCGCGCGCGGTGTCTCCACCGTCCTGTTCGAGAAAGCCGTCAACCTCTGGGCTCTCGTCCTCCTCTTGCTCACCGGCGCCGTCCTGCTCGAGGGCCCGCTCGTGCTCGTGGGCTGGCTGGCTTGGCTTGGCGTGCCGTTCGTGCGCGGACCCTGGCGCGACGGTGCCTCGGCGATGGCCCGGCGCTGGGGGAGCCCGGGTCGCCTGGGCGCGTCGCTGCTGGATGCCTACCTCGCGCTGTCCCGCCGCGAGCTGCTCGTCCAGCTCCCGCTCGCAGTCGCCTTTGTCGGCCTCGAGGTCTGGAACACCGGCCTCGTGCTCACCGCGCTCGGCGCCGAGCCCTCGCCCGCGCTGTTGCTGCTCGCAGTCCCGGCGTCGTCGTTTCTGAACAACCTGCCGGTCACGATCTTGGGCATCGGCGTGCGTGAGGGCTGGCTGCTCGTCGCCCTCGGCGGGACGGCGCCCCCGGAGACGCTGTTGGCTGGCGGCCTCGTCATCACGGCGGTCGAGTACGTGCTGCCGACGCTCGTCGGCCTCTCGCTGCTGCCGGCCTTCCTGACTCGTCTCGCGAACCCGCGGGCCGCGACAGCGGTATCCGACCAAGCGATGACCACGCCGGACGCCCCGTGAACAGCCCCTGGACCCGCCTCGCGACGCGCGCTCCCGCGACGGTGTTGCGCCATGGTCGCGCGCCGCTCGTCGTGAGCTGGGTCGTCACCCATCACTGCAACCTGCGCTGTGGTTATTGCGACTGCCCGACGACGCTCGTGCGCGAGCTCACGACCGAGCAGGCGCTCGACGTCATTGACGGCCTGGCGCAGCTGGGTGCTGCGCGCGTGCACCTTACGGGCGGCGAGCCGCTGGTGCGAAAGGACCTCGACGCCCTGGTCGCGCGACTGCGCTACTTCGGAATGCGGGTCGGTATCACCACCAATGGGACGCTCGTCCCGCGTCGGCTCGAGCTCCTCGAGAGCCTGCACGACGTGGCGCTTTCACTCGACGGTCCGCCGGAGATTCACGACGTCCACCGCGGTGAGGGCCAGCACGCGGACGTGCTGGCGGCGCTGGAGGCGATGCAGGCGCGCCGACCTGCGGAGCTGCGGCTACTGTGCCTCTTGACGGCGACCACGACCGAGACGGCCATCGCGCACGTGCTGGAGATCGCGGCCCGCTTCGGCGCCTCCGCCTTCTTTCAGCCGGCGCTGGACGAGAAGATCGCGTCGGGAGCGCGCAACCCGTTGGCGCCAAGCCAGACGCAGCTAAGCGCGCTGCTGCGAGTCGTGGCGGAGCACAAGCGCGCCGGAGCGCCGGTGGGTTCGAGCCATGCCGCACTGCGGGATCTGGCCGCGTACCCCGACGCGCGGTCGCTCTCGTGCCCCGTCAATCGTGTGGCTGTCCGGCTCGATGCCACCGGGACGCTGCTGCCATGCCACGAGCGCGCCGCGGCACCCGATGGCGAGTCGGTGCTTGGCCCAGGCGGTGTCGTCGGCGCGTTTGCGCGGCTGAAGCTCAAGCAGTGCACCGAGTGCTGGGGCTCCGGTCGGGTCGAGCTGCGCCTCGCGGCGACGGGGCGGCGATTGGCAGGGTAGAAGCCGATCGCGCGGAGCCTTTCACCAGTATGGCTCGGAAGCTACGCCCCAGCGTCTCGGGCGAACACGCCATTCGGAGTAATCTCCACGTAGGATCCTGCTGAAAGACCGGACACGATGGACGAGAGATGCTGAGAAAATACATCGAGGACGCGGCGGTTGGTTGCATTGCCGAGCGCGACGATCAGGAGCAGCTCGGGTCGGCCATATCGCAGGTGTGCTCGCGCGAAGTCGCTGTCCTTTGTGACCACCACGCGACGATCATGGTCCGCGAGCGCGATGATGTCGGAATCCGGTGTCGAGTTGCCCCGTACCAGGTCGCGGGCGTGGATCGCGTCATGTCCTTGCTCGCGAAGCCACGCCGCGAGCCGTGGCGGCAGCTGCGCATCGACGAGGAACTTCACGCCGCAAACTTGGTGACGACGTTCACTCGGGCGAGCCGCGCTGCCCAGGCCAGCGCTGCGGTAATGTCCTGCGGCTCCAAATAGTCATGGTCACCGAGAATCTCGGCCTCGGTCATGCCCGCTGCGAGCATTTCGAGGAGGCTCTCGACCGGAAAGCGCATTCCACGAATGCACGCCTTGCCGTGGCAGATTTCAGGGTCGACGGTGATTCGGTCGAGCAAGTCCATGGATACCCCCGTGACGCGACCTCCATGAGGTCGGTCCATACAACCCTATCACATCTGGCGGGGCCGATGGCCCGACTTCCTGCATCAGGCCCACGCAACGCACCCAGCAGCGCGGCACCGGATGGCTGAAGGTGCGCCTGGCGGCTACGGGATGACCAGCAGCTCACCGTATCGGGGCTCGAGGTGGAGCGTGCCCGGCAGCGCAACGACCTGGCCGTCCGCAGTCCGAACCCAGTAGATGTAGCCGTAGTTGCAGCCCACGTAGAGATCGCCGTTGGCCGCGCTCCCAATGGACCGAACGAAGCACGGGATGTCTGGGGATCGGTCGATCTCTACGCCCGAGCTGTCGTAGGCGCGTGCGTGGCCTCGGCGAACCAGGAACGTCGTGTCCACATAGAGTACCCAGATGACGCCGTCGAGTCCGCGCCGGGCGTCTCGCAAGATGTGCATATGCGGAAGACCGTCTGCCAGGAACGGCCGCGGCGATACGCCATCCTCGAAGACGGTGAGCGTCGGCCCACGCCACTTGTTGGGCGAGTCGACCATGATGGCGGCGCTCTTGTCTGTCAGCGGAACGATCGCCAGGCTGGGCTGCTTGGCCGGACCGCCACGAGGGGTGAATCCCCCGAGGACTCCTGGCTTGCAGGCTTCAGGGAGCGGACGCGTATAAAATTGCCACGCCGTGGCGGGAATGGGGGGAATGAAGTCGTCATCCTTGCACAGGACATACTCCTGCGTGTGACCCACGTAGATCGTGTCGTTGTAGACCGCGAGTGCAGCCGCGTGCATGCACGATGGACTGGATGGAAAGGTCGGCTCGCACGAAGGTAACGGGCCCTCCACCACCTCGGAGAGTGGGAGAGTCATGGGCGTGTAGAGAACCCACTTGTCGGACCCCAAAAAATACACACGGTCAGGCGGGCCAAAAGCGATTGAATTCCGAACGATCCGGTCAAACTGGCCTCCCAGCGGCGAGGTCTTCCCATCCTTACCGCGAAGAACAAACCGGGCGCCCTTCCCCTCCGCATAGTAGACCAGGCGTGAGACGTCGGACCAGTCGTAGTCAACCGGAGGCTCGGGCCCGTAGTCGACCTTGCACTTGGTGCACGTCTGCTGAATCTTGGGAGGACAGACGTAGATGTCGGGATCGCACGGTCCATAGTCGGGCGGTGGCTCAATGTCAGTTGGTGCGATGCAGCCGGGGTCGGGTGCCGCCAGGTCGGGCAGTCCGAGGTCCGCTGGCCCAGGGTCCTCGGGCAGATCCTCAAGCGGAGCACCGGCGTCGAGCGGCTCTGGTTCGGTCGCTATTGGCGCCGCCTGCGGTTCCGCCCGGCACGAGGCCAGGAGCACGCCGAACAGCACGCGCCGCAGGTGCTGCTGCCGCGAACCGCTCACGGCGTCATCTCCGAGTGCGCGGCAGGGCGCCACGCGGGGTCAATCTGGTTGAGGCCCACCCCTGGCGGTGGTAGCGCAAGCGCTCGAATTGCGATGAAGAACGGGCCATTGTCGTCGTCTCGAACGGGCTCGTCGAGACGCACTGTGCGCCGGACGACGTCGACTCCCATGACGAGCCGATGGTAGTGGCCGACCGATGACTGCACGCAGACGTTGTCACCGACCGACGCACGATCGAGCTGTCCACGGAGTGCCAGGTCCTCGCCCGCCCCCACAGGCGACTCGAAGATGTAGAGGAGGGTCCGGTCGGCAGTCGACACGAACGTCGCACCTTCCGCGGCCGCCACCGGATTGCGGATGATTCCCGTCTTGCTTGCAAGGCGCTCCAAACCCACGGGATTGGGCGTGCCCGCGGTGTTCGCGAACGTCTCATCCCCAAACACGTAGAAGCCATTGTTCGTTCCCGCGGCGGCGAGGCTTGCACTAGCCGGCGGCAACGGCTGGAGGCCGGACAGGTTCTGGCACGCCGCCAGCGCGCCAGGCCAGCTTGCACTCAGCAAATAGAGGACGTGCGTCAGGGCATCCGAGCGGGGCTCTGCGAGGCCATTGTTCGGCACGTTGTCCCCCCAGAACCCATGCCGATACACGAAACAAAGGTCGCCGTTTCGATAGCGAGCGTTGATCCCCGTTCCGTAGGCTGTCACGGGCCACACGTCCAGTCGCCGGCCGTTGAGGTGGATACCCGGCGACGACCCGTGTCGAAGATCCGTGAATGCCGAGGCGCAGGCGTCCGTTGGCAGGTCGGAGTCGGCGATGAAGAGGCCATTGCGCGACCCCGTTTCCCGGGTCATGTCCGAACGCACGAGGGCGCCCACACCCCGGCCTCGCACCGAGCGCGTGAACACCGGCAGCGCGACGGGTCCGATCGTTTCATTCGCGCCAAACGGCATCCAGAGCCGTCGAACCACCGCGACCGGCTCGTTTCCGGGCGCCGAGCACGCCAGGTCGTCGAGGTAGAATGCCGACCCGTTTCCATCCTCCGGAATCTGCCAGACGAAGAGCGAGCCGGCGGGACGTTCGACCCCCGCGAGCGCCTCGTTCGAGTCGTCGTCTTGTAGCAGCCGTGTCGTGAGCGACGCGCGCACCTGGCTGACGTGCACGAGCGTGCCGGTCACGGCCACAAATCGCGCCAGACCCGAACCGAAGCGGATTGGCGCTTGTCCCGTCGCGGAGGTCAGCCCAAATCCGCTCTGACTGGTCCAGAACGCCTCCGGCAGGCCGCTTCGCCACGTCACACGTGTGAGCACGAGCGGAATCTCGGCGGCGTCGCCCTTGCTCGACTGGCGCACGTCCGAGGTCGTTGCCGGTGCGTTTGTGGGAGCGGATGCGAGCGCTGCGACCGGTCCCGGCGCGCGGGGCTCGCCGAGGGAGGTGCCTGGGAAGGGCGGAAGCGTCCGAAGGCGAGGGTCCGACGACGGAGGCAGCGGCGTCACCCCGTCGCGCTCGGCCGGCGCGTGGGGCACTGAGGTCCGCGTCGCGCTCTCCGGAACCAGACCCCGCCGGGTCAGGAGCGAATTCGAAGATCGGAGGTCCGCCGGTGAGACCCCGAGTGGGCTCGCAAATCGCACAGGGGTCGTGCCAAGCTCGGGAAACGGCCGCCTGAGCGGCGCCGGTGCACTCGGTCCACGACCTGACCCCGCCCGAGGCACCTCCATTGTTGCACCAGGCTTGCCCGCAGGTACGGCGGCCTTGGCGCTACAGCAGGGACACTGAAATGGTGTGCGGTCCAGATTCCATTGCTGGTCGTCCAGATTCGGCTGAGTCTGCTGCGGCAAGGTTTGACCGCCTGTGAACAGAAAGACAAAGCCGCCAATGCCCTCGGCCTCGATGCGGTCCGCGTGAAAGTTCGTGCTCTGGTGGGACACCACGATCGCGTCGGAGCGGCACTGCGACAGGTGCATCCGGTCAAAGCGAAACTTGAAGTCGGTTCCGAGCTGCATCACACACAGGTGACGTGCCATTCGGATGACAGAGGTCGAGGGAGCGAGGTACTTCCCTCCCGGGAACCCAATGAGCGACAGGTCCGACATGCCGGCATGGGTAAACGACGGGCGATCTCCAAGGTTCGTGGCGCTGTAGATCATCCGGAAATCCGTCGCGATGAGCGTCTCGCAGCCGGGCGAGGGGTCGGCGGTCTTCGGCGGTGCGTAAACGAAGCGGGTCTGGCGTGGACCCTCGCCGACGAGGTGAATGCGCCCGAACCAGCAGAACCGCCGAATCGGGTAGGTCCCGGCCGGGAAGAAGAGCGTCGGGAAGTACTCGTTGCCCCCACCCTGCTCGTATTTGCGCCAATTGACGTGAATCCAGTCTTGCGCAGCCTGGAGCTGCGGCGTCAGGTCGATTCCGAGCGGATCATCGAGGATCGACCCATCGCGGATCTTCGGCCACAGTGCGGGGGCAATCCATCGCATCACGTCGAAGACGCTGGTGAACGGCGTGGGGATCGACCAGGCCGTCGCCGGCTGGCCCGGTGCGGGTGGCAGGAAGACGTCGAGCTCGGCGTCAGAGAGCGGGGTGATCTTGGTGGCCATGGTGCCTCAGTTGTCGACGACTCGAAGACCAAATTCGGTGGTCATGCACGGTAGTTGCGACACCTCACCCGAGGAGGTGAGCATGAACCTTCCCCCGGAGGAATACACGTCGTATCCGAGCTCGGTTGTGTGCTCAAAGTAGTTCACTCCTACGTAGGCTGTTCCGTCCCTCGAAACCATGATCCCGCCAACGTTGCCGAAGCCAAACTTGGAGTGTAGGAGCGCCGACCGGTGCACTTGGTTTCCGGCGGAATCAATGACAATGAAAAAGGCGCTTGTCGGAGGCTTGCCATGCGGTCCGGAGTAGAGCAGATAGACTTCATCCTGAATGCTGACTGCAATGGAGTTGAGCTTGCGGTCATCCAGCGTACCGACGTCCCCTCCGATGACCTCGGCTGGCCCCTCAGCTCCGCTACGAAACAGGTCCCTGTGAGCGGGCCCCACGTCCTCAGCGACAAAATAGTAGGCGCCGGTCGGGCCGCAGGCCGTAACGAAGTTCATGACGCTCTTGCCCTTGAGAGTCGCGTGCTCCCGGGCCCCACCCTCGGACATCGAAATGCAAAACGGCCTGATCTCAAGCTCAGGTCCCTCCGCCTGAAAGAGATGCGCGCAGGCGAACATGGCATCCGCACTGACGCATTCGTATAAAAGCTGCGGGTCGCCAAGTTTCGTGGAAAACTGGTCGGAGCAGGCGATCTCGTCACTCCCAGGTCGTGCGAGGCACAGCCGGCACTGTTCCTTCTGATCGCAGACTTCCCCCAGCGTGCGTCCGCCGAACTCGGACCCGAAGACACTGCGATCCCAAGGAATTGGGGCTTGGTATCCTCCAGTGTCCCCGGACAGCAGGTAGTTGCCGCTGAAGATCGATGGGGGCATGCTCCCTGGTTGCGTCCGGGCACCTTGCGGGCTCGGTGCCGGCGCGCCGGAAGAACCCTCCGCCCGTGGAGTTGCAGCGTTTGCGCTGCCCACCGCAAGCATGCACAGCAGTGTGCTGAAAAGCGCACGACGCACAGATTCGGTCATCAGTTCACCGCCAGGAAAAGTACTATCGGCTTCACGGTCACATTCAGGCACTCCGCAACGAGCTATGCTCCAGGAGAAAGGCTCACAATGTTTGCATTCCGAAACCGAGCGACCCCACCGACGGCGCCTGCGAGCGAGGCCGGCAGGACAGACAGGTGGTCGCTGGGCGTCTTGGGAGACTCACCGACGGGCAGCGGCTTGGTGAATACGGTCGTGATCCCTACGTCCAGGACGAGTGCCGAATCGGTCCCTTCGCCAACCATTCGGGTCCCGAGGACCCGGCCTGGCGGAAACACGTAGCTATCAGCGTGTTGACATTCGATATTGTCACCCGGTATCAAGCACGTTGAATTGGTTGCGCCGATCAATGCAAGCGAAATGACGTAGTCGCACAGCTTTGACTCCAACTTGGGGTCAGGTCCCTTGCTCAGAAACATCCGCACCGGCACGTCGGGCATCTTCTGGAGTGCCCAGTACCCGTTGTTGCGCTTGGAGCCCTCGGGCGCCGTCCCCTGGTCGGGCATCGTCCCCGCCCACGTCTCGCCTTCCGCGGCGGGGTTCACGACCATCCAGCCCCAGGTGTTCGTTCCGTCGAAGCGACGGTTCCAGATGATGTCTCCGTGTCGCCAGCGAAGCCGGTCCGTCGGAGGCACGACGGGCAACTGCGTCGTGGGGTCGAGGTCCCAGCTGCGAAACTCCAGGGTCCGGCCATTGATGGCCATGGCACACGAGCGGGCGCGGCCGGCGTGCACGAGGCCGGTAGCCGAGCCGGGCACGTTCTCGGCGGAGGGGAGGCTCTCGGGGCTCGTCTGGGTGACGCCATTGTCCTGATACAGAAGCGACAGACTGTCGACGTTCGTGTTGAGCGACCGCAGCGAGACGCGGTCTGCGGGCGCGAGCACGAAGCTCACGCTGTCGGCGCCATGGACTGAGCCGTGCAGGTCGTGGAGCGAGACATCCAGCACGCCGCGCTTGGAGCCGAGCCGCACCAGCGCGCTCGGGCCGAAGAGCAACGTGTTCAGCTCGATCGTGCCATGCTCGAGCACGACGGAGACCTCGTGGTCGACGGCGACCTCGACGAGGCCACGACCCCAAAACCGGAAGCCGGGATCGGCGCCATCTGTGGCGGTGACCTCGCCGCCCGACACGGCCTCCAGTGATGCGAGGGTGTGCTGAGTGTCGCGGTCGTACAGGAACGAGTCACCGATCCAGGTAAAGTTTGTCAGCGACAACACGCGCGCGACGTCACCAAGGATGGGGTCGACCACGCCATCCAGAGGCACCAGGACCATGAGCGGCAGGAGCGGATTGAGCGGGTCAGGGTGCGGGGTGTTGCTTGCCGTGAGCGGCTCGAGGGGCCTGGGCGTCGGCGACCCGCTCGGCCATCCAAGCGAGATCACGTAGCCGCCGACGCTTGCGGCGTGGATGCGGTTGAACCAGCCTTCCGCGACACCCTTGGCGAGCACGACGGCCGCGCCGCGACACCCCACGAGCGCAATGTCCTCGAGTCGAAAGCCGTGCTCCACCACGCCGGCGACCCACAGCAGGTGGTCCACGCCCCGCGAAGCCTTCCAGGGCACGGTCGCTACCGGCTGGCCTGGAACCCATCCATGCAGACCGATACCTGACATGGACCCCTGGAACCAAGAGTCCATCGTCGCAGGCGGCGGTGTCGCAAAGACCAGTGCACGATTGAACGGCGCGTTGCCCGTGAACGGGCTCGTGATGTGCGCGAGGCGCGTTGCCGAGGGACCTTCGCCCTCGAGGCTGACGCGCATGTCCCAGCGGATGCCCGTGACCGGATAGGTGCCGGCCGGCAGAAAGAGCGTGACCCGTTCGGCACGCGTCGGGGTTGCCGTCGGCCCCGTATCGAGGGTCGACTGCGCAAGGTCGGCGATGGCCGCGTTGATCTCGTCGGTCACGTCGATGGCCTTGCCGGTGGCGTCCGTGAGCGCGTGGGTCACGATGGCATCCCACTTCGACTCGTCGATCCAGCACAAGACGTTGAACCGGGGGCACCGCTGGAGATCGACGTACTTCGTTGGCGGCGGGAGTGTCGCGTTGTAGGGCTCTGCCCCTGGCTCCTGGTTCGTCGGCATCTGGGTGCAATCATCGGCCATGAGCTCGTCCTCCTACCCTCTGCACTACATCGCGACGAGCTTGGCGCCAAGGAGCACCAGCTCGTAAGTCACGCCATTGGCTCCGGCGATTTTCCCATTGATGTCGATGGAGCGCTTCTTCGGATTCACGTGAATAACCGTCCCCTTATCGAGGAACATCGATTCTCCCACCTTTCGGATCCCCACCACGTCGCCCACAGCCACCAGGCTCAGCTTCAGGCGATCTGCGGGGACGATGAACCAACGTTGAGCTGAGGGCCCGTCCGGCAGCAGGGGATTGACGTACTCGATCTGGAAAAGGAGCGTCTCAGCTGAGCCATAATAGCCGTCTGCCGACGGATCCGCCGCCACGTCCGGGGTCACCGCCAGAAGGACCTTGACCGGTCGTGCTGCCGCAGCGGCAGGATCGCCGGGCTGCACTGGCGGAGCACCTGGCGGTGGCGCAGAAAACGGCGCGTACCCGGCATTGAGGATGACGTCCCCTGGGCGAACGCGCTTGAGCGTCGTGGGAGCCGACGCAGTCGGGGGCGCGACTTGCCCTGATGCGTGGCCTGGCGTGACGATTTCTAGCGTCCGACCGCTGCCAAGGACGAGGCCGTGCCGATCTCGCTCTCCACCGGTGTCGACGAACGTGGCCGCGGGCGCATAGAGGTCGCCGTCACCGATCATGCGATACACATCGTCAGCGACGAGCGTGTCCTCCGCCGGCGTGGGGTTTGGGGCGTACGCGTCGACCTGGAGGAGCTTGGTGCTCGGGGACATGCGTGCCCCGCGGGACAACAGCCGTACGTTGTCGCGACGGCTACGAACGACGACGACCGGAGCGAATCCCGGGGACGGCCCCGCGACATTGTCTAGTTCAACGGTCGTGTCGATTTCCAGCGGATTGTCCACCCAGAGGCAGCAGGGCGGACCGCGTTCACCCGGCGTGTCGTTTGCCTTCAGGGGGATGGCCACCGGCGGGCCCTTCTTCTCCGCGCGCCCGTCCCCGACGAAAACGTGCATTCGACCGGCGTCGATGAGCCCCACATCGGCCGCACCCCAGGCCAGCTCATTGTTTGGGTTGTTCCGGCCCTCGCCGAGTCCGGGCAAGTCGAACTTGTAGACGTAGGCGCTCAAGTCTCCCTGGGGTTGCTTGAGCTCGTTGGCGGCCAGCACCTGGATCTGGGCCGCGGTGAGGCCCACGCCGGTGTCCGTCGTGAAGCGCGACAGTACCAGGTGTCCTGCGCCGGCCGTTGACCCGGCGACTCGGATGAAGAAGTGGCCTATCCCGTCCGCGCGACACCGGTCCAGCAGCGCCGCCCGGACGCCGCCGTTGCATCGAATCGCGTCTCCCCGAAAAAGCGTGAAGTGAACATGCTCGACGAGAAAACCGTTCGAGAGCGGAACCTCGGCGCGGATGGCATTCTTGGCCAGCATCGCCGCGGTCAGCGTCCCATCCGCGTTGTCGGCATTGCTCGACCAGCGGGCAGAGGCCCCGTCGAGCGCAAGGTTCCGGATTCCGGCTCCAATGGGCGGGCGCGACGGCGTGGCGGCGAGGTACTTGAGGACCAGCATGTCTTCCGGGATGTCGCCCGACAGGTCGAGGCTCCCGTCCGTCGCGCGTTGGGGGTAGCCGGCGAACGTCAGGGAGGAGGTTGTTTCCAGCTCGCCCTCGAGACCAACCCGCGGATCCCACGGGATGTCCTGGACCGGGTAGTCGCCCGCGGGGAAGAAGAGGCGGGGACAGGCCGGAACCTGGCCAAGCGGATCAGGAGTGGATGTTGCCAAGGAGAGCAGGTCGGCGATAGCTTGGCGAACACCGCAGCTCACCGCGGCCCGGTCGCGCAACGACAGTTCATGGGAGCGATAGGCGCGCATCCGACCCAGCACCGCGACGGCCTTGGCGCGAGCGGACGGCTCGTCCAGCGCGCCCTGGTCAAAGGCAGCGTCCACCAAAGCGGGCGCAATCCACCGAAGTGCGTCGTATTTGTGTCTCGAACAACGCAAGCCGGTCGACGTGCCGATGGCATGCTCCGCGACCTGCTTGACGGTGGACTTGACGTGAATCACGACGCTTCGTGCTCTCGGCTTTCGCTAGGTTTCCAGTGGGAAATGCGCAACCGGGTACATTCCCATGGGGAACACGAGAGTCGAGTCGAGGGGGAGTTCACTCTCCTGACACGACTCCGGATCCGCGTGGGTGTCCTCCGACACGTCGACCTCGAGCCGCTCCTCACCGCCCTCTCCTTGATCCTTTGTCATGGCCTACGCCCCCACCTTCAGCGTGACCGACACACGCAGCGCGGCGCTCCACTTGCCGCCGGGGTTTGGCGCCGCGCCCTTTTTGGCTTCAGCGAACCAGCGGATGTAGCGCTCGATGGGAAACGAGCCTGCGTTGGCGGCCGGTATCGACGTGATCGAGCCAACGGTCACTGCCGCCTTGTAGTAGCCCGCACCGACGTCCATGTCGCCAGCGCCGCGATCGTCGATTGTCCAGGTGACCACGTTGGGAGTCGGCCCATCCGGCGGTGTGGCCCCCGCTTGCTGGTTGGCATCATTGGTCATGATGCCGAAGGTGATGTCATCGTTGACGTCATCGCGGTGGCAGGAGATCAGCCAGAAGGTGATGTACGCAACGACGTACTGGCCGACGTCCGCCGCGCTCGCAAGC
>SXGT01149369.1_pt1 | contig 24242 bp, 16 predicted proteins | sample 3176221 | NCBI WGS metagenome assembly SXGT01 (sample SAMN11356862, study PRJNA531348) | freshwater metagenome | isolation source: freshwater sample F1-120 | place: China: Fuxian Lake, Yuxi | collected 2017-12-25
GCTGCGTTTCGCGTCCAGTCGCCATGGTCAAATATGAACCCAGACGGAGATGACCCGAACAAAGAAGAGGTAATCAAACCTGTCTGTTTCGTTTTCGATTTCGCGCCTACTCGCGCTCTTCGACAGATCGCCGACTATGGCATCGGGCTGTCACCACACGAGTCAAACCCAGAGCGTGCTGTCGAGGAGCTAGTTAACTTCCTACCTGTACTTGCGTATGACGGCTCAAACATGACTCAGATAGATGCAGGCGGAATCCTCGACATTGCCATGGCAGGCACGTCAGCGACGCTGCTCGCGCGCAAGTGGCAGTCAGCGATCCTCGTGAACGTCGATAACGACACCCTCAAACGGATTATGGCCAACGAGGCAGCAATGGCTGCGATCATGAACATCGAAGGATTCCGTGCACTAGGCAACGGAGTATTTGAGACTGTCATCAACAAGAGTGAGGCGGTAAAGGCCACTAAACGCAAGAAGGGCGACGAACTCACTTCTAAAGAAAAGAAGCAACTGACGGACGAAGAAAGGGACTACAAGTCGAAACGCAAGCAGATCCAAGAGAACCTGATCAAGTTTGCGAGACGGATACCGGCCTTCATGTATCTGACCGACTTCCGCGAGCACACGCTTAGAGATGTCATTACTAAGCTCGAACCTGGACTATTCAAGGCTGTTACGGGACTCAAGGTTGAGGAATTCAATGAGCTCGTGTCGTTAGGCGTATTCAATTCAGCTCATATGAATGATGCCGTATTCGCGTTTCGACGGTATGAGGACGCATCACTTTCATACACCGGCATCGACTCGCACGAAGGTCTGACCCACTACGGCCTCTACGACACCGTCGTTGCCGTGGAAGAAGTGCACGCGGGGTGAAGCTATGGATCTGGTACGGTTGTAGCCGCGCTCGGGGTGCTCCTACCGTGACTCCCACGTAGCCCCCGAAAGGCTTCATCCAAGACGATGAGCCCAGATCACTAACACGCTACTTACGCCAAGAAATGCTGGTAACGGTTCGACAGCCTATTAGGCGTCCGCCGCCGGTCGGTAAGGGTTTATCAGGTCGTGTTGTGATGGTCCTTCATCATTTCCATGAGATTGAGCGGCTGAGCGAGTACCTGCTGCCCTTGGGGAGTCTTGCCGTCTTCAAAGACCGTCTGCCAGAATGCACTCGTCTGCTTGCCTCCAAAGACAGTCATCGACAGGTCTCGGTTTACCCAGAGTGGGAGCGAACGTAGGTTTACTAAATACGCTCGCAAGACTTCCCAAAGTTGATCTGGGAATTTGTACTGGAGCAACCGCTTCTCATCGAACGTCCGACCAGCCATTATGAAGTGCGTTTGGACAATCTGGCCAACATAGCGAAGCCATGAGTACATGACCTCTTCTTTACACATCCGGAACGCTCTCAGGTGAGGCTCGGGGATATCTTCCCCTTTTTGTACTTTGTTTTCCAGTTTCGCGGTCCCGCGCTCCATCTCGAACTGGTTCGCTAGGAGCATCTCGGCGACGAGATTCATCAGCTTCACGACTTGGTCGATCTCTAATTGCCGTGGGTTCAGGCCATCTACAGCATTGTGATTCAACGGAGTGTCGAGCACGTCGGAATAGATAAAGAATGACAAGAAAGTCTTTTCGATCGTGCTGTAGGACAGGGGCCGCTCCGTAGATTTGCCGCCAAACTCGATGTACGGCGTTAGTTCGTTCTCTGGATGATGCGTGATAGCGGCCCGAACGGCGTCAAGGGCATATCGCTTTATCTCTCGTGACTCGCCTTTGAAGAACGCGACAAGGTCTTTCTCAGACATCGATTCATCGTCTTCGGTGAGGCCTTTGGCCTCCCGATACCGTTCGAGGCGGTCGGTAAACAGCGACTTTCCGAGGCGGCGCTGCACAGACTTGTCGAATGCAACTTGGCGTAGAGACGTCCCGGCATTCGTGTTAGTAGTCAAGAGCAGGTCGGGGTCTGGATCGACGAATACGCGCACCGGCAAGGCTTTGGCTCCGAGCAGTATCTGCGCACTCACCTTGTGCTGCCCATCGAATACTTTGACTAGCCCGGGGCCGTCCGAGCGATCCACCCATGCCAGCGCGACGTGCAACTGAGGTCGGCCGCGATGGAACTCCTCAATTAATCCAGCAAGGCTGCCCCCAATGTTTCGCGGATTGATTCGATCGTCATGATGCAGGTATTCGATTGGCAACACGGTGAAGAAGTACCTGAGCTTGCTCAACGGGTCTGTGAACAGCGGCACAATCGATATCCGCGGGTCGCCAGTCGCCCCGAATGTAAGCCGCATCTCAGCATCGGTACTTTCGAACGCCAACTCGTGTTTCGCCCCTCCGTACTCAGATAATAAGTCAGCGAGGTTTGGCCCGCGGTTGGCTTCCGCGCACGCGGCAGTAATCCGATTGAACTTCGCAAGCACCCTGGCAACACGAAGATCAGACGCCTGTTTCGACCGGTTACAACTTGAATGGGTAAGTGCAAAATTCTCTGGGCTGTCCTTACCGCCGACCTTCAATGGCTCGACATGGTCGATGTCGATGGTGTTTGCATGAAGCTTGAGGTCGACCGGCAGCTCGCAAATGAAACAACTGCCTTGTTGCGTAAGTTCGAGTTTGACCATCAGCTCGTGGCGCGCTTCGGGAGTCAGTTTGTTCAGGTAAAGAGAAGACATGGTTCTCGCTTATTTGGGTTGTTTCTGATCTGACACCTGCTGATCGATTTGTCGGAAACTTGATGCATTTCAGTGATCGCAGGTCCACCGAGGCGGTGGGTTTGTCTGGATTTTCAGAAATTCATCGACGGCGAAATTCTGTTCAAGGAGTCGTTTCCTCGCCACAGCTCGATGCTCGTCTAAGAAGAGGGACTGATACCAGGGGAGTAATGCGGCAGCTTCGATACTCATTTCTAAGCGGTTCGCTTCCCAGAGAGTAGCGAATCTGTCTGACGTGGCGTTAGAGCGGAGGAGTTGGCGTGCCGCTTCATGCCCTCGGTGTTCAGCCATCATTTGTGTGAACCGGACCGGATTGTAACCGATCTCGCACTTCAGGCGTTCAACACCAACCGCCATCTCGCGGTGGAACTCACGTTCTATACAGATTGCCACCGTTCCCCCTGCATGAACCAAGCGCACCGTCCACATTAGCCTCAGGTGTCGACAGCCCGCAAGGAGAGAGGGCGAGGCGCCTCTCGAGCCGTAGATGACCGTGTCCCTAGCTTCCGATATTGTCTAGTTATCGGAACTCAGGAGGCTCAATGGACACGGCAATAGTGCGGCATGCGGGTGGTATAGATCGGGTAGGGGAGCTCGCCGATCGGGCTCGGGATTTCGCGAACGCTGCCCGAGCGGATGCGACTCTGTCTGCGTATTCAGCGGACTGGCGGCACTGGGAACAGTGGGCGAGAGGTCACGGAACCGAGGTTCTTCCTGCATCAGCCGAAGCCGTTGCGCTTTACATCACGGACATGTCAACAGGCTTGAAGCCAGCGACTATCTCGCGGCGGTTGAGTGCGATATCTGTTGCTCATCAGAACGCTGGTTATCAGAGTCCCACTAAGGATGCATTGGTCAGATCGGTGATGACAGGTATCCGACGAGGCCTGGGAGTCGCGCCGAAACAGGTTGCTCCTGTAACTATCGGCGAGATTCGCAAGATGGTCGCGCGTATGGGCAATACCACTATCGATCTGCGTGATCGAGCGATTCTCCTACTTGGATTTGCTGGGGCGTTCAGGCGGAGCGAGCTAGTTAGCCTTGATGTAGGTGATCTCGCCGATTCGCCCGATGGGCTGCTCGTCACGGTTCGCCGATCGAAGCGCGACCAGGAAGGCCGTGGTGACACGAAAGCCATTCCCTTTGGTAGCGACCCAGAGACCTGCCCGGTTCGGGCACTACGCGCATGGCTCGATAGTGCAACAATCGAAACAGGCCCCGTTTTCCGGTCAGTGGATCGCCACAGCAACATCGGAACCGCCAGGCTCAGCGATAAGGCCGTGTCGCTAGTCGTAAAGCGCGCCGCAGAACGCTCAGATCTCGATCCTGGGCTCTATGCAGGGCACAGCCTGCGTGCAGGGTTCGTTACGACCGCAGCAGCGAACGGAGCCTCAGAGCGTGCGATCGCACGTCAAACGGGCCATGCGCCAGGCTCGGCGACGATGCGCACCTATATCCGCCACAACTCGGCGTTCATCGACAACGCCGTTTCCATAGTGGGCTTATAGCTACGTCTGTATTTGGAAAGTTGTCGTCGGGCAGTGGCACGGGCAGGACATGAAGCTCGAGGCGTGTATGTGAGTGGCCAATGTCAACGGGTGACGGCCATATTTGAACGGTCGGCGTCTTGCGCGGCCGTTCTGGGGCGGTCAATTAGGCGCGGGCCGTAACATGCGAAGTCGTGAGTGGCCGTTGGGAGCGCGTCTCGGCGTTCGAACAGCTGACTGCAGCAATGCGACCCGCCGAGTTCGACGAAGGGTCGTGGTTTCTTCTTGCAGAGAACTTGTTTGTCGGGGAGAACAATGAGCTTTTCGCGGGACACAAGCCCGACGGAAAGAGACCAGCCCTCCTGGTGGAGAGGGTTTCCGGAGCCAACGCTTATGTTTATCCGCGGTCAACGAAAAAGAGAGAGGGCACTCTTAAACACACTTCACACGCTCATGAGGGTTGGCACTGCAAAATAAGTAAACCTGGGTGGGTAGTGCCGACGCGCCACTCGATGCCAATGGAGGCTTTGAACACATCGTCGTTTAGCTGTATCGAACCCGAAGGCACTGGGCTGACAGCACGACTGGCACAAGGTGAACACCTATGACTTTCGCGTCACTTGTGAACGAATATAGGGCGGCGCACATAGGCGAGGAGATCTATGCACTCGTGCGAAGTCTTTGCCAATCCTTAGCGCAACGATACCCGTCTTCTGTTTACAACAACGGCCTCGAGTGGGATTCCCAAGGATTTGACGACCTGTGCCAAGAAGTCGTTCTCGAACAACTAATCAATCGCGGTCAGATTGGCTACATCTTCGATGTAGCCGACGACGAGGAATCTGTCCGGCGTTTGTTCGTGCATCAGATCAAGAGAACGCTTGCAGAAAGGCGCGTGATTGGCCCGATCGAACGTCTTTTGCAACGAGCGCGAGAACTATCGGAGGAAGGCAACTTTGGGTATTTTGGTTCGGGGCCAACCGCCTACTTCGCGATGCGAACTGGTACCAAAGCTCATGTCGCGCTCTTACAGGCTCAGCTCGCCGTTGCTGCTCGGGCTGCGCAACATATCCCGCGCTTGGCGAGTCGAATCAGCGCGAGCCGAGAATCAGCCATCTACCCGAAGGGCGCCCTGATAGAGGTAATGGAAGCGGTCCTTGGTTCTGTTGGTGTGATTGCGGAATATGAATTGCGCACTGTTTTTGAGATTCTTTTGACACCATGGACTCCAGCGATGCTTGTACCAGTTGAAGACGAATACGTAGCAGCTCTGGTTGCAGCAGACCAGAACATCGACGGCAATCGAACGATTCATGAGGTGCAGGCATTCGCTTCGCGCCTCACAACACAGGAACTAACAGTGCTTGTACTCAAAAGCCAGAACATTTCAGACGCACACGTTGCCAATGCGATCAATGTGTCACGTCCGACAGTCGCTTCCATGAAGACCGCAGTCCTGGACCGTGTCGGCACTGAGCTACTTGGTGACATCGACCCCGAATTTCACACAATAGCGATCGAGCAGTTGTTGGATACAGCTGCCAACCTGCTTGCGGTGAGGTCGTGATGATCCCACTGGCGATAAGCGCTCGGCTGGATGAAACAGGTTCGAGAGAACCGATTGGTGAGCACCCTGTGGCGGTCGGTGACGTACGTCGGCTGACTTCTGCTGGGGTGTCTCGCCTTGTCCTAGTCCTGAGCGTCGATGCCGCGACCGGCACGGGAGAGGTTGCACTAATCCACACCTATAGCGAGTACGCGACAGGCGATGACGTTGTGGTGCCAGCAACCGTGACGGCGCTGCAATATGACATCGTCGCCCAAGGAGACCTATGTGCCCATGGTTGGACTGCCGACCTAGGCAAGCTCGTAGCGGTAGTTCCGGGCGCAGTGGTCGAGGCGATGCTAGGTGGCGCAGATGCAGATATTGTCGCACGGCCCTTGTGGCGCGGCCTACCGCTGACTGGACCATTCGATGCTCGTTGGGACTTCAAGGTTAGCGAAGGTGATGAGCTTAGAACGCTGACAGCGTCAGCGATGCGTTCGATTCTTGGCGGAGACGACTCAAATGTTGCTGAATTCGACCGTGATAGATGGGGACTCGAATTCGACGAGATCGTCAGTGAGATTCTTCAGGCACCACTTGACGTCAATCATTTGCTGCTTGCTCTTTACGAACTCTGGATAGAACGGAGTGACTCATTGGACTTCACGATCGGCCAGCTCGTCCGTCATGGCGAGAGCGGAAAGCTCGAGCTACAGGCTTGGAATGAGGCTCTCGGAGATCGGGGAACCCTGTTCCATGCCGCGGTAATCGTTCCGCTAATTGAGAAAGCCAGATCGAGCTATGTGTCAGAAAACGAAGCAACCCCGGCGACCATTATCGGAATCGAAGAATTGAGAGTGCTCCAAAATGCCTAACGGAATCTCCGATGATGCAACCAACGGCGAGGCGCAAGACTGGTCGTCTCGAAACCCAGTGCCGCTGAGTGAGGTAAGGCTCCGCAATTTCAAGTCGGTGCAGTCTGCTGACGTGGAACTACGAATGTTGACCACGATCGTTGGTCGCAATAGCTCGGGGAAAAGCACTCTGTTGCAGTCACTTCGGGCACTCTCACAGGCGGTGCGGGACGGCTGGGATGGTGTGGAGTTTCCACTGGAAGGCGACTTAATACGTTTGGGAAAGTTTAGCGATGTGCTTAGTTTCAATGCGTCTGGCGAATCGCCGACGGTTTCGATCGGGTTCACGGTGTGTGCGCGAGCGGACGTCCCATCGCCAAACGGCGTTGCGTGCGTGGTTACGGCCTACTCATGGGATGGGCGTCTAACAGGGCCAGAATTCACGGAGCGGGGCCATACTAAAAAACCGACACTAGATAGCCCGCAATTCGCCATCATGCGCGAATTTCGAGCATCGATGACTTGTGTTGCGGATGGCAATGTATCCACCCACGTTGAACTTGATGTATCCGACCTCGGACCCGGCGAACTAGACGTTCGGTTTTGCGAAGGTATGCCGGGTATCTCGGGCTACACGCGGGATGTTATTTCCGGAGTCGATTCCTCGGTGATCGGGCTGGGGAGAACATACGGGAAGTCTCTCCAGCCTGAAGTGCAATTGTGGGATGCGTGGGTCCAACTACAGATACAAGAGTGGTTGCTTGTCAACGAGCGGGCACTCGCCAAAGAGTGCTCCGATTGGGACCATCAATTCGCGGGCATGGAGGACGACTTTGAGTACGACGGACCTTTTTGCCCAGAAACTGCAATTGAGTGTGCAGCGGACGATGTCATCGAGGAGTTGATCTATTTCCTGCCTTCGAGCGGGCGGAGCCAGAGTAGCCAGAAACTCGAGCAGCTTGCCCAGGTCGAGCGGGCCAAAAGACACATGCCGACTAGATCGTTTGAAGCAGAGCGGGAATACGCCAACGTTACAGGCAAGCCCCGACCTTTGACGCCGCTACACCGAAACGCGACTCAGTATCCACACCAAGATGACGACGAGGAGCAGTTTCGCGACGCAGTCGCCTTCGGAATTGCATATTTCACCAAAGAGGAGTTCGAGCTCGCGACGCGAAAGCAATTACAACAACGCGGCTGGCTTGACATCGAAGAGGCCGATTGGGACTCATACGCTGAGCGCGAGGCAGTTATTGGTGAATGGACTCCCGGCACGTGGCGAGCTTGTCCAGACAGTCGTATCGCCGACGAATTATTCGCCCGATTAGGTTTGCAATATATTGGCCCGTTACGCGAGTCGCCAGACCACATCTCTGATATCGATACGGCTGAGCACTACCCGAAAGACTGCGACCGCAAGACTTTCATTGGGCCAAAGGGTCAGCTCATGGCCAACGTTTTGGGCGCGAACCAACGATCCGTAATCCTCGCCCCGACCCTGGATGGTCCCCCAAAGAAGATGTCGCTCGCGATAGCGTTGAACACCTGGTTGGCCGCACTTGGAGTCGTTGAAGCGGCATTTCCTGAATCTGACAGCATTATTGGCGACAAAGTGACGGTACGGGCACGCGGCGCGGATCAGGTGGTCGAACTCACGTCCGTCGGTGTCGGAGTTAGCCAGGTTCTGCCAGTCTTATTGCAGTGCTTGATAGCACCCCCGGGTTCCGTAGTCTTGCTTGAGCAACCCGAACTACATCTTCACCCTGCGATGCAACTTCAGCTGGCTGATTTCCTTCTCGCGTGCGCGCGTTCCGGTCGTCAGATCATCGTCGAAACTCATAGTGAACACTTGGTCAACCGGCTTCGTCGGCACGTCGCAGAAGACCTGACAGATGACACAGCGCGATTGGTTCAGCTCCTATTTGCCGAACAAGAAGATGGTGTTACGACCTACCGTCAGTCGGATATCAATGCCATGGGCGGCCTCTCGGAGGATTGGCCAAGTGGATTCCTTGATGTGGGATCGGACGAGGCTGGCAAACTGTTGCGCACGAATCTCCAGCGAAGCCTGCGGCAGTCGAATGAACCATCCGTTGAATGAGCCACGCGTGCAGACTTTTGTCTCTACGTTTGCGCGGTGATTCCCGAACGAGCCTGGTCAGGCTGAGTAAACACTCGTCGTGGAGATATTTCGGCGGGAATGTGCGGCTCGTTGATTTTGGTTAGTTACAAGCTGTCGAAGCCGGTAGCCGAGGCGAATATCGCCTTTAGGTCCTTAGACACGGTTGAAGGATGGACGCCGAGTTCGAGGGCGATCACGGTTGCGAGGCCGCGGTGGACTCCACCTGCGATCATTACCCGCCGTGCTATCGCTAGTCGACGCTCTGCGGCTAAGGCGGCCCTGATTTTGTTGTGAGCGCGTCTGCCACCGGCTCTTCGTGCCACTTCGTCACTATTTCGCTGCTGTCGCCAAGAATTTGTGATCGCTTATGCCTCTCGAAATCGAGCCTGGGAGGTCCGCCTGTCTGTTCGACTCGGCGGCGACTTGGATGTCTTAGGTGGGGACGCACGTCGTCTGCGGGGTGTTTTTCTTGGTCCAGTTTGTCTGGGAAGCGGGTCTGCAGGCGTCAGTGCTGCAGCTGAAGACCCGGTGATATCACCTCGGTGTCGCGACTCCTGATTTGGAACTTTCGCGGCTACTGTCCTGCGACTGATTGTCGTGTCGAGAGCCGCGATTTCGATCTTGCGATATCGCGGATCGTTCCAGTACATCAGACTCATGTGCGCTGGGGACTCATAACTGACCACCTGGTTCCGGACTTCCGCTGGCTCAGCACCGAAGTGGTCGATCGCTACTTCTTGTCCCTCGGCAAGATTGCGTGCAGGTATTCGGGTCGCTTCGGGTTGGAAGCCTTGGGCGACTTCGTAGCGATGACGTCCCCGCTCCCGATTCGCTTCGAATGTCTTACTGAGATAGCCCATCGTCCGTCGTCGTGCCTGTATTGTGCGCCGCTGTTTGACTTTGACTTGGGTTCCATGGGCCCAGAGTTGCCGTACGGTCAGGGAGTCGACTTCGGGTAGGAACATATGGACGTGAGCCCGCTCGTTGCCGAGGTCACCACCTTCGAATGTGTATAGGTAAGGGAAGCGTTCGCCGCCGCGGTGGTTTCTCAACTTTTTTTGAGGAACCGCTTCACGTGCTGCTCGATGACTTCGCAATGGGGAGGTCCGTCGGCGTATGTCAACGTGACGAACGCTGACAGGTCGTTCCAGGTGACATATTGGCGAGCTTTCCTCGCAGCGCGTCGTGCAGCGTCGTTCACGGTGTCATGCGTTCTATGCGTCGGTGTCGAATAGTAGGTCGACGCCCGCGTTGAACGAATTACTGCTGCTTCGCGGCACGCACCGTAGACGACTACCTGATACTCGCCAGGTGCGAGTTTCGTCCGACTGTCAAGGCTCCCCAAAAGGGGTACAAAGGCCAACTTGGGCGAACCTCGCGGGGCATCGCGAACGATGAGGAGCTAGGAGCGAAGGGTGGTCGTAGGCAAATATCTTCAGTCATACCCTCTATAACACCTCAGGAAGTCTCGATATTCGGCTACTAATCCGGATTTCTTCTGAAATGCATGTGGCCGCGATTAGATAATCCGAACTTGATCCAGTTGCGGTACCGAATTCGAAGTTGGATGACTGGAAATAACCCGAGCGTGCAGGGAATATGTCCGTCTGTGTCGCGGTTTGTAGTAGTTATGGATGCGAAGAAGAAGTATGAGATGAAGGAAGAAATGGCGTTCAAACCGCGTGAGGCAGGCGAGATCCTCGGGATTTGCCGCACAACGGTTTATGCCCGCATTAAGGACGGCTCGCTGCGATCAAAGCGACTCGGCGGTTTGCATTTGATCCCACGGAGCGAACTAGATCGGATTCTCTTAATCGAGCAGTGATTCCATCGCCCGAGCAGTGTCAGCGCGATCGTCACCGATTAGATGACCGTACGTATCAGCTGTCTCCCGAATGGAGGAATGGCCAAGGCAGAGCGAGACGGTCATTAACGCGACGCCCTTGTGCAACATCAAACTTGCCGCGGTATGCCGAAGCTCATGCGGTGTCCAAGCTCCGAGTCCAGAGCCCACGGTCACGCGTGCAAGGGCATGTCTGACATTCGCGAGGTCGAGTGCCGTGCCGTGGGCAGTCCTGAAGATGAGATCGCGGCCGAGGGGGCGTTGCATCCAACAATCAGCTGCGTCGATTCGCTCTGTCTCCTGCCGGAGTTTGTGAGACCGCAATGCACTTACTGCCTGCGTGGGAAGATCGATAGTCCGTCTGCTCTTCTTGGTCTTGGGTTCAGCAAGGGTCGCTGGGCCCCCCTTAGATATCGGCCGCATCAATGTATGGCGAACTGTGAGAGTCCTTCGTTCCGTATCCAGGTCGCTCCACGAGAGGCCTAATGCCTCACCAGGGCGCAGGCCGGTCGCGACACTGACGAGCCACAGCGCCTCCAGCCGGTGACCGGCTATCGCCGAACGGAAAATTTGCAGTTCTTCGACGGACATCAACCGCTTTTCAGGCACTGGAACCCTTATTTTGGCTGCCGCAGTAGCGACATTCTCAGCCACCAGTTTCCTCGCCAGGGCCTTCGCTAGCGCTTTGTGAAGTACAGATCGGGCGCGTTTGATCGTGTTGGGTGCGAGCCCCTGCGCATGCAGCGCTTGGATCATTGCATCGACATGCCCGGTCGTCAGCGTTGCGAGCTTCTTGGATCCCAGGTGGGGTACCAGGTAGAGGTCGACGAGGTTTCTGTAATTCTGCGCGGTAGACGCCTTCACGGAAATCGCATCTGTCTCCACCCAGTCGAGCAAAAACTCTCTCATCGTCAGATACTTCGGGGGAACGCTTTCGCCTAGCCGTCGCGCTTCATTGAACAGCCTCAGTTTTTCAGCGACATCGCGTTTCAGTTTTCCCGTCGCAACCTTGACGCGTTTGCCATCCACCGTTGCGTAGGCCTCATACCGCTTCCGCGCCTCGTTGTTGTACAGCGAACCCTCCCCATTCGCTCGTTTCGGGTTCTTCTTCATTTTCTTCTGCTTCATCGGTTCTCCCGTGGACCTGCCCTCGGCGAGTTGTAGCGGGTCTGGGGGTGACAACCAGGGTGACGACTAAACCATTCCCGCTGTCGTTGAATTGGTTGGATGGAACTAGATATTAGAGAAACAAAGGGTTTTCTAGACCTGGTTTGTCACGGATACACACAATTGATAAAACTGCGGGTCAAGAGGTCGCAGGTTCAAATCCTGTCAGCCCGACTAGATAAGTCCAGGTGAGAGGGTTATACATAATTCTGGCCTGCGGAATGCCGTTGAATTTGCCGTGAGGTGACCAACCGGTTGACCATCAGCGCTTCGCTGTGGGGTGGACTAATGCACTTGTTGGAGATACCGAGGACCCGACAAGAGGACCAGACGGAGACGCACGACACTCTCGACCGTAGCCCGCGCTCGATTGATGCGCACCGAGTCGCAGACCACTCACCAAAAGGGCGCTGACCATCCTGGAGCGTGTCTTCAAACAGGGGCGGCTGGGTCTTCAAACAGGGGCGGCTGGGTCTTCAAACAGGGGCGGCTGGGACTGGGGCGTCTTTTGGATCGTCATCTTCTTGCTGGTCTTTTTTCTAATGGCCGGTAACAACCAGTCAACTAACTATGACTACAGCGACCCCCTCGACAGCGACTCAGATTGCGTCCAGCAGCCGTGGATCTGTTGACGTAGGCGAGTTTGTGACGGCCCCGTTGGGCGCCGAATATTTCGTCATGCGCAGGACGCGGGGTAACGAACAATGTGGGTCGGATCAGACAAACGATGGTCCAGTGGCATTGATACCTTGTGATTGCCCCACTTCGCGCCCAGTGACTCTTCTATGATCAGGTCGTGGCGACCCAACTCGAACGTGATCTCTACCCGGCTGTAGAGAAGTGGATGCGGAGGGAGTTCTCCTGCTGGCAGACGCGTCAGAACACTGGCCCGAAAATCGGCCGGATCGATGTAGTAGGCGTGCGCGATCTGGGTGGCGACTTATCGGCTAGAAGCGAAATAATCGCGATCGAGGTCAAGCGCGGTAATCAGCCATTCGCCACTTCGGCGGGACAGGCACATGGTTACAGCGTGATGGCGGAGCGGTGCTACCTCGCAGATCAAAGGGTTACGCGCCCGGCCTTCACCGACACCGAAAAGCTCATCGCTGGGCGTCTAGGAATTGGACTGATCTCGATCGGACCGAAGTTCAAGATCACAGAAGTGGTCACGGCTCCACCGAACGAACCGATCGAGGAGCTGAGGCGCCAGGTCATTGAGAGGCTCGGCCTCTCGACGTGCTCCTTGTGCTCCATAGTCTTCGCGAGGTCCTCAGACTCGAGTACACCGGATTATTCGGGCGTGGTATTCCAGCGATCCCGACGTGGGGCTCTGGCTCGCGCCGCCGCTGAGCAGAAGAGCTACGGGTGGTGGATGTATAACGCTTCCTACAAGCGAGACAAGTCCGCGCGCGAACTAACTGCCTGGCGCCGTTACCTGTGCCCGGACTGCGTCGGCAACGTGTTCGGGCACCTCACAACCGACTAAACACAAAGCCCGTGCGCGCAACAGACCGTGTCCCGCTTGACAGCGACTCAGACTGCGTGCAACAGGCGTGGGTCTGTTCACTTAGGCGGGTTGTTGACGGAAGACATGGCCTGTCCACTCTGAGGCACTGAAACTGTTGCCGAGGATCGTCGACTACAAGCGGTGCGAATAATGGGCAAATTTCGAAGGTCCAACTCCGCTCAACTGCCTACTGGGCGCTCGGCGGGCAAAGAAGCCAGTCGCGCAGCGAAGTCGAGGAAATCGAGAATACCTGGCTTGTCGCGTCGTGCCCACGCAGAGCGCCTCACGATTCGCGTAGAGTGCCGAATCTGAACTTGCCTGGCGTCGCCCAGCTACGCCTGACACCCGCGAATATGGAGGCGATGGACTTGGCTACGCCGTCGTTGTTCGATCCGCCACCTAACGAGCCTGAACAATTACTCCCAGACCAAGGGTCCGCTCTCCTATACCGCTACGCAATCTCCCACGATGAGTCCGACGAAGCAATGGCGACACTGTTAGAGACGGTGGCCTGGCACCCCGCCTTTCGCGACAGCCCCCCATGCTCAGACGAATTGTCCAATCATCGACCAGTACTATCCGCCGGATTGCATAACGTCTCCGACGACCGCGCCAGGGAATCGGCGCCATACGGTGGAGCGGGTTCGGTGACCTCGACGAGACCTCGGAGTGAATGTTGAAGATGGTTCCCGCGGAACTCTTGGGCAACGTGGTCACGTCATCGGAACGCAGAGTGTTCGACGAACTGTTGGCGGGAGGTCTTACAGGAACTGGACTGCATTCGATGAATCTGCCATCGCATGACTACAAGCTGGTATCCGAATTGGACTTTGTGCTGGTCCTTGACGAACTCATCTTGGTAATTGAAGTGAAAGGCGCCAGGATCGCGTGCAACGATGGGATCTGGACTTATAGCGATTCTCAAGGCCACTTTCGACAAGATCGGGAAGGACCATTTCAGCAGGCCATTGGCGGCATGTACGCGTTGCAAAAACGGTTACGGAGCCATATCGGTGGCTCGATAGATCGAATCGCTTTCGGGTTTCTGGTGGTGACGCCAGACGTCGACTTGCCTCCAGCGAGTTTTGAGTGGGACGCCGAGACATACTGTGGTCGCGCGCATTTCGGTCGCAATCTTTCTACCGCTGTGAAGCGTGCGTCGGATTATTGGCGAGGACGGCAACCTACGAAATTGCCTATAGGCAAGGATTTGCATCGCGAACTAATCCAGTGTCTCCGCCCCAGTTTTGACAAGTCTCCGCTGTTAGAGGCGCGTGCGTCCGCCCTCGACGTCAGTTTTGTGCAGTTGACTGACGAACAGTACGCGAGGCTCGATCTTGTTAGTGACGCTCCGCGTGTCATCTGCTCGGGCGGCGCTGGTACCGGGAAGACTTTCCTTGCCACGGAGTTTGCCAGGCGTCAAGTGCTAGTAGGCCGCTCAGTACTATTTGTTTGCCGTAGCCTGTTGCTCGCCGCTTTCGTAAAAAAGCTTTTAGCCGACACAGGGGTTCATGTAAGCGGGTTTGCAGAACTCCCCACAGGGATATCTTTCGATCTAGTAGTTATCGATGAGGCGCAGGACCTCATGACGTTCGAAAAGCTCGCCAGAATCGAGCAGAGCATTGTTGGTGGCTGGAGCAGTGGCCGCTGGGTGGTATTCATGGATCAGAATCGCCAAGCGCACCTCTACGGTGACTTTGATTCTGATGCAGTCGAGTACTTGGAATCATTTGTACCGGTACCTGCGACACTACGCACTAACTGCCGCAACACGCGCGAGATCGCGTTCCAGACGCGCGCTATCACCGGCGCTGACGTTGGTGTCGCTGCAGCGGGGTCGGGACCGAAGGTGGTATTCGAACCGGTTGCCGATTCGTCAGCTGAGACCGCAGCACTTCACAAGTATCTTCGTGTGCTGCGAGAAAATCAGGTCCCTTCGCGGGATATCACAATTGTCTCTGTCGCAGGCGATTGGCAGACAGGTTCAGCCAGAGGTCTAAAAGTGACGCAGAAGGGCGCGGTCAAGTTGATCGACTCAGACGTCGCGGCCGAATGGCCGGGCGAAAGTTTCACTTGGTCTTCTGCGCTAGATGTGAAGGGGTTGGAGAATCGATTCATTTGTGTCGTAGACATCGTTTCTTTGGAAACCGAAATGGATATTGACATGTTGTATGTGGCCATGACTCGGGCACGCGCCGGTCTATGGATCGCGACACGGAAAGGCGTGGCAGAACGTGTGGCTTCCTTATTTCAGGTGCATTCACGGGCGGCCGTCGCCGCGCTAGGTCGGACAGGCCAATGAACCGCATGGCTGAAACCCGAGCAGATTTCGTGTCCTATGTCCGTCGCCAGTTGGTGGGTCCGTTCGGGGGCGAACACGAAATCATCTACGACCCACCGAATCGACGCTATCTAATGGGGATTCTCTTCCCGGCGAAAGTTCCTTATCTAGGAGAGGGCACTGATGACTATTACCCAGATGAACACGGCGCGGAATATGACGGAGACGAGAGTCAACACAGTGATGGCCCGGTTTCCGCTGCCAACGATTTCCTTCCGGCATCCCAAGGTATTTCGTTTTTCACCACCGCGACTTCGATCGTGTTTTCAGCGAGGGCATCCGAGTATGAGATGCTGACCGGTGAGCCCGCGTTGGAACTCTTGCTTGCATCCGAAGCTAGCGATGGTGGACCAACCGAACCGTCGGAAGATCGCTCATCAGGTGAAGCGAGTGGGGCGACCAAAATATGGCGCCGCCGACCATTACCTGAGGTCCAATTAGTCATTACACCAGACCAGGTGACCCCGCTTTCGATCTGGGACAACAGGGCAGCTGTGCACGTGCGCTGGCGTTCCTTGCCCAGCGGAAATCTTGTCACTGTCACGCTGATGAACTCGCGCGTAAACGATGGCGACCGGGAACAAGCTTGGAGTGAGATGTTGCTCCAGGCTGAGTTCGAGGTATCCGTGTCGGATCCAGGCGAGGTACTTGAATATCCGTCGGCAGCGTTGGTTTCACGCGATGTCGAGGAGGAGGAATTTAGACTTGTGTATCGCAATGCTCGGGTGTTCGCGATTGGGCATGGGTGCTCGCCTGAGTGGACGGTAAGTGCAGGCACCGTCCGTTCGGTGCGATCAGAAGTGATGCCGACGGCATTGTTGCCTAGTTTTGTTGCTGAGGGCGAGACATCTCTCGCTTGTAATGTCGCTTGGCTAGCCGATGAATCGATAACTGCAGACGAACTCGTACGTGAGCTAGGTCGATTCGTCGATCCGTACGAGCGGTGGATCGGGCATGTGAAAAATGAATCGAAGACCCTCGACGCCCGTTTCTCATCAGCGGCTGACTCGATAATCGGACGATTGGACCGCGCGCATATTCGTTTGCGAGCCGGTATTCGAATTTTCGCCGAGCACCACTTTCGTGCTGAATTGATACGAGCGTTTCGCTTAGCCAACAAGGCAATGCTAATTCAAATGCGGCACAGTTCGACAGATCTGACTGGCTCGAGACACGCTCGCGATTTCGCCCCTGATATTCCCACCGTCTATCCAGAAGGCGCCGAATGGCGGCCGTTTCAATTGGCGTTCTTTCTTACAACCCTTACTGGGCTGGCTGATCCATCACACGAAGATCGTGAAGTCGTCGACCTGATTTGGTTCCCAACGGGCGGCGGTAAGACCGAGGCTTACCTGCTGGTAGCTGCTTTCGAAATCTTCCGCCGCAGACTTCTTGAGGGTGAACACGGCGGCGGAACAACGATTATTAGCCGGTACACACTTTCGTTACTCACTGCGCAACAATTCCAGCGCACAGCAGCGACAGTTGTTGCGTGCGAACACCTACGGCGTCGCAGTAATGGCGGCCTTGGATCAGAACCCATTTCGGTCGGGCTCTGGGTAGGTGAAGCGACCACACCTAATCGCTATATCAAAGCCCGTGAACGATACGAAGACTTGCGCGCCGCCGGTGAAACTGACGACCGTTTCCTGCTCGATAGGTGCCCGTGGTGCGGCACTGAAATCGTGCCACGCCTACACACGGACAACGACGCCGACTATGGAATCTCGGCAACTGACGGGTCATTCAAATTCTTTTGCACTTCCGAAAAGTGCGAATTCAACGACGAGCTGCCGGTGCACGTGATCGACGATGCACTTTACGATTGTCCACCGACATTCGTGTTAGCCACCGTCGATAAATTCGCTCAACTCGCGTGGGTTGCGAAAGCGGGCGCACTTTTCGGGCATATCGACGGCAAGTTGCCGCCGTCATTGGTAATCCAAGACGAACTTCACCTGTTGACTGGCCCACTTGGGACAACTTTTGGCGCTTATGAGACAGCAATCAATCTGTTATGCGCCACTCACGGACGGCCTGCGAAAATTATTGCTTCGACGGCCACGATCCGTCGCGCTTCATCGCAGATCAGCGGACTCTTCGGGCGCTCCGTGGATTTGTTTCCTCCGTCTGGAATTGACGACGGCGATTCGTACTTCGCTCGAGCAGGTGACGCTATTAATGGCCGACTGTACATAGGGATGATGCCGCAAGGTCATTCTTCAGTCAATTCTGTAGTCCATGTCGGAGCGGCGCTTCTGCAAGCGCCAGTCGATCTGGAATTATCAGGTGAAGAACGCGATGCTTATTGGACGGTCGTCGCCTATCACGTGTCTTTGCGCGAACTCGGTCGCACGGTAACGCTTGCGCGTGATGCAATTGATGCACGAATTAGGAGTCTCGTCGTTGGGCGCGCACAGCGAACCTACGACGTCGACGAGCTGTCGTCAGCAGTACCTCGGTCCCAGCAGCCTCGACTCCTTGAGCGTCTCAACCTGTCGTGCGCAGACAGCAACTCAGTGGGACTCCTAGCGACTACCAACATGTTGTCTGTAGGTGTAGATGTGCCTCGATTAGGTCTGATGCTCATGAATGGTCAGCCGAAAGGCACGACTGAGTACATCCAGGCGACGAGTCGGGTCGGACGATCGACCGTCCCTGGTCTCGTGTTCGGGCTCTTTCGGTCTACGGTTCCACGGGATCGTTCGCACTACGAGAATTTTCAGAGCTACCACGCGGCTTTGTACCGACATGTCGAGCCGACAAGCGTGACGCCATTTTCACAGCCTTCGCGCTCCCGTTCGTTACACGCCGCGCTAGTAATTCTCGTCCGTCACAAACTGGGGCTTGCAGCCGACGGTCGCGCAGGCGAAGTAGCGCAACGTACATCTGAAGTTCGACAACTCGCTACATCGATACTTGATGCAGTGAACAGAGTTGAGCCACGCGAAGTAGCTGGAACCAAAGCCGATCTCGAGCGAATCGTTGACCATTGGTTCGACCGTGCGAACCAGGCCGCTGCAAGCGGCAAGCTGCTCTATTACAGTTCAAACGGGAAAGGCCATTTCCATCTCATCAAGCGTTATAACACCAAGGGTGACGCTTGGCCGACACTCGATTCGTTGAGGAACGTGGATTTCGAATCGTTACTTGATATCGGTAGTGGGGAAGTGGTATCACGGCGCAGGAGATCAGATGAGTCGTAAAATTCGACAGTCAAACACCATCCTGCCGTCCGGCGTTGGCGCATTAATAGACCTGCAAGGTGAGTCGTTCGTCGCATGTGATATTCATAGGTGGGGTGCCCGCGGACTTACGCTGCGTAGCGAACGTTTGGCTGCCGTTCTCGGCGTGGCAAACTTCCGCTCAGCGCCAGCAGTTACGAGTGAGTTGTCGGGAGGGTCAATTGCGGGTGTCCCGTATTCTCGTTTTCCCACGTGGCTTTTCTGTCAGCGCTGCCGCGGCATGGTCAGGTGGAAACGATCGTGGGAGAAGGTCTCTACCTCGCCAAAGTGTTCGACGTGTGCGGGCGCCATGCCGCTAGTACCTATGCGGTGGATACAAATATGTGTAAATGGCCACATGGATGATATTGATTGGCGTCGATGGGCGCACTCGCGTAACGCGAACCCTGAGGCTCGGCAATGTCAGAAGGAACAATTGTTCTTCCGCGCGATCCAAGGCAAAGGTTCTGGCGGTTTGGCAATGCTTGAGATCCACTGCGGTACTTGTGGTAGTCGACGAAACCTTATGGGAATAACAGCGAAGGGTTCGCTCAAATCAATCGGTAGCGGATGTGGCGGCCGCCAGCCTTGGCAAAGTAACAATGACAGGGTTAGCTGCGAGGAAATGCCGATATCGGTCGAACGTGGGGCGAGTAACACATACTTCCCGCTCGTTCACTCATCTATCGAAATTCCAAGTACCTCGGGACAGGCCTCCACGGACCACAAATCTGATGAGATCAGGGAAGATGTCTACTTCAGAGTTCTGGCGTCTATGAATGAGAACGCTCCGCACTTTAACGACACCTTGGCCCAGGTCGCTCGCGACCATTCAGTGAGCACGAACTATGTTTTAGCGATGCTCAGGGTTGATGGCCTGATCGACGCCAGTGCCACGGCAGCGACTCAACGCGGACCTGCGATGTTGCTTGACGACGAGTGGTCTGCACTCACGTCACAATCAGAGCGGACTGACTCGCCTCATTTTAAGTCCCGAACCGTCAGACTGTCTTCCGTAGACGACGAGACCTCAGTCACATCATTGCTGGTCGAGCGTGTCAACAATGTCGTCCTCGTGGATCATCTGCGTGAGGTCCGCGTGCTTGAAGGATTCCATCGCGTGACTCCGGGAGGCAAGGAACGCTTGGTCAAAGCCGGCCTGAATCATGATGTCGATTGGCTTCCAGGTATCGAAGTCCGCGGCGAAGGTATCTTTTTTTCGCTGGACGAATATCGTTTAGCTACCTGGGAGGCTGAACCGGAAGTATGCGCCCGCGTTGCGCGACTAGACGCCCGCCTGAAGGCTTCATTCATGGACTCCCGGTTGCGTGAACGGATTGGGCCGGAACTGAGCCCAAGGTACGTCCTACTTCACACTTTCGCACACCTTTTGATGCGACGACTGGCGTACGAGTCGGGCTATGCAGCGACCAGCTTGCGCGAACGAATTTACGCCCTTCGAGCGGCTCGGCCCAACAATGGACTCAACCACGCAGGAGTACTTATATACACTGCGGCCAACGATTCGGAGGGCACGCTCGGAGGGTTAGTCCGCCAAGGAGAGATGCCGGCATTCGAAACCACCATCGTCGAAGCGCTTCAGGATGCGATGTGGTGTTCGTCCGACCCCTTGTGTAGCGAAAATACTTCGGCCGGGTTCGACGGTCTTAATTCTTCGGCCTGCCACGCATGCTCACTTGTAGCCGAAACGAGCTGTGAAAATGGCAACTACCTTTTGGACCGTGTTTTGGTCGTTGGTAATAGCCGAGTAGCTGGCTTTTTCACGCCGGTACTGACCGCGGCAATCTCAGCTGCGACTAAAGAAATTGGAATCAGCCGATGAAACTTCCGGCGTACGAGGACTTATCCAAAGAACAAGACCTCATTTACGATCTTGATCTTGATGGCAGATACCTAGTTAGTGGGCCACCCGGTACAGGTAAGTCAATTATGGCTCTTTATCGAGCGCAAATGCTCACGCATGACGACCGGAAGCCAGCCCTCCTTATGTACTCCAAGGTTCTTCAGCAGTACACGGAGCAAGCCGCGGACGAAGTTGATGTTGCTGGGTATGTCACCACATTCCACAAGTGGTTTTGGGCATTCTGGCGCAAAGAGTACCGAACCGTCGTTCCCACTCTGGCGAGCAGTTCCTATGATCCGGATTGGGCTGAGATTGCTAAAGAATTTCTTGCCAAACCACCCAAGAAAAGTTCGTTGGTCGACTTAATAGTGGACGAAGGGCAGGACATGGCACTTGGGTTCTACCGCGCCACTAGGCACATAGCTGAGAATATGACAGTGTTCGCGGACGAAAATCAGCAACTATTCGATAACAATATGACTTTGGAAGAAATCGAGAGGGCGATTGGCGCCGACGAGCACCTCACACTTAATCGGAACTATCGCAATACAGCTGAAATCGCGGCCGTGGCAGCAAAGTTCTATACGGGAACGCCGACCGGAATCCCTGATACGCCCGAACGACACGGCGATAAGCCGACCCTCCGGCGTTACTCGAACACGGCTGATTTCTTGGACTTTGTAGCTAGGTACGCGACTGCACACACGAACTTGTCGATCGGGATTGCGTGCCCAAACCAAAAGTTACAGAGGAAACTTCATGACGATTTGACATCTCGCAAGCTGCCAATACCGGTGCAACAATATTTGTCGAAAGACAAGAACCACAAGGTGCTCGACTTCGACCAACCAGCAGTAACTCTTCTCTATTACACCTCACTGAAGGGTCTTGAGTTCGACACTTTGTTCGTGCCGGAAATTCAACAGTGGGCCCGCGACCCATCGTCTGCGGCAACGCGCATGTTGTTTTATGTAATCATGGCTCGTGCTCGAGATGAATTGCATCTGTCGTGGAGCGGACAACAACAAGTGCCTGAAATCGTTAGTGGCTTGGATGGGTTGGTCCAGAGAATATGAATGAAGACGCCCCACAACTGTTCGACGAACAGGAGGCACTCGACGCGACGTCGCCTAGCAAAGGTGGTGAGAGTAAGGCCGGTAGGGGGAAACGGGAGGTAACGCCGCTACTGAAACCGGGAAAGGCGAAGCCTGGAATTCCGGTGTCGGGTGTTGACGCAGATTCCCGGGCAGTCGAGAGTAAGGCTGCTAGGGGGAAACGGGAGGTAACGCCGCTACTGAAACCGGGAAAGGCGAAGCCTGGAATTCCGGTGTCGGGTGTTGACGCAGATTCCGGGGCAGTCGAGAGCGGGGTCGAAGTCGCGGAAGCGGGTGCGAAGACGCTAACGAAACGGGGCGAGGCTAAGCCTCATTCAAATCCGGCCGGAATCGTTTGCGACGGCAGCGACAACGCACTTGAGCCGGAAGACAAAGCGGTGGCGACGCCGAGTCGGCTCTTTATCCTGACTAACCAGCAGAATCTGAGACGGATGCTCAGCGCGCGCATGATCGTGCCGCGCGAAGATACTGTTAAGTACTACGCCGACTTGTTCGAACGGACACCCGGATTAGTACCGATACTCACGCGACCTCCGACTGCTTCGCAATTGTCGAAGGTCGTGTCTGAGCAGGGTTCTGGCTCGCCCGTGCTTCTAGAGTTGGACGCGTCTGTCTTGAACGATGAAGCGCAAGACGCTCCGATCGTTTACGTACGTTCGGTGTTGCTCGCCCAAGTGAAGGCGATCCACTTCAAAGACGACAAATCATTGCGTAACCACCGATCCAAAAGATTCGACAACATCCATTCGGTTGACAACCTGTGCCGAATCGACTCGGATCTCTTCGATGGAGCTTCGGGCGATGACATTGAAGTCATTCCTACCGCGGTAATTGCAGACGTCGATTGGACTCGACTAGACCGAATTCGAGGAGCGCTGAACGCCGCCGTAGCCACAGTTCAAACCGGCGAGGCTTTGGCTACGGTGGGTGTCCTGCTTGGCGCCACTCGCGTCCCGAGTGTTGTTGTTCTGCCCCCTTGGCTCACGTGGCAATCCCTGAGCGAGGCCCCAGTTGCCCACGCGAGCGAAAGCCCTGCGGAAATGGCCGACCGCATTCTCTTTGAAGTTGCGTATCGAGTATTGGGCGAGGCAGATCAATCCGCGGCTTGGAGCCCAGCTCTTATACTCGATGCCGTAGCGATGGGCATCGCGAGTGTCGGGCCTGGCGAGGAAGTGGTAAGGATTCTCAACGGCCATCTCGGTCGCACAAGAGACCTTGTGGGCTCGGAAGTTGAGTTCACCCCTTTCGCAAAAACGGACGTACCGTGTGTAGCGAGACGGGCGCTTCTCATGGTCTTGCTACGCCCGAAGCTCGATGAGCTACTCAACTGGCCGAGTACCGAAACTGGCGCAGATGCGGTCACCCGAATGGTCGCGGCAATCCTCGCTGGAAGGCTTCGCGGCGTCGCTCGCGAGTCCGTCAAATTGCGCAACATGACTTTTGATGACCTCACGGCCGCATGGGCGATCCGAAATAGTGCTGGCGACTCAGCGACTATCGGTGAAGTCGAATTTGCACCGTCCCAGGCGAAAATTGAAGAACTCACAGAAAATTGGGCAGCGAATTTTGGCGCCGAGCGAGAAGGCACCCTCGGGTTGGCGCAACTAATTAAGGAACAAGGTGGCACACGCTTGAACGTCAATGGGATCGAAATAGCGCGTGCACCGGCCTTGATGCCTGACATCTTGGATCTTTATCGTGCTTTAGGAGTACGAGTGCGCGGGCGATTCCGCATCATGCTTTCAGAATACCTGGGTTGGGAAGTAGAGCAATTAGTCCAAGGAGGCGGTGCGCTGGTCGTTGACCAAGGAGACGGATTCATCAAATTCAAGACCGCATCGAAAATGAAAATCGAACGATTCGTGGACGAAGAAGAGTTCTGTGAGCGGTTACAGGACGCGCCGCCAGATGTGCTCGGCCGGATTTTCTCGGCAACCTAACGGTGGGCTGCAGGATTAGTTTCAGTCGCCTCGAATACACACCGAATTATTGAATGCTGTCGGTCGCCCAGACCCCAGATCCCGTGTCCAACTGCACGTTTATTGTTAGCGCGCGAATCCAGCCGGTAGTCGTCGTGCTCGGCGCCGCCCCGCGACCGCCAACGCGCTCAGCTCTTGCGCAGCGGTACCGAGTGCTTGGCCGCTAGGTATTGCAGGGATTGTTGCTTAGCCGGTTGCATTCATTATCGGTCGACTCACGGTCGTCTAGCGACGCCTAGCACGTGGGGTGTGACAGGAAATGCAGTCGCGCATGGCCGAAAGTCGAAGCGTCGCGCCTGTTCAATAACGAAGCCAGTATGTGTGATTGTTGTTTCAGTCGTACGACTGGCATGGCAGCCTCCTGCGAAGAACGGCCAGATGACATCGACGCACCTCTGGAATTGCGCGAAGCGCTGGCGCTCGGAGCGAACGTGTTCGTAGAAACGCAACTCGCCGCCGGGTCGTATCAC
>SXGT01013862.1_pt1 | contig 24235 bp, 18 predicted proteins | sample 3176221 | NCBI WGS metagenome assembly SXGT01 (sample SAMN11356862, study PRJNA531348) | freshwater metagenome | isolation source: freshwater sample F1-120 | place: China: Fuxian Lake, Yuxi | collected 2017-12-25
AGCACCTCCACCAATAGCAGCACTAAACATGGCAGCTTTCCTACCTGCTGAGTACGTACTAAAGTCCTCACCTGTGAGTGTTTTAATGTAAGGTACTGCTTTTTCTTGTAGTTTACCTGGGATTCGGTGGCACAGGGCTTCGGTTCGCTCGGTCTGATGACCAGCGTCCTCCTGACCCCGGACGGCAACACGATTGAGGCCGAGGCCGCACACGGCACGGTCACGCGTCACTACCGCGAGCATCAAGCCGGTCGCCCCACCTCCACCAATCCCATCGCCAGCATCTTCGCCTGGACGCAGGGCCTGAAGCACCGCGGCCGCAAGGACGGCACGCCGGATGTGGTGAAGTTCGCGGACACGCTTGAGGATGTCTGCGTGAAGACCGTGGAAGCCGGCGAGATGACGAAGGACCTCTCGTTGCTCATCTCGAAGTCGGCGCCGTGGCTGACCACGGAACAGTTCCTCGACGCCCTCGATCGCAATCTCGCCAAACGCCTCGGCTAGGATTTCTCTCGCGCCAGCGGCTTGCCGCGGCGGGAGAGATCCATGTCGGAAGTGCAACGTCGCCACTTTCTCGCCGCGGCCGGTTCGGCCGCGGCGGCGTCACTGTTGGGCAGTGCCAGCGTGAGCAGGAACACGCAGGACGCCGCTGCCTCCACGCCGTTGCGCCCCTTCCGGACCCGCTTCGCAGTGAACACCGAGATCTGGTGGGGCTCGCTCCCTTTCATGGAGCGCGTGCGGCGCACCCATGCCGCAGGTTTTCCCGCCATCGAGTTCTGGCCGTGGAAGGGGAAGCCACTCGACGAGCTTGGGGATTTCTGCACGACTTCTGGACTTGAAGTGGCGCAGTTCACCGCATGGGGCTTCTCGCCGGGGATGAATGAGCCGACACAGCACGACACCTTTGTGAAGGCCATTGAAGATGCACTCGCCGTGGCGCAGAAACTGAAGTGCCGCAAGATGACGGTGGTCGCAGGGAACGACATCAAGGGCAGGACTCCGCGCGAGATGCACGACGCCTGCATCGTCGCGCTCAAGCGCGCGGCGCCCTTGGCGGAATCCGCCAAGGTGATGCTCATCCTTGAGCCCATGAACATCCGTCAGGATCACAAAGGACACTGCCTCTACGGCAGCCCCGACGCACTGCGCATCTGCCGCGAGGTTGCCTCGCCGATGGTGAAGATCAACTGGGATTTCTATCACATGCAGATCAGCGAGGGCGATCTCTGCCGTCGTCTGAAGGAGGGCTTCGACCAGTTCGGCTACGGTCAGGTTGCGGACAACCCGGGACGCAACGAACCCGGTACTGGTGAGGTGCAGTTCGGACGTGTCTTCCGTGCGCTCGACGAACTCGGCTACCACGACTATGTCGGGCTCGAATGCTGGCCGAAGGATGGCGAAGACAAGGCCATCGAGCGCTTGCGCGCTGCTGATCAGTGGGACGCCTGACGCCTGATCGCGCGCTCGCGGTTGTTGCAGCTGCACTCGCGGTGAGCTGCTGTCTGGCCGCACTTCATGGCCAGTTGGACGGAGACTACGGCAGCGGTTTCTTCGGCAGCAATGGTGCCGCGTATTGCGGCCGCATCGTGACGAATCTCGTCGAATTCCCCGTGAGCGTCACACGCCTCGGGGCTCCGCTGTTCGTTCTGGAGGGAACGAGCAACAGCGAGCCGCTGGTGCTTCAGTACACCAACCACCCGCCGGGCTACTACGTCCTGCTTGCGGCGCTCGCAAAGCCCTTCGGTGCCACTCCATTGGTTCTGAAGTTGATTGCCGTGCTGTTCCATGTCGCCACGGCCCTTGGTCTCGCGCTTTTCTTTCTGCCTCTGCGGCCACACGCCGCGCTGGCGACAGGCGTGCTCGCAGCATCTCTCCCCGCAGCCTCGTTCTACGGCTTCATGTCCTCCGGCTTCGGCCCATCGACCTTTCTCACCGTGCTCGCTCTGCTCGCGTTCAGGCGCTGCACAACACAAACCAGCGCGGGTTGGCTGCTGCGCATCGCGCTCTTCGCGGCTGCCCTCATCGACTGGAACTCCATTCTGCTCATCCCCTGTGCGATCGGCGCGGCGTTGCTCACCCGTCGCCGGAAGGTGGCACTCGACTGCGCACTGGCGGGCGGAGCGGGATTGCTGCTCTTCCTGCTGCACACGCTCTGGGTCCTCGGGGGCTGGGAAGCCGTGTCGGCTGAAGTGACTCGACTCACACAGGGACCGCATCTCGCTGCCGGCTGGACCAGTCTGGATTGGTGGCACGCAATGGCAGCCCATTTCAGCGCTCTCTATGGAGTGCCCGCGTTGGCGCTCGCGGCCGTCGCCATCCCGTGGCGTTGCAAGCTCGCGCGCGCGGAGCTCCTCCTCGCCGCAGGGCCGGGTGTCCTGCTCGGCGTCGTCTTTTCCTCTCACGCATTGCAGCACGACTACTGGCTGCAGGCCCTGCTCCCCCTGCTGACGCTCTTGGCCGGAGGGATTCTCGGAGAGGGCCTCGCAGCAAGAACATCATGGCTGCGCTGGGCTGCAGTGGCGCTGTTGCTCAGCATGGCGCTGCACGGTTTCCTGCTCGCATCGAAGCGCCTCGGGACCGAACTCGCTGACGATGGAAGCAGAGATCTGGCGCGAGCGCTCGAATCCGTCACGCAGTGCGGGGATGTGGTCCTGCTCCCTCAGAAGCACATGGAGGGCGTTGCTGCTCACACGTCGCGCCAGATCCTGACGGGTTTCTCTTCACTCGCTCTGGTGCAGATCGCGTGCGACCCGACGGGAGAGATCATTCCGCGGCTGGGCCGGCAACGCTTGGTGCTGGTCCTCCCCGCAAACTGGCCGGACCATGAGTTCGTCGCTGCGCTTGAGACTCTCTCCCCCGGACGCACTGCGGGCCCGGTGGTTGTGCACGACTTGAGTGCGCGGCGCTAGCGCAGGTCCTTCACCGCGAGGTTCCTGAACTCCACAGCGTCGCCGTGGCCACCGAAACCGATGTGGCCCTCCGTGAGCGCGAGGCCCGGATGCGCTTCGGCGTGCAATGGCTTCTCCACATCCGCATCCAGAATCACGGTGCCGTTGAGCGTGACCGTGAGGTGCTTGCCTTTGAGCGTGATGCACTCGTGGTTCCACGTGCCCGTCGGCCGGAGGAAGCCACGCGCCGCTGGCACGATGCCGTAGGCGGAACCGTGAAACTGCCACGGCTTCAATTCCGCATACTTCGGATGTCCATCATCCAGCACTTGGCACTCACAGAAGCCCGCGTACGCACCATCGCCGCTCCCGGGGTAGCGCAGCAACACACCGTTGTTCCCGCCGGGTGGCAGACGGAAATCGAAGCGGAACGAGAAATCTGCGTGGCGGCTCTTCGTGAAGAGGTTGCCGCCCTTGCCTGCCTGCCAACGGAGGACGCCGTTCGTGACGCTGCACGCATCGCGCGCGCCGTCGAAGGCCGCGAGAGATGCATCCAGCGGGATCTCGGTGAATCCTGCACCCTCTGCCGCCCGCAGCCACTGGTCCGCTTCCTCGTTGCTCACATCGCGCGCCCGCAGATGCCTGAAGCGGATCTCGCCGCCATGGGTCTGGAGTTGCAGCGGGCCCTCGCGCGGGAATGGCAGTTGCGGCGCGAAGTAGTTCTCCATGGCGACGCCATCGACAGTGAGCTCTTCATTCAGCCAGACCCATGTGAGCGCGCCCGCCTGACGGATCTTCAAGCGGTTCCACTCACCGAAGGGTCGGTCCGCTTTGACGAGGGGATCACGCGAATGGCGTTTGTTGTTCCACAGCCCGCCACTGCCCTTGTCTGCGCCGATGTGCCACTTCCCGCCAGCCTCGGTGGTGTCCCAGATCTGCACCTGAGGATGAGCACGCAGATAGATACCGCTGTCCGCCAGCGCGACCGTGCGGTACTCGAATTCGTACTCCGCATCAGCGAACGAGCGCTGCGTCGTGAGGTACGCACCTTCTCCATCGTTCACGACATCCGTGCCCTCCATGCGCCAGTGAAGCGCGGCCTCCGCGTTCCAGGCCGTCTGCTTCTCCGCGAGCGCCGTCTTGGCGAGTGCGGCCTCCTCCACGGGATCGAAATGCGGGCGGCCACGCCATGCACCGAGGCCGCAATCGCCCGGCAGCGACGGCTCCGTGCTGCAGGCAGCGAGGCCGATCAAGCTGAGCAAACCGAAGGAACGAGGGCTGATCATGCGGTGCGTCTCCCTGCGCAACATACCCGAGGGCACTGCTACTCTGCCCCCTCATGCGCTGCGCAGTGCTTTGCCTGATGCTCCTCGCCGTCGCCACATCCTGCGAAGACGAACACGAACCCACAGAGACACCGCCACCACGCATCTGGCCGTTGGCGGCCTCCGCTCTGCCCCTGCCGACTCTTCCGACGAGCTTCCCCGCGACTGGGCCCGCAGCCCCGCGTCGCATCGTGAGCCTCACTCCCAGCGCAACGGAGTTGATCGCGGTGCTCGGCTTCGAAGACCGCCTCGTCGGGCGCTCGCGCTGGTGCGACGTGCCCGCAAGTGTGCAACAACTCCCGGACCTCGGCGGGCTCGAGGACTTTCAAGCGGAGCGCATCGCCGACCTTCGCCCTGATCTCGTGGTGCTGTTCGACATGCTGCCGGACCTGCGCCGTGTGCTGGAGACAGACTTCGGCATCCGCTGCTGCAGTCATCGCGCCGAGAGAGAAGCGGATGTGTTTGAAGGCCTGCGCGCCGTGGCCAAGGCCCTCGACGCGGAGGCTCGCGGTGAAGCCCTCATTCGCGCGATCCAGACGGGCCTCGATGCGCTGACGCAACGGGAAGCCCGCGCCGACCCACCGCGCGTGCTGGTCATGCTCGATCGCAACCCGCCCTTCGTCGCCTGTCCGGGAAGCTTCGTGGATCTGCTCCTCCGCGCCGCTGGCGGTGTGAACGCCGTCATGCAACCGCCGCTCCCGCGCCCATGGTGCCAGTTGCATGCAGAGGCCATGCTCGACCTCGCTCCGGATGTGATCCTCGATCTCTCCATTGGCGAGAACCCTGCGGCTGCCCTCGCCGCGGGCGAGGCCTTCTGGCGCCGCTTCCCGCAACTGCCCGCGGTGAAGAACGGCCGCGTTCATCTGCTCGAAGCACCGGTACTCGTGCGCCCCGGCCCACGCATGGTGGCCGCAGCGGAACTGCTCGCACGCATCATCAAGACGCGCTGAATCAATGCGTGCCGCGCCGTTTGGCTCGCGCCGTCGGCTCGGCCGTCCATGGATCGTCCGGCCAGCTGTGACGCGGATAGCGGCCGCGCAGATCTTTCCTCACCTGCGGATAGGTGTTGTTCCAGAAACTCTTCAGATCCTGCGTCACCTGCACCACCTGATGATTCGGAGAGAGGAGATGCAAGAGGACTCGCACCCGCCCGCCCGCGATGGTGGGCGTGTCCGGTTCACCGAACAACTCCTGCAAGCGCACCGCGAGAATCGGGAGCTTGCCTTCTTCGTAGAGAATTCGGCGCGTACTGCCGCTTGGCAGCGCCAGCGACTCCGGCACCAGATCCATGCAGCGACGCAACTCCGCTGCGCCAAGGAGCGCCGACAACACATCGTGGAAGGAAATTGCCGCCACGTCCTTCATGCTGCGACAGGAATCCAGCCATGCGTCGGCCGCCGTGACGAGCGCGGCTGCGTCGAGGACCGGCAACTCGAGCTCCGCTCGCCACTCGCGGAGGCAATGGATGCGCGTGAGCAGGGCGAGTTCATCCTCCCCGCGCCCAGCAAGAAACAGCGCCGGCTCTGCTTGCAAGGCGGCGCGCAGAGCCTCGCTCTCGGCTGCGGGATCGTGGACGGCTGCCACCACTTCATCGAGCACGAGGTCCTCGAACATCCTCCGTTGGCGCTGCATCACGCGCCCGCGGTCGGGATCGAAAGCCGATTCCTTCTCCTCGTGCAATGCTCCGCGAATGTCGGAGAGCCATGCAGGCTCGACCGCACTGGCCATGCGCACTTGGATGCGCGTATTCTCGCCGCGCCGTCCGAGGTCCGCGTCGAGCACGAGAAACAGTTCCGCATCGCGCACGACGGAGCGCGATGAGAGTTGCACCCCGCGGCCGCCGACCATGGCTCCCTCGCTGCGGCCGACATCCTTCCTGCGCGCCAACCGATCAGGGAATGCGAACAGCAATGCGCGCAGCAACGCCTCTTCCGTCGCGGCATCGAGTGCTCTGCGTGCGCCGGCAGCAGACAATCCTGCAGCAGCCGCGAACTGTTCCGCGGCTTTGAGCACGCCATCCACGGCCGCGCGATCGAGCATGGATCCGCCACGCCTGAGGAGATCGAGGCGCAGCAGGAGATCACTCGGACCGGTGGCCTCCTGTTCGAGGCTGGCTGCATCGGCGCCGCGCACAATGTCCCGCTCGGAAAGCAGCGCCGCGAGCAGCGCCCCTTCAGGGCCGACGCCGGCAGCCTCGGCGGCGAGAAGCAGACGCGCAATGCGGGGACTCGCAGGAATGCGGAGCATCCGTTCACCGAGCGGGGTGATGCAGCCCTTGTTCACCGCGCCTGAGCGCTCCAGAAACTGGTCCGCGCTCGCGAGCATCTCCGTGGGCGGAGCTTCGAACCAGCGGAAGGCCGCGAGGTCTCTCTCTCCGAAGGCATGCAGTTCGAGGGCCGTGCGCGCGAGCTCGACGCGCCGGATCTCCGGAGCCTCGAACTCCGGCATGGCAGCTTCTTCGGCCCGGGTCCACAGACGCCAGACGCGACCTGCCGCCACGCGCCCCGCGCGGCCAGCGCGCTGGGTCGCTGAAGCGCGGCTGATGGGCTTCAGTTCCAAGCGGTCGAGCCCGTGGTCCGCATCATGAATGAGCACTCGCGCGAGCCCGCTGTCCACCACCGCGCGCACTCCGGGAATGGTGAGTGATGTTTCTGCGATGTTCGTGGCGAGGATGATCTTCCGGCGCTCGCCTGTACTGAGAGCGCGATCTTGATCTTCCGCACGCAGCTCCCCGTGAAGCGGTAGCACCTCGGCTTCGTTCACATCACGCAGCATTTCCTGCACACGGCGGATCTCGCCCGCACCGGGGAGAAACACCAGCACATCACCCGTCGAGTCCTTGAAGGCTCGGCGCGTCGCCAGCGCGACCCGCTGCGGCAACGGACTCTGGTCCCGCGCTTCGGCATGGATGATCTCCAGCGGAAAGACGCGCCCCGGTACGCGCACGATGGGCACAGCACCGAGAAACTCCGCCACGGGCTCCGCTGTGAGCGTTGCGGACATGACCACCACGCGGAGATCCGGACGAATGGTCGTTTGCACTTCCCGCAACAACGCCAGTGCGACGTCAGCGTGCAGGCTGCGCTCATGAAACTCATCCAGCACCACGCAGCCGACACCTTCGAGTGAAGGATCGTCGAGCAGTCGCCGCGTGAGGATGCCCTCGGTGATGAAGAGCAGGCGAGTCAGCGCCGAGGAACGGTTCTCGAAACGCACTTGCCAACCGACTTCCGCACCAGCCGCGCTTCTCCGCTCCGCCGCCACACGCCGTGCTGCGGCACGTGCTGCCACACGCCGAGGCTGCAGCACGACCACGCTGCCGGTCCCCGCCAACCCCGCATCGAGAATCGCCGCAGGAACGCGGGTGGTTTTCCCGGCGCCCGGTTCCGCCGTGATGACGAGCCCCCCCGCCTTCCGCAACGAGGCCGTGATCGCCGGCAGGAATGCATCAATGGGGAGCGTTTCCACGGCCAAGAGCTTTGCCGTGAGCGGCCGTCGCATCAAGTGCCGCCTGCGCAGCGCTCAGGGTCCAGCCGAGCGAAGCCTGCGAGTGCATCCGAGCGGTTCCGGGATGCGGGATCACCCCCAACGGAGCAGGCGGCAGTAGGATTGCGACATGCGCAACAGCCTCTACCTCCTCGTCTGCATGTCTGCCGTGCTTCTGGCTCAATCAGGTGAACACCCGGTGTCGCCATCCCCGGCCAAGCTCAAGCCACTGCACTGGATGATCGGCCAGTGGAAGGGCGAAGGCACGTGCATGGGGCAGCCCTACAAAGAGGAGTTCACGGTTGGCCTGGTTTATGAAGGCCACTTTCTGCGCGCGGAATCAAAGACATGGATGGCCGGGAAGCTGGTATGGACCGGCATCGGCATGACCGGCTACGACCTCGACAAGGACCAACTCACGACCTTCGTGTTCGGGATGGATGGCGGCATCGGCCGGGCCACCTTCAAGCAAGGCGAGAATGAGAACATCTGGATACTCGAAGGGTCCACCAGCGGCATCTCACCCTTCAAGAAGTATGTCGAGACGCTGACACGCAAGAGCGATGACGAGTTCAGCCTCTCGCTCCGCTGCACGGAAGGCCTGACCAACGCCGACATGAAGTGTCGCTTCCAGCGCGTGAAGGCGGAGGTTTCGCCGGCCAAAGGCCCCGGCCCCGCGAAGACATCACTTCCGCAGGACCCTGCTCCCGCGAAGGAAGCTGCACCCAGTGCTCCTGCTCCGGCCCGAGAGCCTGCAGCGCAGGACAAGGCGCCTGCCAAGCCGCTCACGTCAACGGCCCCGTCGCCTGCGAAGACTCCGGCGGCACTGGAGCCCGCAGCAGCAGCGCCGCTCGGGGATATCATCCTCCCGCGTGTCTCGGCCCGCTGACGCCTCGCTTTCATCACTGCGCATCCTGCATGTGGTGCCGTGCCTCGGGCATGGCGGACTCGAACTGGCACTGGCGCGGCTTTCTCGGCGCCTCGCCGACCACGGCGCTGTTCAGTGCGTCGCCGCGATGACGGGTGAGCTGATCATCGCGGATCGCTTCGCTCCGGAAATCCGGCTCCACTCCCTTCGCGGCAAACCCAACGAATGGGCATTGCCCGGACGACTGCGGCAACTCCTGCGTGAGTTCCGGCCCGATGTCGTTCATGCGCGCAACTGGGGCGCATGGCCGGACACCGTGCGCGCTCGCTGGCGGAGCGGCATCCGTGCGCCGCTGATCTTCTCATTTCACGGCACCACCGAGCCGGCACCCATGCCATGGCGACGGCGCATGGCCTTCCGTCTCCTCGCGCGCTTCACGGATGAGGTCTTCACCGTCTCCGAGGCCGCCCGAGAGCGGTTGATTGAAGAAGTGGGCCTGCCACGCCAGCGCGTGGGTCTCATTTCCAATGGCATCGTGCTTGAGGACTATGTGCGCCCCAAGGCAGAGTCGCCGCGCTTCGTGGTGGGCACCGTCGGGAACCTCAATCCCATCAAGAATCACGCGCTGCTGCTCCGCGCGGTGAAGGCGCTGGTCGAACGTGGTGTGGATGCAGAACTGCGCATCGCCGGTGAAGGCAGCGAGCGGGCGCGACTCGAACAGCTCGCCCGGGAACTCGATCTCGGTGCGCGCGTGCAGCTCGCAGGCCTCGACCACGATGTGCCCGCATTCCTCGCGGGCCTTTCCGTGTTCGTGCTCTGTTCGCGCCTTGAAGCACACCCCAACTCGCTCATCGAAGCCATGGCTGCGGGCAGGCCTTGCGTTGGCACTGCAGTCGGCGGGATCCCCGAAGTCCTCCTGCATGGCAAGGCTGGTCACTTGGTGCCCTCCGACAATGTCAGCGCACTTGCTGACGCTCTCCAGCGCGTTGCAGCGGATCCCTCAGCCGCAGCGCTCATGGCCGCGCGCGCGCGCGAACACTGCGCCGCCACCTACAGTCTCGATGCGATGGTGACTGCCTACATCCAGCTCTACCGCCGCGTGGCCGGGCCGCTGCCGACACTTGCGCGTTCACCTTGACGCGCACCGGCACTCAGCGCGACAGACGCAAGACATCCCGTACGACGCGGAAGCCGGTGTGCATGAGGCCGGTATCGGGAGTGGATTTCATGCGCGCGCTGGTGCGGAAGCCGTGGCAGACGGCCGGGTGACAGAGGAAGGAGCCGCCACGGAGCACGCGCTTCGCGACGCCCGGTTCGTCCGGATCACGGGATGTCAGCGGGCCACCGCGGTCCTCCGCGAGGCCGGGCGTGTGGGCGAGTTGCTGAAGCGCATCGTGTCGGTACCAGTCCGCGCACCATTCCCATATGTTGCCGAGCAGGTCGTGCAAGCCATAGCCGTTGGCAGCGAATTGAGCAACGGGCGCGAGACCTCTGAATCCGTCCTCGCCGCTGTCGCTGACGGGGAAGTCGCCCTGGAAGGAGTTGCAGTTCCAGTGGCCATCTGCGCCATTCTGAGCCGCGCCCCATGAGTAGCGCTGTTGCACAAGCCCGCCCCGCGCGGCCCACTCGAACTCCGCTTCCGTGGGGAGTCTTCCTCCGGCCCAACGCGCGAAGGCCATGGCATCGTCCCACGAGACCTGCACAACGGGGTCTTCCGCGTGACCCTCGATACTCGAATCCGGCCCGCGCGGCTGGCGCCAGTTCGCACCGGGCGTCCAATTCCACCCGTCGCCGAGTCTGAAGACCAGCGCTCCCGGGACCAGTTGGTCCGCGTCCGGCTGCGGGCTGCCGGCAGGCAATGCAGTCATGAGCACGAGAAGATCGGGCGCCTTCTCTGCCGTGGTGATGTAGCCAGTGGCCGCAACGAAACACGAGAACTGTCGGTTGCTGACTTCCGTGCGCTGCATCAGGAAAGGCCGCACACGCACCGGCACCACGGGGAGCTCATCCGGGAATGTGTCCTCAGCGCCCATGAACAGGATTCCGCCCGGAACACGGACGAACTCTTCCTCGGCCAGTCGCGTTGCTGCATGCCCACCTGCATGGCTGCAGGCGGCAGCGCTGAGGGCCATGAGCATGAGCCACTTCGTCACGCGCCCATGGTAGAGCGGCCGCTCCGCACGGGCCACCGCTTCGCCTAGACTCGCGACATGCTTCGGAGTCTCCTGCTCTTCATTTTTCTGCTGCTGCCGTCGGTTGCTCAAGAAGCCTCGCGCCCCAACATCATCATGGTGATGGCCGACGATCTCGGCAGCGCGGAACTCGGCTGCACCGGCTCGCAGGTCATCAAGACACCGCACATCGACGCGCTCCGCGCGGAAGGCCTGCTCTTCACGCGCGCTTATGCAGGAGCTCCCGTCTGCGCACCCAGCCGCTGCGTGCTGCTCACGGGCCGCGATCTCCTGCACGCACAGATCCGCGACAACGCGGAACTCGCCAACCCCGAACCCGGGAGTTTCGGCGGGCAACCAGCACTTGCACGTGGAACGCGCACGCTCGCCACGTTGCTGAAGGATGCGGGCTATCGCACAGGCTGTTTCGGCAAGTGGGGTCTGGGCGGTGCCAGTGCGGAGAGCATGGAAGGGCATCCGCTCGCGCAGGGCTTCGAGCGCTTCTTCGGTTACCTCTGCCAGCGCAACGCCCACAGTTACTTTCCGCAGTATCTCGAGGACGACATGGGGCACATGAAGCTCGCAGGCAACATGCGCACGCACGGCAATGTGTGGGCGCCGGACCTCATCACCGCGCAGGCGCTCGAGTGGCTCGCCCGTGACAAGGATCGCCCGTACTTCCTCTACTTCCCGTCGATCATTCCGCATCTCGCTCTGCAGGCTCCGAACGCATTGGTGGATGCCATCCCGCCCATCGAAGGCGATGTCCCGTGGACGGGCAAGAGCTACCAGCCCTGCGCACGGCCGCGCGCGACCTACGTCGCCATGGTGCAGCGCCTCGACCACCATGTCGGTGAACTGGTGGCCGCAGTGCGCGCGCGCGGCGAACTGAAACGCACACTCTTCATCATCACCAGCGACAACGGCGCAACATGGAGCCTCGGTGGCTACGACGCAGCGTGGTTCCGCGGCAATGGAACACTCCGTGGACACAAAGGGCAGGTTTTCGAAGGCGGGCTGCGCGTGCCTCTGATCGCGAGTTGGGCCGGCGTCACGCCACGCAACGCGAGCAGTGACTATCCCGTGGCCCATGTGGACTGGATGCCGACACTCGCAGGGCTGCTCGGTGTTTCAGCGCAGTTCGCGAGCGAAGGCGAGGATCTGAGCACGATCATCCGAGGCAAGAAGCTCGACCGTCCACGGCGCGGCATCGCCTTCGAGTTTCCGCAGGGGGACGGCGCTGAAGCGGTCGTGCTCGGGCACTGGAAAGCCGTGCGCCTCGGCGGTCGCAAGAACCCTGCCGCGAAGCTGCAGCTCTATGATCTGCACGCCGACCCTGCTGAGACAACCGATCGAGCGCACGAGCACCCGGAACTGGTGGACTCAATGCAGAAGATCCTGAGGGACAGGATTCCGAGTTCCCGCCCCGGGTGGGAGTTTCCGAAGGAGCACCGATGAACTACGGCATCGCAATCGCTTGCGTGGTCCTCGCCGGCCTCGCGCCCGCGCAGGAACAACTCGCCAAGGTGAGTTTCGTCTGCGATCAGCGTGTGGAGTTTCTCACAGCGCTCGCTCGCACGGCGGGCTTCCCCGAATTCGCGCAGAAGGGCGAGCCCTCGCCGTATCAGCGGGCCGTGGACGAGTGGCTCGCTCCTCATCGTACGCACGAAGCCGTGAAGCGACTGCAGGGTCTCAGGCGCGAGCACGGCACGGGCTACGACGCTCTCGCTTCTCTTGCGCTGCATCTCACCTCGGCACCGGCCTTTGCTGAGTTGGCTCCATTCGACACAGCACCCGAGCGCCTCGACGCACGCTGGAAGCCCGCTCCCACGCGCCATTTTCTGGAAGCCCTGCGGAGCCTCTGGAAGGATGCCGATGGCGCGAAGTTTTTCGCAAGCCAGGTTGGTGTGCTCGCGGCCGCGGAGAAGAGCCTCTCCGCGCGCCTTGCCAACTGCAACGCCCCCGCGTGGCTGAAGAGCTACTGCGGCAGCAACGCCACGGTCCCGTGTCGCGTCATCGCAGGATTGCTCTGCGGCACGATGAACTATGGCTGCGGTGTGCGTATCAAGGACTTCGAAGAACTGAATCCGGTGCTCGGTTGCGAGAGCTTCGATGCGGAGGGGACGCCTCTCTTTTCCGGTGCAGCCGTGCCGCTCTATGTGCACGAGCTCGCCCACTCCTTTGTCAACCCGCTGGTGGATGATTGCTGGTCAAGTCTCGAAGGAACGGCCGAGAAGCTCTTCGCCGAAAGCGCACCCGCTCTCCGTGCACAGGCCTACACCACGCCCCGTGTCACCATGTGTGAAACGCTGGTGCGGATGCTCGTCTTGCGCTGGATGGCGGAGAACGACCCCCGCGGCGCCGCCGTGCAACTCGACGAGGATGCCAGCCGCGGCTTCGTCTGGCTGCGCGAGTGCGTGGGTGCGTTCGACGCATACGAACGAGGACGCGCCACATGGCCGACGCTGAAAGCGTTCATGCCGCGCATCTCGGCAGTTCTCGCAAGAGAAGCCGAGCGCCTCACTGTGCTCAGTGCCGCGGCACCGAAGCTCGTGCGCATTCATCCTGCCAGCGGCACTTCAGACGTGGACTCCTCCCTTGACACCCTCACCATCGAGTTCGACCGGCCCATGCAAGGCGCCAGCTACTCCATCGTGGGCAGCCGCACCGATGCACCTGCGATCAACGGCGCGCCGCTCCTGAGCGAGGACGGGCGCACCTTCAAATTCCCCATGCGTCTCGCGCCCGGCAAGCAGTACAGCTTCGGCCTGAACAGCCCCAAGAGCACCGGCTTCCGCTCCGCGGATGGTGCACCACTCAAGCCCCTCACGATCCGCTTCAAGACCAAGGCCTGAAGTGCTGGCATCGATGCAGGCAGAGCGGATAGGCTCGTGCTTGGAACATCCCCACGAGGGGTTCAACATGCGCGCTCTGGCTCTGCTTGCGATCGTCGCTCACATCCTCGCCGCTCAACGGGTGCTCAGCACCGTCGCTGGAACAAGTTCCAACGAGGCTCATGGCCGATTCATCTGCTGCATCGGCGATGTGGACGGCGATGGCCGGAGCGATTTCGTCCTGGGCTCGCCGAACACGCCCAGTGCCACCGGTGTATCCGGACTCGGCAGTGTGATGGTGCGCAGCGGATGGACGGGCACGCTTCTCGGTTACCGACTCGGCCCGCAAAACCTCGCCCAACTCGGATCTGCGGTCGTGCCCGCTGGTGATGCCAACTTCGACGGCATCCCGGATTTCGCTGCCGGTCAACCAGCCTTCGGTCCACCCAGTCCGATTCCCACGCCCAATGTCTCCGCGCTGCTCATCCTCAGCGGCAACGGCGCCACCGTCATCCGCACGCTGCCCGCGCCGGTCGGCTCCAGCGATTTCGCCTCGGCCGTCGCCAACATGGGCGACCGCACGGGAGACGGCGTGGATGACTTCATCGTCGGATCGCGCGGCAGCAATCAGGTCTTCCTCATCAATGGCTTCTCCGGTGCCACCCTCGCCACCATCAACGGCACGACGGGCACGCGCTTCGGATGCAGCGTCGCGGCTCTTGCCGACCTCACAGGCGACGGCATCGGTGAAGTGGCTGTGGGTGCGAACCTCGCCAACAGCCCGACGGTCACTTCCGCGGGCAGTGTGTTCATCCATGATGGCGCGACGCAGGCGCTGCTCCGCACGCACCACGGCGTCTTCGCGCAAGACTATTTTGGAGCGACCCTCGCCTCACTGCCCGACGTGAACGGCGACGGTGTGGGCGACTACGCTTTCGGCTCTCCATCCGCAGATCTCAATGCCGCTGTGAACGTGGGAGTGGTGGAAGTGCATTCGGGCGCCACAGGGCAGCCGCTCTGGGTGCGCTACGGCACGCAGAGCTACACCTCGGCCACCGTCACCAACATCGGTGAGGGGCTCGGCTACGCCATCGCGAGCGTGGGCGACGTGAATCTCGACGGCATCGCGGACCTCGGCGTCGGCGCGCTCGGCTGGAACGAACCGGGCCTCGAGGATTGCGGCCGGATACTGGTGCTCTCGGGCAGCAACGGCGCAGAGTTGGGCGCTCTCGTGGGCACAGTCGCGGAAGACGGCGTGGGCAGCGGCGCATCCGCACTGGGAGACCTCGATCTCGACGGCTTCCCGGAAGTGCTCGTGGGCACACGAGGCCACGACACATCCACGCTCACGAATGTCGGCCGTGTGGATGCCGTGGCCTTCGGCCCCTTCCTCGGCGCATGCGCCGCCGGCGGCAACTCCGTCGTCTTTCTGGATGTGAATGGTTCGACCGGCGGACCGGCGCGGCGCGTGGATATCCCGATGGCGAGTCCCATCACCATCTCGATGACGAACCTCTCCATGTCTCCCCTGCCCGCGCATTTCGTGCTCGCGGCGAAGGTGGGCCTGCCCACCGCCGCGGATGTGTTCCCGCTGGCGGGAGTCGGCAGCATGTGCTTCCCGCCGGCGCTGTTCGCTCAGTGGGACCCGACGCTCTTCATCCTGGCGAGTTCGATTCCCGGAGTCGGCGAGCTCATCCCTGCGACGAGCGCGTCGTGGAACATCTCGATCCCTCCGCTCGGCTTCGCACTGCCAGTGGCGCTGCAACCGGTGGTGCTCTTCACTCCGGCAACGGCGTTCGTCGCCAACGCCGTGCTCGTGCAGACGTACTGAGCGTCCTCAGTCGACGTCGGGTTCCGCACGCTCAAGAACGAGACTCGCCCGGCGCACGCCGGGCAGCATGCGCGCAGCGTCCATGAGCGCGGTGATGCGCCCCGCCTCGAGTTGGACTGCATAGACAAGGCGCCCGCCGCCATCGCTGCCACTGCGCGCTTCCACCAGAGCGAATGCGTCGGTGCGCGCTCGCAACACAGCCTCCACGGCGGCCATGTCGGCATGGGCTCCATCGAAGCGGATCTCAAGGGTCGGGCCGCCACTGGTCACTGCGTTCTTGCCGCGCCCGGACGCCCACGTCACCCCGAGGCTCACAGCGGCGACGACCGCCGTGGCAGGCACCGCGTGCACAGGCTCCATGCGTGCCGCCGCGATGCCCGCGGCCACCGCAAAGATCACGAACGCCGCGTCGCGGAAATCGCGCACGGCAGTCCGGAAGCGCACGATGGCCAGCGTGCCGACCAGAGTGAAGGCCGTGGCAGCACTCGAACCCACCGAGAGCGTCACGAAGCTGATCAGGACCGCGAGCAGGATGAGCGTCGAGCCGAGGCCCGGAGTGCGCAGACGCCGGCGCGTGCTGTACCACCAGCAGCCTGTGACCATGAGACCGAGGGCTGTTGCGAGCGCCACGCGTTGCAGGACCTCGATCAGCCCGAACACAATCGCGGCACCATCCAGCAAGGGGATGTCCTGCATCGAAACCGCGAGCGTCATGGGCGGGAGCATATCAGCGGCTGCTCTGTGGATTTCACTTGTCCGGAGTCGGTGTCGACGGCGGCGGAGCGGTTGCCGGATCCTTCGGGGTCCACCGCAGCAGGAACTCCCGCCGACTCTTCGCGAACGCGTTGAGCGACGTGCGCGGGCGCATGCGCGGCCCCGCAGCCTCGGATGGTGCGACGCTCGAAGCGCCCATGGGAGCTGTGAGCGCCTGGAACCCGGCGAGATCACTGAGACCGCGCGTCTCCACGGCGATGCGATTCTCGATGAGCTTCCGCAACTCCGCGATGCGCGCCGCAAAGGCCTCTGGTTCGAGGGCGCTGGTCGCGAGTTCCTTCACATGCGCGAGGTACTTCTCGCGCAGCGTGGGGACCTTCAGCAAACGCGAGCGCAGCGGTTTGCCCGTGTCCTCAAGTGCGACCAGAGGGTCCAGTGTGGGTCCGCCGCCGGGGCCGCCCCCCGGCCCGAAGCCACCGGGGCTACGCCGTCCGCTGCCTTCGCCGCCCGCGGCATCGCCCGTTGGACGGGCTGTGGTTCCTTCCTCGCGCGGCCTGCCTTGAGGTCCGCCGGTGGGTCCGCCCGCTGGCCCGCCACGCGGTCCTCCGCCACCGCCACTGCTGAACGCCTCGTTCATGTCGTGCGGGATGATGTGAAACACTCCTTTGCCGTCGCGCCAGATGCTGTAGTCGCTGGCACGGGTCCAATAGCCGTCGCTGTTCGACAGCACGACATCGAGAGCGAGGAACCAGAGCACTCCCTCGATATCGAGCATGGGCTTCAGCTTTGCTTCGAGTTCTTCGAGCGGCGTCTTGTCGAGCACGCGACAGAGTTCGCGCAATGCCACCCAGTCTTCTTCACGATCCTTGCTGCGAATCTGATAGCGCTGCTTGTAGGGGGCAAGGTCTTCACCCTTGAAGGACAGCCCGCTGTCTCCGCCGGGCCGCCCCTTCACCTTCCAGCGCGCGCCGTCCCTGTTGCCGAAACGCTCCTGCAAGAAGTCCGTGTTGAACTGCTCCACGCTGCAGAAGATGCCCCAGCTCTCGCCGTTGACCACCACCTCCACGAGATTCGCGCGCGGCGCTGGCATGTGAACACGCGCGATCTCGCTGTAAAGCACCGTGGACATACGCGACGGATCGCCGTTGCAATTGAGGAGGTTGAGCGTGCGCACGCCTCCTAGACGTTGGTCCTTCTTGAGGAAGTCGAGGCTGACGTTCATGGACTTGGCGCGGCCCTCGCCCGCGCCCATGTAGCTCGAAGCGCCACGGAAGCCGACGCCAACACTCTCAAATGCCTTGCCGTCCACAGTGAGCTTCGCAGGCACCTCCACATCGGTGCCGTAGAAGGTCATCAACTCCTTCTCCCAGTCCGCCGCCTTGAACTCGAAAAAGAGCGTCCGGAGTACCGAGGTGTCGAAGAGCTCCTTGTCCGGATGCTCGGCCACCTTCTCCGGTTTGAGGAGGGGCCCGGCCTTCGGGCTGGCGCCACCACGGCCACCTCCGCCGGGACCGCCACGCTCTCGGCGCGGCTCCTTTTCGAGAGCCTCGCGGGCGCGGCTGCGTTCCACTTCCTCAAGACGGCCATTGCCGTTCTTGTCGTAGTCCTTCACCACTTCCCGATCCACAGTGGGCGGACCGAACCCCATGCCACCGCGACCAGGTCCACGCCCCCCCGCTACTTCGGGAACGGGTGGGTCCTGTGCAATCAGAGGCAGGAAGGACACGCAGACGAGGATCGCAACAAGACGCATAGAGGCTCCTTGGGGACAGCGCGGCGGCTCGACCAGCGTCAACGCTCGGCGCGACCAAACGTTGCGGAGGATCAGCGGCAGCGTCGCGCCTTCAAGCTGGCATCAGCACACGCCCCAGCCCAGCCCGGGCAACCGAAAGCACACTTCCCACTGGCACGCGGGTGCGTCGCTGGTGTAGGCTTCCCGGCGGTGCAATGAGGTTTGCCTCATATGAATGACAGCTACCAGTGGATCTGGCTCGTTCTCGGTGTTCTCGTGTTGCATTTCTTCTGCACGAGGTTGGCTGCAGCGCCGCCACCGCCAAAGTATGGACCGCAAGGCCCGCCACGCGGCACGCCACGCGATGCGAACGGAAAGCCGGAAGATGACGATTGGGGCGTGACGCGGGACTTCGGGCTCGGCGGCTCCGACATTCGGCGCTGATACCGGCGCTGCTCAGCCTTTGCCGCGCTTGTCGAAGGGTACGCGGCTTTCCAGCCATGCGGCGATTTCGGGGTGCTGCGCCGCGCCCTCGCGCCGCGCCCAATCGAACATGTTCTCAACGCGCTCGGACGCAATCTGTACCACAAGGCCATTGGGCTTGGGGAACCTCGATTGCAGAGCCGGACTTGCGCGCCACTCCTTCAGCACACACTCAGGCAAGAGCGAGTCGTCACCGTTGGGCTGTTTGCAACCGATGTATGTCGTGGCTGCAGCGATGCGCATGGCATCTTTCGGGTCGAAGCGATGGTCTGCATCATCGAGCGGCAGGCTCTGCAGGATTCCAAGCGTCTCGATGATCTTGGCGTCGCCCTCCGTCTTCGGGTGAAAGAGACGAAAAAACTCACCGAGCACCGCCTTGATGGCGTAGGAAGGCATCTGCCACGGCGCCGCGAAGCACGCGAGTTCCGTGAACTTCGTGAAGAGGCGCTTCATCCCCTCGCCGGAGGCGTTGAAGTAGACCGCGGGATAACCATGGAACGGGAAGACGAAGTTGCAATCGGCGATGACGAAGCCACCCGGCTTCAGGATGCGCCAGATTTCTTCAGCCGCCCGCCAAGGTGTGTGCAGGTGTTCGAATACGGCGGAGGCGTAGACAAGGCTGAAGCTCTCGTCCTTGAACGGAAGGTCGTGCGCATCCATCACCACATCCACATGCGGCGTGAGCACGACGTCCGCGCGCACGACGTGCGGCAGATCGAGCGCGCGATTCCCTGACCCAAGATCGAGGATCAGTGCATCCGATGGCAGCGAATCAAACATGAACTGCAGTGTGGGCTCGTAGGCGTTCCACACGTTGAGTTCGCCTTCGTGCTCGACTTTCTGGTCCGGATCCCGCAGCAGCACGGGCACGCCATTGCGCACGGGGTAGCTGGCCCCTGAGGGCGCCCTCATTGCGCCGGCAAGCAGCGTGAGTTCTTCGCCCGTTGAGGGACAGCTGAGAAGGTCGAACAGGTTCTTGGGTGCGCCCATGCGGAAAGTCCGCGCGGATTGTAGTCACGATGTCACGCCCATTGCAAGGCGATCTGTCAGCCGGCATCCCGTTCGGTGTAGAATCACGGGCAGGGTTTCCCGACGCCCCTCGCACGCGGAGTCAACATCGCCATGAACTCATTCCTCTCCCTGATTCTGGCCGCCTTTGTTGCAGCGCTTCCGGCGCAGGTCATGTTGTCAACCGATCCCGTCGCATCGGCATCCGCCATCGGACACAACGTCGTCCGCGACGGCGGCGGCGGGCTGTGGTCGCTGTTCGTCTACGACGACGCATCCGCAACACCAGGCAACCGCTCCCTCGTTCTCATGAACTCGACGGATGGCGGCCAGACGTGGAGCGTGCATCCGTTCATGTTCAACGACGCCACGAGCGGGTTCATCGCGCCGAATCCGGTGAACGGCTGCACTCTCGCCATCGATTCCACCGGCACATTGCACGCGGTGTGGGTGCGCTACTACTACCCGACCTATTACCGCCAGTACTACCGGAACTACAACCCGCTGACCACCGTGGCGTCAGCAGTGCTCGACCTGTCGGCTTCGCTTGGTGTGTCCACCACGACCGCGAGCGCGGAAGCCGCCATCGCCGTGGATGCCTCCGACACCGTCTGGATCGCTGCCCAAGGCGCAGCGGGTTGGATCTCGCGCCTGCTGCGCAGCACTCTGCCGGGCGCATCCAATCTCACATTCACCAGCGTCGGAAACATCAGCCCGAGTGCGAGTTCGCAAAGCACAGAACTGGCGATCGACTCCGTCGGGCGCATTCACTGCGCGTACTACAGGAATGTCGCGCCGGGGAACTACGAGCACCGCTACTTCGACCCCTCGACGAACATGTGGGGTCCAGCGACAACCCTCGGCAACACCACTGCACCGAACGACTACTGGGGCAAGCTTGCCGCCGACGCGCTCGGCAACGTGCACGCTGTGTACGTGATGGACTGCGCTGCGGGTGCATCCATCGTCTGGAAGTTCCGCTACAAACGCTGGGATCCTGTGAGTGGCTGGGGTCCGGAGGTCGTGCTCTTCGATGCGAGTTACCCCCAGTACAACCTGATCGCCAACTATCAGATTTGCTCGCTCGCGTGCAACGAATCAAGCGGCAAGGCCTCGGTCTTCTATCGCGATCTCACGGCCGGAGGTGCGCTGCGTCTTGCCGAGAAGGGCCTTGCCGATGCGAGCTTCACGAATCTCCCGGACATCATGCCAGCGAGCAGCGTGAACTACGGCTATCACGCGCCCTCCATCCGGGGGTCGCTGTTCCCCGCCTCGAACAACACCGGGAATGATCTCGATCTCACGTGGCACATGCGGCTGACGGCCACGCCGCCCTATGCGTGGATGTACCAGCGCGTGAGCAGTGCGTCCGCGTCGTTGAGCCTGAGCGCGGCCCCAGTCATCGGCACCGTTGTGAGCATTGATCTCCTCAGTGCCGCTGATCCTAATGCGACTTTTGTCTGCGCTCTCGCCCTCGGTTCCACGCCGGGCACCGTCCTTGCGGATCTGCGCGTCATTCCTCTCAACTTCGACAGTCTGCTGCTGCTGACGCTTGATCCCGCCAACGGGATCCTCGTCAACAACCTTGCGTCCCTCACCGCCACGGGAACGGCCTCGGTGATCTTTCTGATCCCCTATTTCCCGCCGCTCGTCGGCATCACCATTCAGTCCGCCTTCGTCGTCGGCGATCCCTTCAACCCCACCGGCATCGGCACCATCTCCCCCGCGCTCCCCATCACGTTTCAGTAATCCCGAAACTCCTGAAGCCTCTGCCACGCTCGGATTCATGATCCCGTGATGGATGACGAACAGGGCAGGTTCTCTGGTTGCGGGGGCTGACATGCACCGCACCATGACCGTACAGTGAACGTATGCGATGGAGCATTTTGCGGGGATTCCCGAGCTCGTGTGTTCGGTGGGCCCTCCTGCTGCCCGCATGCGCGCTCCTCGGCTCCGCACTCGCTGCGCAGGTCGTGCTGGCTTCGGACCCTGTCGCGGCCGCTTCTGACAATGGACACCATGTCGTCCGGGATTCCGCTGGCACTCTCTGGTCGCTCTCCGTCTTCGATGACGGCACCGGATGGCCCGGCAATCGGCCACTCTTGCTGCAAAGTTCTGCGGATGGCGGGCAGACGTGGACTCCGCATGTTTTCACGTTCAACGATTGCTACAGCGGCGTCAATCCACCTTGGCCGGCAAGCGGTTGCAACCTTGCGATCGATTCCGCTGGCACGCTGCATGCCGTTTGGGCCAGCTATCACTACTTCTGGAACTACCGCCAGTACTACAGGAACTTCAATCCGGCGACTGGTGCAGCATCGAGAGTGCTGAGCTTGACGGCGCACCTCGGCCTGCTGACCACCACGTACGCCACCGAAATGGCGATCGCAGTCGATGCAGCGGACACCGTGTGGATCGCGGCCCAAGGCGTATCGCCCTACGCCCCACAATTGGTGCGCAGCAATCTGCCGGGCGCACCCGACCTCCGGTTCACCAGCGTCGGGAAGATCTGTCCATACTCCTATGCGAGCGGCGTGGAACTTGCCGTCGATGCGGCCGGAAACATCCATTGCTCATACTCCAGGTCCGGCTCACCCGGCGTCTATCAACACCGCCACTACAAACCCTCAGCGAACACGTGGGGCGCTCCGACAACCCTCGGCAATACGACCTCCGTGAGTGATAACTGGGGGAAAATCGCTGCTGACGCGCTGGGCAATGTTCACGCCGTGTATCTGATGGACTGCGCGCCCGGCCCTGGCTACCAATGGAAGCTCCGGTACAAGCGTTGGAATATTGTCACTGGATGGGGCCCCGAGGTCGTGATCTTCAACGCCTACTACGCGACGTACTTTCTGGCCTCAAGCCATCAACTCGTCTCCCTTGCGTGCCGGGAAGCGACTGGCAAGGTCTCCATCATGTACCGTGATCGCACCTCGTTCGGTGCGTGGCGCCTCGCCGAAAAGAACTTGACCGCTCCATCATTCACGATTCTCCCGAACGCAATGCCGGTCAATAGCGCAAGCGCCTACTACCGCGGGCCATCCGTGCGTGGCTCGTTGTTTCCCCTGTTCAACAACACGGACACCGATCTGGACTTCACGTGGCAAGCCATGACCGTGGGAACTTGGCCCCCGGCATTGATGTTTCAGCGCATCAGCAGCGCGCCCGCGACCCTGAGTCTCAGCGCACCACCCACCATCGGCACCATCAAGAGCATCAACTTGTCGAGTCCCGCTGATCCCAATGCGGGATTCGTGTGCGCCGTCTCGATGGGCTCGACACCGGGAATCGCTCTGCCCGACCTCAGGGTCATCCCGCTCAACGCCGACAGCCTCCTGTTCATGAGCCTGACGCCAGCAAACGGGGTTCTCGCCAACAACATTGCGACTCTTTCATCCGCTGGAACGGCATTGGTGAACTTCACGATTCCAAACCTCCCATCCCTCATCGGCCTCACCGTCCAAGCCGCATTCGTTGTCGCCGCGCCCGGCACCACCACCGGCATCAGTACCATCTCGCCAGCGCTGCCGATCACGTTTCAGTAGCTCCGCAACGGAATCGTTGCTGCTGCAGCGCATGCCCCGCCCCCTCTCTTGCAGGCTTGCGAGAACGCGTTGGAATGCATGCAAGTGCAGCGCAGCAATGGCGGCTTGATTGCTCCTGATGGCGCATCTTTGCAAAAGGATGCGACAGCGTGGTGAGCTTGCCGGTATGCTGCCGTGGTGGGCCCCGAAGCCCGCAGTTTCCGCACGCCTACCGGTCTCTCACTTGCCCAATACTTGCACCGCAGTTTTGATGTTTCTGGCTTCGAGTCTCATGCTCTCCAGCATGCCGGCCCAAGGAATCGGCAACCTGCGTGACTTGCGCCTGCGCACCTCCATCACGAGCGGCGCACTGAACGATGCCGCCAAGCTCTACGGCACCGGCAACCTGCTCTCGCTGACACTGGATTCTCCAGGTGCAACATTGATCGGTGCTCCGGCGATCATCGCCGTCGATCTCAGACTCCGCACCGACAACAATGTGTTCGTTCTGCCGAACGAGCCGCTCGCGCTCGGGATCGGTCCGTCGGCCATGTTCCTCATTGATGGCACAGGGTTTCTGCCGACCATCTTCCCCGGCCTCTACACAGTGAACGCTGGCGGGACGACTTTCCCCATCCCCTTGCCTGATCTCTCGCCGCTCGGACCGGTCTCCATCCTCCTGCAAGGAGCCACGGCGGACGGTGGTGCGCCGAACGGTCTCGCTCTCACGCGCACCGTCCGGCACGATCCTGATCTGCTGACAACCGCTTCCGCGCTCTACGCCACGGAATACGCACCGGACACCTTCTTCGGCTACGGCCTCTGGGTGGCCGACGTCAACAACGACGGCTTCGCAGACGTGATCAGCGGGATGTACGGCGCGGACCCGGGTGGTGTGTTCGATTGCGGTGAAGTGCGCATCTACTACGGCCCGAACCAGACGACCTCGACGGCCATTCTGCCGCCTCTTCCTCAGGCAAGCTCACGCTTCGGATCCATCGTGCGTTCCGGTGATGTCACCGGTGACGGCATCGCGGACATCATCGTGGGCGCGCGCCTCGAGGATCTTCCGGGCGCCGCCGATGCAGGCGCAGTCTATGTCTTCCGCGGGCCGACCTACTCGACGTGGGCACAGCTCAGCGCTCCTGTACCGCAGGCCGGGGCGCGACTCGGGTTCGGCCTCACCCTCGCGGACTGGGACCACGACGGCATCAAGGATGTCTGCGTCGGGGCCGCGCGTGCCATGTCCACCAGCGGCGTGAGCCAGGCGGGCAAGATCTTCATCTTCCGCGGCGGTCCGTTCAGTTTCCTCGGTGCGCTCGACAATCCGCTCCCTGCGACGGGCGACAAATTCGGCGACGCGCTCAT
>SXGT01038004.1_pt1 | contig 24221 bp, 14 predicted proteins | sample 3176221 | NCBI WGS metagenome assembly SXGT01 (sample SAMN11356862, study PRJNA531348) | freshwater metagenome | isolation source: freshwater sample F1-120 | place: China: Fuxian Lake, Yuxi | collected 2017-12-25
CGATGCCGAGGAAGCCGCGCGCACGACCCTCGCGGCCATGGCGGCCTTCGCGGCGGATCCCAGCGTGGAGTGGGCCGAGCCCAACTTCATTCGGCGCGCGCTCGGCGGCGGAACCACGGAGCCCAACGACCAGTTCTACAACCTGCAGTGGCACTACGACTTGATCCGTCTGCCACAGGCATGGTCCGTGGCCACGGGCGATCCGAGCGTGATCGTCGCCGTGATCGATACCGGCTCGCGCCCGCACCCGGACCTCGACGGCAACACGATCGCGGGCTTCGACTTCATCAGCGATCCGGGCAACGCCGGAGACGGAGATGGCATCGACTCGGATCCCATCGATCCGGGAGACGGTGACTCGTTCCAGCCGTCGAGCTTCCACGGCACTCACGTGGCCGGCACTGTCGGTGCCGTGTCGAACAACGGCCTCGGCGTGGCGGGCGTCAACTGGAATTGCTCGCTGATGCACCTGCGCGTGCTCGGACTGACTGGCGGGACGGACGCCGACATCGCCCAGTCCGTGCGCTACGCGGCCCGGCTTTCCAACTCGTCGGGCACGCTGCCTCCGCAGAGGGCGCGCGTCATCAACATGAGCCTCGGCGGTCCCGGCTCCACGTCGACGATGCAGTCGGCCGTCACCGCGGCCCGCAACGCGGGCGTCGTGCTGATCGCCGCCGCTGGCAACAACAACTCCGGCGATTCCTTCTTCCCGGCGAGCTACGCGGGCGTGATCTCGGTCTCCGCCGTCGACTTGAACGCCGCCAAGGCCCCCTACTCGAACTTCGGCCCGAACATCGACGTTGCCGCCCCCGGCGGCAACACGTCCGTCGATCTGAACGCGGATGGCTTCGCGGACGGCGTGCTGTCGACCCTGGTGGACGAGACCAACGGCTTCACGCCGAACTTTGTCTTCTATCAGGGCACTTCGATGGCCTGTCCGCACGTCGCCGGCCTCGCAGCGCTCATGCTGGACGTGAATCCCGCGCTCACCGTCCCGGAGATCGAGACGATCCTCACCACCACGACGATCGATCTCGGCGCGGCGGGACGCGATGACATCTTCGGGAATGGCCTGATTCAGGCAGATCGCGCGCTGGCCGCGGCGGCCGGGCAGTCTGCGCCCAGCCCGGTGCTGTCCGCCAATCCGGCTTCGCTCGCGTTCGGGCTGACGACCACCCAGCTCTCCATCTCCATCGCCAATACCGGCGGTGGCAGCCTTGACGTCGGGACGCCCACCTTCACCCCGACGAGCGGCGGCGCCTTCGCGACGCTGGCCGTGGTCCCTGCCAGCGGATCTACGGACGTCTCGGCGATCACGGTCACTGTCAGTCGCGCCGGCCTCGCGAGCGGCGCTTACGCGGGCACGGTGACGATCCCGAGCAACGGTGGCACGGCGCAAGTGAGCGTGTCCATGAGCGTGGCGCCCCCCCCCACGCCGCTGGATGTCGACCTGTTCCTGCTCGTGATCACTCCGGACACGTACGAGACGATCGCGGGAGCGATTCTCAATCCGACCACTGGGCTGTCGTGGGTGCTGAACCAGACCGTCGGAGGCGCCGACATCCCCAGTGGCGACTACTTGATCGTGTGCGGCTCGGATGACGACGGGGACGACACGATCTTTGGCGCTGGCGATGTCTACAAGGGCGCGTGGCCCCTGCTCAATCAGATCGAGACGATCCCCGTCGCCACCGGAGACCAGTACATCGGAGTCGACTTCGTGGTCGGCGCCTCGTCCCAGACCCTCACGGGCACGCCCAGCTGGATTCCCGCGCAGGGATTCCGAATTCCCGGGCGTGACTGAGCGGGGCGCGCCCCGCTCTCAGTGGCGCACGACGAAGTCGACCTCGACCGTGCCGGCGGGCAGAAGCACGACTTCGTAGGGCGAGGTCAAGGCCATCGTCTGCACGGAGCCAGCCTGAGGCACGCGCTCGCGGGCCTCGACGACGAGCTTCCCGCCGGTGTAGTGCACGCGCTCGACGGCGATCGAGTATCCACCGCTCGGGCGCGGTCCCGCGAGCACGAGCGCGGGGCGATAGCGTGAGAAGTCGACGGTCGGCGCCGCGGGCTGCGGCAGCTGCAGCCGCGCGTGCTCCCGCCACAGCGCGACCCAGTCGTCCGGAGTGGTGGCCACGCGCAAGCCGACGGTGCCCAGTCCCGTCTGCGAGCCACGCTCGAGGCTGACGAAGCCGGCCGACGTCGTCTCCGGCGCAGACTGGCACGCCGTCAGGGCAAGAAGCAGCGAGGTCGCGATCGAGGTGCGCATGGTGCCCAAGAGACTACCGTCCCGACCCGTGCTCGCCACGCCCATCCATTTCCCGCCTGCGCGGTGCGGCGCCGCCGCGGGATCTCGAGGTAATCGCCGGGTTGATGGTGGCAAATCTCGAGCACCTCGGCGCCCGAAGCCGCTTCCTCCACCGGATAGCAGGCGCGCTCGAGGTCCTGCCGCGGGCTACCGCGCACCGTGCGTGCGTCGTCGACGACGAGGATGCGGGGTGTCATGGCCTTCATGGCGACGCTGGTGCGGAAGAGATCGCGACGGGCGGTGAGCTTTCCCCGCTCGGGCCGTCGGAGTAGTTCCGATGCGCGCGCGGAAGCTCTCGTCGGCACGAGCCATGCCCGCCCTCTGCGCCAACGCGCTACGCACCCGTGCCCATGCGACCCATTCAAGAGAGCGCATACCTTCCAAGCCATGGCGATTGAGCATGCGCAGGCCTCGGAGTGTCCGCCGCTTCCCGGGCGCGAGTCCCTGCTGGCCCTCGACGTCGCCCTGCGGCGCTGCTGTGAGCTCGAGCATGTGGATCGGGTGCTCTTCAATCTCGGCGCGCGCGAGTCGAACGCGGATTCCCGCTCGTCCCGGCCTCCAGCTTCGGCGCTGTGCAACTCTTCGATCTCGACGCGGACCTCTCCTCCGGCCAATGCCACCTCCACGGCGAGGTCGACGACGACCACGAGGCGACGTTCGGTCGCTGCTCATCCCACCGGCCTTCGCACACCGCCAGCGGCTTCACGTCCGCCTTGCCGAGGGCGCTCGCGAGCGCCATCGCGGGACTCGACCTCGCCTGCTCGCCTATCGGCTGTTCCGGCTGCAGCACGCAGCGCCAGTGCTTGTTCGAGATCCGCCCCACCCATCGCTTCGGGGAGATCGCCGGACCACGCCACGCTCCGCCCGGCAGCCCGCGCATCTTCGCCGTTGCGGTGGGTTTCTCGCTCGGCAGCAACGAGCTCTCGCTCGACGACATGCTCGAGTCGACGGACACTGCCGTCTTCCTGATCGACCACGGTGACGTCGTACGCTGCTGGGATCGCGCTGCCGAGCGCATGTTCCAGTTCAGGCCTGATGAGGTCGTTGGGCGCCGCATTGGTCGCATCGTGCCCGCCGACCTGCTCGCCTCCGGGGAACTCGACGAGATGCGTGCGCGACTCGACCGCAGCGAGCCCATGCTGCACGTCCTCACCCGACGCGTTCGCAAGGACGGTGTCGAGCGCTGGTGCAACGTCACGCTCACCCCGCTGGACGACGCTCACAGACGCGTGGTCAGCTCGACAGCGATCCTGCGCGACGTCACGGAGCATCGCCGGACCGAGGCTGAACTCGCGCGCTTTCGCGGCCGACGGCGAGATGTCCGAAAAAACTCGCGCAAGAGGTGACGAACCCGCTGGCCGACATCTCCGCCGCGGTGCAGGTGCTCGCAATCGGCTTCGCACCGGGCGATCCACGGCGCGCGATCTTCGAGGAGTTCGGAGCGGAAGTGTGGCGCGTCGACCAGACGGTGATCGACCTGTTGCGCTTTTCGCGACCTTTCCCACCGCGACGGCGGCCGACTTCGCTGCGCCCACTCGCTCGCTTCATCATCGAATCGCGGCGACGCGCCCATCCCAGTACCGAACTCGCGCTCGACGTGCCCGAAGACCTCGTCGTCGCTCTCTACGAGCGCATGATCGAGCAAGTGCTCGAGAACCTCGTCTGCAACGCGCTGCCGTCCATCGAGGGCCGGAGCACGCGTGTATGCGCCGTGGAACGAGCGGATGGCGGCGGACTCGCGCTGGAGGTGCGCGACGGTGGCCCGGGCATCCCGCCCAACCGTCGCGAGAATATGTTCGAGCTCTTCTACACAACTAATGACGCGTGGCACGGCACTGGGCTTTCGATCGCGCGCAAGAACGCCGAGGCGCACGGCGGCTCGCTCGAATCCGATGATGCGCCGGAAGGTGGAGCGCGCTTCACGGTGAGACTCCCGGAGCCACGGGAGACAGCCTGAGAGGAGTCAACTCACGCTCGAACCCGGAGCTGATCCACACCGGCAGCGAGCGCGCCAAACTGAGGCTTCGGCCGGGGCGAGATCTGGAAGCGGGGGCGCCGCCGATCGGTCCTCATTGCGCGCGGAGCGCGTTAGCCTGAGAACGGTCTGTATAATGGCTCCGATCCCTACCGCCCACGACGAAAACCCATGCAACGCACAGCGCTCCGCCTGCTGCCCGTCCTCCTTGCCGCCCCGGTCCTCGCCCAGTCGGGCTACTTCCCGCGGCCCACCGTCTACGTCAACGACTCCAACAACGACAAGGTCCTGCGACTGCGGGACCTCGACGGGAACGGCAACTACGGCGGCGCTGGTGAAAGCAGTGTCTTCTACGACGACGCGCTCGGCTTCTACGCGCTGACGAACAATATCGGCATCGTCTCGTCGCGCGACGGCACCGTGTTCATCAACGACTCGAGCAATGACTACGTACTGCGCCTCCGGGACCTCGATGGCGACGGCGTCTGCCACAGTGCGAACGAAGCGACGATCTTCTTCGAGTCGCTCACGAACGCGGCTGGCATCGGCATGCCCTCGGCGGCCGGCATGCACGAGCGCGACGGCATTCTGTGGGTCGCCGTGTCCCAGACGGGCAGCACGGGCAAGGACTGCATCCTGCGTCTGCAGGACCTGAACGCCGACGGGGACGCGCAGGACCTCAACGAGGCCCGAGAGTACTACGTGATCTCCGACCTCTCGCAGGGCGGATTGGCCTCGAACTCGATCCCGCAGGACGTGCGCGTCGGTCGCGACGGCTTCGTCTACTACCTTGAGCAGTCTTCGAACGGCGCGTGGGCCAAGGGCATCTACCGCCTCGTGGACACCGACAACAACGGCATCATCACGGCGGGCGAGTCGATCCCGTTCTTCACGCCCCCGGCGCTGGCGAACGCCGCGTTCCATTGGGGCATGGACGAGGACAACAGCGGCGCGTGGTACATGGCCGACACCACGAACGACGTCATCTGGCGTGCTCGGGACACGAACGGCAACGGGCTTGTCGAGTTCGGCGAGTACCAGCTGTGGTGGCAATCTCCCGCCGCGAGCCTGATCTGGAACGTGCGCTGCGGCCCCGACGGGGCGCTGTACGTCGGCGAGACCCAGAGCAACGAGCGTCTGTTCCGCATGGTCGACGCCAACGGCGACGGTCAGATCAACGTGTCCGCGGAGGTGACCACGCTCTACGACGAACTCACGACGCTCGGTACCGTGATCGGCCAGCAGCGCGGCTTCCATCTCGACGGCGCGTGGCTCCAGCCCTCGATGGCCTACTGCACCTCACAGGCGAACTCGCTCGGATGCAGCGGCCTGATGAACTCGCTCGGCACGCCCAGCGCGAGCTTCGGCTCGGGATTCTTCATCCGTGCCGTCCCAATCCGCAATCAGAAGCAGGGCCTGCTCTTCTACGGCACGACCGGTCGCGACAGTACGCCGTTCCTCGGCGGCACGATGTGCGTGCAGGGCCCGCTGCGGCGCACGCCCGTGCTCGTCTCCGGCGGCAGTGCCGCTGGCGATGACTGCACCGGCGCCTTCAGCCTCGACTTCAATGCCTACATTGCCGCGGGCGTGAACCCGGGCCTCGTGTCGGGCGTGACGCTCAACACCCAGTTCTGGTCGCGCGACTCGGGCGCGCCGAACAACACAAACCTGACCAACGCTCTCGAGTTCACCATCCGCAACTGAGCTTCGCGTTGCGCATGCGCGGCGCGGTCCAGCCCCGGGCGCGAACGACGCCGCCCGTGCTTTCAGCGCCGTTCGCGCCGACGAGCGAGTACGCGCCTCACGAGTTCCGGCAGCTCGTGCTCCTCGACGCTGCCGTCGCCATCGAGATCCCATCGCTCGACGAAGTCGTCCGGTGCGGCCTCGACGCCCTGCGCCTGCGCGAGCCGAACCCGACCGGCGAGCTCTTCGGGCTCCGCGGTGCCATCGCGGTCGAGGTCGAGTTCCTCGAGCAACCCCGGCCGCGTCTTCAGATCGCGTGCCCCGAGCGCGCCGTCGCGATCCACGTCGAACGTCGTGAGCAGCGCCTCGACGGTGACACGCGGCGAGAGCGAGAGCGCAACTGCGCGTCGTGTCGGCCATTCCGAGCCGCGCGCGAAGTGACCCCGCCCTTCCCAAGCAGGGCTGGACGCCGTTCCCAGCTCGACGAAGCCGCTGCGATCGACGTCGAGGGCCAGAAACTCCTCGTCCGCCAGCTTCAGCTCCTTGGTCTGGATCCGCCCATCCCTGTTGAAGTCGAGCCGCGCGAAGTTCGCCAGCGAGACCGCACCGCCGAGACGCAGCTGCCGCAGGTCTCCCGGATGACGGGAGATTTCATCGAGCGAGAGCGTGCGATCGCGGTCGAGATCGAGGGCTGCAAGGAGCGCGCGAGACAACTCGGCGCGGTCGAGCCTGCGGTCACGGTCCTCGTCGAACTCGAGAGGCGCGATTCCGTCGAACAACCGCGAGAGATCGCCGTCGCGATCCACGCGCGTCTCCAGGAATGCGGGCGCTCCCGCCTCCGCCTCGGTCCGATCCAGCTCGATCAGCCCCGCGAGCGGCGCAAGATCGCGCAGCAGGACGCGTCCATCCCCATCCACGTCGAGCCCGGGCCCCGCGCGGCGCAGCTCCTCTCCCTCGAGCACGCCGGACCGGTCGGCGTCGCACGCACTGAAGTGCATGCGCGCCCCGGCGCCGGGAATCTCACTCGCAGTCCGTGGCGGCCCGTTGCGCAGCAGGTTGGAGGGGACCAGCATCAGTCGCTCGATCTCGGCCAGCGTCAGCCAGCGTGACCCGACGTGGCTCACGTCCTTCAGCGGTCGTCCCGCCTCGTCGAGCATGCGATCGAGGGGAAACTCTTCGAGCGCGATGGCGTAGCACTCACGCAGCCCGCCGAGCACGCCGAGCTGTCTCGGCTCCGCCGAAACCGACACATCTGTCGCGACCACTCCATCGCTTCCCGGCGCGAGCGCGATCGGCTGCAGGAACGGCGCGTTGTAGTAGGCGCCGACGGCGAGCATCTCCGTGGACTCGCCCGCCGGCAAGGTCGCGATGCTGCGCACCCGCCGCGGCTCCGTCACGTCGAGCACGAGCAGGCGCGACTGCGGATCCGCGTTGTCCGCGTCGGTCTCGACAAGCACGTACGCAAAGTCGCCTTCGCGCGTGCGCGAGCCACCCTGCGGCTCCGCGAGATCCACATGGCTTCGCACGGACAGGCCGCGGAATGCACCCTGTCGCCGCTGGGCGCGACTGCGTTCCTCGGACGGTGGCCAGAGCTTCTCGAGCTCCGCGGGCTCCGTCGCGTTGAAGAGCACCAAGCCTTCGCGCTCGTCGAGCACGCACAGCAGCGCACGCGCCGGGGTGCGACGGTCCGCCACCACACCGTTCTCGGCGACCGGGCGCGAGTTCTGGAACAGCATCGTCACGCCAGCGGCCGCGTCAGCCCGAGCCGGATCGCTCGACACGCGCGCGCCGCCGACGAGCTTCGGCTCCGCGGGCTTGCGCACATCGACCACGAGCACGCCTCCGAGACCATCGGCCACGTAGGCGAGCGGCCACTGCACGTGCACATCGCGGGCATCGAAGGTCGGCAGGAGTGAGAGGGGCGCAAGTCGCCCACTGTCCTCGATGCGAAAGATCCGCAAGCCGCCTGCGCCGTCGGCCAGATACAGATGCTCGCCGGCCACCACCATGCCGCCCGGCTGGACCGTCGCGAGGAACTGCTCGCGGCGCGGCTGGGCGGGATCGCGTACGTCGACGACATGGATGCCGCGGTACCCCTCCGCGACGTACACGCGTCGCGCGAAGCCCTGCAGCGGGTCGCAGTCGAGCGCGAGATCCACGATGTCCGGCTGCACGAGCTTCGCGATCGGCACCGACGCCGACACTTGCGCTCGGTCGATGGCAACGATCTCCAGCCCACGACGATCGGCGACGAAAGCGAGCTGGCGTCCGAGACGGAAGTTGACCGAACCGAGGCCCCAAGTCGCGGAGCTGCGGTGGCACTCGACGCAGGCGCGCGAAGTGCCGCGAATCGTGTGCATCTGGTGGTGGATCTGGGTCAGGCCGGAAAGTCCCGCTGCGGTCACCGGGAGTTCCTGATCCAAGATCACCGCACCCGACTCGTCGCGCACGGTGCCCATGGTCGAGAAGCCTGTCAGGTAGGGCGCGTAGCGTCCGGACTCGTCGAGACCCGCGTAGAAGCTCTTCCAGGACGAGAACACCTTCTCCTGCGTCGTCACGCGCCCCTTGGTGCGCTGCCCCGAGAGCAGATCGAGCTGCGTGAGCGACTCGTTGCGATCGAAGTGGAATCCCATGAAGTTCGGATTCCAAGCCGAGTGGCACAGGTAGCACGCGAGCTCGGCGTGCTCGCCCGTCATCGCACGCGCGCCTCGCTCGTTGTACTCGGGACGCTTTGGGTCGAGCACGTGCATGACCTGCGGGACGACGTGCTCGCGCCCGTCGACTTTGCTCTTCAGCACGATCGCGCCGTCCTTGCGACGCAGGTGCGCGAGCGGCGTGCCGCGCTGCGTGCGCAAGGTCGCAACCGCCTTGAACGTGCCGTGGCAATCCGTGCAGGCGATCTCGACCGCGTGCTCCATCGAGCCATACAGTCGGCCGTCCCCCATCACGTCGTTCTCGGTGTGACAGTCGATGCAGTGCATCCCGCGCTCGTGGTGCACGTCGGGCGGCACCATCGACGGATCGTCGAGATAGAACTGGCGGTTGCGCAGCGCGTCCGTCGTACCCGGAATCTCGGGCCCACCGGGGGCTCCTGGCGGCAACTGCGAGAGGCCGCGGAAGTTGAGGCCAATCGACGCATCGCCATAGTGACAGCTCGTGCAGGTGTCGGTCGTCGGCGCGCGCGTCATCACGTGCGCGCGCGGGTGACCCGGCTCCGCCTTCGGTGCGCTGCGGTCGCCGCTCTCGCTGAGTCCGTCGAGCGCGTAGGGCACGTGGCACGCGGCGCAGCCCTCGCCGCGGTAGTCGCCGTCGAAACCGACGCGCCCCTCGACCGCGCGTCCCTCCGACCACAGGTGGCACTGCAGGCACTCCTTGCGCGCGAGGTCCGCATGGTGGGTGCCGAGCGACTCGAGCTCGCCACCCTCGCGGAATGCAGGCACCTGGAACAGCTCCTCGATGTCCCCTCTCTCCGCGAGATGCGAAGGCACGGCGAATACACCGAACTGCGAGCCCTTGCGCTTGGTCACGCCACTCTCGTAGTAGCCATCCGACAGGTGCCCCGCCGTCGTCGCGTGCAGGCTGGTGCGCACGCGCCCCACTTCGTTCTCGTGGCAGGGACCGCAGGTCGTCGCGGCGACGCGCAAGTCCATGGGGTTCTCGAAGCGCCGCCATGCGAGATCCTCGGTCATGCCAGCCACGCGCTCGTCGCCTGCCTCGCGCTGCGCCCGCATGGGATGGGCCTGCGCCTTGGTCCGCGCAGCGCCATCGCCACCGTGGCAGTCGACGCAGGTGAGTTCCGCCTCGGGGTGCATCTCCTCGATGCCCGTGTGGCAGGTGAGGCAGCCGCTTGAATCCGACCTCGACTGCGAGGCGAGCGCCGGCCGCGCGCCGGCCTGCAAGGAGACGAGCGCAACGCAAAACGCGCCGACGCCGAACACGAGCGCCGCCAGGGCCCGCAGTTGCACGACAGAGCGAGAGTACGAGGTCTCCATGCTCAGGCGTAGAGCCGCGGCAGCCGCTTGCCGCGTGCCTTCGTCGCACTCGCCCCGAGCAGCTCACACACCGTCGGACAGACGTCGATGGCCTGCACGTCGTCCTCGACGATGCGATTGCGCGCGAAGTCCGGCCCCCAGCAGGTCGCGGTCACGTACTCGAGGTCGTTCGAACCGTCACCGTGGTCGAGCCCGCGCCGCGAGTTCAGGTCGGCGTCGCGACCGAACTCGGGGAGGATCACGAAGGCCGTCGAGTCGCGCAGCTCCGGGTCGGCACGCACGGCGCGCCACAGGTCTCCGAGTGCCTCGTCGTTGCGCCGGATGATCTCAACGTATCCGTTGTACGAGCCATGCGCCGCATCCGCCTGCTGCAAGACGATCGACACGAGCCGCGGCTTGAAGAGCACGAGCAGGTTGCGTGCCACGCGGATCGCCTTCGCGTCCGCCGCGTTGGCACCACGAATGTCCGTGGTCCCGCTGGTGAGCTCGTCGAGGATGTACTTCTCGACGCGTGCGGAGTCATCGCCGGTACCGCTCGCTCCGCCACCGATCGCGCCACGCATACGCCCGAGTAACTCGGCCTCGCGCTGCGGGAGCGTCTTCGGGCGTCCCCACGCATCGAGGATCGACTTGAACTCAGCGTTGAACAGGCCGTCGCCGTCGACCGTGTTCGCGCCGTAGCGAGCCCCGTAGTCAGGATGCAATCCGTAGCTGTAGTTCGTCTGCTGCGCGCCGCCCGACGTGCTGATCCAGGCATCGCTTGCCTTCAGCCCTCCGTCCTTCCGCACGTACTCGAACAGCGTGGGATCGCCGCCGCGCGCGTTTTCCCGAATGCCGCGCGCCTCGCTGATACCGGTGAAGATCGAGAGCGCAGCACCAAAATGTCCGAGATTCGAGGACTTCACGCGCTTGTAGAGCACGCCGTCCTTGGCGAGCGCCTCGAGCGTCGGCACGTTTCCGGGAGTGCCGAAGGTCTCGCGCGTGCGCACGCCGCCGGCGAAGGCGACCAGCACGACGTGCTTCGTCTTGCGCTCCTGCGGAGCGAGCAGCGAGGCGCGCGCGAGCGAGGGCAGCGCGAGCGCGCCCGCTGCGGCACCGAGCACGAACGCGCGGCGATCTGCGCCGAGGCGGGCAGAGTGTTCCAGCGACATTTCGTTGCGGTGAGCCATGGCTTCTCTCAGTAGGTCTGGTACTCGGGGTGCGTGACGAGCGCGTAGAGCACCGTCTGGGGACGGCACTCGGGCTCGTGAAAGGCCGCGACGAAGGCGCGCAATTCGTCGGGACTGGCTGCGCGCCCGAGCAGGCGCGCAAACAGGTCCGCGATCCAGCGGGTCGGATCCGCGATCGCTTCCTTCGCGGGCAGCTTCACCTGACCGGAGTCGATCAGCACGCGCGCGAGCACGGACCTCAGGGGCCCCGTGTCCGACAAGCCATCGAGCGCCGTGCGCAGGCGTCGCGCTTCCTCGGGCAGCGGCTCGCGTCCGAGCAGGTCGACGTGCAGCGCCGCAATCCACATGCGGTTCGGCGCGCTCGTTCGGCGCCACACGCGCTCGTCCCACGCGCTCGAGAGCATCCACTCGCGCAGTATGGAGCAAAACTCGGCCGGATCGCGCTGGAAGCGCCGCACGAGCTCGGCCAGCGCCCCCTTCTCGGGCTCCGCGCGAACGATGCGCCTGTGCTCGCGCGTGAGGAACTGCTGCGAGAAGGAGCGGTCTTCGATCGCGATCCGCAGCAAGTCCGCTTGCGTCGAGCCGCTCTTGCCGAGAAACGTCCCGGAGCGGCCGTCGTAGATCTCCTTGCCGACCTCGAGCTCGCGCGTGTTCTTCTGCACGCGCAGGCCGTTCAGTTGCTCCATCACGACGGTGACGAACGTGTCCGCGCCCGGATTGCGCTGTTCAAAGCTCGGGCTGAGCGCGATGCGGTGGATCGCGGTGCGTACGTCGAGCTTGCCCGCGGCGAGCAGCGTCGGCAGCTCGGCCACGCGCTCGTTCTCCGGCCGGAAGTTGTCGATCAGGAGGAAGAAGTAGAGCTGCTCCTCGGCCCAGTTGGCCCACGTCTCGCGGCGCGCGAGCCAGTGGTCGAGGAACTCGTGCCGTGCGCGCCCGAGCCACTCCGCGCGCTCGAACTCGAGGGGGGGGCGTCCGAGCAGGTCAAAGCAGGCAGCGCGCAGGGCCGCGTCGTCGAGCGCTCGCGCCGGGGCTGCCTCGGTCGCACTCGACTGGGCACTGGCCGGCTGGCTCGCGACCAGCGCGAATCCAAGCAGCGCGAGCGAGAGCTCCAAGGCACCCATCGACCGAATCCTAGCAGTCCGGCTCGCCCCCGGGCGGTCGCTTCGCGGCGCCTATCGACGGGATCAGCGCGAACTCGTTGCACTCAGGCCCTCGCGATGGCTCTCTAGAGGCCATGACCCTCACCCGCCGCCCGCTCGCCGGCCTGCTCCTCGCGCAGTTCCTCGGCGCCTTCAACGACTACGCGTGGAAGATCGCGGTGACCCTGCTGCTCCAGCGCGAGCTCGGCGAAGGAGCTCCGGAAGCGCAGGCCCAGCGCATCGCGGGCCTCGTCACCGTCGTGTTCCTGCTACCACTCGCGCTCGGCACCCTGCCGTCGATTCCGCTCGTCGACCGCTTCAGCAAGCGCAGCGTGCTCGTGGCCACGAAGGCGCTGGAGCTCGCGCTGATGCTGGCGGCCACCTGGAGCCTGACGGTGGAGCCCGCCGGTGGCAGCATCGCACTCGCGATCGTGGGCGCGATGGGCCTGCAGAGCGCGCTGTTCTCCCCTGCTAAATACGGCATCCTCCCGCAGCTCGTGCCGCACGAGCGACTGTCGCGCGCGAATGGGGCGCTCGAGTTCGCCACCTTCGTCGCCATCGTCGCAGGAACGGCTTGCGGACCCGCTCTGCTGCATTCGGCCGGAGACGCCACGTGGCTCGTGGGCGCGACGCTCTCCATCCTCGGATTCGTCGGCCTGCTCGGCGCGCTCTCCGTGCCGCGAGTCCCGGCCTCCTCCGAAGGAGCTTCCGCCGGAGCGATCATGCGCACCGCCTTCGCCGCGCTGCGCTCGGATCGAGTGCTGCGGCTCGCGGTGCTCGGCAACGCGCTCTTCATGGGCGTGGCCAGCCTGCTGATGCAGAACCTGCAGGTGTACGCCAAGGTCGACCTCGCGCTCGAGGAGCGTCGCGTCGGCCTGCCGCTCGCGACGCTCTCGGTCGGCATCGGCCTGGGCTCGCTGCTCGCGGGCCGGATGTCGGGTCGCAAGGTCGAGCTCGGGCTCCTGCCGCTCGGGGCACTGCTGCTCGCGCTGTTCTCGCTCACGTTCGGGCTGCTGCTGCCGGGGCTCGGCGGCACGCTGGCCCTGATGGGCTTCGTCGGTCTCGCGGCAGGCTTGCTGGTCGTCCCGCTGAACGCGCTGGTGCAGTGGCGTGCGCCGGCGCAGGGCTGCGGAGCGGTCGTCGCGAGCTCCAACTTCCTCGTCTACTTGGCCGCTCTCGTCGGCGGTGCGCTCGGTGCCGTGCTCGCGGACCGTGGCGCAAGCACCTCCACGCTGTTCCTTGTCGCCGCAGCCATCGTGATCGCAGGCGCAGCGTGGGCTTGCTGGCTCGTGCCGCAGGCCCTGCTGCGACTCGCGCTCGTGATCCTCACGCACAGTGTCTACCGCCTGCGCATCCGCGGCCTCGAGCACATCCCGGAGAAGGGCGGCGCGCTGCTCGTCCCCAACCACGTCTCGTTCGTCGACGGTCTGTTCCTGATCGCGAGCACCGACCGGCCCGTGCGCTTCCTCGTCGACGCGCCCTTCTTCGAGCACCGCTTCATCGGGCCCGTGCTGCGCTGGCTCGACGCGATCCCGATCTCCGCGACAGGCGGCCCGCGCATGATCCTGCGCGGCCTGCGCTCGGCCGGGGACTACCTCGACGAGGGACACCTCGTGTGCATCTTCGCCGAGGGCCAGATCACGCGCACGGGCATGCTGCTGCCGTTCCGGCGCGGCCTCGAGCGCATCGTCAAGGGCCGCGCCGCGCCCGTGATTCCGGTCTATCTCGAGGGCGTGTGGGGTTCGGTGTTCAGCTACGACGGCGGGCGCTTCGTGTGGAAGCTGCCGCGGCACCTCCCCTACCCCGTCAGCGTCTCCTTCGGTGCTCCGCTCGAGACCGGCACGCCCGTGCACGAGGTGCGGCGCGCGGTGCAGATGCTCGGTCAGGACGCATGGCGCGAGCGCTACGTCGCAGCGCCGCCGCTGCACTTCACGTTCGTCTACCGCGCGCGCACGCGCCCCATGCGCTTCCTGTTCGCCGACGCGACGCGCCCGCGCGTGAATCGCATCCGCGCGCTGGCCGGCGCGATCGCGCTCGGACGCCTGCTCGGGCCGCGCTGGAGTGGCCAGCGCCATGTCGGAATCCTGCTGCCACCCTCCGTCGGCGGCGCGCTGGTGAATCTCGCGGCGTCCTTCGCCGGGCGCGCGGCGGTGAACCTCAACTACACGGCAGGCCGCGCCGGCATGACCTCGGCTGCCAGACAGTCCGGGCTGCGCACCGTGGTCACGAGCCGCGTGTTCCTCGAGCGCGCGAACCTCGAGCTGCCCGAGGGCGTCGAGCCGATCTGGATCGACGACGTCGCGAAGGAGGTCGGAACGTGGGCGCGCCTCTCTTCGCTCGCGCTGGCGTGGCTCGCGCCCACGCGACTGCTCGAGCGGCTGTGCGGGGCCGAGCGCGCGGTGCGCTCCGACGACGTCGTGACCGTGATCTTCTCGAGCGGCTCCACCGGTGAGCCCAAGGGCGTGATACTCGCGCACTCGAACATCGCCTCGAACTGCGCCGCGCTCGAGCAGACCTTCCACGTGCGGGCGACCGACAAGGTGCTCGGCATCCTGCCCTTCTTCCACTCGTTCGGTTACACCGCGACGATCTGGTTCCCCGCCACGAGCGGCCTCGGCGCTGTCTTCCATCCGAGCCCGATCGACGCGCCCGCGATCGGCGACCAGGTCGAGCGCCACGGCATCAGCTTCCTGCTCGCGACGCCGACGCTGCTCTCGATCTACCTGCGCCGCGTGCCGCCGCAGCAGTTCGGCTCACTGCGCATCGTCCTCGCCGGCGCCGAGAAGCTCACGGACCGCCTCGCCGACGCGTTCCAGGGCCAGTTCGGCATTCGGCCGCTCGAAGGCTACGGCACCACCGAGTGCGCGCCCGTCGTCGCCGTGAGCCACGCCGACTTCCGCGCTGCGGGTCTCTACCAGCCCGGCTGGCGCCGCGGCTACGTCGGCCAGCCGATGCCCGGCATCGTGTGCCGCGTCGTCGATCCCGACACCTTCGTCGACCTCCCGCCCAACACGCCGGGCATGCTGCTCGTCCGCGGCCCGAACGTGATGAAGGGCTACCTCGGTCGCGACGACCTCACGCACAAGGTCCTGCGCGACGGCTGGTACGTCACGGGCGACATCGCGCTGCTCGACGACGACAGCTTCCTGCGCATCACCGACCGCCTCGCGCGCTTCTCCAAGATCGGCGGCGAGATGGTGCCGCACGGCCGCGTCGAGGAAGAGCTCCACAGCGCCGCGAGCTCGTCCGTGCAGGTGTTCCTCGTCACCGCGATCCCCGACGAGTCCAAGGGCGAGCGCCTCGCCGTGCTCACCACGCTCGAGCTCGCCTCGATCCCGCCGCTGCTCGCCGCGCTCTCCGCCGCCGGCCTCCCCAACCTCTTCGTCCCGCGCCTCGACGCGTTCATCAAGGTCGAAGCGCTGCCGGTCCTCGGCACGGGCAAGGTCGACCTGCGCGCGGCCAAGGAGCTCGCCCTGCGCGCGCTCTCCCGCTGAGGCCATGAAAAGCAACCGGGGCCGCCTCGAGCTCGCGCGCGAGACGGCCCCGATTCCGCCAGCGCGCCCCTCGCGCGCCCCGCGGACCCCAGGCATCAGGGCTGGTAGGTCAGCTCCCCCGCTTTCGTGAGGTTGGTGGTCCGGCAGGCGGTCGGATCCCTGAACCACGCCTGCAGATCGACCTTGTTCCCCGCGGTGAAGGGGCTGCCGAGCGTGCCGCCGCCGAGCTGGAGCGCGCTCCAGTCGAGCGTCATCGCGCCGTCGCAGGCGTTGGCCGTGCCGGCGGTGTCCTGCAGCGCCGTGCGCTGCGTCGGGGCCTTCACGCACAGGAAGCTCGTCCCGCCGCTCGCGCACCAAGGCGCGGCGTGACGCGAGAGGCCGCAGTAGATCAGGCCCGCCTTCTGGCCCTCGGCGCTCGACACCGCGACCGTGACCGCGTTGCTGTGGTCGGTCTTCGGGTTAGCGTTGGCGGTGATCGAGGCCACGCAGCCGTTGGTCATGGTGCCAGCGGTGCAGTAGGACTCCAGCAGCGCGGTCGGCGGGTAGTTCACGATCACGATGGCGCTCGTGCCGTCCGCGAGGTTGATGCGCGCCGCAATCTTGCCGTCGTTGGTGAAGCTGAACGGACGGGCGTCGCAGTTGTTGAACTGGATGCCGCCCTGGGTCGTGACGGGCTTGAAGACGCCGGGCTGCACTTCGAGCTGCTCGCCGGCCGCCGAGAACAGCTTGAGGCCCGTGGCCGGGTCATACAGCCAGGTCGTGCTCGTCGGAGCGCCCGTACCCGTCATCGAGTTGGCGAAGAGGATCTGGCCAGCGCCGTTCATCATGGTCGACTGGCCCAGCGGGCTGCCGAAGGCCCACGTGGTGCCCGGTGCGATATCGCCCTCGCGCATCACCAGCCGGTAGTTGCCCGGCGTGCCCGTGAACATGGCGCCGTCGTCGGCCGTGGTCACGGAGCCGCCCACCAGCTGGAACGTGAAGCGGATGGTCTCCGAGTTGTTGATGAGCGCGTTCGAGGTGTTGAACACGCCCAGCGTGATGCCCGCAAGGCCCGGAGCCGGGTCGCCCTCGCGCACGAGCACCTTGTCCGTCGTCGCGCTGAAGAGCACCAACGCCGTGTCGTTGTCCGTGCTCGTCACGCCCGCGCCCGAGAGGTTCGTGGCGGACATGGCCTTGCCCGAGTTGAGGAAGTTGCTGGAGGCGAACGAGAACGGCGCCGTGGTGCCCGTACCGTTCAGGTAGACGCAGTTGGGGTAGTCCGTGCAGACGTCGCCCTCGCGCACCATCTCGACCGTGCCCTGCCCGGGCGTGTACAGCCAGATGGCGCGGTCATTGGTCGCCCTCACCGCGGGCGAGCCCGTGCCCGTCTGGTAGCTCACGTCGAAGTAGAACTGGCCCGAGGCGTCGATCTGGCCGGTGAAGCCCGCGTAGATGTGGCTGAGCACCTCTCCATTGGGACCGCTCCCGCCCTTGCGGACGACGAGGGTCAGGTTGCCCGGCGTACCGCAGTACAGGCCGAGGTTGTTGGACGTGCCCGAGACGTCCCCGCCGGTGAGGGCGGTGGTGAACCAGCCCTATCCGAGGGCGTTGATGCCGGACTGCTGCTGGCTGGGCGAGCTGAAGCTCGAGCTCATCGTCGCGCCGACCATGCCCGGGGCCGCGTCTCCCTCGCGCACGAGGAACTGGAAGTTGCCCGGGGTGCCCACGACGATCCCGGTGTCGTCCGTCGAGACGACGCCGCCGCCGGACATCGAGCTGCCGAACAGCATCCGACCGTCGGAGCTGATGCGGAAGCCGCTCGAGAGGCCGGCCGACGAGGCGGTGTTCATGGTCGCGCCGGGGACGGTGCCGGTCGGCTCCGGGCTGCCGGCGCGCGGCACGAGCTGCAGGTTGGCTCGGCTGGAGCCGTGGAAGTACGCCCGCTCGTTGGTGGCGACCGTGTTGCCGCCGGTCAGGCGCGAGCGGAAGAACACCGCGCCGTCGTCCGAGAGGACGCCGGAGTCGAACGTGCCCGCTCCACCGAAGACCTCGCCGCCGAAGCCGGGAGCGACGTCGCCGTTGGTGGCGATCACGGTGCCGTGGGTGATGCTGAGGCTCTGGGCGCCCGCGGAGGCACACAGCGCGGCGGCGGCGGCCGCGATGGACAGGCGACGGAGGACGAGGGGGGTCGGGTGCGTCATGGGTGCTTGGAAGAGTCGGATCCTGAGGGGCCCCTGAGATGCCGCGCGGACCGCGAGCGGGCTCCTGAGGCCGACTGGCGGTGAGTCCCGGTGTCGACAGCCGGGCGCAGGCAGGCGGCGCTGGAGACTGACGGCACCGCCGAGCAGGGGGCACGGCGGCGCAAGGAGAGGCAAGCGCCAAGGGGCCGCGGCCGTTCCACAGATTCCCGCCAAGAGGGCGGCGCCGCGGGGCAGCAAGTCTTGGCGCGCAAGGGACTCGCAACAAAAAGAAGCGCGGGCCTTCCCTCTGGCTGGAGGGCGGGCCCGCGCAGGTCACCACGGCAATCGAGCGGTCAGGAGCGGCCTCCCGACGCCGTGGGCCAAGTTGTGGAAGCCGAGCGGCTCCTAGTTCAGGAACGGATCGACCACCTTGCGCAGGTTGGGGGTGCGCAGCTTGCCCAGCGCACGCACCTGAATCTGGCGCACGCGCTCGAGGCTGACCTTGAGCTCCTGGGCGACCTCCGCGAGCGTGAACTCGCGCGGCTGGTTGATGCCGAAGCGGCGCTCGATGACGAAGCGCTCGCGCTCCGACAGGGCCGCGAGGGCGTCCTCGATGCTGCCCGCGAGAGTGTGCTCCTCCAACGCCGTGCTGTAGGGGCCGTCCTCGCTCTCCGGCGCCGAGAGGAAGTCGCGCAGGCGACCGCTGTCCTCGTCGTCGTAGGTCGCGTCGAGGGAGCGGATCGAGCGCACCGCGCCCATGGCCGACTCGACGAGGTGCTCGTCCATGCCCGCCTGGCCCGCGATCGCCGAGGCCGCAGCGTTCTGGTCGCCGAGCGTCGCCTTGGCGTCGTTGACGTGCTTGAGCGCCTTCTGGAGGTACACCGGCACGCGCACGGTGTTCGAGAAGTTGTAGAGGTAGCTGCGGAAGGCTTGGTTGAGCCAGTGCACCGCGTAGGTGCGGAACAGCAAACCGCGGCGCCAGTCGAAGCCGTCGACGGCGCGGAACAGGGCGGCCGAGCCCTCCTGAATCAGGTCGGCTTGGCTGGCGGACGTGTGCGAGTAACGCTCGACGTTGACGCCGACGAGCCACAGGTTGCGCTCGACCATCTCCAAGCGCAGGGCGTGCAGCTCGAACCAGCGGCGGCAGATGCGCGCCGGCAGGGCGCAGCCACCAGTGGCCGAGGGCAGGGCAAGGCCCGGCGAGCCCGCGCCCTTAGGCAGCCGTTCGGGCGACACGCCGGTCTCCTCGAGGGCCTTCTCGAGCCGCAGGCGCGCGAACTCGATGCGGCGGGCGAGCCGCTGCTCGGCCTCACGGTCGAGGGGCACGATGGAGTCGACCTCGGCCCGGAACTGCTGGCTCAGGGCGAGGCGCTGGCCACCGTTGCCGGACTTGACCGGCTGGCGCCAGCTCGAGGGATCGCTGACCTCGAGCGCCGTACCGCTCTTATCGAGCATCTCTGCGAGCTTGGTCGCCGAGGGAACGAAAGTGTCGGGCTTCCCCGCGGCGAACGCTTCGGGGGCCGCGTCCGCTAGAAGGTCGAGCTTCGCGTCGAGCTGGGCGTGGGTCAGGATCTTGGTCATGGTGGCTCTGCCTGTTCTTCCCGTGAGCTCCGAGGTGGCCGAGCGGCTCCTCTGCAAGCCGGGGGGGACTCCCGGGAGTTCGTGACAAGGACGAGGACGTTGGAGGGTCTCGTGTTCGGTTTCTGTGCGCGGCACCCCACCCTTAGGAGCGGGCCCCTCACCCAGACAACGACTACGACAAGCTCACGTTCACGTTAGTTTTTCTTTGCAGCCTATTGGCGGCTCTGATCCGCCCTTTGCAGAATTCGGGCCAACCGTTCGCGCGGATCCAGACCGGCGGCTTTTATTTGCTCACGCTGTTGCTACCAAACAACTTGCGTCCAATCGAGGCCGCGACATGAAACGACCATGAAAGCGACCGCGAAGCCAATAAAAGTCGATTGCATGCCAGAAGGACACTCGGGCGCCAAAATGGCGCATTTCAATTTAGAAACATTACTGTCTGCGGGGACTTTCACGCCTGCCAAGCAAGGACCCCGCCGGTTCCAGTTGGAACCGACGGGGTCTTGGGAGAGGCGCGGCTCGGGCCGCGCGCTGGGCCTGCTCAGGCCTTGGCGGCGACGGCCGGCTGGCCCTGGTTCTCGGCGCTGATGGTGCCACCGTTCTTGTAGGTCTGCTGAACCTCGCCGGGGATGTACGGCACGAGGTGCGCCAGCTCGCTGACCTCCTTCACGAGGTTGCGGGCGATGACCATGCGCTGGACTTGGTTGGTGCCCTCGTAGATCTGGAGGATCTTCGCGTCGCGGAAGCACTTGGCGATCGGATAGTCCTCCATGAAGCCGTAGCCGCCGAAGATCTGCACCGCGTCGGTGGCGACCTCCATGGCGGTGTCCGTGGCGAAGCACTTGGACATGGCCGCCATCTTGGTGGTGTCCTTCCGGCCGGCGTCGACCGCCGCGGCCGTGGCGTAGACCAGCCAGCGAGCGGCCTCGGTCTTCATGGCCATGTCCGCGAGCATCTTCTGGACCATCTGGAAGCTCGAGATCGGCGCGTTGAACTGGCGCCGGCGGCTGGCGTAGACCAGCGCGAGGTCGAGCGCGCCCTGGGCCGCGCCGACGGCCTGGGCCGCGACGCCCGGACGGGCGCAGTCGAGCGTCTGCATGGCGTGGGTGAAGCCCATGCCCGGGCGACCGCCGATCAGGTTGAACTTCGGCACGCGCACATTGTCGAAGTGCGTCTCGACCACGGGCACCGTGCGGATGCCCATCTTGTCCTCGACCTTATTGATCGAGAAGCCGGGGGTGCCCTTCTCGACCACGATGGCGCTGATGCGGCGCGACTTGGAGGTCGAGTCGGTGACGCAGAACACCGAGTAGATGTCCGCCACGCCACCGTTGGTGGTCCACTTCTTCTCGCCGCGGATGACGTAGTGGTCGCCGTCCTCTTCCGCCGTGACGGCGAGGCCGCTGGCGTCGGATCCGGCGAACTTCTCGCTCAGGCAGAAGGCCACGAACTTCTCCCCGCGCGCGATCTGAGGCAGCCACTTCTGCTTCTTCTCCTCGGTGCCGCCGAGGATGATCGGGAACGAGCCGAGCGCGTTGACCGCGAAGGCCACGCCGAAGCCCGAGTCGGCCTTGGCGAGCTCCTCGGTGACCATCGCCAGCGCGAGGATGCCCGCGCCGTGGCCCCCGTACTGCTTGGGGATGAAGGTCTTGAAGAGCCCCGCCTCCGCGACCGCCTTGGCAGCGTCGTAGTTGTATTGCTGCAGTTTGTCGTACTTGGCGGCGCTCGGGCGGACGTGCTTCTCCGCGATCTCGCGCGCTTTGGCTGCCAATTCCTTGGCCTGTTCGCTGAAAACGATGTTCTCGCGCATGGCGACTCCGGTGGTCTCTGAGGAACTTCGAGGACCGAGGAGTATAGCGAAGGGCCCGCCGTGAGCCCCGCTCGCTGCGTGGCCACCCGCCGAGCCCGCTCCCGGACCCCGCCTCGGCGGACGGCCTGCGATGACCGAGCGCCGGGCTGGCGCCCTTCGAGCCGATTTCTGAAGATTCTCCAGACCCATGGGCTCGCCGCGCTCCCGCCTCGCTCGCTTCGCACGCCCGGGGACTCTCGTGCTGGCGTTGCTCGTCTCGCTCGACCTCGCCGCCGGGCCGTGGCTGCTGCGGAAAGGCCAGCTCGGCGTCCATGCGCTGCCGCCGCATGGGACGACGCTCGACTCCGAGCAGTGGGCCGAGGTGCGCCGCCGGCGCGCGACGCTGGACAGCGCGGCGCGCGGCGCGACGACGCCCTTCGACGCCGAGCTTGGCTGGGTCGACCTGCCGCAGTCCGCCGAGGCCGCGCCGCGCCAGTTCAACTCGCTCGCAGCGCGCGGCCCGCGCGAGTACGCGGGCGAGCGGCCGGCGGGCACGCTGCGCGTCGTGTCGTTCGGCGATTCCTTCACCCACGGCGCCGAGGTGCCGTGGGACGCGAGCTGGCAGGCGCAGCTCGAGGCGCTCGAGCCCAGCTGGGAAGCGCCCAACTTCGGCGTCAACGGCTACGGCACCGACCAGGCGTTGCTGCGCTTCCGGCGCGTGGGAGCGCTCGACGCCGACGTCGTCTGCATCGGACTGATGCTCGACAACATCGGGCGCAACGTAAATCGCTACAAGCCGTGCTTCGCCACGCTGCACGGCTCGCCAGCGGCCAAGCCGCGCTTCGTGCTCGCGGACGGCGCGCTCGAGGTCGTGCCGACAGGCTTTGCGACCGAGAGCGAGCTGCTCGACGCGATCCTCGACGGCAGCGTCGCGCGACGCCTGCGCGAGCACGAATACTGGGCCGATCCCGAGCTTCCCGACTGGCTGTGGCGCTCGACGGCCGTGCGCCTCGGCGTACTCGCCAGCGAGCGCGGACGCCGCTATCACCGCACCCTGTGGCTCGACACGGAAGGCGAGCCGCTGCGACTCACGCTCGCGATCCTCGAGAGCTTCCACCGCGAGGCCCTCTCCGCCGGCGCGCGCGCCGCGCCCGTGCTGGTCTGGCCCTCACGCCCAGATCTCACCGGCGCGCTCGCGCGCGGCGACCGCTACTGGCAGGCGCCGCTCGTCGAGGCGCTCGAGAGGCGCGGCATTCCCTGCCTCGACCTCTCCGCGGCGCTCGGAACTGCCGCGAACTCCGACCCGCGCGCCGTCGCCCCGCTGTTCCAGAACATGCACCTCTCGCGCGCCGGCAACGCCGTCGTGGCGCGCGAGGTCGAGCGCTGGATCCGCGAGCGCGGACTCGCGATGCGCTAGCGGCTATGCGCGCGTCGCGTGCAGCAGAAGCCGCGGCGCGGAGGCGCTGGCGGGTTCGCCAGCAAAGCCGCCGAAGGTCGACTGCACGAAGAGGCCGTGAGCGGCGAGCTTCGGACGCAGCTCGTCGAGCTCATAGAGGCGCACGTCCTCGCGCCAGCGCCGCGAATCGCCGTTGCGCACGAGCTCGACGTCCTTGATCACGCGGCGACCGCCGTCCGCGAGCGAGCGCCGCTCGCGCAGCAGGAAGTCCTCGCCCTCGCGCGTCGTCTCGTCGCGCAGGTTGGCGCGCACGAACGACGGGTTCATCAGGTCGAGCGCCGCGAGACCGCCGGGGCGCAGCACGCGCGCGACCTCGGCCAGCACGCGCTCGTCGCCGAGCTCGCCGAAGTAGCCGAACGACGAGAACAGGTTGACCAGCGAGGCGAAGCTCGCGCGCGCGAAGGGGAGCTCGCGCGCATCGCCGCGCACGAGCCGACCCGCGAGGTGACGCTCGGCGCCGGGTAGCGTGCCCGCGGCCGCGAGCAAGTCCGCGGAGAGATCGAGGCCGAACACGTCGACGCCCGCCTCGCGCAGGAGCAACGTGTGTCGGCCAAAGCCGCAGCACAGGTCGAGTGTGCGCCCCTGCACGCCATGCTCGACGAGCCAGCGCACCTCGGGCCGCGCGGCCTCGAGGTCGCGGTGCGGATAGACCGCGCGGTAGTCCGCGCGAAACGCCTCCTCGAACCAGGCGGCGCTCACGGCGTACCGAGTTCCATGCGAATAGCGAGATCCCCGCGGCGCGCCGGCGCGCTCGCACGCAGCTGGCCTTCCTTGCTGTCGATGTCGCCATCGGGATCGTAGACGGCCGCGATCTCGAACGCGACGTCGTGCGGGAGCGGGGCGCCGATCAGCGTGGACGTGCGATCGAGCGTGAACTGCAGCGCGCGCGAGCCGTCGTCGCGCAGCACAAGGCCGTTGCGCTCCGCCGCGGGATCGCGCAAGTCGACGAAATAGGCCCACAGAGGCGCGGACTGTCCGACGCCGCGCAGCATGACGAGCACCGAGCCCTGCTCGGCCCGCTCAAGGGCGCCGCGCAGCTCGATCGTGCCTCCGAAGCGGCTGGGATCGTCGATCGCGGGCCGCGCGGCCGCCGCTCGGGGCGCGGGAGGCGGCGGCTCGGCGCCGCAGGCCGTCGCGAGCACGGCGAGGGCGAGGGAAGCGAGTCGGGAGGGGCTGGAGTGCGACGTCACGCCGACGCATCCTAAGCTCTTCCGGCCGACTCTTCTCCCCACTCGCGCGCGGCCCGGCCGGGTCCGCTCGCGACCTCGCTGCCCCGCTCTCGCCATGTACGACCTGCTCGACCGCCACGCCAAGGAAGCCCGCGAGGAGCGCGAGCTCGCGCCGTGGGCGCTGAAGTCCGCGCGCTCGAAGGGTCGCAAGTACGAGGAGGAAGAGGACGACCTGCGCACGGTCTGGGAGCGCGATCGCGACCGCATCATCCACTGCACCGGCTTCCGGCGGCTGATGTACAAGACG
>SXGT01648316.1_pt1 | contig 24221 bp, 18 predicted proteins | sample 3176221 | NCBI WGS metagenome assembly SXGT01 (sample SAMN11356862, study PRJNA531348) | freshwater metagenome | isolation source: freshwater sample F1-120 | place: China: Fuxian Lake, Yuxi | collected 2017-12-25
GAGGATGGAGCCGAAACCGGCATGTTCGAGGATCCGGCCGGTGGTCGGCGTTACCGTGCGCTCGAACGGCTGGTGAAGCAGAAGCGGTTGGCAAGCACCGCTCTCGTCCCGTGCATTGTCAAGGCGGCCACGACCGACATTTCTGCCGAAGAAGACAGCTATGCGGAGAATGCGGTGCGCGAGCAACTCCATCCTCTCGACCAGTTTCGCGCCATGCAGGCCATGGTCGGCAAGGGCAGCGCGGTCGAGGACATTGCCGCCCACTTCGGTGTGACGCCGGCGGTGGTACGCCAGCGCCTCAAACTGGCATCGGTCTCGCCGCGTCTGTGCGACATCTATGCTGATGACGGCATGAGCCTCGAGCAGTTGATGGCGTTCACCGTGTCGGACGACCATGCCCGCCAGGAGCAGGTGTGGGAGATGCTGGCCCACAGTTACAACAAGTCAGCCGCTTACATTCGCCAGCGTCTGACCGAAAACAGCGTGCGGGTTGCCGACAAGCGGGTCCGCTTCGTCACCATCGACACCTATGTCGCTGCTGGCGGCGGGGTCATGCGCGACCTGTTCGAGGACGACGATGGGGGCTGGCTGACTGACCCGGGATTGCTTGACACGCTTGTAGCGGACAAGCTGCGACAGGCGGGTGAAGACATCGCAGCCGAAGGCTGGAAGTGGGTGGCGACGGCAGTCGACATGCCCTGGGCGGTCACCAATGGCCATCGCGAAATCAGCGGAACCGAAGTCGCTATGACCGAGGCCGAGCAAGCCCGTCTCGCCGCCCTGCAAGGAGAATCAGACGAGATCGAAGCGCAATGGGCAGACGAACGCGATGTGCCGCAAGACGTCTATGACCGGCTCGACGCCATCAACGCCGAGATCGGCAAACTCGCGGATCGACCGCTGGTTTTCGAACCCGCCGACATGGCGATCGCAGGTGCCTTTGTTTCGATCGAGCGCGACGGCTCCCTGTGTGTTGAACGCGGCTATGTCCGCCCCGAAGACGAACCAGCAGCTGATCCGGTGCCCGATGGCACAGAACGCGAGCCGGTATCGGTTGAAGGCGACACGGGCAGCGCCAGACCTGTCGGGACGGATGGCGATGGCCATGCGAGGGGCGAGGACGACGAGGAAGGCGACGAGGGGCTCAAGCCCCTGCCGGATCGCCTCGTTGCCGATCTGACCGCCTGGCGCACGCTCGCTTTGCAGGATGCGTTGGCACAAAATCCGGCGACCGCGTTCGCGGCGGTGTTGCATGCTCTAGTTCTGCAGACATGTTATTTTGCGAGCCGGGAAAGCTGCCTTCAGCTTGTCGCCCAGGACGTGAGCTTCGCCAATCCGCCCTCCGGTCTGCGCGACAGCGCGCCTGCCCGCAGCCTCGCCGAGCGCGCCCGTTACTGGGAGGAGCGGCTTCCCGAGTCGGACGCCGATCTGTGGGAAGCGTTGCTCGCCCTCAACGGCGACGAGCAGGCAGCCTTGTTCGCTCATTGTGCTTCGCGCAGCGTGAATGCCCAGTGCGAGATTGTGCCCAAGTACGACAATGGCCGTGTATCGAAGCACAGCATCGAGCGCCGTCTTGCCCATAGCCACGTCCTCGCGCGCGCCGTGGGTCTTGATCCTGTGGCCGCAGGCTGGCGACCGACCGTCGACGGCTATTTCCGAAGCGTCACCAAGCCGCGCATTCTCGCTGACGTCACCGAAGCGCGCGGCGAGCAGTTCGCAGGCATGATCGATCACCTCAAAAAGGCGGACATGGCGCGCGAGGCGGAGCGTCTGCTCGAAGACGCCCAATGGCTGCCCGAGCCGCTCCGCACTCCTCCAGTCTGCGAAACGGAGCCCGACGCCGTGGACATCGATGCTCTGCCCGCCTTCCTCGACGAGGATGACGGCGCTTACGCGATCGCTGCCGAATGAAACTGGCAGGGCGGCAGGAGCCGCCTTGCTCTTTCCCTTTTCCCGCAAGGCCCGGCCACTGCGCCGGGCTTTTGCATTCTGGGAGGAATATCCCGTGTCAGCACAGCATATCTATACCAGCGCTCCGCTCGGCAGCCTGATCCGCTACTCCAATGGCAAACCCCGTCCTCCGGCCCGATTTCGGCGCAAGCTGAGGGCATGGGAGCATGAGAACGGGATCGGCCGTCTGGTTGAGCGGTATCCGGGTTACGCAAGCGCAAGCTTCAACTCTCCGCCCCACTTCATGCTCCACCTGGGCGAGTATCGCATTCAGGGCACAATCGTTCTGACTGTGCGGCGCGCCTATGGCCTCGACAGCAGTTTGCAGTTCGAGATTGTCGAGACCCCGCGAGCGGGTTCCGTGCGCATCCTGACCAGCGTCGACGGCCGCGATGAGCTGCGTCATCTCGCCAGCACCATGGCTGCCGCCGAGAGCTGGATGCAGGTCAATCGTTACTCGAACATGCGGACGGAGATTGTCGGCGATCCGGACCCCGTCATCCTCCCTCCGACGACGATGAGGGCGGCATGAGCACGATCATGGTAGAATTCGGGACCACGCGCGATGGTGACATGGCGGCGCGCGTCGGCGATCTCGCCTATATCGCCATCCCTATAGAAGCTGGCTTTTCGGTCGCGTCGGCGTGGCGACTAAACCGCCCCATTGGCGACTGGCAACGTGCAGATGTTTGCGGTGCTGAAAGCTCGGTCAGCGACCATCAAGCCTTCCGGGCCTATGTCGGAGACATCGCGCTTCATCTGCGCCAGCGCGAGGCGCTCGGGCGGATCGAGACGGTTCACCCCATCTCGACGCCATGGGGCAAGTCGCAGACCGCGACCGTCTACGCACCCGGGATCGTTTTCCACTCCACCGCAGGGCATGGCGGGTTCAAACTCGATCGTATGCGCAACATGGCTATGCCGGAAGCGCTTCGCATCGCTGGCGGATGGTATGAGGAGGATGGAGACTGGGCGAGGGTCGCAGCTGGTTATCCTGACCTCTTCACCTACCGCGAGCAGGCGTCGGCCGACCGGATATTGCGCGACTGGCACCCCGAAGCCTGGGAGGCGATCCACGGACGCACACTGGCGCCGGGTGAATCCTTTTCCCGTGAGCGGGACGACTTTGTGCGCAGGCATGCCCACGACTGGATCGTCATCTCCGCCAGGACGGCAGCATCGCACCCCGGTTACGTCGAGGTGATCGCGTCGCTGGGCGGTCGGCGCCAAGCGTCACCCAAGCGAGCATTTCTCGTTCCCGGTGAAGACTATGCACGCCGTGGTCGCCACGGTTTCGTCATCGACCCGGACAGGCACAGCGAGATCGAACTCTCGCGTCCATGACCTGGCCGTTGCCCATTGCCGCGCCATAGCATCGCAAGAGCCTTGGGCGCGGATTTCCCGATTTCATTTCTCCCGGAGACCTCATCATGTCCGATATTCTAGCCGATGCGGCCGGCGCCGCGTCGCGCGCTTCCATGCGCCTGACCAGTGGCCGCGCTGATGCGCTGTTCGCCGCAGCAAATGCAATGCTACCTTTACTGGAAACCGGTTGCCCCCTCAGCAGCACCCAACTGCGCGATGTCATGACCGGTGCCTTTGCCGGTAGTGACGCCGAGGGGGCATGGGACTGGAAGATGGCCTATGACGCCTGCGAGGCCGCCCAGATCCTGCTTCTTCGTCGCTATGGCAGAGCGCTGGTCCGCCGCAATCCTGAGCCCCAGCGCATGCTTGCCGCTCTGGAGCGGATCGCGGCACGCTTGCCGACGCACACCCGCCGTTCGGAGGCAGGGCAAGCCCTTCAGCAATTCTCGACGCCGCTTGGCCTGGCCTATGTTGCTGCGACCGCTGCGATAATCGAACCCGCTGACGTGGTGCTCGAACCGTCTGCCGGCACCGGAATGCTGGCCGTGCATGCCGAACGTATGCGGGCAAACCTTGTTCTCAACGAACTGGGCGAGACCCGCGCCGAACTGCTGACCAGGATCATGGACGCGCCGGTGAGTCGGCATGACGCGGCATCGATCGACGACAGGCTTCCCGCAGTCCATCGCCCGACGGTTGTTCTCATGAATCCCCCATTTTCTGCCATTGCGCACGTCGATCGGGCGATGAAGGATGCCGCGCTTCGTCACATTGCTTCAGCGCTTGCCCGGCTTGAACCTGGCGGGCGCCTGGTCGCGATTACCGCGGCGACTTGCCGACCGGAAAATGGGATTTGGCGAGCTGCGTTCGAGGCCTTGCAGCGCACCGGTCGCATTGTTTTCACCGCCGCGATCGATGGCCGCATCTATCGCAAGCACGGAACGACGATCGAGACCCGGCTCACCGTGATCGACAAGGTGCCGGCGGACGATCCTGCGCAATTTGTGCCCAGTGCTGGCATTGCACCCGATTCAGCCACCCTCCTGCAATGGGTTGAACGCTTTGTGCCCCCACGGGCACCGATTGCGTCCATGCCGCCTACTACAAAGCTTGCAGGTTCGCCATCAATGCCGACCGCCCGGCCCAGACATGTGGTTGCACCATCGGGGACCGCCATGGCGGTTGAGGCAGAGGAACTCGCCTATCAGACCGTGGATTGGGCTCCCGCTTCAGAACAGCTCGGCGACACCATCTACGAAGCCTATGGGCTGCAATCCCTGCTCATTCCCGGTGCACAGCCTCATCCGACGCCGCTCGTCCAGTCAGCGTCGATGGCATCGGTCGCACCGCCCAAACCGAACTATCGTCCGCATATTCCGGCGATGCTGGTGGCGAACGGCACCCTCTCGGACGCGCAGATCGAAGCGATCATCTACGCTGGCGAAGCCCATTCTGGATACTTGTCAGGCGCATGGACTGTTGATGGGGCCTGGGACGTCGTGTCAGCCGCCGCCGATGACGCTGATGGCGCGGTCCGTTTCCGCAGAGGGTGGTTTCTTGGCGACGGGACCGGTGCGGGCAAAGGGCGTCAGGTCGCAGGCATCATCCTCGATAATTGGTGCAAGGGGCGCCGGCGCGCGGTGTGGATCTCGGTCTCGGACCGCTTGCTCGAAGATGCTCAGCGCGACTGGTCCGCACTCGGGCAAGAACGTTTGCTGGTGACGCCCTTGTCCCGCTACCGGCAGGGGACACCGATCCAGCTCGCCGAGGGGATCTTGTTCACGACCTATGCGACCCTGCGCTCGCAGGAGCGGGCGGGCAAGGCCAGCAGGGTCAGCCAGATCGTCGAGTGGCTCGGGCAGGACTTCGACGGCGTCATCGTGTTCGATGAGGCCCATGCGATGGCCAATGCGGCGGGCGGCAAAGGTGAGCGCGGCGATGTCGCGGCTTCTCAGCAGGGACGTGCCGGCCTTCGCCTCCAGCATGCGCTTCCCAACGCGCGCATTCTCTATGTGTCCGCGACCGGTGCCACGACCGTGCAAAACCTCGCCTACGCGCAGCGGCTCGGACTTTGGGGCGGCGAAGACTTTCCGTTCGCATCGCGCGCCGAGTTTGTATCGGCCATTGAAGAGGGCGGCGTTGCGGCCATGGAAGTGCTGGCCCGTGACTTGAAGGCCCTGGGCCTTTACGCCGCCCGCTCGCTCTCTTTTGACGGCGTCGAATACGACCTGCTTGAGCATCGCCTGAGCGCCGAACAGGTCCGCATCTACGATGCCTACGCCGCGGCGTTCCAGATCATTCACACTCATCTCGATGCCGCACTTGAGGCGTCGGGCGTCACCAGTTCGGCGCATGGCACACTCAATGCCCAGGCCAAATCCGCAGCGCGATCGGCGTTTGAAAGCGTGAAACAACGCTTCTTCAACCATCTCATCACCGCCATGCAGACCCCGAGCACGATTGCATCGATCGAGAGCGACCTTGAAGCAGGCCACGCCGCTGTCGTTCAGATCGTCTCGACCGGCGAAGCGCTCCAGGAGCGGCGCCTTGCCGAAATTCCTACTGACCAGTGGGACGATGTCCGGCTCGACATCACACCGCGCGAATATGTCCTGTCGTATCTCGATCACAGCTTCCCGGTTCAGCTCTACGAGCCTTACACAGACGGCGAAGGCAATCTTGCCTCCCGGCCCGTTTTCGATCCCGACGGCAATCCAGTGCTCAATCGGGATGCCTGCCGCCGCCGCGACCAGATGATCGAGCGCCTTGCCGCGCTGCCGCCCGTGCCGGGCGCGCTCGACCAGATCGTTCAGCACTTCGGGAGCGACGCCGTGTCCGAAGTCACCGGGCGGTCGCGCCGGATCGTGCCGCGCACTGGCATTGACGGCTTGGTCCGCTTCGCAGTCGAGAACCGCCCGGCATCAGCGAATATCGCCGAAACCCACGCCTTCATGGACGACGCCAAACGCATTCTGATCTTCTCTGAAGCAGGCGGCACCGGTCGCTCCTATCATGCCGACCTCGGCGCAAAGAACCAGCGACGCCGTGTTCACTATCTTCTGGAGGCCGGGTGGAAGGCAGATGCCGCTATCCAGGGCTTCGGCCGGACCAATCGCACCAATCAGAAGCAGCCACCGCTGTTTCGGCCGGTTTCGACCGACGTGAAGGCGCAGAAACGGTTCATCTCGACCATTGCCCGGCGACTCGACAGCCTCGGTGCTATCACCCGTGGCCAACGCCAGACCGGAGGGCAGAACATGTTCCGGCCGGAGGATAATCTCGAATCCTTTTACGCCCGCGATGCCTTGCGCCAGCTCTACATGCTGCTGGTGCGCGGCCGGATCGAAGGATGTTCGCTCGCCGCCTTCGAGACAGCGACGGGGCTTTCGCTGCTCAACAGCGATGGCAGCATAAAAGACGAATTGCCCGGCATCACGACATTCCTCAACCGGATGCTGGCGCTGACAATCGACCTTCAGAATATCCTGTTTGAGGCATTCGAGGGCCTGCTTACCGCCCGGATCGAAGGCGCGATCGTCAGCGGGACGTTCGAGAGTGGCCTTGAGACACTCAAAGCCGAGAGTTTCACGATCACGGAGCGGCGCACCATCTATACGCATCCGGGCACCGGTGCGCTGACCCACCTGCTCACCATCGCGCGCAAGGAAAAGCTCAAGCCCGTATCGCTTGAGCGCGCCTTGGAACTGGCGGGCGAGGAGCACGCCGATCTGATGATCAACGCCCGATCCGGCCGGGCCGCCGTCAAATTGCGTGCCCGCAGCATTGTCGATGATGACGGTGCCATACTCGCCCGGGTCCGCCTCGTACGGCCGATGGAAGCTTCCACCCTCTTCGCGGACCTGTTTGCTACGAGCCACTGGGAAAAGGCGGACCGAGCCAGCTTTTGTGCCGCGTGGACCGGTGAACTGGCCGAGCTGCCCGAATTTGAGACCTCGACCTTGCACATGGTGACGGGGCTGCTCCTGCCGATCTGGCGACGATTGCCGAACGAGTCGACACGGGTCTATCGTCTGCAGACCGATGCCGGTGAACGTGTCATCGGGCGCCGCGTTTCACCGGCTTGGGCGGCAAGCATTGTTCCCGAGGCCGCGCCGCACATCACGCCGGACATGGCCTGGTCGATGCTGATAGCGGATGAGGCATCGATCGAGATTGCGGAGGGTCAGACCCTGCGCCGCGTTCGCGCGATGCATGAATGGCGCATCGAGCTGACCGGCTTCAACGATCTTGGTGTCGAACGGCTCAAGTCTATGGGCTTGATCTCCGAGATCGTCTCGTGGAAACTCATGCTCTACGTGCCGACAGGGGCTGTCGGCGGTGATGTGTTGGAAAAGCTGCTCGACCGCTTCCCGGTTGTGCGCATCAATCCACGCAAGGCCGCTTGAAGGAGCCCGGTGCATGGACAGTCCCGCTCGTGATCTTGCCCGCCGTCTTGGCGAATGTGCAGAGGCGGTATGCCGCCGCTACCTCGCCGCCGGCCGCAAGGAAGGACGCTATTGGCTGGTTGGTGATGTGCGAAACGCACCCGGCCAAAGTCTTTATGTTCGTCTCAGCACATCGGCGGATGGTCGCGGGACTGCGGGAAAATGGACCGATGCCCATACCGGGGAGCATGGCGACCTGCTCGATATCATCGCGGTCGCATCCGGCCACCATTCGATGCGCGAGACGCTGGAGGAAGCTCGTCGCTTCCTGAGTCTGCCGCAAGTGGATGCCCATGTGGAGAATGCACGAACGGCGAAGGCACGGCCTGGAACCGCCGAGGCAGCACGGCGACTCTGGGCCGCTTCAAAGCCGATCGAGAGAACTGTCGTCTCGCGGTATCTGGAAGGCCGGGCGCTCGTGTCAGGCGGACATGGCCAGGCTCTTCGCTTCCATCCCTCGTGCTACTACCGTCCGTCCCGCCGAGACTCTCCCGACACACCACGTGCGTGGCCTGCGATGATAGCTGCTGTCACTGATCTTCACGGTGCAATCACCGGCGTTCACCGAACCTGGCTCGAGCCCGCGACATGCACCAAGGCGCAGATCACCAATCCACGCCGCGCTATGGGCGGTCTTCTGGGAAATGGCGTCCGCTTCGGGCTGGCAGGTCCCGTTATGGTCGCAGCCGAAGGCATCGAAACCACATTGTCGCTCCGCCAGGTCTTGCCGGAATTGCCGATGATCGCCTGCTTGTCCGCTGCCCATCTAGCTGCTGTGCATTTCCCTCCCGTGCTACGTCGTCTCTATGTGGGGCTCGATAACGACACGGCAGGCGAGACCGCGGTGGCCACGCTTAATCACCGTGTTGCCGGGACAGGGATCGAGATCGTCGCGCTGAAACCCTGCCGTGATGACTTCAACACCGACCTTCGCACCGACGGTGCTGAGCAGCTGACGATGGCTCTGCGGGGACAACTTGTCGGCGAGGATGCAGCCGCATTTCTGCGGCCATAGTGGCGGATGGTGAGGCCATCGCTCGCCCGTCAACATGGCGGGAGCGCCAGGAGAATCTCCGCAATCGATGGGTTGCCGCGCAACGGCTTCGTGAAGGGGCGACTGCGGCATGGGTGCCAGGCGCTGCAATGGGCGAGCGGCACCTATTTTCCGCCGGAGCTGTGCTCCTTTGCATCGCGAAGCAAAATAGCCGCCTCCTTCCATCCTCCGCTGTCGCTCCGGCCCGCGAGAGCGCGGGTGCACCCCTGTCTCCCCTGCCGCCCGGCGTCGCCACGAAGCCGCGCGTGGCGCGGCGCACGATGCGGAGACAATCATGCAAAACGCTTCCGACCATTTCGATGACGAGGGCCAGTCCGAACCCGGCCCCACCGCCTATCTCCTCCAGGAAATGCAGCTCTATGGCTATCGCCCCTTCGACGACGAGCCCGACGCACGGCCGCTGCCCGAAGCCCGGCTCGCAGGCGGCGCGGTCGCCGACATGTTCGACGGTATTGTGGCGGCGCTGATCGACTCCCGGATCGAACCCGATCTTGAGGACTTGCTTTGGCAGCTGGTCAACGTCTTCCATCGCTCGGCCGAACGGATCGAACGCGATCTCGATGACAACGAGCAGGCGCAAAAACGATTGCAGCGCGAGCAGGATGGCAGTGAGGTTCGCTCGGTCGAACTGGAGCGCTCAATCTGTGAAGGCGTATCGATGATCGAGCGCCGCGACACGATGGAGTTCTTTCGCGATACCGCAGCCGATCAGTTCCGCATCCATATGCGCAAGGCGTGGACACCGCGCTCGGGTTCGCGGGTCAACCACAAGGCGCTTACCTCCGCTGTCATTGATAGCCGGGATTTTCTCGACAAGCGCGTCCGCGAAAAAGCGAGGGTCATGCTGCCTGAAGGCACGCGGATCGGCTTTACAGGTGGCGCTGATTGCAATGACCATGCAGCGATCTGGGCAGCACTTGACCGGGTTCGTGCCCGCTACACCGACATGGTGCTCCTGCACGGCGCAACGCCCACCGGCGCAGAACGCGCAGCCGCCTGCTGGGCCGATGCTCGGCGCGTACCGCAAGTTGCCTTCCGCCCGGACTGGAACAGGCACAAGAAGGCCGCGCCCTTCAAGCGCAACGATCTTCTGCTCGAAGCCTTGCCGGTCGGCCTTGTGATCTTCCCCGGCACAGGCATTCAGGACAATCTTGCCGACAAGGCTCGCAAAATGGGCATTCCGCTCTGGGATTTTCGCGAACGGAACCCGATGTGAAGGGAGTGTGCTTCTCCAACAGTATGCGCAACGCAATCATGCGCTCAGCGCAAGACATAAACTGAGAATGGAATGTTTTGGGACTTTGCCGTCAATGCGTGCGGGGCTGTTGAATGTCGGCTACTGACAAAAGCTGACGCTCGAGCATTTGCCCGGGCAACGTCATTGGACCACCGGAATTGGGGCGCGAGTCACCTAGCAGGCCTAAGGCGGTTTGCCCGCCAAAGAGGACACCAACGCCGTGACCACTATGCTAGCCGCTCATTAGGCGAGGAATCGACTGTCCACCTCAGTAGGCCTCAGAAGTAAAGTGGCCGTCATACGGCTTGGTTGAAAAGGCTGGCAAGCAACGCACATATAACCAGGTGAGCTTCGCCGGATTGAGTTGCGAGTTCGGCAGCGCGCGGTTGGCATGGAGGCGTAACTTTCAATTCGGCCCGCCATCTGCATATTGCTTGCATGAAGGTTCGCTACGTTTTTCCTCTAGGTCGCCCCATGAGACTACCCGACCATTGGCCTATCCCCTTGCTCGGAGGGACTGCCAGAATGGTCGAGGACGATGGCCTTGTTACCGCCATTGAGTTCGAGAAATCAGGCTGCCCTATCGAGCTAGCATTCCGCATTGATGACTCTCCCGAAGGCCCAATCAAAGCGACGATCACCGGCGATGACTACTTTGTCGCTGAGGTTCGTGACCACTTGGACCGCGCGTTCTCGTATCTGCAATGCTACTTCAGCACCGAACTCGAATTGAACCGCATTTCAATTCATCATGAAGCGGAAACGGACGAAGAGGCAGAACGCATTGTCGTTCACTCGTTCGAGCTTGGGAAGCAGGATGACAGGCCGCTCCCCATCACGTACGATTTTATCACGCGGGCAATCATGGCCGCTGAGAATGGCGATGCGCCGCAGCATGAAGCGAGCCTTGCCCAGTTGGCGCGTGAGAATCTGGGTCGCGAGCGATACATCGACTCGTTTAGGTATTCGTTTCTCCTAGTCGAAGCGATGTATGGGAACGGGCAATCGCAAAAATGGGCGCTAGTGGATGCGCTCGAGTCATACCCTAGATTTGTCGAGATAATGGAGCAAGAGATAGCGACTTGGCAGCGGCCTAAAAATGCACAGCACTCCGAGACCGATGCTCTGCTTTCGGGCGACCCTTCGACGCGCGATGTGATTGCGCATTTAGTCGAGCGCCGTGGTCATTACTTCCATGCGAACAAGCGGAAACCCAAAGCATGGAGTTCCAAGAGCCAAAAAGAAGCGGAGAGCCTTGCCTGGTTCGCGGTGGGAATTGCTCAGGCCATTGGGCACGACGCGGCAGAGCCGATGTTTGCAGACCAATACGGGCAGCGCCACTTCGACGAAGCAGGGCAAATGAGAGCACATGTCACCATGAAAATTGAATATCTTTATCGCATCCCCGAACAGGAATTCATCCGCAAGCGGGAGCTGGTCGCCAAACTACCCGGCACGAAGGTTACAACCCAAATGGCGATGCACATGTTGCAAAATGCGATGACGCATTTCGAGCACAACGAACCTGTCGGGACGATTCACAGCATCAACGCTAGGGCTGAGGATGGCAGCGAGGTATTCACCGTCCGTTTCCACACGGAGAAAGACGGACAGGTTATAGACCTGTAAGCCTAATCGCCTTGCTGAGCACCTGCTTTACCTGTCTGGGTTGTCGGCTTCTGGCCGGTTGCCGACAGTCGGGTTTTAGGCCACCGCAGTGCGACAGTTGCCGTCACCACGCGGTGCTTGTGCAAGACGCCCGGCGCACGAAGACATGGATGTGATGAACGGATGGTGGCGAAAGTGCTGCACAGCGCGCCGCCGCATGGTACGAACCGCCGATGTCGATCACGCGCGACAATCACTATGTGCCGCAATGGTATCAGCGGCAGTTCTTCGAGCCGGGCCGCGAGACGCTGGCCTATCTCGACATGGCGCCGGGGCGTCACCGCCTCCCTGACGGGCGCGAGATACCGGGCAAATCGCTGTTTACCTCCCCGACATCACGCTGCTTCGTCCAGACCGACCTCTACTCGACCTTCTTCGGCGCGACGATCAATGACGAGATCGAGCGTAAGCTGTTCGGCGCGATCGACGATCGCGGATCGAAGGCGGTCCGCGCTTATCAGACCGCCGATCAGTCGGCTTGGCACGATTATTTCCAGGACCTGTTCGAATATATCGACGCCCAGAAGCTGCGCACGCCCAAGGGCCTCGACTGGCTGCGCAGTCAATATCCGCGGCTGAGCCAGAACGAGTTGATGATGGAGATGCAAGGTATCCGCAATCTCCACTGCACGATCTGGACCGAAGGCGTACGCGAGATCGTCTCGGCCGAGGACGCCGATGTGAAGTTCATTATCAGCGATCACCCGGTCACGATCTACAATCACGCCGTGCCGCCGGAAGCCTCGCTGAGCCGCTATCCGGGCGATCCGGGTATCGCGCTCAAGGCATCGCAGACGCTGTTTCCGTTAAGCCGCGACTTCTGCCTGATCCTCACCAATCTTGAATATGCCAATGACCCGGCAGGCCCGCCGCTCGAAAAGCGAACCTTCGCACGTGCCTATCGCAATTCCCTGGTCAACACGATCAACTTCATCCGCACGCGCAGGCTCGACAGCCGCCAGGTCGCCGAGATCAACTTTGTCCTGAAGGCTCGTGCGCGCCGCTTCATCGCTGCCGGACGCAAGGAGTGGCTCTATCCCGAGCAAGTGATCACCGCGCCATGGGCGGACCTACGCGAAACCCTGCGCCCGAAGGATGAGCTCTGGCAGTTCGGCGGCGAACTCTACGCCAGCTACGACGATGGCCGCGTCCATTATCAGGACGCTTTTGGCCGGACCGAGCCGCAATGGGGCATGCTCACCAAGCGTGCGCCAGCGCAGCCCCTACGCCCCCGCGATCCGTGTCGCTGCGGGTCCGGCGCGACGTTTCGCAATTGCTGCAAGACGCGGCGGGCAGCACTTCGGCCAAGCTGGGACGAGCTCAGCGTTCGCGAGCGCAACCTCATGCTCTATCGCGGGATCGTCAATATCTTGGGCATGGAGCAGTGCAACGACTGGGGCGTCATCCGGCGGCGGCTGACGGACGAGCAGATCTCGAATGTCTACAAGCTCTATGCGACGCTATGGCCGATCGAGACCGATCTGCTCAAGCTGCTCCCCAAGCCCGACGGTCGTTCGCGTGCCGTCTATACCGGCTCGATCCATCCCGAGACGATGGTCGAATTTGCGCTCGGTGCCTCGCTCTACTTCGGCGAGCTGATCGTCCAGAGCCCATTCGTCCACGCCCATGCCGTCGCGAAGAAATACAGCCCGGTCGAACATCCTGGAAGCTACCATCTCGAATTCCTGAAATCGGTCGTGCTGTTCCTCAACATCATGCCGCTGGTCGATCTCGGCCTCGTCAACCTGATTCCTGATCCGTGCAGCTTCGATGTCCATCTGCGCGACCAGATGATGCGCATGGCGCAGGCGCGATCGGCGGGCCTGCGTTTCGATCGCAAGGATGAGCCACGGGTCGATGCGCTGTTCCGGCGCGACTTGCGCCGGCACTTCCTGATGTCGCCGGAAACCAGCCTGATCGCGCGACTGCGCGAGGATTTTCCTGACCTAACCGACGACGGCGTAGCCGAGATGCTGGCGGGCATCGAATCGCTGAAGGAAGCCGATCCGCTGGTTGCGCTGACCGATCGCATTTTCGCCGGCGGCAAGGACGGCGGCCAGCTCCAGCTGTTTCAGCTCACGCCCAATTTCGAAATGGCCATGTACCTCGCTCAGGCGACTGGCGCCGCCATCGTCACTGACAGCCCGTTTCGCTGGCGCGAACTGCATCGCGCGCTGCGCCCCCGTTTCAGCCCGGCGGTCGGACATCTGGGAGCGCTTGCCAGTGCCATGCAAGCCGCCTCCTTCTCATTTCCCGAGGACCCGCTCACGATAGCGAAACTCGGGTATAATTGCGAACTTGCCACCTATCCTCGCATGATGGGCGAGGTGTTCGGTTATCTTGCGCGCGTCGGCGAGAAAGGGCCTCGTCCCAATTGGGAAGCGGGAGTGGCGGCGCGGTTCGCACGCACCCATGCCAGCTTGCAGGACCAGCTGGCGAAACGGGAGCTCGCAGCAAATCTTGGTCGCATCCACTGCGCCTTTCCCGCAGGCGGAATCCAGGACAATACCGTCAATCGCCTGCTGCTGATGTCGAGTTCCGAGCATCATCTGCCGGGTGTTCCAATGGCTTTTTACATCGAACCGCCCAAGAGCGGCCTTGCCGATGGTCAGGCCATTTTCGTAAATGCGAGAGCATGAGGATTGGCCCTTGATGCCTGCTCTGGCTCAAATGCGAACCGAAGCGTCCGGCGGCAACGACCACCAGACTTTAGCCTTCCGCCTGACCCTGAACGAACGGCAGCTTTTTCAGTAGCAGCCACTCCCGGCCGCTGCCGTGAATTGCCGGGTCTGGTCGACACCCGTCGACGGTATTGCGCTCGAATGACCGCTTTCAGTTACCGCAATTCGTGAGCTGCCGGCCCGGACCGAGCGCGAGAGCGGTCGCTTCGGTCTCATCGAAATATCAACCGTCCAACATACGCTTTTCATAGACGGTGCTGACGGTGCTGCCGTCCCAGACATAGGTGAGATGGCGTTCCTGACGGCAATTGGACAGGAGCCGGGGTCGGAATACGGCTGCACATTCGCCGCCTGCATCACGGACACTCTCATAGACGATACCGTTTGCGCCTTCGTCCCGAAGGCGGCGTGCCGTCTCCTGAGGCACAGCATAACTATCGGGATGGTAGAGCGCGGGCAGGGCCTCACGGGCGCCGCGAATATCATGCAATGGCGCATCAAGGTCGATGGCATAGACGCGCATGTCGAGCTCCTGCGCGGGTTCATCTGTCGCCGCGAGGAATTTGGCCCTGTGATGCCGCGTTTCCGCAATCGCGGTGGCAAGTGTGCGCCCGGCATAGAACACGCCGTAGCTCCCGTCGGTGAACCTGTCGCCTTCAAGGTTCAGATGGGTAAAGGCCGCCATGATCGGGGACGTGCCCGGCCCGGATATGCGGTCTTCAGGCGGCACCGGTGCGAGGTCGCCGGCTTCCTCGCGAAGCCGGTCGTTGGTCATCGCTTCGATCTGGAAAACAGCCTCCAGATCGGCCGGATCGGCCACCGCTTCAAACAGCGCGATCGGGGGAAAACGGCTCGGGATGATCCGGTAGCACGGCTGCCACCGCACCTTCGTTACAGGAATGTCCACGGATCAGCCGCGCTGTCCATCGACATACTGCCGCACGACATAGAGGTCTGCGACATTGCCCGACAACATGCGATCAAGCGCCGAAGCGCCGCCAAAGACCCGCGCCTTGTTGGGCTTGCGGACCCATTCGTCGGCAGTTTTGGGCAAAAGGATGTGAAGCCCTTTGTAGATCCCCATGACATAGGAAATCCGCTCGAGCGCATCCTTCGGGAGAGCGGCAATCGCGCCCCGCTTCCAGGATTGATAGGTCGAACGACTATCCAGCCCGAGCAGACGCATCTGTTCCTGCTCCTTGAGGCCCCAGGCTTCAGCAATGCGGAAAAAGGTCCTGAGTGCCGGACCGGTCAAATCCTTGCGGTCGGTCGCCTTGGCTTCGCTGACGTTCATGGCTCGTCCTTTCACAGCGGTGATATGATTATAAATCTCCCGAAAGTCAATGATGCGTCAGAATCTGAACATGGTGTAGCTCTTGGAAGGTTTCGTCTGGCGTGCATCTCGGTCGATCCGATGGCTGACCGCGATGAGCAGGCTCGCGCCTTGGAGTGAAGGGAATGAGTTTGGTCCATGGGGCCACTGAAGCGCGTGCCGAAGTCGCTGGCCTCCGCTGGGAGCTTGGTGCCGACTCTGCTCTTGATCGTGCGTGAACCACCCCTTCCTTGTCGCCTGTCTGCGGGTCTCGTCAGCCTCATGCCGTCAACCCCGTGCGGGGTTCGCCCTCGCGCGCTGCGCTCGGTGACGCCAGCAGCCGGACCCTCTGGTGGGCGCCATCGGGGATGGTCCCCGACAATCGAAGGAGAATTTTCATGGCTACCATCGCTAACCTGACCGTGAAGGCCGACGACAGCTTCGAGGGCACGCTGGCGACGCTGACGGTCTCCGCGCCGATCGCGATCATCCCCAACAACCGCAAGGCGAAGGAATCCGAGCCCGATTATCGCATCGTCAGCCGCAAGAACGGCTTCGAGCTGGGCGCAGGCTGGAAGCGCTTCTCGCAGAACACCGGCGCCGAATATGTTTCGGTTTCGCTCTCCGCACCCGAGTTCGGCACGATCTACGGCAATATCGCCAACGCGCCAGGCGATGATCCGTCCAAGAAGGTCATCATTTGGAATCCGCCGGCCTGAACCGCCGCACCGGCTCCGCCCTCGGGCGGGGCCGGCGTTCTCTATCCCGTGACGGGCGCGCATGCCCTGGCGCGCCCGTCACTCTCATAAATCGGTCGGTCCCTATGACGGCCGACCTGGTGGGCTTCCTGCGGGTTCGCCGCCATTCCCACCTCCATGCTCGATCCGCCCCTCAGTGCGGCGTCTCCCATGGTCCCCGCGCTTATCGGGTCCGGGTCCCCATCACATTACTCAGCGCTGGGCGCGGGTAAGCCGCCGAGACTGTCGATTTCCGCAATGCGCTGGAACTCGGTCAAATATTCTGGACGGTGCAGCGAGAGCCAGCGCACTATGCGCGCATTGGCAAGGAGTTTAGCGAGATAGCCTCGCGCAAAGGTCAGGTGGAGGTTGTCGATCCCATAGCTTTCCTCGACCGATTTGACCTGCGTCTGCAAAGCGGCAAGTTCTCGCTCCATGCGAGTGATCTGCTGGCTGGTTGGTCCCGCCGCGTCGGCCTTGCCCGCCTTCTTGCTGACGGGAACAAGCTGCTCATCCGGTGTCGCCGCTAGTAGCGCACGAGCAAACATCACGGAGAAGTTGTTCTGACCGATCATCAGATCAGCAGCCTCAATCTGGCGGAACGCGGTCATGCGCCGCAGGAGATCGAATACCTTCATTGAGCAATTGGTGTCCTTCAGCGCATCAGCGGCCTCAGCGCAGATGCCGTCGAGGAGACGGAAGCGTGCGCGTATCGACTGCACTTCGAGACCGAGCGCATCAGCGATGACCGCTTCTGTGACGCCGCGTTCAATCGCGCGCACGATCATCCGGTGCTCCTGCACGGGTGGCAGGCGATTGACGCGTTTGTTGTAGGTGTAGGTTTCATCGTCATTTGCGACGAGGCACTCGACTGTCGGAATCGCGAGCTGGCGCAGAGCTTCAATCCGCAGATGGCCATCGAGCAGGAAATACTTCCCCGGATGCTTGGGATCGGGCGCGACAGCAGGAGCCTCGACGATCCCGATCGCCTTGATCGAACTGACGATCTGGGCGAACTTCTTGCTCTCCCGCACGCCTTGCTGGAGTATTTTCAGAGGGACGAGCTGATCGAGTGCAACGGTGACGGTTTCGCGTTCAAAACCAAGGCGAACGCGGTGCTCCGAACCTGGCTCCAGACCTGATGTCTCTGTTTCGGTCCAGTCAGTCATCGGTTTCGCCCGCAATTCTCATGGCCAGGGCGCGCGGCATCGTCTCCAGCCCCTCGGCACGGAGCAAGGTCAGAAACCCTTCGTCGCCAAGCAGATCCTTGATGGCCTCGACGATGAACAGCAGCCGGGTTTGCGTGAAATCGGACTTCTTAACGAGCAGTCGCTGCTTCTCGGCCTCTCGCTGATAAACCTGCATGAGGTCGCTCGCGGTCAACTTCCGATTGGCGGATCGTCTCCCCAGCTTGCCTGACGGCATCGACTTGTTCTGCCCGCGCATTCGCAGCTCGAGCAGCCTTCTCACAGAAGCCAGCTTTTTGCCGCGCAGCTTGCCCGTCTCATAGGCGTCAAGCAGCAGGTTCTGCGCTTCCTCGGACTCTGCCCGCGAGATTTCCATCGCCAGGCTGATCGGGATGAGGCCAGTTTCCACTGCGGCAACGAGCCGCTCCTCGCCGCGCTCCAGTAGTGAGACGATCATGCTGACCCACGAACTGCTGACCCCGATTTTCTGGCCGATTTCCGTCTCATTGTAGCCGCGCTCGCGCAGCGCACCGATCTCGCGCATCACATCTATCGGGCGCGGGGTGCGGCGAGCGATGTTCTCGACCAGACTCATCACCAGGCAATCGCTCTCGCTCGCCTCGATGACGACCGCGGGGATTTCGGTCTGCCCTAGCATCAGGAATGCTTCGAGCCGGCCTTCCCCGCAGACAAGATCATAGCGAGGGCCACCCGGACCATGATGTCGACTGACCGTGATCGGTCGCTTCAATCCGATCGACTCAATGTTGTTCACGATCTCGCGGTGCTGACGCTTGTTTCGCGAGCGCGGGTTGAGAACCGTGATCTTGGCAACCGGGATCATCTCGATTTGCTGTGGGCGCACGACAGGCATTACGCAGCCTCCGGAATGGCGACGGGCGCCGAAATGTCGTAAAAGAAATCGAGCGTATCGAAGCGATAGGCATCGAGGTGCAGGTCGTTGTCCTCGGCGAGACGCAGCCGTTCGCTGGTGACGTCGATCCTCGGGAACAGATAGTAATCGAATGGCGCGCGGTTGTGCATGTCCATGCGCACGACCACGGTAATGTCGGCAAGTTGGCTCGTGTCGAAACGTATCTTCCAGCGCAGCAAGCCGGTCGGCGTTGGTGTGCAGCGCACCAGAACGATCGACAGGCTGAACTCGCCGTTCACCCGGATGCTGTCACTGGCAAGATCCTGAAACGCCTCGCTCCCCTGCGCGTGGAGGCCAGCCAAGATTTCACGAACGATATCCGGATGGAGGTGACGCAGAGCCTTGTTGATTGCGATATAGCGATAGTCCCGCTCAGGCGAGAAGCCGACCAGACTGTATGCGCGCAGCAGGCTGCCAAACCGGGAGCTATAGGCGCTGCTTGACGGCAATCCCTCGCATTCGTCGATAATGATGCCCGATAGCAGGCCCTTGCTGGCGTAGAGGCCTCGCAGCGCTTGGAGCATCTCCTCGTCCGTCAGGCGGAACGAGCGTGCCGTGATGATCGAATGAGCTGCCTCGAACAGGTCGCGTTCAACGATCCCCTCGAATGCTCCCTCCGACCGGATCCACATGTCGGGAGCATTGCGGACCCGCTTCTTCTTCAGCTTGAACGACCGCCGATTCCAGACATTGTCGCCGACGTATTTCTCGTTGATCAGCAGCTGATGGACGGTGCCGCGTGTCCAGGGGCGTTCGAGGTCGGATAGAACACCTCGAGCATTAAGGTCCTCGGCGATCTCGCGTTCGGAGCGTCCTTCATGAACGAAGCTCCGATATACCTCGCGAACCACGTCAATCTCTTCGGGCGGGCCCGGTGTCAGGATGACCCGATCGGTCTGGAGGCTCTTTTGTTCGCCGCGGCAGAGGACCGCTTTGATGTTGCCGTGCTCATCGATCAGTGTCCGACGCAGGCCGAAGCCAGCGGGACCGCCTTGTCGATAACCCTTTTCGATGAGCCGCCCCTGGCCGGCGAAGACCTTTACCGAAAGCTCCCGGCTGTATTCGCCAGCCATGGCGCGCTTGAAGCCCTTGAACATGGTGCTCATGGGCGACCCGTCATTCTCGAACTGCTCGGCACAATAGGCGATCTGAATGCCGGACCGGCGGCAGATGTCTTCGTAATAGGCGCTCTCGTCCGCGTCCTGGAAACGACCCCACCGGCTGACATCATAAACGAGGATCATCTGGAAATCGGCGACGCCGGATTCGACGTCGGCAATCAGGCGCTGCAGAGAAGCACGACCGTCGATCGATAGACCGCTTTTGCCGTCGTCAGCATACGTCCTGACAATCTCAATGCCGCGAGACGCGGCGTAGTGTCGGATCTCATCGGCCTGATTTTCGGTCGAGTATTTCTGGTGGTCCGTGGACATCCGAACATATTCCGCCGCGCGCACGGTTGGCCTCTGTTCTGCATCGCCCGGTGCCTCGTCTTTATCCCATCCCGGCAATGCTCGCCCCTTTCGAAACCCGAACTGCAGTGGCCAGGGCGGCCAACCGCTGCAGCGCGAACTACGGACCTCTCCGGCATTCCCGCACTCTCAACAGTATATGTGGGAAAGGACCGGAAGATGTTGCCGAAAAAGGGCAGGAAGTTGCCAGCATGGGAGGGCGCGCTCGCCAGTCGTCAAGCCTTTGCCGAGACCATCGCCAACTTGCTGAGGAAGGAACATGGAGACACGCATCGTGCCGTGAAGCAACTGATGCGGCTGACCCATGCCAGCGAGCGGTCCGCAAAGCATTGGATGGCCGGGCAACACGGCCCAGACACGGTATTCTTCCTGCGCTTGGTTGCGACATCTCCCGTCATTCGGGCGTTTGTCCTGGGCATTATTGAAAGTCAGCAATCCAGAGTTGCCGAGGCGCCCGAATGGTCGCCCGGGGGATCAACGTGGGCACATGAGCACGGGAACGAGCGGCTGTTGGGCAGGCATTGGCCGAATTCTGACCCTATAAATGACCTTGGAAGTGGCCCTGGAAATGACCCAATAAATCTGGGCCTCAATGAGCGGCAACGCTGGGTGCTCGACCGAGTCGGTGAAGGCCACCCGGTGAAAGCTCGCGAGATCGCGGCACACTGGCAGGTCAGCATCAAGTCCGCGCGACGCGATCTTGCGGGTCTGTGCGGCTGCGGTCTTTTGCGCTTTGTCGGAGCCCGAAAGAATGGCCGCTATCATCTCGCTCGCCGCTGAACGCGCGCAGTGCGGGCAATCATGTTGATTGGCATCGCCGATCTAACAGTTCGCTGTCCTTCTGCTGCTTATGCGGTATGGTCCGGGCATGAAGCGCGACATGGACCTTATCCGGGATCTGCTTTTGCAAATCGAAGACGGACGACGCTCGTTTGATTTGTTGACCCCGGAGATCGCTGAGATTTTGGGCGAAAGCAGCGAAGGCAGGCTGCCGCGCGAGCAGGCGGAACTATTGGAGTATCACTTGGACCTGCTCGATAATGCTGGTCTCATTACGATAAAGGCGAAGCTGTCTGGGGCGGCTTGGCAGATTGGCCAGATTACATGGGCCGGGCATGACTTCCTTGACACCATCCGTGATCCCGCCATCTGGCGCGAGACAAAGGCCGGCGCAAAGAAGGCTGGCGGCTTCAGTCTCGATCTCCTGAAAGCGCTCGCCAAGGGTTTGGTGAAGAAGAAGATCGAGCAGCACACAGGGGTTGAGCTCGATTTGTAAGGTCCGATATAGAGCCGTCGCAAAGGCATAATGGGCGGAGCGTGGCATCAGGCCAACGCCGCGCCGCAGGCCGTGATCTGAGCGCGCCAAGGCGGGAGTCGCTCAGATTCGGCTGGTGCCTGGTACACCGCCGCGAATGTCTCGCATTGACAAACGCGTTCGTATGGGTATATATGGGCGCAATATGACCGGCACCTCTGCACAGCGATGTGTACGTGCCGGTTTTCTTTTGTGCGGATGGCCTAGGCCCAAAGTGGCCATCCCTCCCAGCCTGTGACCAATCCGAAATCGGCGGCCGTAACGGCCTTGTTTGCAGGTTCGGGGAACTCCGCCATCAAAGCCTTGAACCGCTCACCCCAGCTGGAATTCGGACTGATCCGCGCCAGCAGAAACCGCATGATGCAGAAGTACATGAAAGGGCGGGCATTAGCGAGCGACAGCCAGTTCTGATCGAGCTGTGGCACCGGCGACAGCTCCAACACGTTCACATTCCACATGCGGCTATGGTGCGCTGCGACGTTGCGAAGGTAGCTCAGACTTCGCAGCCACTGCTCCAGTTCGCGCCCCGTTCCCAGACCGTAGCTGGCCGCAATGGCATACTGGTCCTTTACGTTCATACCGGCAAATAGCCGCGAAAGGGCGCCAAAATCCCAGATCTCGATTGCCACCCAGATCGGCAAGCGCCCGTGCTTGTTCATATTGTGGGCGACGAAATGCTGCTTCCGGCTGCGGTGAATCAGCTTTTCCTGGTGATCGAGCCAAAGCTGGTGTTCGGTCTTTCCCGCGTTGTAGCCTTTGCGAATTGCCCTGCGAGCAAAATTACCGTGCAGTAGAGCGGGGTCGTACTGGGCGAAGCAGTCGAGCCTGCCCAACAGGTGGGCTACGTCGACGCGGATGGCTCGCTCGATCCGTTCCAGCGCGTCGAGCGCCAGGAGCCGCAGCTTGCGATCGAAGGCGTAGAGCGCAACAGCGTCCTCAAATGTTGAGCCAGGAAGGAAATGATCTTCCCGAAACACAAGGCCAACGGGCTGAGCTTTTGGCGACCGAAACGGATACCAATAGCCGCTGAGGCAATAGTAGCCGATCTTTTCGAGATAACTGATCGCGCGGGTATCATCGCCCACTGTCAGGCCACGATCCTTCAGGATCTGCAGCTGATCAGTGAAGCTTTTCCAGTCAGTCCCCGACACGCAATGCCCCCGATACGTCAACCATGAGTGTTAAGTGCCACACCCGAAGCAGATTTTATAGTAGCCGATGGCATCGACACGACGCCGGTCTTTGTATGAACTGGACGCTGGGAGTCTCGATGCAGCTGGTCTGTGACGACACTGACAATGCTCGAGACGAGGCACCGGTTATGGATGCGACATCATTGCCAGACGTTTTGCTCCCAAGTCGAGTAGACGCGCAATTTCATCCGACGTCCTTTGAACCGCCAGCTTTAGTGCCTCGTCGATATGGATGTAGTCCTGCGTCACATTTTGCGACGCGTGACCGAGCATGGCGCGGATTGTCAGTTCCGAAAAGCCGAGTTCGCCCGCGATGCTTCCGAATGTATGCCGAAGGGTGTGTGGCGTGACGCCCGAAATCCCTGCAAGCTTGCAAACTCGGTCCAGGCAGGAACTGACAGCAGTATATGGTCCGGCACCGGCTTCAGATGCAAAGACGTAAGGATTGCCGAGTATCTCTGGCTGGCTCTGGACGATTTTCAGGGCCGCAGGGCCAATGGCACGTACTTGCGCACCGCCTTTGGTGTCCGGGAAACTGACGAACCCTCCTGCCGCGTTAACCCAGGACCTCTGCATCGCTTGAGCCTCTTCCCGGCGATAACCGGTTAGCAGAAGCGTCTTCAAGACGCCCAGCGCCACAGGATTTTCGTGGTTTCGCTCGGCAAACGCGATTGCCTTACCGAGTGTCTCAATCTCGGCGACGCTCAGCCGCCGGGTCCGCTTTGCGCTGGCCAGCTTTTTCGCACCTTGGGTTGGGTGGGCCGCCAGCAGCCCCTTATGCTTGGCATGCCCAATGATCGCTTGAAGCGTGCCCAGGCATCGCGAGGCTACACCAGCTCCGCCGGTGGCCTGTCCGCCACGACCGCCAGTCCGAGCTTTAGCGGTTTTTCCGTTTTTAACGTCGGACTGCATCTGCTCGACATCGGCAACGCTCAATTGGGCTACCACGCGTTTGCCGAGCAGAGGAATTATGTGCGTCTTGATCCGGCTCTCGTCCATATCGAGGGACGATGCCTTTATCGGCCGGTTCATTCGTCCCAGAATGTTGCCGGCCCGTGCTTCGGCAAGATACCATTCGCACATCTCTGCGACCGTCATACCCTTGCGCGCACGACGTGTTTCATCCGCCGGATCTTCGCCCTTGATCACTGAGGCGAGGAACAGCTTGGCCTGGTCGCGCGCCTGATCGACGGTAAGAACACCGTATCGGCCAATGTTGATGCGGCGCTGAATTCCCTCCGGGTTGCGATACTGGAGGATGAAGGTCTTTGTGCCCGAGGGTAGGACTCGTACGCCATAGCCGCGCACCTCGGTATCCCAGAGAACCGCTTGGCCCTTGGAGGGCGGAAGCAGGCTATCGACGCTACGCTTGTTTAGCTTGACCGGAGTCATCGCCGCTCCTCATTTGGTGACAAAATTCTCTTCAGAGCCTTTTGTCACCAAATTGTCAGCAGATGCAAGGCCGTTTCAGGCAATTTGATCGCACTCAGGAAGACTGAAATGCTATATATATCGTTGTTTTAGCGTAATCTGGCTAGCTGGAGCGTACTTGAGAAAAGCCAGCTCGCACCGACGCGATACAGCCTCGCCAGCACTGATCCGCGTGCAGTGCGCTAACAGCAGTGCGGTAAACTTTGCGCAGCAAGCCCGCGCAAAACAATTATGAAAACC
>SXGT01523527.1_pt1 | contig 24217 bp, 5 predicted proteins | sample 3176221 | NCBI WGS metagenome assembly SXGT01 (sample SAMN11356862, study PRJNA531348) | freshwater metagenome | isolation source: freshwater sample F1-120 | place: China: Fuxian Lake, Yuxi | collected 2017-12-25
ATGTTCAAAATAATTTTCCGATTAATATTGGTGCAAATGTATTCACGTGCGCAGGCGCATTTGCCGGCTTAATTCCGCAATTTACAAGCCAGCCGTTTTTAACATCCGGGTTATGGGACCTTAATGTATTTGCAGCCGCAACTGCCAATAATGACACCGGCCATTTAGAGATTACCTTTTCGGCATATATTATTGATGCAAGCGCAGTATCACATCCACAAGTGCCAGGAACTACGATTGTCGACACGGTAAATGCAGCAACAATACCGCCAGTGAATCTACCCGTAAATGTCACAAAAATAGGAAATTCATCAACAGCTGCAACAATTAACAGCACGATTATCAGTGAGTATACATCCAGTTTATACATTCCATATACGAGTATTTCTGCCTACATCACTCCATACCTACAAATCCAAATATATGTGTATAATAATAATGCAAATACACGACAAGGTGCAATATACTATCAAAGTTCCGCAACCTATTCACACGTACATACAACACTCGGATTGGTAGGGCCCACCGGACCACAAGGTTATACCGGTTCATTTGGTCCCACTGGACCCACCGGCGTCACAGGTCCAACCGGGCCATTCGGACCCACCGGTGTAACAGGTATAACAGGCTCAACCGGCTCAACCGGACCACAGGGTTACACTGGACCATTTGGTCCGATCGGACCGACCGGCATCACAGGCACGACCGGGACATTTGGACCTACCGGCAATACAGGCATCGCCGGACCTACAGGAACAAGTTTTATTTATCAAACAACACCGCCAACAAATATGTTGGTTACAAATACATATATGGATATTTCGTATAATGTATATGGAAATTCAGATGCAGGGTTTCCGCAATTATCTGCATTACCAATAACATATACAGGTACGATCAGAACTGTAAATACGGAAGCAGAACTTGATTCTGCTATAACATCATCGATCAATTATGATATAATTCGAATTGCAACAAGTTTCTCTTTAACTACCAGTAAAACGATAAATAAAAAACTAAAAATAGAAGGAACAAGCAATGCAATAACATTAACATACAGCACAATTACACAACACTTTACGATCACAAGTGATGAAGTATGGTTTTCGTCGCTTAAATTTAATAATGGCAATAGTTCAAGTGAAGCGAATATCCTCGCATTTTCTGGAGCTACAAATATAAAAAATTATGTTACTGGATGTATTTTTGAAACAAATGAATTTGCAATATCGTCGAATAACACAAACATTCAAATTACAAATAATTCATTTAAATTCTTAGTTCCGACAGATTCACATAGATATATTATTTTAACAGGTTGTCTTGGAACGTCGTTTATATGCGATAATACGTTTGAAGGAAACGCTACAGCATCATCAACGCAATGTGTAAATATAAATAATGGTGTTGCATCAAATTTTTTGAATGGTAATCTGATTATCAGTCGAAATATATCTCAAACATTACCAGTACAACGACTGTTAATGGTCGATATATCGCTTCAAGGATCTAATTTTAGTTTATTTATCAGCAAGAATACAATGACGTGTACTAGTGGGTTTATAATATTTTATGCTCTCCCATTGGACGGAGTCAAGCAGATATATGTTATACAAAATACTGAAATATTAGGTGGAACTGCAACAGGTTCCAAGGGCGTTATTGGCATTGATAGTCCAGCATCCTCAGTAATTTCATTTAATACACTAATTTATTCATCAAGTAATAGTACGCCAGTTTTGAGAAGTGATTATACAGATCTAACAACCCCATCAGCAAATCAACCATTGACAATTGCATATGCAACAGCAAGATTTACACCAGCGCAAACATATAATGTTATTGTTCCATTTATAAAAAATATAATTGGCCCTACAGGCCCAACCGGGACAACCGGGCCACAGGGACCTACCGGACCAACTGGTGTAACAGGAATTACCGGCTCAACCGGCTCAACAGGATCACAAGGTCCAACCGGACCCACTGGCATAACCGGGCCAACCGGGCCACGCGGTGACACCGGACCCACCGGACTAACCGGCCCCGCAACACCGTGGTCAATACTTGGAGGAGGGACATCCATCTATTATATGGGCGGGAATGTCGGGATCGGCATTTCAACACCTGATACCAATTATGCACTTGATGTTAGTGGGATTATAAAAACACTAGGTGTTAATAATATTAGTGATTATCGAATCAAAGATAATGTGCAATCACTGCCATCTGAAAATCTTCCGTCAATGGATAAACTTCGACCGGTTTTATACTATAACAAACTCACCCAAAAACCCGAATATGGATTTATAGCACACGAAGTACAGGAAATATTTCCGGATATGGTTATTGGTGCGAAAGATGCGGAACAATACCAGACAATTAATTATACACCGATGTTTGCGCTGATTGTTAACGAAGTAAAACAAATGAGCCGCGAGATTCTCGAGACGAAGCGAGATATTCTCGAGACGAAGCGAGAGAATGCGGATATGAGCCGCGAGATTGCAGCGGCGAACCGCGAGATTGCAGCGCTAAAATCCGATATAGAACAACTTAAAAAAACATAACCAAGTCGCACACACACACTCACTGTCACCAATACTAAAATCGTACTAAAATAGTACTAAAATCATAATATAAACATCAGCGTTTATTTTATGATTATGCGGTCATATACCCATATTCTTTCTCGCCACTAGCATCGCCAATTATAACACTCGAAAGCGTAAATTCGACATTACCACGCGCCGATGCACTATTACTTCCAATTGATATTGCAAAGAGTACTTCATTTGAAGCAAATGTTCCAACATTCGACGAACTCACACCGCTTAATGTAAGTAAAGCATTCGTATGACCAATAATAACCGGCGCCGCCGTATATGAATTAAGATTCACATAAAAACAATATTTCCCTCCATTGGTCAACGAATTCGCATCCCCAATAATATAATTTCGCTTTGATTTATACCACCCGCCAGTATCACCACTTCCGGTCGCCTTTGTGTAAACCGTAATAAATGGCGTGGACACGCGGTTAAACACGCATAAATTCATACGAATATAACGAAGGTCGGCTACGGTCGATGTTGCCGCATTCGGAGCCAAATACCAGTTTATTTTATTGCGAACTGTTGGCGCGACATTTACCCAAGAATCGGTGTTTGCATAATACCATCCATTATATCCATAACGACCGGTCGGAATGGTCTGAGGCGGTGATCCATCAGCATACACGGCCGGTGTATTCGCAGCAATACTTACTACATTTCCCGAATACGGATATGAATTCGGATAAGACTGACTATCGATTACCGCCGTATTTAATCCGCTAATATCGGTTTTCATCACCAATTTTACATTGTAGGTTCGGAGAGGAATTTCACTTACACCGGTTAATAAGTGCTGATTCTGATTTGCAGCAACAGTAAGTTTTATATTCAATGAATCATTTTCAAGAAACGGAATGCTCTGGATACCTGCCGTGTTTACGATAGTAGAAAGCCGCGACGGATCATTATCTGCGATTTGGCACAACAGTTCTCGAGAGATATTTGAAATCGAATTATCTGCATCCGTCAAGTAACGATTACCAGAACTATCCATATCCATTGTGATATCGGCAGATGTTGTCGAAATTGTATCTAGAACCGACTCAATACCAACCCGCGTTACTTCGCCGTGGTATGACAAGTTTTCCAATAATTCGGATTCATTTGCAAATAAATCAACACCGTATATCGTATTAAAAAGATGGAACGCGATATAACGAATAAAATCGTGCTTTATAAGTGATTTGGTTGGTTCAAAAGACGTGCCGCCGCCGCCGGCGGTTAATGCACCAGACGATTCTGTTTTATTCAACATCGCGTGACAGAAATTTAATTTTAGATTTGCAGGCCAGCTTTTACGGAATACATAATATTTAATGTCCGAGCCAGACAAATCATTTATATCTGTTGCATCTGTTTGAAATTTGAATACAGCCGACATATCGCTTAATTTCACATAGAACACTGCAGTCGCGTCTGTTGTAGGCAGCTGTGTAGTTGATGAATTAAAATAAGCAGATTTCGACATTTCGACAGCTGTGTCTAATGCTGAGACACAAAAAGGTACGGATGACATTTATCAATTGCAATGCTACTATAATAATAATCCTAAAACGTGATTTATTATTATTATAAATTATTATTTATTATTTATTACGAATCTATGCAATCAATGCAATCTATGCAATCAATGCAATCAATGCAATCTATGCAATCAATGCTACTGAAACCAATGTTCCTTTTCACAACTAGTTTCTCCAACAACAATGCAAGACATTGTAAACTCTATAGTGTTATAAGAAGCAGCACTGTCGGTTTCAACCGCAATTCGGGTAATAGTCTCGTTATTATCAAATGATCCTTGTGTCAGCGCACCAGAGCTACTCACTGTGAGTTCTTTATTCGTATGATCAATCACCGCAGGCAACCTATCATATGCACCGAAATTCACGTAGAAAGTATATTTGCCATTATTTGTAATATCCGCAGAATTTGAGACAAGATATGCCCGTTTTGATGAAGCCGTATAAATTGTAATATACGGTAACGACGTCTTATTGTAAACCTTTGCATTAAACCGGATATATTGCAAATTGCTCACCTTTGAAGAAACCGTATTCGGCAAGACTGACCATTTTATTTTGTTTCGGACCGTCGGGTCAACAGTAACCCACGCGCTCGTATTTTTATAATACCATCCATTAAATCCATATCTCGCAACTGGGACATCCGTAGGCGGGGAATAATCCGCATAATTCGCTGAACTATCCGCTGTAATAACTGCAACATTCCCTGAATACGAGTATGCATTTGGAAACATTTCACTATCTATCACTGGAACATTTAATCCAGTAATGTCATTTTTCAGTACAACCTTCATATTGTATGTTCGCGATGAAATACTGTCGGAACCCGTCAAAATGTTCTGATTTTCTGCTGCAAAAACAGTGATTACTATGTTAAATGAGTCATTTTCCATTAATGGAACACTTTGAATACCGGTCGTACCGGAAATATTAAAAAGCCTAGCACGGCTATTTCCGACAATTTGCATCATAAGTTCCCGTGTTATGTTCGTATTTGTAGTCGTCGCATTTGTTAAAAACCGGTTTCCACTACCATCAATCGGTATTGTCTCATCACTTGAGGTTGTTGAAATCAAATCTAGTTTATTTTCAATAGCATTTCTTATTGTCTCACCCCAGTAACTTATATTTTCCAATAAGTCGCTTTCATTCTTGAATAAGTCAACCCCGTGGATAGTTCTGAACAACTTATACGCTAGATATCGCACATAGTCGTGCTTCAGTAATGCCTTATTTTGGGCAAACATTCCGGAAGAACCCATCATACCATTCGACTCACTTACGTCTACCATTGAATGCGCCGGATTTAATTTTATCGTGGAAGGCCACTTGTTTTTATAGACGTAATACCGAATATCACTTAATGATACATCGTTGACATCAAACGAATCTGTTTGGAATTTGAAAACCTCCTTCATATCGGAGAGCTTAACATAGAAGACGGAAGTAGCATCGCTGGTTGGCAACTGATATGCAATCTCTGGAACTGCACCAGATACATCCATTTGTAATGTACTATCCAATGCCGACACATTGAACGATATTTTCACCTGAGTCGAATAAATCGTAAGCTGATTGCTTGTTTTTGAGCCACTTGCGTATGTTAATGTTGCTGCTTGGCTTGCTGTAAATGTCACGCTTCCCGCTGAAACCATTGTGATTTGACCCGTTGTCGCGTTAATGGTTGCAACACTCGGATTGTTTGAAGAATATACAATCGCGGCGTCACTATTACTAGTTGGGAAGGTTGTAGTATAAATGGGCTCTGTATCGCCGATTAATCTCACACTTGGGACAGTAAATGTGGATGCAGATAATGTATTTGCCTGTAATGCCACACCCGTGACAGACCCAACGAACAAACGATACTGTATTCCATTATTTGTAATCACTTCAACGGTTGCATTTGTTGCGAAATTTTTAATCGTTGTTCCCACAGTGTAATATTTAATACCGTTTATTTTGAAATATTCACCCGTGTTAAGAGGCAAATAAAACCCATTGACAGTGCTTGCTGGGTCAATTACAGTATTCAATAATGACGCACTCGATGATAATGTTGTGTAAGGCACAATTACTTTGAACGTCGATGTTTCTATATTTGGAACTTGTCTCACCTCCGAATTTTGCGGTATGACCGACAATATCGTATTACCAGCTACATTTTCGGGTATTTGTATCTCCGTGATTTCGCGATTATTTATATTTTTCAGTAATTGAAGTTTTTGTACCGTTGATAAGTCCAGATCACTAATATTTGCACCACTTATATTCGCATTTGTAAAATCGGCGCCGCTAATATTTGCTCCTGAAAAATTCGTATTTGTTAATATCGCATTTACAAAGGATGCGCCGATCGCAGTTGTGCCAACCAATGACGCGCCGGCCAATGATGCGCCATTAAACGACACATTTGAAATGGTAGAACCAGCCAATGACGCGCCAGATAAATCCACATTAACGAAATTTTGAATCGCCGGATTTACAGTGATATTTTCAAGAATGTTTCCTGCACCAGAAACGGTGATTGTGCTTGAAACTGATGTTGGTGCATTATACAACGAAGTTCCTGCCTGGGATACAGCGACTGTAAACGTTCCGGGCGCGAGTAAGGTCACTAAACCGGATGATGCATTTACAGTAGCAACATTTGAACTTGGGTCAGTCAGAGAATACGTTATTGTTCCGCTACTTGCGCTTGACGCAGCAAGGTAGAATGGCACATTCGTTACATTTTTCGATATGTCTGTTGGAATACCAGTGATGGTTGTGTTTCCGCGTGAAATATCAAGTGCCCACGATATGTTAATCGGTGTCGTATATCTTGAAGAGTTGGCCTGACTGGCTGTAATTGTTGCAGAACCAAGAGAATATAATATAACTTCGCCGGATGTAGTATCTATGTGAGCCACGTCGGTATTACTACTTTCATAGGTGACCGCGCCATCGCTTACACTACTCGCGGTCAAATAAAATGACGCGGGATCATAATACTTTGATACGGCCGAGTTTGAATAAGGCGCGCTTCTAAATAATGTTGCTATCCTACGATTGATAACGAGTGCACACGATATATCTGTTGCGGCAGCGTATTTGGATGATGCGCTTTGCGATGCAGTGATAGTTATAGACCCGGCAGTGTTAATTGTAATCTGGCTGGTTGTTGCATTTACTCTTGTAATGGATGCGACATTTGTGTCACTGCTTGTAAATACAATGTCCGAGATCGAATTATTGCTGCTCGCCGAAACATTAAATGTTGTTGAAGTTGGGTCATACGTTCTTGTGATTGTGGCATCGGTGAAGTTTGTGCCTCGCGTTATTGTGTTACTCGCAAGTGAAACGGTCAACGACCACGTGATGCTTCCATACGCATATTGGGCGTTCTCTGCCTGGTAAGCCGTTAATGTAACTGGGGATCCGGTGGCTGTACCGCTCAATATGGTGACACGTCCACTTGCATCCACGGTTGCGACACTTGTGTCACTGCTCGAATATAAAACTGAGGTGCCGCCGCCAGGTCGTGAAGATGTTGCTGCAATGTTAAACGACAGATCAGGTGAATAGGTCTTGGAAATAGTTCCGCTGACATATGCATCGCTTGCACGGGTGATCGTAGTGGTTGCGCGGTTCACTGTAACCACACTGCTGTGGATTGTCGAGTCGTCATATTGTTCGGTTTCTGCTTGGGTTGCTGTAAATGTGACCGTACCATACCCAACCAGTGTGATTACGCCACTACTTGAATCAATGATTGCCACGTTTGAAGCATCGGTAGTTGTGCCATATGTAATGGCGCCGGCGGGACTATAAGTTGCGACAGGTGGTGTATATGTAACAGTGTCGCCAAACGTCACTGGTGATGTAATCGAAAATGTATTGGCCCACGGGTTTATTCCGAGACCATTGGTGAACGCCCACGATATACTACCCGCGGTGTATTGAGCGGTTGCAGTTTGTGATGCAGTTATAGTGGCCGTACCAGCCTTTAAAACGGTAACACGACCGCTGGTGGAATTCACGGTTGCAACGGTGGTGTCACTGCTGGAATAAGTAACCGCCGTCTCGCCGGGTCGCGAACTGGTTGCTGACACATTGAACGACAAGTCGGTAACATACATTTTTGAGATTACTCCCGCGACATAATCGTCATTTCTACGGGTAATCGTGGTCGTGGCGCGGTTCACGGTAATTGCACTGCTGTCGATATACGAACTCGCGTACTGACTGGTTGCAGCCGTCGTCGCTCTAAACGTAACCGTACCATACCCGACAAGAGTGATTGCGCCACTACTTGAATTAATGATTGCCACATTAGAAACATCGGTGGTTGTTGAATATGTAATTGCGCCGGCAGGACTGTAGCTCAGTGCAGGTGCAGTATAGGTTACCGTGTCACCAAACGTCACCGGTGATGTAATTGCAAATGTGTTGGACCAGGCGTTTGTTCCGGGTAAAACAGTCAACGCCCACGATGCACTACCAGCGGTGTATTGGGTGGTCTCCGTTTGTGCTGCGGTTATAGTCGTTGGACCCGCCTTCAAGACAGTAACCAGGCCGCTGGACGAATCCACGGTTGCGACCGTAGTGTCACTGCTGGAATAAGTGACCGCGCTGCCGATGCCACGCGAACTGGTTGCAGCAACGCTAAACGACAAGTCCGGCACATACGTTTTACTGATTGTCCCGCCAACATACGCATCACTTGCGCGGGTGATCGTCGTCGTAGCACGGTTAATAGTTACAGCACTACTGTCGATCGAAGAGCTCGCGTACTGAGTGGTTTCAGCCGTCGTCGCTCTAAATGTAACTGTGCCATAACCAACAATCGTGATTGCGCCAGTCGATGCATTAATGGTTGCAACATTGGAAACATCGGTCGTCGTGGAATACGTAATGGCGCCGCCCTGGCCGTAAGTCACAGAGGGTGCTGTATATGTAATTGTGTCGCCAAACACCGCGGATGATGAAACCGAAAATGTATTGGACCACGGGTTGGTTCCGAGTGCAACAGTCAAGTCCCAAGTATTGCTTCCAGCGGAGTATTGGAATGTCGTGGATTGTGATGCAGTTATAGTCGTTGTTCCAGCCTTTAAAACAGTCACCAGTCCGCTGGATGAATCCACAGTTGCGACCGTGGTGTCACTGCTTGTATATGAAATCGCACTGCCGTCGGTGCGCGAACTGGTTGCAGCGACGCTAAATGACAAATCGGGAACATACGTCTTGGAAATTGTCCCGTCAACGTATGCATCACTTGCGCGAGTTATCGTGGTCGTAGCACGGTTCACTCTAATCACACTAGTGTCGATATACGAGCTCGCGTACTGACTGGTTTCAGCCGTCGTCGCTCTAAACGTAACCGTGCCATTGCCAACAAGTGTGATTACACCACTACTTGAATTAATGGTGGCCACGTTGGAAACATCGGTGGTTGTTGAATATGTAATTGCGCCAGCGGGACTATAGCTGAGTGCAGGTGCTGTATAGGTGATCGTGTCGCCGAACGCAACAGGTGATGTAATGGCAAATGTGTTGGACCAGGGGTTTGTTCCGAGTGCAACAGTCAACGCCCACGATGCACTACCAGCGGTGTATTGGGTGGTCTCAGTTTGTGCTGCGGTCAATGTCGCCGAACCCGCCTTCAAGACAGTAACCAGGCCACTAGTGGAATCCACGGTTGCGACCGTAGTGTCACTGCTGGAATAAGTCACCGTGCTTCCGATGCCGCGCGAACTGGTTGCAGCAACGCTAAACGACAAGTCCGGCACATAGGTCTTCAATATGGTTCCGCTGGCATCTGTGGTGCGGGTGATCGTGGTTGTAGCACGGTTCACTGTAATTGCACTGCTGTCAATCGTCGAGCTCGCGTACTGACTGGTTTCAGCCGTCGTCGCTCTAAACGTAACCGTGCCATTGCCAACAAGTGTGATTGCGCCACTACTTGAATTAATGGTGGCCACGTTGGAAACATCGGTGGTTGTTGAATATGTAATGGCGCCAGCGGGACTATAGCTGAGTGCAGGTGCTGTATAGGTGATCGTGTCGCCGAACGCAACAGGTGATGTAATGGCAAATGTGTTGGACCAGGGGTTGGTTCCGAGTGCAACAGTCAACGCCCACGATGCACTACCAGCGGTGTATTGGGATGTCTGGGTTTGCGCTGCGGTCAATGTCGCCGAACCCGCTTTCAAGACAGTAACCAGGCCGCTGGACGAATCCACGGTTGCGACAGTGGTGTCACTGCTGGAATAAGTCACCGCGCTTCCACGCGAACTGGTTGCAGCGACGCTAAACGACAGACCAGGAGCAAACGTTTTACTGATTGTGCCGCTGGCATCTGTGGTGCGGGTGATCGTGGTGGTGGTAAGATTAAGTACTAATGGCACAGTCGCGCTCTTGCTCGTATTGGCACCAGATGCGGACTGGGTTACATTTATAGTAGTTGAACCAATCGTTTTGGGTAAGACGATATTTCCGCATATGTCCGCGATGGCGGAATTACCGATTGTATAGGTGTAATTACCGGAAGTGTCTATTTTATAGATACGGACGTGGCCGGCTTCAACGCCGGTTCCGCCATTCAAATTCGCCCCAATAGCGACAGTGGTTCCATCGTTGGAAAGACTAACACTAACTCCGCTCTGGTTGCCTGCGGCTTCGCCGTCAATATCCGCACCGATACGAGTCCAACCAACCGGACCGAAGGATGCGTCTGTTTGAACGGTCACAGCGACTGTCTTGGTTGGAGTATATCTATACACGCGGACGTGTCCTCGATTATCTGTTGACGATCCGGGTCCGTCGTTCTGGTTAGCTCCAATAGCAACTATGGTTCCGTCAGCAGAGAGACTCACATAATATCCGCTCTGGTCGGATGCGGCTTCACCGTCAATATCCGCACCGAGACGGGTCCATCCAACCGGACCGAAGGATGCATCTGTTTGAACAGTTACAGCAGCCTTGCCTGGTGTATATTTATAGACGCGGACGTGACCACGATTATCTGTTGTGGTTCCGGTGTTCGCATCATTATAAGGTGTTCCAATCGCCACCACGGTTCCATCTGCTGACATACTGACACTATATCCGCTCTGGTCGTATATTCCTTCGCCATCGATATCTTCACCAAGGCGGTCCCAACCTACTGGACCAAACGTTGAAAGTGATTGATCGGTTAGCTGCGCGACTGTCTTATTCGGGTTATATTTATACACACGGACGTGACCTGAAGATGAAGGTGAACCTGAGTTTTTTTCTGCTCCGATCGCCACAACAGTTCCGTCGGCCGAAACACTCACACTCCATCCGCTCCAGTCGCCTGCGGCTTCACCGTCAATATCCGCACCAAGGCGGTTCCAACCCGCTGGACCGAAAGTTGAAAGTGATTGGTCGGTTAGCTGCGCGACTGTTTTATTCGGGTTATATTTATAGACGCGAACGTGACCGCGTTGATCAGATGTATTTACAGTGTCGTTATTCCACGCCCCAATCGCCACCACGGTTCCATCGGCGGAAAGACTAACACTAGTTCCACTCTCGTCGTATGCGGCTTCACCGTCAATATCCGCACCGAGACGGGTCCATCCAACCGGACCGAACGACAAATCATTTTGATTGGTTACGGCAACGGTCTTGCTTGGAGTATATTTATAGATACTGACATACCCAGGTCCGGTATTACCGGAAGCCCCAATAGCGACTGTGGTTCCATCGGCAGAAAGACTGACACTATATCCACTCTGGTCGTATGCGGCTTCACCGTCAATATCCGCACCGAGACGGGTCCATCCAACCGGACCGAAGGATGCATCTGTTTGAACAGTTACACCAGCCTTGCCTGGTGTATATTTATAGACGCGGACGTGGCCGCGATTAGCCCCTGTTTGGCTGTTCCGAAGCGCCCCAATCGCCACCACTGTACCATCTGCCGAAACACTGACACTTCTTCCACTATAGTCACCTGCCGCCTCCCCGTCAATATCCGCGCCCAGTTGATTCCACGTAGTTCCATACGTAGTCAGCACATTTGATGTAGGTGTCGGTATTACAAATGGACCATCGGTTATAACTTTACTACTTATTGAACTTAGATTACCGAATGCAACTACCAACGACGCGGTAGTGCTAGCGGCGGTATAATTTCCAGCAGCCGCTTGACTAGCGGTAATCACGCTCGTCCCTGGTCCAACAATCGTAACGGTGCGTCCGGATATGGTTGCTACCTGCGTATTGCCGCTTGTATATGTAATCGTCGCTGGGCTGTTTGAAGATGGGTCGGTGAGATTGAATGAGGCGTCCCCGTATACTTTGGCAGGCACGGTTAGCGCCCCGAGGACCGTCGGAATCGGGTTCACCGTGAATGACGCGGTTGTGCTAGCAGCGGCATAATCTCCAGAAGCAGCCTGGGTTGCTGTTATGGTCGTTGTTCCTGCGCCTACGATTGTAACGGTGCGCCCGGATATTGTAGCAACCGACGCATTACTGCTTGTAAAGGTAAATGCACCGGCGCTATTCGATGAAGGGTCCGTGAGGTTAAACGATGCATCACCGAAGTTCTTGGATGTGATGGTATATGTTTGGAAGGTCGGTGTAATCGGTAATAACAATAATGGTATGCTCGCAGTTTTGCTTGCGTTGACACCTGATGCTGCCTGGGTTACATTTATTGTGGTGGAACCACCGATTGTTTTGGGTAACACGATATTTCCGCATATGTCGGCGATGGCGGAATTACCGATTGTATAAGTGTAATTACCGGAAGTGTCTATTCTATAGACGCGGACGTGGCCGGCGTTGGAACCTGTTCCGTCGTTAAAAACCGCCCCGATCGCAACCGTGGTTCCATCCGCAGACGTACTCACACTCCATCCGCTCTGGTCGGCTCCAGCTTCACCGTCGATATCCGCGCCGATACGGGTCCAACCGATCGGACCGAATGACGCGTCACTTTGAGTTGTTACGGTAACTGTTTTGCTTGGAGTATATCTATAGATGCGAACGTGACCGCGGTCATCTGTCCCAACTCCACCAGCGTCATTCAGGATTGCCCCGATTGCAACTATGTTTCCATCGGCAGAGAGACTAACGCTTTGTCCACTATTATCACCTGTGGCTTCTCCGTCGATATCCCCCCCGAGTCGGTCCCAACCCACCGGACCGAATGTTGTAAGAGATTGATTGGATACATCAATTGTCTTATTTGGATTATATCTATAAACACGAACGTGACCGCGATCGTCACTAGCCGAATTTCCACCATCGTTCGCGTATGCCCCAATCGCAACAGTGGTTCCATCTTCGGATATACTAACACTTATTCCGCTATAGTCGCCTGCGGCTTCTCCGTCGATATCCCCCCCGAGTCGGTCCCAACCCACCGGACCGAACGTTGTAAGAGATTGATTGGATAGTTGTGGTTGGATTTTGTTTGCATTGTAGTTATACACACGGACCTGACCGCTCTGGGCTCCACTGGAACCGCTCTTGTAATACGCTCCAATAGCAACTCTGGTTCCGTCAGCAGAGAGACTGACACTATATCCACTATAGCCCTGGTTTGCGTCCCCGTCGATATCCCCACCGAGTCGATCCCAACCTGCAGGACCGAACGTTGAAAGTGATTGATTGGATACATCAATCGTCTTATTTGGATTATATTTATACACGCGGACGTGACCACAATTGAAATTAATACCATTTCCAGAACCGTCATTCTGGGTTGCCCCAATCGCAACCGTGGTTCCATCCGCGGAAAGACTGACACTATAACCGCTTGCGTCGCCTGCAGTTTCGCCGTCGATATCTTCACCGAGACGGGTCCAACCTATCGGACCAAACGACGCGTCATTTTGATTGGTTACGGCGATGGTCTTGCTTGGAGTATATTTATAAACACGAACGTGACCGCTATCCGACAGTAAATTACCAGAACCGTCATTCAATCGTCCTCCAATCGCCACAACGGTTCCATCAGCAGAAAGACTGACAGTATATCCGCTATTATCACCTGCGAATTCACCGTCGATATCTTGACCGAGTCGGGTCCATCCAATCGGACCGAACGACGAATCTGTTTGAACAGTAACAGCGGCCTTGCCTGGTGTATATTTATAGACGCGAACGTGACCACGACTATTACCTGTATCTACAGTTCCACTAGTTCCGTCGTTAAGATGCGCTCCAATCGCGACCACAGTACCGTCTGCGGACAAACTCACACTATAACCGCTTCGGTCTTCTATTGCTTCCCCATCAATATCCGCGCCCAGTTTGTTCCACGTTGTTCCATACGTGGTTAATATGTTTGATAATGGCGCCGGTATTACAAATGGACCGTCTGATATATTTCTAGTAATTGAACTTAGATTACCGAATGCAACTACTAATGACGCGGTTGTGCTAGCGGCGCCATAATTTCCAGCAGCGGCTTGGCTAGCAGTAATTACACTCGTTCCAGGTCCAAGAATCGTAATGGTGCGTCCGGATATGGTTGCTACCTGCGTATTGCCGCTTGTATATGTAATCGTCGCTGGGCTGTTTGATGTGGGGTCGGTGAGATTGAAGGAGGCGTCGCCGTATACTTTGGCAGGCACGGTTAGCGCCCCGAGGACCGTCGTAAGCAGATTCACAGTAAATGACGCGGTCACACTTCCTGTTGCGTAATCTCCAGAAGCAGCTTGTGTTGCGGTTATAGCCGTGATTCCTGTACCGGTGATTGTAACGGTGCGCCCAGATATTGTTGCAACCGACGCATTACTGCTTGTAAAGGTAAATGCGCCGGGGCTATTCGATGAAGGGTCCGTGAGGTTGAACGACGCGTCGACGATGGTCTTGGATGCGATGGTATATGTTTGGAAGGTTGGACTAAAACTCACGAGTGTTAACGGAACCGCCACACTCTTGCTTGCGTTGACACCAGAAGCCGATTGGGTTACATTTATTGTGGTGGAACCAATCGTTTTGGGTAACACGATATTTCCGCATATGTCGGCAATAGCAGAATTACCGATTGTATAAGTGTAATTACCGGAACTGTCTATTTTATAGACACGGGTTCGGCCTTCATTCGTGTACAGGCCGACGCTGTAGACGCCTCCGTTCTTGTCGTAACCCATACACCCAATCGCAACAGTCGTTCCATCCGCGGATAGACTTACTATATATCCACTATTTTCATCGACTTGAGTACCCAAAATGTCCAACCCCAACTGCACCCACGAGGTTCCGTTGTTATATTTGTAGATTCGGGTTCGGCCTGCATTTTCTATTCCGGTGACGTCGTATCGATAGGAACCAATCGCAACAGTCGTCCCATCCGCGGATAGACTTACACTCCATCCACTCCATTCACCCGTTTGAGTACCCAGAATATCCGAACCCAACGGATCCCACGATAATGTTCCGTTCTTGTTATATTTGTAGATTCGGGTTCGACCTTCATCAGCATTGGTTCCGGTGACGTCGTAATTATAGGACCCAAACGCAACAGTCGTTCCATCCGCGGATAGATGTACATGATGTCCACTATATTCATAGTTTTGAGTACCCAGAATATCCGAACCCAACGGGTCCCACGATAATGTTCCGTTCTTGTTATATTTGTAGACTCTAACTCGGCCTTCTTGGGTGTTGCTGTTCGCAGTCCCTCCGCTCGCGTCGTAATAAAGGGACCCAATCGCAACAGTCGTTCCATCCGCGGATAGACTTACACTATATCCACTAATTTCAGAGTTTTGAGTACCCAGAATATCCGAACCCAACTGCACCCACGAGGTTCCGTTGTATTTATAGACTCTAACTCGGCCTTCATCGGTGTCGCCGTTCGTAGTCCCTCCGCTCTTGTCGTAATAACCGGACCCAATCGCAAGAGTCGTTCCATCCGCGGATAGACTTACACTCCATCCACTATTTTCGCGCGCTTGAGTACCCAGAATCTCCAACCCCAACTGCGCCCACGTAGTTCCATACGTTGTCAGCACATTTGATAATGGCGCCGGTATTACAAATGGACCATCAGTTAAAGCCTTACTACTCAGCGAACTTAGATTACCGAATGCAACCACCAACGACGCAGAAATATCGGCATTCATAAAATTGCCAGAACCTCCTTGACTTGCTGTAATCACGCTTGTTCCTGGTCCAACAATCGTAACGGTGCGTCCTGATATCGTGGCTACTTGGGTGTTACTACTTGAAAAAGTAAATCCCGCTGGGCTGTTCGATGACGGATCGGTGAGATTAAACGATGTATCAGTGCCATACGTTTTGGCTGAAACGCTGAAATTGGATAAAGTCGTCGTAGTTGATGTAGGATTATATAATGCAATACCACTCGAATACACACCATCACCACCATATAAATTATACGAAATACTATTTATAGTGAGTGATGTCGTTTTTGTATATGTTCCATTTGTTTCGACCTTATACACATACGTACCATAATTGACATAGGTTCCAACGCCTGAGATATCCACGCGTTCGCCTATTTCGCTTGTTATAAGCATCGAGTTGGAACCAACAATCGATGTCGGTAAGGTTATCGTAGATGTTAGAGAATATGGCGCTGTTTGATAATCGGGAACAATCATTGTAAGCGGTTTCGCGGTCGGCATCGTATAGTTGAATTTTTGTAATGACCGCGCGGCCGATAATGTAAATCTATTACTATTTACAGTTACCAGATTGGCCGTACGACGGTAATCTCTCGAACATAGAATTGACAACCTATCAGTATCGGAATAATATGACATAGATAAATCATACGATGGGGTGCTGGTCGGCTTTAATGCCGCCTGTGAGTGCTCATTATTAAAAATATCGACAATTCCGGAAGTTATATTTGCTGAGTTGATGCTTGTATTACCATAGCCCCCACTACCCCACTGAATTACACTTCCATTTGTTTTTAATGCAGAATATGAAACAGACGTTACTGAAATTCTAACAACACCAGTTAATTGTGATGCAGCATTTAAAGGACTGGACGTGCTTCCTCCTCTTGTACTATCACCCCAGCATACGACAGTTCCATCTGACTTTAAAGCAGCATAACTATACTGATTTGAATACAGAGCGATAACTCCTGATAAGTCTGATGCCACATTTACCGGTGTGGTTGTGCTTCCTCCATAACCACTATTTCCCCAAGCGACAACAGTACCGTCGGATTTTAGTGCAGCAAAGGAATACTGATTCGAACATATGGTTACAACATTTGTCAAAGCCGGCGCTGATGATACATACGTACTATTCCCCCAAACCTGAACACTTCCGTTTGTTTTTAATGCGGCAAGACCATATGATGATGGAAATACATGAAGCACACCAGATGAGCCTGTAGTTGACGCTGGGTTTGCTGCACCATTCCACACCCCCCATGTTACAAGAGTTCCATCATTTTTTAATGCTGTGTGTGACATCGATTGTGAATATACTGCAACAACTCCCGATGATAAACTACCGGATACACTTGAACTATCTCCTCCCCAATTGTTTGTCGAATATTGACCCCACGTGAGCACACTACCATTTGTTTTTAATGCGGTAAATGAATAACCATTACTATATACTAATGCTACACCAGATGTCAAAGTAGAACTAGCATTATTATTCCTTGGACTGTTTTGATTTGTCAAGTTTGTATCACCCCAACACACACACGCACCATTACTTCTTATTGCGGCAAATGCATAACTAGCAGATGTTGCGTATATATCAACAACCGACGTTAAATCTACACCTGTGTTATTGCTTGCGCCGTAAGCACCAACCCTACCCCAAAGGACGACACTTCCGTTGTTTTTAATTGCCGCAAATGCAATATCATTCCCAACTATGTCGACCACGCCGGTTAAACTGCCAACTGGAATGCCTATATTGGTTGCTGTTGTTGTGTATGAAGCACCCTGATCTGCAGCTCCCCAGGCAACAACACTTCCGTCGGTTTTTATTGCTGCGTATGCGGTCGAATGCGCACTTACACCTACTATATTTGTCAGACTAACACTAGTATTATTTGTACCACCGCTGCCGGAATTTCCCCATACTTCTAATCCACCCACCGCAAATGATTTGATAGGGCGTCGATATGAACCATAGATGTACCAGTAACTTGAACCCAAATACAACACCCCCCGATAATTCTCAATCGCCTCCGTGAAATATACGTCTTTCAGATTTACGCCAGTATGCGACTCCAGAAACCAGTTTCCACCCAACGCTGCCGCACCTGTATCATCCGTCGATGCGCGAATCGTCACCCCCGTTTGGACGGTCAATGTGTCGATAATATATTTCCAGTTCGGGTCGGAATACAGAGCACACGCCATCATATCGAAATTCTGAATACCGTAATTTGTTTTCAGTGCCGTGATAAATCCGGCAACCCCCGACCACGTTTGGAGTGTCGGGTCGGCAGTTTCAACACCCATAATTGTTGCAGGGGGGTCACACGCCGGTCCGAACATTTGATAAAACGGCGCATTGTTGTTATGTTGAACCAAGCCGACACTGGTAAATGCGGGAATGTTTAATTCGCTAATTTTGGCCTGGATTGCGGCGAAAGGACCGTCGCTGCCGGTGCCGGTGCCCCCGAGCTCAAATACGTCGAATACGATATAATGCGCGTCATTACTGACGTCCACCGCATTAACGATTGCTGCATAATCAGTTACGCGTTTGTCGATCAATACTAAATTATGCATCTAATATCGATATACCAACACTATTAAGATATATATAATGTTTATATATAAATCCCTAAAAATACCATATTATTATATTTTCTATACATGATAAATAGATATAATAATACTATTACTACTCAATAGACGGAGTGATTCATATATTGCGCTTGATGGCGATATATTTTAAGTACGGGCGTCGTAAGGGTAGTTGGGGACGTTCACTGCGCTGTCAGTGACAACAGTGTTGGTGGCGCTGGCCTTGAGCAGAAGCTTGATGTTGTAGGTGCGGGCATTAATCGGGTCTGTAAGATTGGTAAGCAGGTGCTGATTGTCGGCAGCCCTCACGGTCACCTTAAAGTACAAAGCATCATTTGCTTCAAAGGGGACGGACTGAATGCCGCTGCTGGCGTCCATTGCCTTGAAACGTTCACGACCGGCTTGAGTCGATGCGAGCTGAAGCATTATCACGCGGCAAAGATTCTTGGTGTCATTGACAGCGTTGGTAAAGTGCTTGCCGCCAGCGGTTCCAGAGAGTTGGTTATCGCTGCCGTCAACACCAACAGTAGCAAGCTTGGTGGTGATGTTGCTCTTGACGGTGTGTCCGTGGCCAACAATGTTGGCGAGAAGTTCATTCTCATTCTGGAACAAGTCGACACCGAAAATGGTGTTGAAGAGCTTCTTAGACAAATAACGAACGAAGTCGTGCTTGAGGAGGTTACGGTTATCATCATAAGAACCACCCTCGACAGTCATAGCACCAGAAGCGCCGTCAGCTGCGGTGCCTTGCATCATAGCGTGAGCAACATTGACGCCAACGGGCCAAGCAGCGGGGTACACGTAGTACTTCACGTCTGTCTCGGCGGCGTTTTCGACATCAAAAGCGTCAGACTGGTACTTGAAGACGCTCTTAAGATCGGCAACAGTGAGCTGGAAAACAGCGCACGCGCTGGCATCAGGGATGGAGACGGAAGCGGCTTCCATAGAACCGGAAAGGTCCATAAACAGGTTGTCATCAAGGTGACCTAAAATGAAGTCGACAGGCATTGTAGTTAGTAGGTTATACTATATTGAAATATAAAAATTTTATTCAAAAATATATTTTTGAATTCAAAAATATATTTTTGAATTCAAAAACCCCAAAAAACCCTAAAAACCCCCCAAAAACCCTAAAACCCCAATCATCAATACATTGTGGTTAATTCGATTGCAAGAGAATAATCATTGTCGATAATGTCTAAAATATCCCCAAATTTGTCTAAAAGTCGTATATTTACCTTTTCTATTTTCACAGGCCCAAAATAATCGCGCCGTTTGTAGATGAGATCGCTCGGATTTGAATCAGAAATTGCATAAACACCACTAGTTATAGGAATTCTGGCAACGATGTTATTTCCTAAATATGTTCCATTCCCCGTTTCGGCGATAATCGTATTTGACGTAAAATTCCGGTTAAAATCGTCGAGTTCTATGTAAAAATATTGTATGATTGCATTACCATATGTACTCTCGCTATTTATATATCTATTATATACAACAACTGAATTATTTGTTGATGCCGCGATATACGAGCTAAATGGGCTATTTCCAGAAGTGTCGTAAAAATCCTTCCGGAACCCCATCATCCAGCCGGCATTTTTATACAATGGACGCATCTTCATTGTCGGTGAACGAATAAATGTTCCATCAAGCGGACTAATATTCGGACGAAAACAACTAATATTTTTAGAATTCATATGTGTACGCTGAAAACTGGCACTGCTGCATTCTACGCCGGAAAGATCATAGGGGATCGACCTGTATTGCACGCCGCCAATTCTATAATAATCTGTAAATGATTTATCCTCTGGAATATTAAAATCAATCGAGAAATGGAAATTCGGCGAATAATTTGCATCGGTCGTTTTAAACGCATACGACGCATTTTCATAATCGATGTCGGATTCTTCACGAGAGCGTATAACCGTATTTGTCGTTTTTTCATTTACTTCAATGTATAAAAACTTCAATCCGCTGAAATTGCCTCCCGCCGGTGGAGATGCATTTACAAAATAGTTATTCATTGATTTAATAAATACATCTGTCATATAAACACCCTCCGGAATAATAATCACTTCGGTGTGATTTACCGTGTTACTCGTGTTCGTTTGTTTCACGTTATACAGATGTATCGTGAATATATTATTCATTTTCGCGTTTGAAAATGTGCGAATCATATTTGGTATTTGCGAAGTTACGATCTGAAGCGATAATACATTATTAATGGGTGCAGGAAGATTCCACGTGAAGTCGGTTGATTTGGTTTTATCGTAATTCGCTCTAAATAATGTATCGATGCAAATAACACGCTTCAATAATCGTCGTTCGATCGGATTAATGACTCCTTTCGGGTATTCATAGTTAACCGAATTTTGGAAAGATTCGTCGCGTTTCATCATTACATTTTGTTCTCCGCCGATTAGAGTATTTTCGCTGTATTGCTGCTGCTGCTGCTGATGCGCCTTTGTCTTATACTGTTCATTGTATGTCGAATCGTTGATAAACGCCGATCCCGATTGCAAGTGCTGGATTAATCGTGTTTTTGCACTATTGAAAAAATTGACATAGTCGTCTGGAATATCTCTCGCACTCCCATTAATGTTATTTACAGCATAGTAATTTTTTATGATTTCACCGGTTGACTTTTTTATATATTCTTCGGTTACATTGGCTTGTTCTTGCTTTCTGATTTTATATATTGAAAATAAGTCTTCTATTGAATAATTGTCGACGTTTAAATCAAATGATTGTGAGTCGACGTCGTTTGAGCTCGTAAATTGTTCAAATTGTGTCGGCATAGATGTGAATGGGAAACTCATTCTGTCGTATCGTTCTGTCGTATCGTATCTGTCGTATTGATTTATGCGGCGTGTGATGTATTCTAATCGACGTTAACTCTAATAGTAGTAATCAATAATATAAAAATACATAATAATTAGATGTCTTTTTATGTATTTATTTCGGTTTCGGCGGCTCTTTACGATACCGGTTGAATACTTAACAAAATGGAACCGAGTAAATCTGGATCCCAAATACCGTTTTCCGGATAACCGTATGTTTTAATATATACTAAATATTCGGGTTTGATTTCAACAGGAATAACCGTGATGGTTTGTTCTGGAAATAGAGATATAGAACCACGTAATAATTTTAGTTGTTCTAATAAGGCATCGGCATTATTCAACATTTCGGCTTTTGGCTTATATACATTTCGCTCGGCGGTAACTTCAACATTTTCGTTGTACAAATTGATGGACTGAAGTAACCCTTGCAAGTTCGTATTCACAATATTACGTATTTTTTCGTACCGGACATTTGCCGGTTTTTTCAAACTAACTAATTGTACTGAGAAATTATTAAAAGTAGACTGTGTAAGTTGAGATTTAATGAGGTCGAAATTACCACTTGCATAATTTGTACTAATACTGCCAATATCGTTCACCACCGGACTATTTAAAAGATTTGTTATTTGTTGGCATTCGATGTCGATACCACCTCCGGCTCCAGTTCCGGTGTCGCTTTTAAAATAGACTGTAAATGCATTAATAAGTGTGGCTTTTTTAAATATGGTATTTTGTTGTTTCCCTCCGGCAGAAAATGCCATTCTTTGTATTATTATTATATTTTTATCGGTATATTTTTTTATCGGTATATTTTTTTATCGGTATATTTTTTTATCGGTATATTTTTTTATATAAATTAAACCGGCGTATTCGCCCGTATTCGCCCGTATTCACCCGTATTACGGTAGTGGCCTTACTGTTATAGTAAATGCCGTATTATCGAAACTCGGGATCGGCGTCATACCTGCGCCATTTGCAGTAATTCCGACACCAAGTAGATCAACTTGATTTGTGTTGGAGATCGCACCGGCCGCGCTTGGAATAATCTGGTTTTCACCAATGATATCTATTTGTGCAATACCAACTCCCATACCGCTTGCGGGCAACGACGACGACGACGCATTACTTCCAAAATCACCCGTCAATTCCGTATCTCCGCCGTCCATTATAACGATTTGGCTGTTTATCATCGGTATTGCGCCAATTCGCGAATTTGTTGCTATAAATGTCCCTTCTGTCATTTCCGAGGTTTGATTGGATGGAACACTCGACCACGTAATACCGTCATCCGATAATGCAATCGACGATGAGTTATTATTTGTAACCACTACTTCGGCCACAGCGGCCACAGCGGTCGCGGCACCCCCGGCCGGTCGTTCACTCGTCTTTCCTAACGCCACCCACCGCTTTCCATTCCAATGCACGTCATTACCGCCTCCCGCGAATAGTGTATCGTTTCCGATATATTCTACACCATTTCCACCAGTTGTGAATAATTGCTGAGTATTTGTCGAACTTGCGCCGGATGCATCTCGCGTGGTTGCATTTACCCAGGTTGCGCCATAATCGGTGGAATAAGAGATTGCATTGGCTGCGCCTTTTCCGGTTGCGACTAAGAGCCCGCCATCATATGACGGCTCATATACTATACTTGTTGCACCGCCAGATGAATCAACAAAACCGATGTTTGCCGGCGACCACGATGTGCCTGACGCATCGGTAGAAACGATCGCGCCCGATGTTCCAGGACCACCATTTGCGATTTGACCTGTTGCGACAATCGATGTGCCTGTATACGCGATGTCGGTTGCGCGAATAGGCATTGCATTAGACCCTGCCGTTATTTTTGACCACGAACCTGGTTCATTTGCAAGAGTTCCCGATGAAGCGACAATTGTATTTGTGCCTTCACCTGCCGCAACCCATTTCTTTCCGGTAAATGTGATGCCATTTCCTTGCACTGAAAACAATGAATTTGATTCGCGAACACTTCGCCAGGTGCCCGGTGCGCCGCTTATATCGAGCGAGTACATAACCGATGAAAATGATGCATCGGCGATGCCGGCGTTTTCACCGGTTGCGATCCACATTTTTTGGTCAGAGTTCCACGTAATTGAACGCGCTGATGTATCGAACCCGCCATCGCCATTATTTGCAGATGCGCCGTTTGTTTTGGTTCCTAGAATGGGCTGCCAATTCGATGCGCCGGAAATATCAAATGTCCGCATTAAGCAGCATTTTGATGCGTCGATTACACTGGAATTGGGAACACCCGCCGCGATCCAAACACCGCCATTATACGCGATCGAATATACCTGCGACAAAATTGCGCCAGTTCCTGCGACTGCCGACCAGTTTGCGCCGGAAACATCGGTTGAAATGAACAATGATGCGGCGGAATTTCCGGTGCCACTGCTTGTTCCGCCGGCGAGCCACCTACCCGCGGATGATGCACTTGCGTCCAGCTGATTCCAAATGCACGTATTCAAGTTCATCGATGGATCACTCGC
>SXGT01401791.1_pt1 | contig 24215 bp, 20 predicted proteins | sample 3176221 | NCBI WGS metagenome assembly SXGT01 (sample SAMN11356862, study PRJNA531348) | freshwater metagenome | isolation source: freshwater sample F1-120 | place: China: Fuxian Lake, Yuxi | collected 2017-12-25
CGAGCCGGCCGAGGCGTCGCAAGACCCGGCGGCGTACGGCGAGCGTCAGCTCTTGCACCTCACGCTGCGTCGGCGAGCCGATGCGCTGGAACTTCGGCACGTCGCTGCCGGCGACGGCATGCCAGACGCCATCGGCAAAGATTGTATGAATATGAGGGTTTAAGCGAAGCCCGTCACCAAAGCGCTGAATTCCACTGACCGCCGCGCAGAGCCCGTCGTCGACGTCGTGCTGCTCCCGAGCGCGTTTGCGGTAGAAGTTCGTCACGGTCTTGGTCCACACCGCCACCATCTCGCTGAACAACCTGTGATCGTGAGCGACCCGATAGCGCAGCCAGAACGGCAGCGACAGCACCCACTGCCGCACCGGCACCGCCGGGATCACCTCATCGACCAAATGCGCAGCCTGCTCAGCCATGCGCCGACCGTCGCAGCTCGGGCAAAGCCCCCGAAGCTCGTTGGGTCGTGATGAATTCAACAACATGATGGAATAATCGACACACTCGTCGCGCTCGGGACGAGGGATGCGGCGACAATTGGTGAGTAATCTCAGAGGACTGTTCAGTCTCGTGCCAGCGTGGCATGGGGGATGCTCAAGTCAAACATCGAGAACGGACGCCGCGGCCGCAGCGCGGCGGATCGAGGGGGTAGGCCATGCCAACGCACGCACATCGAAAGTTCGCAGGAGCGCTCGCCGGGTTGGCCTGTGTGCTCGCCCTGGCCACGCCAGAGCTGTCCTATGCCTGCGGTGGCTGCTTCTCGCCCGTGCTGCCGCCGGCGCCGGGCCAGCCCGGCAATGGCCAGGCCGTGCTGCAAGATGCCGAGCGGGTGGTCTTTCGCCACGATCCCAAGACCGGGCGCACCCTGGTCTGGGTTGAGGTGCGCTACACCGGCGCAGCCGAGGACTTCGGTTGGGTGCTGCCATTGCCCAAGCAGCCGACCGTGACCGTCGGAACCACTATCGGCCTCGACATGCTCGACCAGCAGACCGCCGCCCGGTACGAGCTGCAGTTCCGGGGTACCGAGAACTGCCGGAATCCCTTTGAGGGTTGCGAGCCGCAGCAGCGCGGGGACTCGGATGTCGGCTCCTTCGGCGACTCCAGCAGCAGCGGCGGCGCCGATGCCGGAGCGACTGGCGGGGGCGGCAGCCAGCCCGGCGTCACCATCCTCGACCAGGGGCAGACCGGGCCTTACGACTATGCGGTCATCGCTGGCAAGGACGCCAAGCAGCTGCAGAGCTAGCTCGACACCCGCGGCTACAAGACGCCGGTCACGGCGACCCCGATCATCCAGAGCCATGCTGACAAGGGAGACGTCGTTGTTGCCATCAAGTTGCAGAGCGGCAAGGGCGTGAACCTGATCCGGCCGGTGGTGCTGGAGATGCAGGACGCCGACCCGTGCGTGCCGCTGCGGCTGACCAGCATCGCCGCCAGCGAGGAGCTCAGCGTCGTCGTGACGCTCGCAGGCCCAGGTCGCGCTGTCCCGATGAACCACCTCGCGGTCGAGGTCAACTCGACGCGGATCAACTGGTTCGGCCAAGCGAACAACTACCAGCAGCTGGTGGCTGCCGCGATCGATGAGGCCGCGGGCCGTGCCTTTGTGACCGAGTCGGCGCAGCCGGGCACGCAGTTGCAGGGGCTGTGGAGCGCCGCGACGCTCGACACCAAGGCGTTCGCTTCAGCGACCAACCTCAAGGAGTTCGGCATCGCGCTGTTCCAGAGTGGCCAGGTCTGGCTGCACGCGGATGCGGCGCAGGTGTTCGCTGACAAGGCCAGCATCGTCGAGCCGATCTTCAAGACCTTCGGGGTCAAGGAGCCGGTCGCTGTGCTCGGCCAGCTCTGGGTCTGTGGCGCCGTCTGGGCGCAGCCGTGGCGCACGCCGGCCGGCGATGGCGCTTGCCGCACCCAGGGCGGTAACCCCTTCATCGGCTCCAGCCTGACCGCCGAGGACGCTACGCTGCTGCCGGTCCGCCGTAGGTGCCGGACGATTCGACGGAGCGGCGACACGCAGCGCGTCCGCGATGCATCTCGGGCGGCAAATCGCGGCAACGCACGATCCAAGCGCGCTGGGCACCGTCAACGAACTTCCGCAGCGCGTGCGCGATACAGAGCGCGCATGTCCTCTGGTCAAGGCGACACCAGTCGTCGGACTGTCGAGTCGTTTCAGAGGTTCAGGCGGCAGGCAGTGGCTCGGGCCTAGGTGTCGGCGCTGTCTTCGAGGTCGATGTCGAAGGCGTCGAGGAGCGGATAGACCCCCCCGCCGTTGAACGCGCTCTCGACGCCATGCTGCCGCAGCCAGCGCGCCGCCTCGTGGCCACGGGCGCCGGAGATGCAGTAGCAGATCACAGTGTCAGCGACGGTTACGTGCTGAAAGACCTCAGTCGGCAACTTCGAGAAGGGCACGTGGACCGCACCTGGCAAGGCGAGGCGGGCGAACTCGGCGGCGGTGCGGAGATCAATTAGCTTCGCGCCGCCCTGAACGCGCTCAAAGACCTCGTCTGGGTCAATGAAGAGCTCTTCCATGCCTGGCCTTCCTCTCGGCGCCGAGATGGCGCCCGTTGTGACGGTCGCGCAAGGCTCCGATCATGGCAAGCGTCCCCGGCATGGTCGATCACGACACGCGCGCCGCACATGGAGTCTCGAAGCGTCGCAGCGCGGCGGTCCGCGCCCGGGAATGCCGGGTAAGGCGCGAGCAGCCCGTCCAGATGCGACATGTGACACGCTTGCCCTGCGCCTGCACCGCGCCCGCCGGTAAGGCCAAGAGCCTGGCCTCCGTAGGTGCGGCCTCCGTAGGTACCGGACGATTCGACCGACGGCTTGTGCCGATCGCCCTGGCGGTTGGGTTGTGCATTGCAGTCGCGGCCGAGCGTCGTGCTCTGCGCCGCCCGCTGCTGGTGCTGTGTGCTGCCGTGCTCGGCTGCCTGGGCGTCGCGCTCGCATCGATTCTTCAGCAGGGCGTGCCGATCGAGGCGATCACTGTCCTGCACGAGGGCCAGAGTGAGCGGGCGGCGCATCTCACAACGGCTCGGCGCGCTGGGAGCTGCTGCGCTATGACAGCTACCTGCTGCCACTGGTCGTCCTCGGAGCGGCACGGGGCGCGGTCGCGGGCGTGGCCTGGCTGCAGCGACGAGGCGTCGACACGGCGGCGCAGCGTGGGCTCGGCCTAGTAGCGCTGACTTTTGTCGCGCTGGAATTGGCGGGCCTCGGCGCGGTGCCCAGCTCCGCCCTAGGTGCCAGGCCCGACCGCGCTTGGGTCGACGGCCGGTTGGCGCTCGACACACAACGCGAGACGCGCCATTGGCTCGAGCAGCTCGCGGCGCGCGCTGATTGCGTCTACGTGACCCCGGTGGGCGACGCGCAACCGCAACAATCGCTGCTGCAGCGACCACGCTGGCTGGCGTTTGGCGGCCCGCTCCGTGGGCCGACGCCGCTCGGCGACGGCCTCGACGCGCCCCTGGCGCGCCTGGATGCATTGCTGCCGGGCGCCTCCTGCGTTCGAGCCATCAGCGGCTTGGACTGCTGGATCGGCCAACCGGCTCCCTGCGACGCGCTGCCCGCGCTGGTCGGGACGCCGGGGCAAGGTGCCGCGCCCGTGCCGGCGTGGAGTGTCGGGGACGAGTACGGCACGGTGGGCGCCGGCCTGAGCTTACGGGTGGTTGAGCTACGCGAGCGGGGCCGCAACCTGAACGTCGATCTCGGCCAAGCCCAGCTGCCGCCGGTGCCAGCGGTGCCCGCGGGGCGCCTGTAGCGCACGGCCGGCGGGGCCGCTATCGTCACGTCGATGGCATCGTAGACAGACCCACAGCTGGCGACCGCGCTGACATGATTTGTCCAGGCCAAGCCTGAGTGACGCTTTTTGTCAGCGGTGACACGAGCGAACATGCGGCACTTTTATCGCGCAATCGTCCCGGCCTAGGCCAGGTCCCTTCGCACTCGCACGGCTCTTGCACAGGGCAACTGCGGCGAGTGCGCTCGCATCGAGCCAATTAGCCCCCTAAACCACCCTCCGTGGTCCGCACCGGCGATGCCCCAGGCGGTGCGTGAGGGCAACGGAACTTCATCGGCGTGTGCACAGGCGCACGGCGCACGCAAGGAGTGCAGATGCAAACGGCACGCGAAAGCGGGTTCACCCTGATTGAGCTCATGATCGTGGTCGCCATCATTGCCATATTGGCCGTGATCGCGGTACCGCAGTTCACCAAGTACATGCGCTCGGCCAAGGCAGCTGAGGCCAACCAGTCCCTCGACATGATCCGGAAGGGCAGCACTGCCTACTACGCGACGCCTCGCATCCAGAAGGGAACGCTGCAGCTGGTACACTGCCAATTTCCGGCCGCTGTCGGCACGACACCTGCAGGGTCAGGCTGCTGCAACGTCGATACCAATGGCGACGACCGTTGCGACTCGACCCTCTCGGTATGGGCCAACGCGACCTGGTCAGCGCTCAAGTTCTCGATGATTGACGAGCACTATTTCCAGTATTCCTACAGCGGTACCGGCACGCTTACCAGCGCGAAGTACGTCGCCACGGCGAACGCCGACCTCGACTGCAATGGGGTCTTCTCGACCTTTGAGCTCGTCGGCACCGGCGATCCGAACGCGACCTATGCGGAGTGCAATCCAGTGGGTGCCTCTGGCTTTTTTCGCGACAAAGAGACCGAATGAGGCCGGCTGACCGCCGATGGGTGGTAGGTGCCGGACGACTTGACGGTAGCGCCGCCGCCGAGCGATATGCGCAAGAGGACAAGCAAAAGGGGAATTCGTGCTCGACATCATCGCGGCGTGGACTCGGCTCACCGCCCCAGGCAGCTTCGACCCGAGCGGGCGGACGCGACCCCCAACGTGACGACACCGAGCTAGGCGACGCCGAACGCGAGCGCCGAGCGCGTCTGACATGGAACCCGTCAGAGAGCGCGCTGCGCCCGACCCGCGATCTACGAGGCCTCGCTGGCTCGCGGGTCACGCTTGAGGTGCTGCGACGCCACGGCCAGAAAGCGCTCGCGAGCGAGGCGATGGGCGACGACTGGGCGCGGATAGCTCTGGTCGAGCCAGACGCCCGCCTCGCGCAGCACAGCATCGGGGGCCTCCGCTGGGTTGTGGATGTAGCGCGTGGGCATCTTCGCTAGCTCCGGCACCCAGCGACGCACGTAGTCGCCTTCGGGGTCGAACTTCTCGCCCTGCGTGAAGGGGTTGAAGATGCGGAAGTAGGGCTGGGCGTCGCAGCCACAGCCGGCCGACCACTGCCAGCCGGCGTTGTTCTGCGCCCAGTCACCGTCGGTGAGGTGCTTCAGGTAGTGCGCCTCGCCACGCCGGTAGTCGATGAGCAGGTGCTTGCAGAGGAAGCTCGCCGAGATCATCCGGGCACGGTTGTGGACGAAGCTCTCGCCGAGCAGCTGGCGCGCCGCGGCGTCTACCACGGGATAGCCGGTCTTGCCGTCCACCCAGGCTTGCCACAGCTCCTCGTCGTGCTGCCAAGGGAAGCCTTCGAATCCGGGCCGGAACGGTCTCTCGAGCAGCTCGGGTCGGTCCCACAACGTGCTGTGGCTGAATTCGCGCCACACGAGCTCGTTCAGAAACGAGCGCGCCGCCGGCGTCCCGTTGAGAGCGCCGTCGACCGCCGTCCACACCTGGCGCGCCGAGATGGTGCCGAACTTGAGGTCCGCCGAGAGCCGACTCGTGCCTGCAAGGTCCATGCGATCGCGGCGCTCTGGATACGCCGACGCTGCATCGCGTAGGAACCGCTGGAGCCTAGCGTGCGCGGCCCGCTCTCCCCCGGGCAGAAGCGCCGGATTGCGCTGGATGCCGAGCTGTTCGCAGGTCGGGATGGCGGTCGTGTCGGCGCGAACGTCGCTCGGCACTGGCGGCAGCGCGCGCGGTGGCAGCCACGGCCCGCCGATCACCACCGTCTCACGGAACACCCGGGCAAACTGGCTGAACACCGAGTACGGCCTTCCGGCTCCTGTTCGCAGCGTGCCCGGCGGCATCAGCGTCTCGCCCTCGTACAGCTGGAACGCCGCGCCGAGTTCGTCGCCGATGCGTCGGTCGCGCTCGCGCGCAAATGGCTCGACCCACCGCTGCGCGACCACGCGATCGGCGCGCCACTCCCGCGTGAGCCGGGGGACGACCTCCACGCTCTTGCCCGCGACGACGAATAGGCGAGAGCCACGTTCCGCCAGCGCGGCCTCGAGGGCGCTGAGGGAGTCGAGGAGGAACTGCATGCGGTGGGGTAGCTCGCGCGCGCGGGCTGGTGCGAAGAAGTAGGGGTCCAGCACGAACAACGGCATGACGTCACCGGCGGCCAGAGCCGCCCGCAGCGGCGCATGGTCCGAGATGCGCAGGTCCTTGCCGCGAAACCAGACGATGGTCCTGGTGCTCACTGTGGAACCGCCGAGCGCCGGTGTGGCGTGGTGGAGAGTTGGCACGCGCCATCGACGCCACGGCCGGCGAGCCGGAGCCGATACGTGGCGAGCGAGAGGTAGGCGCGGTCGGGCAGCTGCGCGATGCCGGGCAGCGGAGCCAGCGCCGCTAGCGGCCCGCGGCAGACCGTGGCATGGCGGCGCCTTTGCACCTCGCAGCGCTCCACCAGCGTCCCTTCGGCCACGCGGCGGTGAATTCGGTCCATCTGCGTCTCCCAGGTCAAGCCGCCCGACGCGGCAGCGAGGCCAGCCGGGCCCATCGCGACCCAACAGATGCGCGGACTGTGGTCGCGGCTCAGGAGCATCGGGATCTCACGCCTGCAGGCCGGCCGCGCGCTGGCGCAGAAGACCTCGATGGCGGGCGTGGCCGCCGCTTGGCTCGATCCAGGGGCCGGCTCCTGGCGCGCCTTGTTCGGCGACGTGAGCGTGGTTCGCTTCCTCGCCGAGCGCGGGCTGGCCGGCGCTAGTGCCGCCGAGCTGGCGCCCCGCCACATCGCGCCTGAAGTCGGAGGTGCGGTCAAGGCTGCGTCCAGCGAAGAGGGCGTGCGCATGTGGGCGAGCGCTTCACGGCCTGTCGCGAGGACGCCGCCGATGCCGAGGCAAGCGACGTACACGCCAGGCGGCTCGGCCGCCAGCGCCGCGCGGTACCACCGCTTGCAGACCACTGCGAGGAAATGCGTCCCGCCGTCGCTGACTCGTCTGTCGCCCCGGCGTCGCACCCTGCCCTCCGTCCAGCTCCCCTCGGCGATTGGCTCGCCGGCCGGGCAGGGCCATCGCCGACGTCCGATGTTGGCTGCGCAACTTTCGTCACCGCCTTGCATCTCTCGGTTACAGCCCGCGGAGGTCGAAGGTGAGCGCGCCATCTCAGATCGAGCAGCGAGTTCTTGTGGGGGGCGTTTGCGGAATCAGCGACCTCGCCGCGAACGGCTCTTGCGCCGTCGTCGGCCACCTGGGGCTGGACGGCCTGTGGATCCTCTGTCGCAATCCGATCATGGGCGAGGTGGACGACCAACGCCTCGTCACACGTTTTGCCCAGGGCAACGGGACCGCCCAGCTCGTACGAACACTGCAGGTCGCCGGACTGACCCTGGCGGGCAACAGCCCAGCGCCGGAGCGAAGCTGATGATCGGGCTCCAGCCAGAGCGCTCGCTACTGCTAACCGGCGCCACCGGTTTCGTCGGTGGCGCCGTGAGACCCGCGCTGGCTCGCGCAGGCTGGCGCGTGCGGTGCCTGACGCGCGATGGCGCTCGGGCTCACATGCGCGACCCGACTCTGGACTGGGTGCAAGGCGACGTGTCGGACCCGGCCTCCTGTGCCCACGCGCTCGACGGCGGCGAGGCAGCGCTCTACCTCGTGCACGGGATCGGCGAAGGCGAGGATTACCACCGCCGCGAAGTCCTGGCGGCAGCGACCTTCGCGAAGGCGGCGGCCGCAGCCGGCGTCGAACGGATCGTGCACCTCGGCGGCGTCGCGCCCGATGGCAGGGGCTCCGATCACCTGCGCAGCCGACTTGAGGTGGGCGACGCGCTGCGTGCCGGTTCCGTGAAGACCATCGAGCTGAGTGAGCATGATCGTTGGGCGCGGCAGCCTGAGCTGGCTCATCGTCCGCGACCTCGCCGCTCGCCTGCCGGTGATGGTCCTGCCGCGGTGGCTAAAGTCGCGCACCCAGCCGGTCGTCTTCGCCTCGATGGCGCTTGTCCCCATCATCGTCGGCGAAGAGCTGGTCTGGCGAGGCGTCGTCCAGGCGACGCAGGTCCAGCGCCGGGGAGTTTGGCGAGGCGTCGCGCTGGCGGCGGTCGTGTACGCGCAGGTGCACGTTCCTCTCGCCTCGCCCGTGCTGGTGGCTGCCGGGTTCGTCTGCGGGCTGGCCTGGGGCACGCTGCGCGCCATGACAGCGAGCCTCGTGCCCGCCTTGGTCGCGCACTTGCTGTGGAACATGGTCGTCCTGGTATGGCTGCCCCTTTACGTACCATGAATACAGGGGCGCCCAAAGCCGCACTGCCAGCAGCGAGGGATCGTGGCCTCGCAGCCGCCTGCGAGAACGCCCAGCTCACGGCGGGCCGCGCCCAGCAGGGCTTCGTGTACAGGTCTCGCAGGCAGGTCGGCCAATGACTGCGCGCCCGCGCCCTGCGGCGCCCGCCGGCAAGAGGGTCGGCAGGAAGCGCGCCATTGGGGAGAATCGAGAGGCAGCCATGCGAGCGCAACGCAGGGAGCTGGTCCTGGAAGGCCAGCCCGCAGGCGCTCTTCCACTCCGCAGTTCGGGCGTTCGGCTGGCCCACAGCCGAATCGAGAGGAGAGTTCCATGGCCCACTACGTCACATCCGTCGCAACGCCGCTGTCCGCTGCCGAGGCCTTCGCGTACATGGCAGACATCACTCGCTTCGTCGAATGGGACCCTGGGGTGAAGCGCGTGGTCCGGGTCGCCGGCCATGGCGCTGGCGTCGGCACAACTTATGACCTGAAGGTCGAGGCCGGCGGCACGACGGTCATGCGCTACGAGGTCACGGAGTACGAGCCACCTCGCCGCATCCTGCTGGTGGCGCGCACGACGTTTCTCACCTCCGTCGATGAGGTCCGAGTGGACGCCGCCGGCAGTGGCAGCATCGTGACCTACGACGCCAAGCTGACCCTCCATGGGCCGCTGACCCTCTTTGATCCGCTCTTGCGCCTAGCCTTCCGCCGCATCGGAGATCGCGCCGCGGTGGGGCTGCGGCGGGTGCTTTCGGGCAGGGCGGTGGCCGCATGAGCTCCGTGGCGGACCGCGTCGACGCTGCGCTCGAATTCAGCGTCTTTGGCAGCTTTACCCGCGTCGGCTCGGCGCTCCGTCGACGCCTGGACCACTGGGCGCCGCTCGACGAACGCAGCCTCGCGGGGCGCGTCATCGTGATGAGCGGCGCCACCTCCGGGCTCGGGCTCGAAGCGGCGCGGGCCTTCGCTCGGATGGGAGCGACCGTCGAGATCGTCGCGCGCAACGCAGCGAAGGTAGAGGCTACTTGCGCCCAAATCCGCCAAGAGTCGGGCAACCCGAAGATCGGCTTCGTCGTCGCCGACACCGGAGATCTCGCGGCCCTTCGTCGCGCTGCCTCGGACCTCCTCCAGCGTCACCCGGCGATCCAAGTGCTGATCCACAACGCAGGCGCGCTCGACGACGACAGGCAGACCAGCCCGCAGGGCATCGAGCTCACGGTCGCGAGCCAAGTGGTTGGCCCATTCTTGCTCACCGGGTTGTTGCTCCCTGCGCTGCGGGCCGGCGCACCCGCGCGCGTGCTGTGGGTCTCGTCGGGCGGCATGTACAGCGAGCCGTTGTCGGTGGAACGGCTGGAGATGTCGGCCAGGGACTACAACGGCACCGCCGCCTATGCCCGCGCCAAGCGCGCCCAGGTGACGCTCGCAGCGCTGTGGGCTGCACGGCTCGCCGCCGATCGGGTCTCGGTGCACTCGCTCCATCCTGGCTGGGCCGATACGCCTGGCGTCGCGCGGTCGCTGCCGACGTTTCGCAGCGTCGTCGGGCCCTTGCTGCGAACACCGGCAGAGGGCGCCGACACGCTGATCTGGTTGGCCGTCGACGACGGAGCGCCGCTGCAGGAGAGCGGTCGCTTCTGGCTCGACCGCCGTACGCGCCCCCTGCACCGCCTCGCGTCCACGCGGCGCTCCGACACTCCCGAGGAGCGTGAGCGGCTGTGGGGCTGGGCGGTCCGAAAGAGCGGCCTAGTGATTTGATGCGCCTTCGTAGGCGCCGTCGTGGGTGCTGCTTCGTAGGTGCCCTTCGTAGGTGCCCTTCGTAGGTGCCGGACGATTCGACGGACGATTCGACGGGCGGAATGGAGCCTACTTCCGTAGGTGCCGGACGATTCGACAGGCCTACTTCTGTAGGTGCCTTCTGTAGGTGCCGGACGATTCGACAGGCGGCTAGGGCAGCCGCGCCGGCTCCACCGCCATCAGCGCCGTCGGGGCCCCCGGCGCCGCCACCGGCGTCACAGCGTCGGCCGGATCGATGAAGGCCGGCTCCGCCGCCGCGCCGAGGCGCAAGCTGTACATGGCCGTCGCGGTCGCCCCCTCCAGCGCCGAGACCTCGACAAAGACCCGGCGGCCCCTGACCCGGCGCGGCGGCAGCTCGATGGGAGCGCCCGAGGCCACGCCATCGACGCTGTACAGCGGTCCGCCCGCCTCCGCCACCGCGATCCGAGCACGCAGCCCCGCTGGGGGTGTCCACACGCCGCGCAGCACGTCATTTGGCGCGACGTCGAGGGCGTAGACGTCAACGTCTGCAGCGGCGTCGAGCAGCCCGGTCAGCGCCGCCGGCGTGCGCACCAGCTGCGCCAGGCGCTTGTCGTCGTTGGGCTCTCGCTCGACTGGCAGGCGCTCGCGGCAGGCAGACACCGCGACGCAGCCCTCGGGCAGCAGCGGACGCACGGTGAGGGCATAGCTGACGTCGGCGCGCTGACCGGCCTTGGCGCGGACCCGCAGCCAGGGTCGCCCCGGCAGCGCTTGCGGGTCGAGGTTCGGGATGGCGATGGCCTCGCCCGAGGTCGCAGCGCGTCGAAGCAGGGGCGGCGGCCAGGGCGCGCGGGAGGGGTGCCCGGCCATCGGCGCGTCGCCGGCGTACAGCTCAAGCTCGAGCGCGAGGTCGGGCACGCCAGTGATCGACAGCAGCAGAGCGTCGCCGGGCAGCGCGTTGCCGAGGTCCAGGCGGATGAGGTCCTCGTCGCCAGCCGGCGCCAGCGTCCCCTGCCGCGTCTGGCCGACCCCGATCGGCGGCCCGGCGTCGGCAGGCTGGTCGTTCGGCTCGCGCTCGTCGTCGGGGCCGGCGCGTTGCGTCGTCAGCTGCAGACGCCAGGGCCCGGCCAGTGGCGCGCCGATGCAGCGCAGCCGCAGCCAGACGCCGACCGCCGGAATGTGCAGCGAGGGCAGGCTCGGCAGCTGGTCGCGCCAGGGGCCAGCGACGCGCAAGGGCGCCCCGTCCAGGCGGTCGAAGAGGTCGAGGCGGGCGCAGCGCGGGGCGCTCAGCAGCTCGGCGCGCCACAGCGTGCCGGTGGGCGGCAGCGGCTCGACGCGGATCCAATCGGCCTCGCCGGCGCCAGCTCGCGCCACCTGATCGCCGAAGGCGCCAGAGACGACGACGTCGAGCGCGACGCGCAACGCCTGCGCCGGCGCATCATCTGGCTCGCGCGCCTGCAGCTCTTGGATGCGGGCCAGCGGCGCAGCGGCGGTCGATTGGGGCGCGGCGGCGCCGGCGTCGGGGTAGAGCGTGTGCCCAGGCAGCGGCGCCTCGGCCTGGCGTCGGCAGGCGAGGGGCAAAGACAGAAGCGCGCACAGCAGAGCGAAGGCGGTCAGGGTGCGCCGCCTGGGAGCCAGGCGGGATGGCCCAGGCGGCGAGCGAACGGGGGCGTCGCGGTGGACGCCGGTGTCGGCGCTCGACATGGGCGCGGCTACTTGCCGATGCGGCCCGAGACCTCGTCGGTGATGTCGACGGCGTCCACGGCGTAGACGACGGCGACGCGCGACAGCACCACCGAGAAGCCCCGCTCTTTGGCGATCCCAGCGATGTGGCTGCGGATCTTGTCCTCGATCGGCTTGAGCAGCTCCGACTCCTTCTTGGCCAGGTCCTCCAGCGCTTTCTTCTGCGTCTCTTGGAACTCCATGACCTCTTTCTGGAAGTTGAGCACCTTCTGTTGGAAGCCCTGCGCCTTGGTCTTGAGGTCCTCGGGGATCGCCTGGGCGCCCTTCTTCGCCGCCTCGGCCAGCTCGCGCTCGATCGCCACCCGCTCCTCCAGCAGCTCCTTCTCGCGCTCCTTGAGGGCGTCGTCGCGGCGCTTGAGCTCCTTCTTCTTCTTGTTCTGCATCCCCTCGAAGGCCTTCTTGGCTGCCTGGCCCTCTTTGGTCGAGAACAGGATCTTCTGCAGGTCGACCACGGCGATCTTGTCGCCGGTGGCGCTGGCCTCACCGGGCGTCAGCGCGAGGCCAGCGACCGAAAAGGTGACCAGGGCGGCCACGGTCGCCAGCGGGTGGGCGGCCGACGCGGACCGGCGGCGGGCGGGGCGGTTGAGGGTCTGAAGCTGCGACATCTGGGCCTCCTGGCGCTGGGGGCGCGGGTTATCGCCGTTGCGGCGGATCGGGTCAAGCGCGGCTCGACCAAGCCGGGAGGCGCGTCGGCGCGAGATGCGCGCCATCGTCGGAGACAACGCCCGAGGGCGCTCGCTTGTTCGCGCTGCCGCAGCGGTCGGCGGGGCGCCGCAGCTCAGAGGCCGCTGGTCTCGACCATGGCCTCGCCGCTCGAGACCACTTGCGCCAGGAATTCCGCGGCCATCCGTGCCAAAGGCTCGACGTCGTAGATGACGTAGTGGCTACCGCCGGCGACCTGTCGCAGCAGGGCCGTCACCTTCTCGCCGCCGATCTCGACGTTGTTCGACACCGGAGCAGAGACGGCGGGCGTGCCGAGCGCCACCATCGCCTCGTTGCGCTGCACGACCGGCTCCAGCAGGTGCAGGCCCATCGCAACCGCCAGCGCCTCGCTCGCCACCGCCGGCGTCGCCTCGTCGAGCAGCCCCTCGGTGTGCAGGATGTGCGGCGGCCGAACGCCGGGCGGCCTCGCGAGCACCTGGCGGGCGTAGGCGATGGGGTCCACGGCCTCGACCAAGAGCTGGATGAGGCTGACCGCCGGGTGCAGCTCGCTGAGCTCGCCCTCGTCGAGGCCGAGCTTGGCGGTCACAAGCGCCGGGAAGTCGACGATGTCCTTGCGCCGCACCACGGTCAGCGACAGCCCGGCGCCGGTGCCCGAGAGGACAAAGGCCCGCAGGTTGTACTCGACGCTGGCCAGCAGCGGCCCGACCAGCCCGCCCTGACTATGCCCATAGAAACACAGCCGATTGGCGTCGATCTGCAGCGGCTTGCTGCCGGTGGCGCTGGCCGGCACATCGAGCAGACCGCGCTGGATCATCTCGATGAGGGCCACGTTGTCGAGCGCGGCCTGGCGGAAGACGGCGCGGCCAGCGGGCGGATTCAAGAAGTTGAAACTGGCGAGGTACAACGAGTCCTTGGCCATCGCCTTGCCGCTGCGCTTGCCATGCAGCGGCTGGTCGATGCTGACCACCACCATACCGCGATCGGTGAGCAGCTCTGCGGGGTTGTTCGGCGAGCCGTCGTCGAAACTGAAGTAATTGCCGCCTGTTCCGTGGGAGTAGATCACCGCCGGGTGCAAGCCGTCGAGATCGAGGCCGCTGCCCGGTGTCAGCTTGGGGACCGCCACAGCGACGCGAATCGGCTCATCGAGACGTGCCGGCTCGGGCGTGCCGTCGGGCAGAAAAGCGAAGCCGCCACCACCGCTCAGGTAGGGCGGCGTGCCGTGCTGGAAGTTGGGCGCCAGGTACTCAGCGGTGTAGAGGCGATAGCCCGGCTTCTCCTTCACGAGCTTCCACTGCGTCGCCGCCTGAAAGCCCGGCCAAGCGTGGAGCCACTTGGCGAGCAGCGCCAGCTCACGGGCCGGGCGACCGGTGCGAAACACCGTCACAGCGCCGATGTCGCGGGGTAGCAGCGCCAGCGCGCCGGCGTCGACGGTGGCGGCCAGCGGCGCGAGAGTCTGCGCCAATCGCGCCTGCTGCGGATCGCTCGGCACCGGCCCGAGGCCAAATGCGGCGTCGAGGGCGGCGGCGAGGGCGGCGGGCTGACCGAGGGGCCGGTCGAGCGAGTCGCGCAGCCCGCGGCGGACGACGAGGGCGTAGCTGGTGTCGGGTCGCAACACCGCGCCCCAGGCGGGCTGCACCATCAGCAGGTGCTGCAGCAGCAGATTGCCGCGTTCAAAGCCGCTCTGGGCGCTGCGCAGCGGGAAGCGCCGGCCGCGCTCGGGGCTGGCGGCGTCGACGTCCACCAGGACCAGCTGCGAGTCGGCGGCCATCGAAGCCGTCGGTGTCGGCAACGCGCCGACCTGCAAGGCGCCGTCGAAGGCGATGTAGATGGTTGGCGCCACGCCCCAGCCGTCGAGGACCGCCTCGCCGTGCTCTAGGTAGGACGCCAGCAAGGGATCGGGCGAGCCCGTGCGCGGCGCCGGAAAGCCCGAGAGGTCGAGCCCGCCGTCGTCGCGGCGACGCAGCTCACTCGGAAACGGCGCGTCGTGCCAGCCCTTGCCGGCGAGGTCGTAGCGGGCGCTGACGCCGGAGGCCTCAGCTGCCCACGGGTCATGGGCGAGGCCGCTAGCGCCAGTGGCGTCCTTGCCATCCTTGTCGGCGCCAGGCTCACCGCCGCAGCCGACCACGCCGGCGAGCAGGAGCGCAGAGATCGATATCGCCGAGCGCAGGGCCGCGGAACGCCGTCGCGCGGCGCTAGTAGCCACCACCACCCCAACGCTTGGCGGCGGTGGCGCGGGCTGGTCCGCCCTTCTGCGCCGCCGGCGGCTCGTTGCGGGCGCCCTTGACGATGGCGATCGAAGCCGAAGCGCCGATGCGCGTGGCGCCTGCGGCGATCATGGTGTCGACGTCGTCTGCTGTCCGCACACCGCCGGAGGCCTTGACCTCCAGCTCCGCGCCGACGATGGCCTTCATCAGCGCCACGTCCTCTGCGGTGGCGCCGCCGGGCCCGAAGCCCGTGGACGTCTTGACGAAGGCGGCGCCGGCGATCTTTGAGAGCGCGCAGGCGACCACCTTCTCGTCGCGCTCGAGCTCGCCGGTCTCAAGGATGACCTTGACCCGGGCCGGCGCGGCGGCGGCGACCACCTTGGTGATGTCCTCGAGGACCAGCGCGTAATCCTTGGACTTCATCGCGCCGATGTTCAGGACCATGTCGATCTCAGCCGCGCCGGCGCGCACCGCCTCTCGGGTCTCGAACGCCTTGGCGTCGGGCGTCGTCGCGCCGAGGGGAAAGCCCACCACGGCGCAGACCGGCACGCCGCTGCCGCGCAGCTTACGCGCACAGTAGGCGACGTTCGACGGGTTGACGCAGACCGAGGCGAACTTGTACTTGGCCGCCTCGTCGCAGAGCTTGTCGAGCTCTTCCCGCGTGGCGCGCGCCTTGAGCAGCGTGTGGTCGATGTACTTCGCCAGATCGGCGCGCACCAGCGAAGGGTCCAGCCCCGCTGAGTTGGCGGCGATGCGCGAGGCGCCGACATCGACGATCTTTTGCGTGTCGGCCGGGCGCCGCGACACCGACCAGCCGCAGCCCGTGCACTCGCCCTTGCCGGCGGTGCAGGGACGGCCAGGGACCGCGCCGTGGCTATGACCGGCAGCCTCGGCGGGGGCCGCGCTTGCGGCCGGACGCGACGCCCCTGCCCGCGAGGTGAGCTCGGCGCGCACGCGCTGCGTAATCACATCGACCAGGGCGTCCATCTCGCGATCTGCTGCCATCGTCTTCGCCTCGCAAGTGCACGGTCCGTTGCCCATTGCGGCGCACGAGGCGCCGTGCCGGCCCACCGGCGGTAGGGTCGCGGCTCGCCGTCCCGTCGTCAAGCCGCTGGCTTGCTGGCTGGGCGCCGCGCGCGCAGCAGCAAGAGCCCAAACGCCAGCGCGGCGAAGGCCTCACCGGAGGTCGGTAGGCGCTTCGACGTCGACCGCACATCGCAGCCACAGCCGCCGTCCTTGCCCGGATCGTTGTCGCGGCGGCTGCCGCCCGGGGCCGGCTCGAGCAGCGTGACGCGCAGGGGCTCGCGGCCGGTCGGGTCGAAGCGCACGGTGACCTTGGCGCCGACCCGCAGATCATCCGCGCTGCCTCCGGCGACGACCTCATTCCAAGCCTCGGCGCCACCCTCGATGGCGAACCCGCGACCTTTTCCTTGACTATCAGTGACATAGAGCTTGTTGCCGCCGCGATCGAGGACCCGCACCCCCTCCAGCACTTCGGTCTCGACCCGCTGCTGGATGACGATCTCGGGCCGCACTTCGCCCTTGGGGTCGAATTTCGCGGTAATTACGGCTCCACGCTGCAGATCGTCGACCGTGCCGCCAGCCACGTTGGGGCGCAGAAGGGCGCGATCCTTCGGGATTGGGATCGCCCGCGTCGACTGTGAGTTCTTGCTGGCGCGGACGTAGAGGTAGGTCTCCGCGACCTCGTGGATGGTGACGTCGCGCAACACGCTCCAGACGAACCCGGCGGGCGGCGGCCGGGTGGCCATGGTGTCGACCGTCAGCGCGGTGGCGGTGGCGGCAGCGGCGAGGGCGGCGGCCGCTTGCTCGGCATTGACGAGCTGTCCCTGCGCGGACGGTGGCGCGGTGGGCGCGGTGGGCGCGGCAGGTGCAACCGGCGCGGCGGGCACGGTAGGCGCTGCGGGCGCAGGGGCTGAATCGCTCGGACCGGGCGGGGCCGCCAGCGGTCGGTTGGGCCGTGGCTGCGCTGGCTCGCTCGGGGCGGGGTCGGGCCGCCTGGGGTGTCGCCGGGCGCTCGGGTCGCCGGAGGGCGGCAGGGCATCGGCGAGCACCCACTGGGCTGGGGCGAGGCAGAGCACGCTCAAGGCGCAGGCGTGCATCAGTCGGCGCAGCGGCGCCACCGGGGTCTTCATCGTCGAGCTCCTCAAGCCCTGGGGCGGGCAGCGGCCTGCAGACTAGGGCAAGGACCTAGCGATGCGTGCGGCGGCCGAAGGTCGGGAGTGTAGCGCGGTGCGCGCGTCGTGGCGATACCGCTGGCGGCGATCCCGAGGCCTAGGGAGACGCCTCGGGATGCGCCGACCTAGGGGCCCACGCGCGCGATCTTGGAACGGCGCGGGATGGCGCTCGGTTGGCCCATGTGCGATCGTGCGGGGTCGCCGCCGGCGTCGCGGCGAGAGGCCGTCGCGGTGGGACCTCCGCTACGCCGGGCGCAGATTTGTGGCGCGATCGATGTTTGCAGGGGCGACGAATCGGGACGGAGCGAGCGATGCGGGTCAAGGTCGTCACCTCGTTCGAGGGCCTCGGCGTCAGCGTCCAACAGGCGCTGCAGGCGGCGGGCTTCGACGCCCGGGTCGAGGCGCGTGAGGTGTCGACCATCGAGCTGCGGACGGCGGAAGTCAGCGACGTCGCAGAGATCGGGCGGCTGTTGGCCGCCGTGCGGCCGCTGCTGCCGAGCGTCGTCGTCGCGGCGATGCCGGCGGACACCGTCGAGCTCTACCTCGGCGACACCCGGAGCTTGGCGGCGTGGAACCTGACAATCCACTGCGATGTCAAATCGTTCTGCACGATTCTCCGCGATGAGGCCCGCGCGCTCGGTTTCGAGGACAGCACACCCAGCATCGGTCGCCAGGAGCACAACCACCTCGACTTTGGCGGTGCGACGCCCTTTGCGCGCCAGGTGCTGCGCTGGATGCTCGGCCGGCACGGCATCCGAATCACCGAGAAGCGCGCCTGGGGCAGCGACGACGTCGATCTGTGGCTCTACGTCCGCGACCCACGCTTGGACGGCAGCAACCTGCAGGAGTGCGTCGCAGTCGACGTCCAGAGCGACGACCTCGGCGCAGCGATGGCGCTGCAGGCCCAGCTGCGCAGCCTCGGCCACACGCAGGTCGGCGTCCGTGGCCTCGACGACGAGGAGCGCCCGCAGTTTCGCCTCGTCGGCGGCGGCTATGCCCGCGACGGCGGTGCCCTGGCCGCCCTCACGACGACGGTGCGCGCCTTTCTGCACGGCCAAGGGGTAGACAGCGGCCGCTTTCCGCTGGAGGTCAGCGACGGTGACCCCATCTCGGCGGCGCAGGTGACGCTGCCGCTGCAGGCGCTGCGCCAGGGCACGCTGCGTCCGACCTCCGGCAGCCACCCGGAGCGCTGGCGCGTCACCGTCCACTGCGACGACGACGCCTCTGCGTCGCCGCTGGTGTCTGCGCTGGAGGCCGCCGGCTTTCGCTGCGTCGACCGCGCGCCGCTCCCGGCGTCGGTGCTGGGCTTCTCGGTCCGGCTCGGCAGCGCCAGCCGCTATGAGAGCGTCGCCCACGCGCTGCTCGGCCTCGTGGAGCAGCGACGGGGCGAGCTCGGCGCCAGCGCCGGCTGGCGGGTGACCTCACTGGAGGCCAGCGACAGCGGCGACCCCGACCATGTCGGCATCGACCTACCGAGCCGGGAGCTCGACGAGGCGGGCCTGGAGCGACGGGTGACGCTCGCCGCCTCGCGCTATCAGCTGCGGGTGCGTACCGGCCACCGCGAAGACCACGCGCTGCTGCTAGCGCGGCTTGAGGCGATGCACTGGCAGGCGTTCGAGATCGAGGGCGACAGCGGCCACGGCGACCCGCTGGCCCAGTTCGGCGGCGCGCCGGTGGCCCTAGTCGATCATGTCGCCGATCTCGTCCGCCGAGAGTCCGGGATGCACTGCCAGATCCGCAAGGAGTGGGGCGACGACGACCAGCAGGTGTGGCTGAACCTGCCAGCCCGGCCACAGACCGCGCAGGGCAGCCTCGATGGCGTCGACCTCGGGCCGTTTTTTGCCCGCGGCCCGGCGGTGGCGGCGGCGCGCCCCCTCCTTGGGATCGAGCCGGACGCGCTCCGCGTCGCCGAGGTGACGCTGCCACGCCGACGCCCAGGTCCACATGCCGCCTTGGTGCCGCCCGACCTGCTGTTCCGTCACTACTGCCTCGATGGCCGCACCGCCGAGACGCTGCTGCTGGTCACCGAGGCGGTCGCGCTCGCCGAGCCGTGCCTGCTGGAGGGCGAGACCAGCGTCAGCAAGACCTCGATCATCCAGTTCCTCGCCAGTCTGCTGCGCCAGCCGTTGGTCCGCCTCAACCTCAACGGCCAGACGGACACCGGCGAGCTGGTCGGCCGCTTCTTGCCGCAGGAGACCGCGTCGCGCCTGCCGCTGCCAGTCGAAGAGCTGATGCAGGTCGAGGGCTGGCTGACGGCAGAGAGCCGGCAACTGCTGGCGCGGGCGCGCGAAGAGTCCCGCCCGCTGAGCCGCGCCGAAGTGCAGCAGGTGATGGCGCGCGAGCGCATGAGCCAGCACCCCTGGCGCTGGCAAGACGGCCTCGTCGTCGCCGCGATGCGCCACGGCTGGTGGGTGGTGCTCGACGAGCTGAACCTCGCCGAGCCGCAGATCCTCGAGCGCCTCAACCCGGTCCTGGAGCGCGTGCCGTCGCTGGTGCTGAGTGAGCACGACGGCGAGGTGCTCGGCCCCGGCGGCACCCCCATCCATCGCGACTTTCGCATCTTCGCGACCATGAACCCCGCCGAGTACGCCGGCCGCTCCGCGCTCAGCCCCGCCTACCGCGATCGCTGGCGCAGCTACGCCTTCGTGCCACCGCCGGGCGAGGCCGACTATCTGGCGATGCTGCGGGCGCTGCTCGACGGCCGCCAGCCAGATGTCTCGCTGCGCGGTCGCAGCTACCGGGGCGCCACCCAGGACGCGCCGCTGGCCGGCCTGCTCGACGTGCCCGGCATCGACGGCTTCCTGCAGGCGTTGGCGCGCTTCCACGCCGCGCTCGAAGGGGCGGTCGGCGCCAGCGGCGGCCAGGGCGCGCGCCTGTCGGCCCGCCGCAAGGACCGCGTCGTCTTCAGCCGCCGCAGCCTGCTCTCGGCGCTCGACTACCTGGCGTGGGCCATCGGCCAGGGCGGCGAGGAGCCGACGATGGCGATGCGCGCCGCGCTGGTCCGCACCTACCTGGCGCGCGTCACGACGGCCCAAGATCAGCGCACCGTCCTCCAGTTGATGGACGCCGCGGGCGTCGGCCCGACGGTCTGGCGCCCTCTGACGGGCGACGGGCGCCGGGACTAGCCAAATGACGTCGTCGGGCGGCGGCACCGGCGATGGCGACGGCGGCACCTCCGGGTCGTCGCGGTCGCCCCGGCGCTTCGAGTCGGCATCCGAAGAGCGCGCCCACGCCGCGCAGCGTGAGGCCGACGCCGCGCTGACGGACGATCTGCGACGGCTGCGCGCCCTCGCCGCCGGCTTGTGCCAAGACGCCCGCGTCGGGGTCGACGTCGCGCCCGGGCCTTGGGCCTTTGACCGCGCCAGCCGCACGTTCATCGTCTCGGCCGAGGACCTGCGCGCCGCAGGCGTCGACTACTGTGCCGCGGTCCTGGCGCGCCAAGTCGGCCACGCCAAGATCAGCCGCCACGGCCTGCTCGAGATCGCCTTCGCCGACGAGGAGCTGGGGCGCCTCTGCGTCGACGCCCTCGAGGTCGGACGCGCTGACGCCTGGATCGGCGACCGCTTCCCCGGCGCCAGGGCGTGGCTCGAACGACTCGACGAGCAAGGCGAACCGATCGACCCGGCGCTGCCAGATGTGGTCGCCTTCGCGATCGCCTGCGCCGCGCCCATGAGCGGCAGATTCGGCGTGCGAGCGTCGGTCGCCCAAGCGCTCGCCGACACCTTTGAGGCGAGGCAGGCATACGCCAGCTTCGCTCCAAAGGCCACCGGGACGCCGCCGACGACCGCCGCGCGGGCCCGCTTTCGCCTGGAGGTCGCCCCCCAGCTGCCCAAAGGCCTGCTGCCGCCCGCCGCCGAACAGGCGACGCTGCTCGCCGCCAGCGCCGCGCTTCGCCACGCCGCGGCCGAGATCTTGCCGGTCGCTGAGGCGCTGTATTGGGACGATGTCGACGCCATGCAGGCCTACCTCATGGAGCGCCCAGACCGCATCCCCTGGGCCCGCCAGCGACTGGAAGCCAACGACGCCATCGCCGTGATGCGCCAACTGCGCCGTCGCGGACCGCTGACGCCGCCGCAGCAGGGCTGGGTCGAGGAGCTGGCCCAGGCGCTGGTCGCCTCTGCGGCGCTGGCGGCGCTCCCGCGGCGGGTGTTGATCCGCGAAGGCTTGCCCGAGGCCGGCGGCCGCGACGCCGACGCCACGGCGGATCCAGGCCCACGACCCTCAATCTGGACGCCGCCCACGCCCTATGAGCGCGCTCTGGAGCGGCTGCGCGACCAGGTCGAGGCGCTGTGCCGGCGCCTGGAGGCCGCGCTCTTGCCCAGCCGCCGGCTGCGCCGTCGAGACGGCTTCCCGAGCGGCCGCGGCATCGATCTGCGGCGCCTCTTCGCCTTTGAGGCCGATCCGCGGCGCGTCGGCGAGCTGTGGTGGCGTCCGACGATCCCCGATCGCCGCGACGTCGCCGTGCTGCTCTTGGTCGACCTCTCAGGGTCGATGAGCGGCGCCAAGGCTGAGGCCGCCCTGCTCGGCACGGTCCTGTTGGCCGAGACCCTGGACCGCCTCAATGTCCCCTTCGCGATCCAGGGCTTTCAAGACGTGCTGGTGCCACTCTGCGGCTTCGTTCAACCCTTCGACGACGCTGCAAGGTCGGCGATCGGCGAGATCCCGCAAGAGATTGAAGGACGTCGGCTCGGTGGCAACAACAGCCCGTCCTACAATGACGATGGCCCGTGCTTGCTCGAGGCCGCCGGCAGCCTGCTCGGACAATCGGCGCTGCAGCGGCTGCTCATCGTCGTCAGCGACGGGCGGCCGGAGGGCCGGCGCAGCCTGCCCAAGGACCTGAGCGCCGCCGTCGCCACCGTCTGCAGCGCCGATCCCTCTCTGATGCTGGTCGGCCTGGGCCTCGGCCCGCAGACCGAACACGTGCGCCAGTACTACCCGAACGCCACCGCCAACGTGGCGGTCGATCGGCTCGCCGACGAGATCGCAGACCGGCTGGAGCGCGTGCTGCTCGATCACCTGCGCACAGGCGGGGCCGGCCCTCATCCGGGCACGTCGAGGCACTAGCGGCCCGCTAGGCCACCAACATCGTCAACGGGGCCGGCCCAGCGCGACTTCCCGCGCCGAGCCGCCGGCGCACCGACGCCGTGCCGTTTCGACGCGTCTGCGGACCTGGCGGGATCGGGTAGGACACAGCTTGTCTGATATGGGTGCTGAACTTGCGTTCAGTGCTGAACGGGCGTACAGGTCGATGGAGGCCGGCGCCGCGAGCCAGCCAGAGGAGCCCACGCCATGATGTCCACCGAAATCGCCCGTACGCCGCCGACGTCGACCAAGCGCACCTGCCCGTCCTGCGCCGCCAGCGCCCGCGACGCGCTGCCCATCCGCTACGGCATGGTCTCGGCGTGGGTGCTGCAACAGGCCCGCCGCGGCGAGGTCGTCCTCGGCCCAATCAACCACGGCCGCAACGAGCCGCGCCTGCTCTGCAGCCACTGCGGACACCGCTTCGCCGCCCCGCGCGCCGATCTCGACCGCTTCGGCCGCCCGCTCGCCAACGCGCTGCCCCGCGCGGACGCTACCCCCGCCGCATCGCGGACGCCGCGGACAGCCGCCACGCCATCCCCGCAGCTGGAAGGAGCGCAACACTCGACGATGGTTCCATGGTCCGCGGAGAGCAAGGGCGAGCGCGACGAACGGCGTGGCCGGGATGAGGCGCCAATGAGCCTCGGCCAGACACCGCGGCGAGAAGTGCTGGAGGTGGCGAGCCTGCGCCAGGCGGCCTGAATTCCGTTGGCGGCGCCAGCGCTCGTCGGTGGACCTCAGCGCGCGGTGAGCGTGCGGATCCAGCGGCCGTAGAGGTAGATGCCGACCGCAGACGCGACCCCGACCACGCCCATGAGGTTCCACACCATGCCGATGTCATGGCTGGCGGCGAGCTCTGCCGTCACCTGCCAGGGCTCCTGACCGGTGACCTCGACCAGCTTGGTGAACCCCTCGCCCTGTGGGACCGCGGCCACCTGTGCCTCGGTCAGCCCGCGGCCCAGCAGCGCCGTGCGGGCGAAGGCCTCTTTGCTGGCGTAGTGGTCATAGAGCATCGGCCCGAGCTTGCCCTCGAGCGTCCAGCCGATCGCCAGCGGGATCTGCGAGAACCCGAGGTACATGGCCTTCTTGTCGTCGGGCGCGAGGTTGCCGACGAACTCGCTGAACTTCGGGCTCGACAGCATCTCACCGACCGAGAAGACCGCGATGGCCGCCAGCGCCGCCCAGCCAGCCGTCGCCGCGCCGATCAAAAAGAGAGAAGCGCTCGCCAGCAAGGTGCCGACGACCATCGACGTGGTAGCGCGCATCAGCCCCGAGAGCCAGGCGAACCCGAAGCAGGTGATCATGATGAGGCCGGAATTCAGGTTCAGCATTCCCTCCGGCAATATCTCGGAGCCATCCTTGTTCATGACCACGAAGAACTGCACGACGACGTTGCTGACAGGCTGGCCGCCAAAGAGGTCGCGGACGACGCCGCGCGTATCGACCCAGTCCTCCAGGTGCGCTGGCAGGACGTCGAAGAGCGCGTTGAACATGAACCAAAATCCCGAGAAGATGAGCAGATACACCCAGACCTGCGGCCGCGACAGCTCGCGCAACGAGGTGCGCCACAGCGGCGCCTGTACGCGCCCCGCGGCCCGATCTTCCGCCGCCCTGGCGAGCCGCTCGGCCTTTCCTGGCTCCTTGTAGAGAAGCAACATCAAGAAGTTGAGGGAGATGATCGCGGCGCAGGCCAGAAACACGTAGCGCCAGTCGAGCTTGCGCATCAGTCCGGCGAGCAGCGGGCCGAGAAATCCGCCGATATTGACGGTCTGGTAGAAGATGCCCCAGGCGATCGAGGAGGTCTCGCGTGTGGTCGACTTGACCAGCGTGCCCTGAATACCGGGCTTGAAGATCGCGGTGCCGGCGGCCAGGAGCATGGCGCCGGCGAAGAAGCCGCCAAAGGTCGGAAACATCGCCATCGTCAGGTAGCCCATGATCTTGACGACGGTGGAGGCGGCGATGGTCTCTTTGTAGCCGAAGCGATCGGAGAGGCCGCCGGTGAACACAGGCAGCACCGACTGCACCAGCGCCCACATGGTCAGGATGGTGCCGAATTCGGTCATCGTGACGCCGAGGCCGCCCTTGCTGACGGGGTCCTTGGCGTAGAGCGTGGCGACCGCCTTGACGCCGTAGTAGGCGAGCCGCTCGATCATCTCCATGCCACCGACGACCCAGAACACGTAGCCAAGGCTGGCGATGGCG
>SXGT01585188.1_pt1 | contig 24213 bp, 22 predicted proteins | sample 3176221 | NCBI WGS metagenome assembly SXGT01 (sample SAMN11356862, study PRJNA531348) | freshwater metagenome | isolation source: freshwater sample F1-120 | place: China: Fuxian Lake, Yuxi | collected 2017-12-25
CTCGCCGGCCGGCCCGGCCGCGCGGCGGCTCTGCGCCGCAGCGCACGGCGGGTCTGGGAGGGGCCGTGCCGGCGCCGAGCGAGGTCCCTTGGCGACGCGTGAAGCCGCGGCATCTCGTGACTGGTCTGGGAGCGGCCGTGCTGGCGCTTCGCGTGTTCGCGTGGCGACGCGTGAAACTGCGGCATCTCGTGGCTGGTCTGGGCGCGCCCGTGCTGGTACTCGTGGTGGGACAGCTCGGGAGGAAACCATGGCCACGATGCGCGGATTCTTTACGGCACTTGCCCTGTTGGCGTTGCTCGCGACCCCTGCGGCCGCCCTCGACGACTACGATGATTCGCAAGCGAACCCGCTCCGGCTCATGGCTTACGCCCTGCACCCGGTAGGATTCCTCGCCGAGTGGCTGGTGACCCGCCCGCTCCACCGCCTCGTCGCGCAGGATGATCTCGAACCCGTCTTCGGTCATGTGCCGCACCAGGGTTACGATTACGAGAACTACGTCGAGGGTCTCAGCACGGGTGCTGTGATCGACGAGGTCGAGCCCAAGGCCCTCTTCGAGCAAAGAGCGGATTGACGGGTCACGTTGATCTCCCTTCGATGACCAGCGGCGCGAGACGCGCCAGCAGGGTCTTGAGACCGAAGCGCTCGAACTGAACCATGAGCTTCGTGCTCTCGCCGTCGCCCTCCCGGCGTCGGATGACACCCCGACCGAAGCGTGGATGCAGGACCGGGGTGCCGACCCGCAGCGATCCGGCGCTCACCGGCTCCTGGCTCATGCTGTAGTCGACCCGCACGTCGGTGTTCGCGAGTTTGGCGTCGGGCGCGGGGACGGCGGCGGTTCTGGCGGGGGAGAGAAACCGGTCGAGGGTGTTCGCGAGTTCACCGTGGCCGGCGCGGCGGGCCCGAGCCGCCGGATCCGCACCGTGTCGCGAAACGAATTCGTCCGGGATCTCGGTCAGGAAGCGCGACGGCGGGTAGGGCTTGAGCGCGCCGAACATCGCGCGGGTGCGGGCGCAGGAGAGGACCAGCCGCTCTCGAGCGCGCGTCATGCCGACATAACAGAGCCGGCGTTCCTCCTCGACGCTGCCATCGTCGAGCGCACGCGAATGCGGGAAGATTCCCTCCTCGAGGCCGACGAGGTGGACGACGGGGAACTCGAGGCCCTTGGAGTTGTGGACCGTCATGAGACTCACGCTGGTGCCGACGCCGTCGGCCTCGTCGAGGCTCGTCACCAGAGCCGCGCGCTCCAGGAACGTTGCGAGTGCCGTCACTCCGTCGGGCGCACCGAGCGACGCATCGAGCTCACGCGCCGCCGCGATCAGCTCGTCGAGGTTCTCGGCGCGGGTCTGCGCTTCCTGCGTGGCCTCGGCCTGGAGGCGGCTCCCGAGCCCACTCTCGGAAACGACACACTCGACGATCTCGCCGAGGGTGGAAGTCGCAAGCGTGGCGCGGATTCTGTGCAGCAAGTCGCGGAACGCGAGGACACGCGCGCGGGCGCCCGTTGCCAGCACCACGGCGCCGGGGTTCGCGACGAGTTCGTCCAGCAGCGCCGAGATCGAGCGACCCGAGCGACCGGCGGTCTCGACGAGAGTCGCCACCGTGGTGGCGCCGATGCCGCGCGTGGGCACGTTGACGATGCGCATCAGGCTCACGTCGTCTGCCGGATTCAGAAGAACCCGGAGGTAGGCGAGAACGTCCTTGACCTCCTTGCGGTCATAGAAACGGATGCCGCCCACCACGACGTAGCGCACGCCCAGCCGCACGAGTTCTTCCTCGATGGCCCGGGACTGCGCGTTGGTCCGGTAGAAGACCGCCAGTCCGGCCGGCGGCCGTCCCCGCCCGATTTCGCGGAGCAACTCGCCAGCGACCCAACGCGCCTCGCTGCGATCGTCGGGAAACCCGGCGACGGTGACTTTCTCGCCGGGGTCATTTCGTGTCCAGAGCTTCTTGCCGTGGCGGCCCAGGTTGCGTTCGATGACGGCGTTGGCCGCCGCCAGGATATTGCCCTTGGAACGGTAGTTCTCCTCGAGCCGGACGACGTGCGCGTTGGCGTGGTCGCGCTCGAATTCGAGAATCGCCCGTACGCTCGCTCCGCGGAATCCATAGATGGACTGATCGTCATCGCCCACGACGCACAGGTTGCCGTTGCGACCCGCGATGTGGTCGACGAGCAGGTACTGGGCGTGGTTCACGTCCTGATACTCGTCCACCAGAATGTGGCGGTAGCGGGCGCGGAAGCGCTCGCGCAGGTCGGCGTCGTCGCGCAGCAAGCGCACCATGGCGGCGATCAAGCCGCCGAAATCGAGCGCACCGGCCTTCTCCAGCAGGAACTCGTAGCGCTCGGCGGCCTGGCTGATCGCGGCCGCGCGTTCCGGTTCCGCTGTGGCCGGGGCGCGCGTCGGATCGCGCAAATCGTTGCGTGCTCGATCCAGATGAGTGCGCAGAGCGCGCGGCGCGAGTAGCTCTTCGTCGATGTCGCAGTCGCTGAGCGCGCGCGTGCAGACCGAGAGCTGGTCTGAATCGTCGTAGATCGCGAAGCCCGAAGGCAGTCCGAGTCGCGGCGCGTAGCTTCGCAGCCAGCGGGCGCAGGTCGAGTGAAACGTTCCTGCGGTGAGGCGATCATGCTCGCTGCCGACGAGATGCGAGATGCGCTCGCGCATCTCGCGCGCCGCCGGGTTGGTGAAGGTGACCGCGAGAATGCTCGCGGGATCGACGCCGCGCGACTGTACGAGATCGGCGATTCGGTAGGTCAGGACGCGGGTCTTGCCGCTCCCGGCACCGGCCAACACCAGCAGCGGGCCGTCGCCGTGGAGGACAGCCTCGCGTTGCGGCGGGTTGAGGCTCTCGAGATCGATCACCGCGGCGCGAGGGTATCCGAACAGGGCTCAAAAAAAAGGGTCCGATCGCCTGTTTCCAGCAGACACGACGGACGAAGCGCCGTCTCTCCGAGGGAACTCCTCGAGCAGCCGCTGCTCATACGCCGCAAGCGAGAACCGATCCGTCACGAAGGCGCGTCCTGCGGCACCGAGCTTGTTGCGGAGGGCGACATCGGCCGCCAGCGCTTGCACGGCGGCGACCGCCTCGGCCGCGTCGCGAACCGGGATGCCGCAGTGGCCCTCCTGGCAGATTTCGACCATCGCCGCACAGGTGGCGTTGACGATGAGCGGAGTTCGACACGCGGCGGCTTCGAGCAGGACGATGCCGAGACTCTCGAAGGGCGACGCATGAACGAGAGCCAGCGCGCCACGCATCAGCTCGAGCTTGCGTTCCTCGCTGACCACGCCGGGCGTCTCGAGACCGGGCATCCTGGGCAGATCCATGAGGACTTCGCCCGCCAGCACCAGCCGCGGCGCGGGTACCGCGACCGAGCGCAGCGCCGCGTACCAATGCAGGAGTTCGGCGATTCCCTTCTGCGGATCGATGCGGCCGGCAAAGAGCAGGTAGGGCGAATCGCATGGGTCGGCGGCGGGTCGGTCCTCCGGCAGGGCCACGCCATAGCCGAGCACACGGGCGTCGAACTGCGGCGCGGGATGGAGACGCGACAGGAGAGCGACCTCGGCCTGCGTCGAGCATAGGAGACGAGTGCGGGCGAGACGGCGGCCCACGATCGGCAGCAGTGCTGTGGGCTCGTCGTGGAAGGTCGGGACGACACGGGCACGCGCCGGCGCGATGGCGTCGAGGCCATCGAGCGTTGTCGGATAGAGGTAGGTGAAGAAGAGATGGCGGTCGTAGCGAGTCGTGCGCAGATGGTCGTGCAGGGTCGGGCAATGCGGTCCCTGGGCGCGCAGGTAGGCCTCTTGCAGGGCCTCTGGCCAGGCGCGTACGCGGCGCTCGAAGGCTTCGCGGTCCGCGGGGGCGAGGCCGGCGAAATCCTCCGCAGCGACGCCGTCGAGCAAGAGATCGTGCAGGGCGGGCCAGAAAGGCTCGCGGCCGCGCTCCACGACGAAACGCCGGACGACCAGGCCGTCCTCCCGGGCCGGTCCCGGTGGCAGGACAGGCGCCCACGTCCGGTAGTCGGCCGCGGCGGAGGTGAGAACCTCGACCTCGTGATGCCGCGCCAGCAGGCTTGCGACCAATGCGGCGTGACGCTCTGCCCCACCGAGGATCTCGCGTCCGAAGCGCTGAACGATGATCGCGATTTTCATGGCCGACTCAGCAGGTCTCCAGAGCGGCCAGGATCTGCCGGGCGACAACCTCCGCCGCGAAATGCGCGCGGACATGAGCCCGCTGGTTCTGGACCAGTCGGTCGCGCAGAGCCGGGTCGTTCAGGACGCGGTGAAGCGCCACGGCGATCTCGTCTGCGCTCGCGTCCCGCAGCACCGCCGCATCCGGCGCCAGCGTGGACGCCACTGCCCCACGGTCCGTCGCGACCACCGGCACGCCGAGCGCGCCCGCCTCGACCAGCGGGATGCAGAAACCCTCGTGTTCGGAACAGCACAAGAATGCGTGCGAGGTCAGATAGGCGGCCTTCAGCGTCGCGAGATCGACCTCGCCAATGATCTCGACATCGCTTCCCAGACCGAGCCGTGTGCATTCCTGGTCGAGCAGCGCGCGCCAGCGCCAGAGCCGCGGATCGAACCGGCCGACCAACCGCAGCCGTGGCGCCCGGCCAAAGAGTTCGCGGTAGTGCGCGGCGATGGCGAGCATCTGGAGATGACCCTTGTTGGGGGCGAAGCGGCCGACGAAGAGGGCGTCTGCCGGGTGCTCGGTCCAGGCGCGCAGCCGGCGCAGGTCGGGAGCGGCGGACTCGAGTTGCTCCAGGGGATGCAGCGGCGCGGCCACCCGCACCTTTGCCGGATCGGCGCCCAGGCCTGTGGCGCTCGCGGCGCTGAAGGGAGAACACGCGAGCCAGCAGCCGACCCGCGGATCGTTGGCGAGACGCTGCCGTTCCGCCTCGCCGGAACGCGCCGCGGCCGCGAATTCGTCGTTCACGTCGTCAAAGAACGCCGCCGGCGTGATGTTGTGGTCGCGCACCACGACCCGCGCAGACGTCCGTTGGAGAAAGGCACGGCCGGCGGCCCAGCCCGACGCGAGGTGGTAGACGACGCGCGCCGCGCGCCGATGGATCCAGTCGGGTGCCGCTGCAAGCAGGTCGCCCGGCAGATCTCCTCCGATACGCCCGGCGAAGAGGGCGACCTCGTAGCCGGCATCCGTCAGGACCTGCCGCATTCCGAGGGCGTCGTTGCCGGTCGCATCGTCCGGCACGAGCGAGGGCAGGACGATCGCCACCGCCCGGGAAGCTGTGCCGTGGTCCCGCGCGCGGCGCCGGCTGGGAGGAGGGCTGCGGCGGCGAGAGATCGCGAACACCCGAGCGACGTCCCCTAAGCGCGCGCGACGATGGCGTAGTCTTGCGGACCGAAGACGATCCGGTTCAGACGCTCGACGTTGCGCGCCGCCGCGCCACCGGCCGGATCGGGTTCGAGCCGTGTCTCGGCCTCGACCGCGCCACTGTAGCGAAGTTCGATTGTGCTGAAACCAGCCTGTTCGACCAGAAATCGCAGCGTGAGCGGATGCACGGGCTGGGCGTGCGTCGGGTCGATGGTCCAGCCGCGAGCATGGGTGATCAGGCTCGCGAGGTTGACGCTCTCGAGGACGAGGACACCCCCGGGACGCAGTCGCTGGCGCGCCAGACGCAGCAACCTCTGCAGGGCGGGCAGCGAGAGGTGTTCGACCACCTGGAAGGCGACGATGCCGCCCAGACTTTGCGCTGGGCAGTGATCGAGGGTCTCGAAGAAGTCGCCGGTTCGCACGTCGAGACCAGCGAGTGCGGCCTGCGTGGTGGCCGGGTTGCAGCGATCGACACCGAAGCCGGGTACGCCGCTCTCCCGCAGCAACTCGAGGAAGACTCCGGGCCCGCAACCGAGGTCGAGGACGGGACCGCTCGCCGCGTCAGGAAAAAGATCGAGATAGCTGGCCTGGGCCGCCCGCAGACTCTCGCGTGAGCCACGGAAAATCGCCTCGAACGCCGCGTAATCAAAGCACGGTTCGGGATCGCCACCTGTGGCGCGGTGACGCGCGAGCGCATCCTCGAGCGTATCGAGGCGACGCGCGAGGTTGGCCAGCGCGTCGATCCCAGCGACGTTGAAGCGCGCCTGCTGGTCGAAGAAAGGCGAGAGCACGCGGCGCAAGATCCGCTTCATGAGCGCGACCGTGTGCCCGAGCAGCGCGCGGTGCGAGTCGAGCGGGGCGCTCGGCAGATCGGCGGATGCACGCATGCGCTCGAGCGCCCGGTCGCTCGCCGCGGCGGCACTCGGCGCAACCTCGCTGGCAAGCGGTTGTGCCAGGGCGCGCAGGCGTGCGGCGCGATCCCCGAAGGGCGCCACGTTGCCCGGCCCGGCGCGGGCCCGCAGGGCGCGGGCCTCCTCGCGGATCTCCGCGATGAGCGCCTCGATGTCGACCGCGTCGTCTGCCACCGCTGCGTCGCTCTAGCACGCGTGCGTTCGGGGGAGCGATCGGATCGGTCCGCAGCTGTAGGGAGCACATGATCTGTCCGCTCCCGAGCGGAAACGTAGAGACCGCCTTGTCAGGCCCCGGGGTAGGGGTTTGGACCCATGGACGACGATGGGACCCGGATTTTGCCCACGGCCGGGGCGCCGGCGATGCAGGTCCGAGAAGTGATCGCGAGAGCGATGAGCGGAGAACTCACGTGGATCAAGGCGCCTGAGAGAGATCGCCGTCGCCAGTTTGTGATCATCCCCCGTGGATGGGGGTGTCGATCTTGTGGTCCTTGGTTTCGTCGATGAAGAGGCTGCCGACGACCAGCGTGACGATGCATATTGCCACCGGGTAGATGAGGCCGGTGAAGACCACCCAGGCCCCGAAGATCTCCTGCATCGTGGCCGAGGTGGTCGCGGCGGTGGCGATGAGCGGCAGGAAGCCGCCGAACCAGCCATTGCCGACGTGATACGGCAGCGACATCGACGTGTAGCGAATTGACGTCGGAAACAGTTCGACCAGAAATGCGGCGATGGGGCCGTAGGTCATCGTCACGTACGTCATCAACAGGGTGACGCAGGCGACCACGCCGGTGGCCGCACCCAGCGGCAGCGACGTCACCTGTGCTGCCATGGTTGGATTGGCCAACTGCTGAATGGCGTAGAACAGCGGGATGGTGGTCAGGCCCGCCAGTGCAAAGCCCGTCATCATGACCTTCTTGCGTCCGATGCGGTCGGACAGCGAGCCGAAGAAGACGAAGAGCGGCGTGGCGATCGCCAGCGCGATGGCGACCAGCGTGTAGGCCAACTGCCAGTCGAGGTTGAGTGGCGTTTGCAGAAAGGTCAGTACATAAAATTGTGCGGTGTACCAGACCACGCCCTGGCCTGCCGTGGCGCCGAACAGCGCAAGGAGCACATACTTGAGGTTGGTCCGGTTGCCGAAGCTTTCCCGCAGCGGGTTCTTCGCTACCCGGCCATCCGCCTTGAGGCGTACGAACAGGGGCGATTCCTGCATCCTGAGGCGGACGTAGAGGGACACCCCGAGCAACGCTACCGACACGACGAACGGTACGCGCCAGCCCCAGGCGCGGAAGGCGTCGGCGCCGAAGCCGAGCCGGGTGCCGCCGATGACCGCAAGCGACAGGAAAAAGCCGATTGTCGCGGTGGTCTGGATGTAGCTTGTGTAATAGCCGCGGCTCGAGTCGGGCACGTGTTCGGCGACGTACGTCGCGGCACCGCCGTACTCGCCGCCGAGGGCCAGGCCTTGCAAGAGGCGCAGCGACACCAGGAGAATCGGCGCCCACAGGCCGATGCTGGCGTAGGTCGGCAGAAATCCGATCAAGGCCGTGGACAGCCCCATCGTGACGATGGTGAGCAGGAAGGTGTATTTGCGGCCCACCAGATCGCCGAGCGCGCCGAACACCAGCGCGCCAAGTGGTCGCACGCCGAAACCGGCGCCGAAAATTGCGAGGCTGGCGAGGAGCGCGGCGCGTTCGTTGCCCGGTGGAAAGAACAGATCGCCGAAGAATACCGCCAGCGATCCGTAGAGATAGAAGTCATACCACTCGACCAGTGTGCCGAGGCTGGACGCGAAGATGATGCGGCGGACAAGGCCCGTGTCGGGATCGGCCGCGCGTGCGGTGGGCGTGGACAGCGCGGCGCCGTTCATGGTTGGGCGCGAGGATAGTCAGGCCTCTCGTGACGTGTCCACCCGGAATGGGTCGGGCATCGATCCGCAGCGCGCCAGCCGGGCAGGACGGCGCCTCGGCCGTGGGCTGCTACGTTCCGTCGCGTGTCGCGCTACGTGCGCAAGGACGAGAACTACCGCCGAGCCAAGGCCGAGGGCCTTCGCTCGCGGGCGGCCTACAAGCTGATCGAGCTCGATCGCCGGCTGAAGCTCTTGGCGCGGGGCCGTCGCGTGGTCGATCTCGGTTGCTGGCCGGGCGCCTGGCTGCAGGTGGCTGCCGAACGGATCGGGCCCGAGGGGCGGGTCGTCGGCGTCGATCTGGCGCCGACCGCAGCACTCGATCTTCCCGGTGTCGTGATTCTGACCGGTGACGTCGGCGACGACGCCGTCGCAGTGCAGGTGCGGGCCGCGCTCGATGGCCCGGCCGACGTCGTTCTCTCCGACCTGGCGCCCAAGCTGACCGGCATCCGCGCGGCCGACGCCGTCCGGCACGCGGCTCTCTTGCGCATCGCGGCCGAGCGCGCCCGGCGGTGGCTTCGGCCGGCCGGCGTGTTGGTCGCCAAGATCTTCATGGACGGCGAGTACGAGGAAACGATGCGCGACCTGCGCACGGGCTTCGCTGTGGTGCGGACGCTCAAGCTGGCGGGTACGCGTACGGGCTCGTCGGAACTCTACGTTTGCGCGCGGGAACCGCGTCCGCTCGAAGGCGTGGCCGCAGATGGAAACGGGATGCCGGACGCGCCGCCTGCGGACCGCTCGCCGCGCTGACGCACGGCGGAGACGCGCGCCAACGGGGCCGCGGCGGCAGCGACGTCCAGCCGATCGACACCGACGGCCCCTCACCAGACGCGCTGTTGCGTCGGGAGGATCCAGCGGTGGCACAACGAGAAATCGGCGCGCGGCAACCGTCGAGCCCCCGGACCAACCGTGCTTGTCGGGCTCAGCGAAATCGCGCGAGGGTCGCTCCCCCCGCCGCCCGCTCGCTGACCTCGTCGCCGAACTCGACCACGTGTGGGCAGGTGGCGAGGTAGTCCCGCACGGCCGTGCGCAAGGCGCCGGTTCCGTGACCGTGCACGATGCGCACGACGTCGAGGCCCTCGGCAAGTGCCGCATCCAGAAAGGGTTCGAGGCGCGCGAGCGCGGCCCGCACCCGCTCGCCCACCAGCACGATCTGGCGCTCGGGCGCGGCAGCTTCCGACGGAGGGGAATCGTCGCGGCCGCTCCCGGCCGAAGGTGGTTGGCCCGACGACAACGGCGTCTGGCGGGGGCCACTGCCACGGCGGCGCCCGCCCGAAGACGTGTCCGCGCGAGGGGGCCCGCTCCAGCGGCGCAGAGCCGCCGTCGCCACCGCGAAGCGCATCGACCCTTGCAGCACCCACGCCCGATCCCCATCGACTGCGGCCAGCGTGCCGCGCACGCCACTGCCACTCATTTCGACCAGATCGCCGATTCCGGGGGCCGGCCCACCTGGGATCGCCGTAGTTGGAGGCTCCAGGCGTCGCGCCCTCTCGGCGATGCTGCGTATCTGGCGGCGGCTCTCCTCGATCAGCGGCCGGCCCGGGCCTGTGGGTTGGCGCTTGGCCTCGTCGAGGAGTCGCTCGCCTGCGTGACGCAGTTCGTCGGCGAAGCGTCGGGCCGCGAGCAGCTCCGCCGACCAGTGCTCGCGGCGGCGGCGCTCGAGGTCCGCGATCAGGCGATCGAAGTCGCGTCGGGAACTCTCGTGCCGCCGCTCGTCCTCGTCGGCGGCCAGGCGTGCGGTCTCGTGGGCGCGGCGTTCGTCCTCGAGGCGGGCGATCGCGACCTCGAGGTCGGCCGCGCTCCCCCGTGCCACGGCGGCCTGCTCGACGAGGGACTCGGGGAGGCCGAAGCGCCGGGCGACGTCGAGGCCGAGGCTGGGACCGACACTGCCGTAGAGCAAACGGTAGCGTGGCGCGTAGGTCTCGGGGTCGAAGTCGACCGACGCGACGCGGGCACGGGGGTGCCGCAGCGCCAGCAGCTTGACCGGCTGGAAATGCGTACTCGCCAGAGTTCGCACACCGCTCTCGGCGAGATGTTCGAGGACCGCCACGGCCAGCGCCGCGCCGTCCTCGGGGGCCGTTCCGGTTCCCGGCTCGTCGAGCAGTACGAGGCTCTGGTCGGAGGCGCGCGCCAGGATGTCGCCGAGGTTGCGGACGTGGCCCGAGAAGGTCGAGAGGTCGCCCGCCACGCTCTGCGGATCGCCGATGTCGGCGAAGACCGCCGCGAAGCAAGGCAGCCGGCAGTCCGGCTCGGCCGCCACCGGGATGCCACTCTGCGCCCCGAGGACCGCGAGACCGAGCGTCTTGAGGGCCACGCTCTTGCCACCGGCATTCGGCCCGCTCAGCACCAGCAGTCGGCACGCGGCCGGCAGCTCGATGTCGATCGGCACCGCCTCGCGGCCGGCGATTTCGAGCAAGACGTGCCGGGCGCGGGCCAGGTGGATCTCGTCGCCCCCGATCGTTGGACAGACCGCACGGTGCCGGCGTGCGTAGCGAGCGCGGGCGGCGAGTGTGTCGAGGTCGACCAGCGTCTCGAAGGCGAGCGCGAGGGGCTCGGCCGCAGCACCGACCGCCGCCGTGAGCTCGGCCAGGAGTCGGCTCTGCTCCTCGGCCTCACAGCGCAGCGCGAGCGTGATTTCGTTGTTGGCTTCGACCGCGGCCAGCGGCTCGACGAAGAGCGTCTCGCCCGAGGCCGAGCGGTCCTGAACGATGCCGCCAACCTCGCCGAGAGCCCCGCTCCGAACCGGCACCACGCAGCGGCCGTTTCGTTGAGTGACGAAGCGGTCGGCGAAGATGTGTGCGCCGCTGCTCCGCACCAGTCGCTCGAGGCGCTCCTGTAGTCGCACGCGCCGTTCGCGCAGCTGGCGGCGCAGAGCACGCAAGCGGGGGCTCGCGTCGTCGCGCAGCGTGCCGTCGTCCTCGAGTGCACCGGCGAGCAGATCGGCGAGTTCGCGGAAGCGCGGCAGGGCGCGCAGGGCGGTGGCGAGCGCCGAGCCGTCCGGCGCGCGCGAGGCGAGAAACCCCCGCACTGCGTGGATGGCCTGCAGGGTGATCTGGACCGCGCACAGGGTCTCCCCGGGCAGCACGACGCCGGGGGTCCGCGCGTGATCGACGGCGTCGCGAATGTCGGGCAGGCTCCCCAAGGGGAGTGCTGCGTCGGCGGTTGCCACCAGCATCTCGTCGACGCGGGCGAGTTCGGCCCGCACCACTGCCGCGTCGGTCGCGAAGGGCAGTCGCCGGCAGGCCGCAGCACCCGCCGCCGAGCCGGCGTGGGTTGCGACCGCGTCGAGGAGGCGCGCCAGCTCGAGGGACTCGGCGTCGGCGGCGCGCACGGCTCCGTCCGGGGCCTTCAGCTTCGCGTCGGCGCGGGGTCTGCCGCGGGGTCAGGCGCGCTGCCGGCCGCGCTGTCGGCGGTGGCGCTCTCACCCCGGTCGTGCCCGGTCCATGTGCCGTGCTGGCAACATTGGTCCCCGATCCACACGGCACCGCCCTCGAAGAATTCCTTCTTCCAGATCGGTACGACCTCCTTGAGGCGGTCGATCGTGAAGCGGGCTGCTTCGAAAGCGGCGGCGCGATGGGCGGCCGAGACGGCGATCGCGACACTCGCCCGGCCGACCGGGACGGCGCCGGTGCGGTGCACGACCGCAATTCGGGTCAGCTCCCAGCGGCCGCGGGCCTCGATCGCTACCCGCTCCAGTTCCTTTTCGGCCATGGCCGCGTAAGCCTCATATTCGAGGCGCTCGACCCGCCGACCCTGGTTGTGATCGCGGGTCGTTCCGACGAAGAGCACGACCGCGCCGGCAGCGGGGTCGGCGACGGCATCGAGGAGCTCGTCGATCACGATCGGCTGGTCGGTGAGGCGGATCACGTGCGCATGGTCGCGCGCCCTTGGCGGCGGGGCAACCTCCCTGCGTCGCCACCGCTCACCGGAGGGATGAGCGCGATCTCGTCGCCCTCGGCGAGCGCCGTCTCCGGCCGCGCGTACTCCTCGTTCACGGCGATCGCGATCCGGCCTGCCTCGCGCAGGAAGGGTAGCTCGGCTTCGAGTCGGGCGAGGAGAGTTCCGAGCTGGCAAGCCGGTTCGACCTCGAACACCAGCCGATCGCGACCGGCACGCTCGCGCAGCGAGGCGAAGAGGCGGACGGTGACGGTCATCGGGGCGCCGCCAGGGCCAAGAGATGGCCGAGCTCGGGCAGGATCAAGCGGCTCAGGGCCATCTCGACGGCAGCCGTCGAACCCGGCAGGACGAAAACGGGCGTGGCGCCGATCAGCCCGGCGCAGGCGCGCGAGAGCATGGCCGCCGGGCCGATCTCCTCGAACGAGAGCATGCGGAAGAGTTCGCCGAAGCCATCGAGGCGGCGGTCGAGGAGCGGGGCGATGGCTTCCGGGGTGACGTCGCGCGGGGCCACGCCGGTACCGCCGGTGACCAGCACGAGATCGACCGCGGCATCGCCCGCAGCGCGGGCAACTCGCTCGGCGATGGCTCTCGCCTCGTCGCGGACGACCTCGCGACCCGCCACGCTCTGCCCCGCCGCTTCGAGCAGCGCCGCGATGCGGTCGCCACTGCGATCGTCGGCGAGACTCCGCGTATCGCTCACCGTGATTACGAAGGCGCGGGCCCGCGTCCGGCCGGCGGAGTGGTGTGCGGCGACGGCGGATAGGCTTGACGTGCTCATCGGAAGAAAGGGCCCGTGCCGGGGGGCGGTCGTTCGAGGCCGTCGCCGCACGAGGTGCCGCACGCCGTGCACAGGTAGTCGATCTTGTCGCCCTCGGGCAGGACCAGCAGGAGCCGGCGGCGTACCGGTCGCGCCACGCGGCAGCGGGGGCAGAGCAGCATCGAGGCCTCGAGGCGCTCGAACTGTCGCCGCGGGTCCATGCCCTCCCCCTATCAGACGCGTCCGCCGGCCGCCCCGCCGGATTGTGGCTTCCGGCGCGAGCCGTGGCGTGCCCTGGGTCGAGTGCCGGGGAGAGCCCAGGTGTTCGTCCAAGCTGACCTGTGCTGGCCCGACTCCGACGTGTGCGCCGGCGGGACACAGGCGTGGGTTGGCGGGACTCCGGCGTTCGTTGGCAAGACGCCGGCGTGCTGCGGCGGGACCACCGACGTGCGTTGGGACGGCTGCCGGCGCGGCGCGCCAGGCACAGGCTGAATTGCGGGGCACGGCGGCCTTGGTACCGTCGTCCGCGTGTCCTCGTCCGGCGGCCCACGGCGTGTCTTCCTCGAGACCTACGGCTGCCAGATGAACGTCGCCGATTCCGAGTTGATCGGTGGCGTGCTGCGCCGGCACGGCTGGACGAGGGCGGACGATCCGGCCGACGCCGACGTCCTGCTGCTCAACACCTGCGCGATTCGCGAGAACGCCGAGGAACGAGTGGTCGGCCGTCTCGGCGAGCTGATGCGTTTCAAGAACGCGCGCCCCGGCGTGCAACTCGGCCTGCTGGGTTGCATGGCCAGCCACCACCGCGAAGCTCTGCTCGACCGAGCCCCCTGGCTCGACGTGATCGTCGGCCCTGATGGCTACCGCGATCTGCCGCGCCTGCTCGAGGAGGCGGGCGATCCACGCATCGAAATCCGGCTGGACCGCGGCGAGACCTACGCCGATCTGGTGCCCGACCACGCGCCCGGGCCGCGCGCCTGGATCACCGTGATGCGGGGTTGCGACCGTTTCTGCACGTTCTGCGTCGTGCCCGACCCGCGCGGCCGGGAGCGCAGCCTGCCGCTCGAGGCGGTGCTGGCGCAGGTCGAGAGTGTCGCCGAGAGCGGCCGGCGGGAGGTCGTTTTCCTCGGCCAGACGGTGAACGCCTGGCGGGCGGACGGTCTCGGCTTCGGCGATCTGCTGCGGCGCACCGCACGTGTCGAGGGGATCGAGCGGATTCGCTTCACCTCGCCGCACCCCTCCGATTTCACCGAAGCGCTGATCGCGGCGATCGCCGAGGAGCCCAAGGTGATGCCCTACGTCCACCTGCCACTCCAGTCGGCTTCGGATCCGGTGCTGGCGGCGATGCGGCGCGACTACACGAGCGACCAGTACCGGGCGATCCTCGGCCGCCTGCGCGCGGCCGTTCCAGGTCTCGCCGTCTCGACCGACCTGATCGCGGGCTTTCCCGGAGAAACGGAGGCCGACTTCCAGCGCTCGCTCGACTTTCTCGACGAGGCCGCCTTCGATTTCGCCTATCTCTTCAAATATTCGGCGCGCGAGGGGACTCGTGCGGCGCGCTTCGCGGAGACTGTCGACGAGGCCGAGAAAGGCCGCCGCCTCCGGGCGCTGATCGACCGCCAGGAGGAGATCTCGCTCGACAAGCATCGAGCACGAATCAGCCAGGAGGTCCGCGTGCTGGTCGAAGGACCGGCGCGCCGGCCCGTCGGTTGTGTCTTCGGCAAGTCCGAAGACTTCAAGACCGTGATCCTGCCGGGCGAAGGTCTCGCACCGGGTGACGTGGCACGGGTCCGGATCGCGGCGGCGACCTCGCACACCCTGCTTGCGGCGGGCGTCACCTCCCGACGCGCGCCCTCGCTTGGGGCACCGGAAGCGGATGAGATCCGGCATCTTCCAGCATGACGGTATCTTCTGGCGGCGCTTCGGCGCCATCGGCGCGATCCACCTGCCCTGGGCCGTAAAGATCTGGCTCGTACCGCTGGTCGCCTGGCTCTATCTGCTGCTGGTGCCGGCGGCGCGGCGCCGCATCGCGGCCAACCTCGAGGCCGTCCTCGGGCCCTGCCGACGGCTTGAGTCCCTGCGCCGGGCGGGCCGATCGATGACAGAATTCGCGCATGTGTTCGCGGAGACCTTCGAGGTGCAGAGTCGCGCGACCAGCGGCGCGGACTCTGCCGAGAGCATCGAGATCGAGCGCACGGGCCTGCCGGACGAGGCCCTCGCGGGCACAGGCCACGGCGGCCTGATCGTGCTGACCTCGCATTTCGGGTGCTGGGAAATCGGGGCGCGGATGCTGGCGCGCCGCGGCCGTCCGGTCAATGTCGTGATGGCGCGCGAGACCAACCCGAGCGTGCGCGCGTACCTCGCCAAAATGCGCGCGGGCCAGGGCATCCATGTGCTCCACTCCGACACCTCACGTTTCGCTTCGGTGATGATGCTGCAGGCACTGCGCCGTGGCGAAATCCTCGCGATCCAGATGGACCGCGTCGCGCCGGGTCAAGTCACGCGCGAGATCCAGCTCTTCGGTCGGGCCGCACTCTTCCCGATCGGAGCGTTCGCGCTGGCACGCGCCGCCGGTGTCCCGATCTGGCCCGTCCTCTCGGTCCGCGTCGGTCGCCGGCGCTACCGCTTCCTGCACGAACCGCTGATCGAGATTCCGCGGGGGGCAAGCGACGAGGTTTTGGTCGCAGCCCTCCAGCAGGTCGTGACCCGCCTGGAGGCACGGATCCGCCAATTTCCCTACCAGTGGTTCCAGTACGCACCGATCTTTGCCGATGACGGCACGGGATCGGACCGGGCCCGGACATCCGGGACCGGGTGAGCGGCGACCGCGGCCGGTTTGGCCGGATGCGCGGTATGCGCTAGCTCCAGCGGCCTGTGCGGACACGCTGTCCGATACCTGGCGTCGAGGAGATGCTGCGCCTCGCGCCGGCCCTGCCACTGGGTCTCAAGATCGAGCTCAATCGCTGGATTTTCCGAGGGATGATCTTCTCCTGCGGTTCGGCCGCGGTCGGGCTGCACCTGTTCAGTCCGGAGATCGGCTGGGACTTTGCGAAGGCCTCGGCGCGAGCGCTTGCGGTCGCCACCGGGGTCGAAGTCCTGGTGCGGGGCCGGGCGAATCTCCCTGCGGGGGCCGCGGTTCTGACGCCCAACCACGCCAGCCACTTCGATATCGCGGCCCTGCTCGGTTTCCTGCCCGGCGAGACGCGCTTTGCGGCCAAGAAGGAACTCTTCCGCGAGCCGGTGCTTGGCTGGGTGATGACGACCCTCGGTATGGTCCCGATCGACCGCGAAAACCCCGTCCACGCGATCGAAGATCTGCAGCGGGCGCTCGGTGCGAACGGAGCGTACCTGATTGTTTTCCCCGAGGGCACGCGCTCGCGCGACGGGAACCTCGGCAAGTTTCGCAAGGGCGCCTTTCGGCTGGCGATCCAGAATGGCCTACCCATCGTCCCGATCGCCATCCACGGCTCACGGGCGGTCATGCCGCAGGGGCGCGGGCTCACGATCGAACCCGGACGGATCGTGCTCGAGATCCTGCCGCCGATCGATACCCGGCCCTTGACGGATCATGACAGGCACGAACTCGCGACCCGCGTCCGCGCCGCGATCGAGCAGCGGCTCGAGATCGGCGCCGGCGGCGATCCGGGCCCGGCGTGACGATTCGTCTCTGCGCCATCATTCCCTGCTTCGATGCTGCCACTACGGTCGGTGAGGTCGTGGCGGCGACCCTGGCCCAGGTCGAGCGCGTGATCGTCGTGGACGATGGCTCCAGTGACGGGGGCGCCGGGTTGGCCGCCGCTGCCGGGGCCGAGGTCGTGCGTCATGCCACCAATCTGGGCAAGGGTGCCGCCCTGCGCAGCGGCCTCGAGAGGGCGCGGCAGGAGGGGTTCTCGCATGTGGTCACGCTCGATGCCGACGGCCAGCATCTGGCTGGGGAGATCGCCATCCTCGGGACGGCGGCGCGCCGTCATCCACGCTCGATCGTGCTCGGGATCCGTGCGCGCGGCGACGATCGGGACATCGCGGCGCGCAACCGCTTCGGCAACGCCTTTGCCGACTGGTGGGTTGGCCTCGCGGCCGGGCTCAGACTCGCCGACAGTCAGTCCGGGTTTCGGATCTACCCGATTGCCGAGACGCTGGCGTTGGACGCCACGGCCGAGCGATTCGCGTGGGAGTCGGAGATCCTGATCCTCGCGGGTCGGCGGGGTTTGCCGGTCCTGCAACGCGAGGTCGAGACCTGGTATCCGCCCGCCGCCCTGCGCCGCAGCCACTACGAACCATGGCGTGACACCGTCGCGATCATTGCCACGGTGGTGCCCTGGCTATGCGGTCTCAAGCGCTGAGACGCGCCTTGCAGCTACTCCTGCGAGAGCGGACGGCCCGTGGTGCCCTGGCTGTCTGGTTTCGAGCGCTGAGGCAGGGTCAATCGAAGGGCCAGTTCGAGCGTTCCGTGCCGCCGTCGACTTCGAGCACCTTGCCGGTCACGAAACTCGCGGCGGGCGACGCGAGGTAGAGGGCCGCTGCGGCGATGTCCTCGACCTGCCCGAGCCGGCGCATCGGCGTGAGGGCCTCCATCCTGGCCCGGGCCTCGGCGTCGAGGAAAGGCGCGAGCGACGAGGTCTCGACCGAACCGACGGCGATGGCATTCACCCGGACCCGCGGCGCCAACTCGCAGGCGAGTTCCCGGCTCATGAACGAGAGCGCGGCCTTGGCCGTGCCGTAAGCGACGAAATTCGGCATCGTCAGCCGCCCCGCAGCGGAGGAAATGTTCACGATCGCCCCCTCGCCGCGCTCGAGCATGCCGGGAACCGTCAGCCGGCTCAGCAGGAAGGCGCTGGTCAGATTGAAGCGCAGGGCGCTCTCGAAGGCGCGTTCGCTGGTCCGGACGAAAGGACTCGGCGGGAAGCCGCCGGCGTTGTTGACCAGGATGTCGATCCGCCCAAATGCCGCCAGCGCGGCCGCGACCAGGGCCTCGAGATCCTCGCGCCGGGTCACGTCGCAGATCACGGCGAGGGCCCGCCGACCGCAGGCCTCGACCGTGCGACAGGTCTCCTCGACCTGCTCGCGGGTGCGGGCCGCGCACACGACATCGGCGCCCGCCTCGGCAAAGGCGCGGGCGATGCCGGCCCCGATGCCGCGTCCGGCACCGGTCACGAGGCTGATGCGGCCATCGAGTCGGAACTTGTCGAGGATCATCGGACCGCTTTCCTCCTGCCGATCCTCGGGGTCGGACGTTCGCCCGGAGGTGTGCGGGGCTGGTAGAAGCGATGCGGTACCCGCGGGTCCTGGAGCCCGCAAGCATTGCGGCCTGGCCGGCACGGGCCGCCGGACGTGGGCCGTGCCACGGACAAGGCAGTGGCGGACAGATGTCGAATTCGACCGGGGAGGCTGAACGCCAGGTCTTGCGGGGCATGGAGCACCGCTTCCTCGAGGCCCTGCTCCATCTACCCGCGGTGCTTGCGCCCGTCGAGACCGACCGGATCCGCTATGCGCTGGGTTTCGCCGGGCTGCACGTCTTCCAGCCCGGTGCGGCGTTGCGCGGCGGACGGACAGAGCGACCCGAGGTCCACGTCGGTGACGAAATTGTGGCGGGCCTGCGCGCGCGCGTCTTCGAATGTTTCGGTCCCGCGCTGGCCGCCGGTGCTCATCCGGTCGAGGTGTTGCGCCGGGTGCGACGCGGCTCGCACCGGCTCGAGCGCGATCTGCGTTCGAGCCGCCGGCGGCTGCTCGAACGCAACGCCGATCGCTTCTCGCCCGACGAACTCGATGCCGAGGTCGGCTGCAAGGCGCTGGTGGTGGCGTGTGGCGGCGGAGGGGGGGCGGGCTACGTCCACCTCGGCGCTTTCTCTATGCTGGACGAGGTGGGACTGCGGCCGGCGCTGATTGCCGGGACGTCGATGGGCTCGATCATCGGGCTTTTCCGGGCGCGCCGGCAGCATCTGCATATCGGCCAGGATCTGGCGTGGGCACGCGGGCTCACGTTCGAGCGCATCTTCCGGTTCGGCGCGGTGCGACCGCATTTCGGTCTGCCCGGATTGATGCAGCTCCATCTCGTCACAGCACTGGGTGAGCTCTTCCGCGATGGCGACGGGCGGCTCAACCGCTTGTCCGACCTCCAGATTCCGTACCTGGCCGTGGTTGCCGGCATCCGTCGCGACATGCTGCGCGCCACGCCCGAGGAGTGGGGCCGGCGTCGGCACATGACCTGGGACGTCAAGCCCGGCGTAATGGCGCGTAGCGCGGGACTGGCCAGGGCGATTCTCAATCTGGTGCCTTTCCTTCAGCCCGGGGTGGCTCGACGCATCGTGATCGGGGCGGACGAGCTCACCCGTGAATTCGTTGCTGTTGATGCAGCGGGCTTCTCGTCCGCCATCCCCGGCATCCTGCACTACGACGTCTCGCGCCACGACGAACACATGAAGGACCTGCTTGGAACCCTGCTGCGCCGGGAGGGCGTCGTGGCGCTGGTGGACGGTGGGCTGGTCGAGAACGTGCCGGTGTGGGCCGCGCGGGAGGCGGTCGAGGCCGGCGTCATCGGAACGCGCAACGCTTTCGTGCTCGGACTGGACTGCTTCCATCCGAGCTGGGCGCCGAAGCTGGCGTGGCTGTGGCCGCTGACGCGCCTGGTCCAGATGCAGACCGATGCCATCGCGCACCACGCCGATCGGCTGGTGTCCTACGCCGACACCCCTTTCCCGCTTGATCTACTGCTTGACGATGAAGGTTTGACGCGCGCGATGGCGACGGGTGGTGCCTCCGTCGAGGAGCGGCTCGGCTTCGTGCGGCTCGCTTGCGCCCCGGCCCGCTGGGTCGATTGAACGCGGTCGGCGGCGCCGATGACGCCATGCGCCGGGAGGGGACCGTTCCGTGCTTGGACAGCAGGGGCCCCGGTTATAGCGTCGCGTGAACTCGTTCGACCCACCCACCGACCCGAACATGCGGAGCTGCGCCCATGGCCTGGGATTTCGAGACCGATCCCGAATTTCAGAAAAAACTCGACTGGGCGGATGAGTTCGTCCGGCGCGAGGTGGAACCACTCGACCTCGCCTTCGCGGAACCCGCCGCGCCCTACGACCGGCGGAACCCGGTCTACTCAAAAATTACCGGCCCGCTGAAGGCCGAGGTGCGGCAGCACGCCCTCTGGGCCTGTCACCTCGGCCCCGAACTCGGCGGTCCGGGCTACGGACAGATGAAGCTGGCACTCCTGAACGAGATCCTCGGCCGTTCGATGTGGGCGCCGAACATCTTTGGCTGCCAGGCGCCCGACTCGGGCAACGCCGAAATTCTTGCGCACTACGGTACGGGCGAGCAGAAGAGGACGTATCTCCAGCCGCTGCTCGATGGCGAAATCGTTTCCTGTTTCTCCATGACCGAGCCGCAGGGCGGCGCGGACCCGCGTGAGTTTCGCTGTCGCGCCGTGCGTGACGGCGACTCGTGGGTCATCGATGGCGAGAAGTATTTCTCCTCGCACGCCGATCTGGCCGAGTTTCTGATCGCGATGGTGATCACCAATCCCGACGTGCCGGTCCATCAGGGCGCGTCGATGTTCCTGGTGCCGCGGGACACGCCGGGCGTGAACATCGTGCGCCTTGCGGGACTCGGTCACGAGCCGCTCGGGCACGGTCATCATGCCTATCTCCGCTTCGAACATGTGCGCGTGCCACGCGAGAACCTCCTCGGCGGCGAGGGGCAGGGCTTCCTGATCGCCCAGACCCGTCTCGGTGGCGGCCGGATCCACCACGCGATGCGGACCGTGGCGACCGTCCGCAAGGCGCTCGGGATGATGTGCGAGCGGGCGCTGAGCCGCCGCACGCAAGGCGGCCCGCTCGCCGACAGGCAACTGGTGCAGCAGGCGATCGCGGATTCGTTCATCCAGCTCGAGCAGCTGCGCCTGCTCGTCCTCTACGCCGCCTGGCACATCGACAAGGGGCACAAGGACGCGGTGCGGACGTACATCGCCGCCGTCAAGGTACAGAGCGCAGAAGTGCTGCACGACGTCGTGCGCCGCGCGCTCCACATCCACGGGGCGCTCGGCTGCTCCAACGAGATGCCGCTCATCCAGATGTGGATGACGGTGCCGGTGATGGGGATCGCCGACGGACCGACCGAGGTGCACAAGGTGACGGTCGCCAAGCAGGTGCTGCGGCAGCACCAGCCGTACGAGGGGCTGTGGCCACGCGATTTCCTGCCCGAGCGCGTCACCGAGGCGCGGGCCCGGTTTGCCGCCCAGCTCGAGGGATCGGTCGAAAATCTGTGAGTGATCTCATCGACCCCGAGCGCCTCGCCCGCTGGATGGACGAGCGCGACTTGCCGGGTCGCGGCGCGCCGCTCACATGCCGCTTCATCACCGGAGGGGCGTCCAACGAACTCTTCGAGATCGCTCGCGGCGGCACCCGCATGGCGCTCAGACGACCACCGGCAAGGGTCCCGGAGGGCCGCAACGAGAGCATGCTCCGGGAGTACCGGGTTCTCGCGGCGCTGCGCGACACGGACGTGCCGCACGCGCGGGTGCTTGCGGTGTGCGACGACCCCGCAGTCCTCGGCGCCTGTTTCTACTTGATGGAGTACGTCGACGGCTGGTCCTGCATGTCGACCGAGGGCTGGCCGCCGCCCTTCGACCGAAACCTCGAAGCGCGACGCGATCTCGCCTGGGAGCTCGTCGATGCGATCGCGAAACTCGCGTGCGTCGACTGGCGGGCGCGGGGGCTCGAGGGCTTCGGGCGTCCCGTCGGCTTCCTCGAGCGCCAGGTCGACCGCTGGCTCGCCCACCTCGCACGTTTCCAGTTCCGGCCACTGCCCGGCATCGACGAGGCGGCGGCCTGGCTGCGTCGTCACACGCCACGGAAGTATCGGCCTGGGATCCTGCACGGCGACTACCAGTTCGCCAACGTGATGTATCGCCACGGCGCACCCGCGCGCATGGCGGCGATCGTCGACTGGGAGATGGCGACGATCGGCGATCCGCTCCTCGACCTCGGCTGGGTGCTCATGGGCTGGCCCGATCCGGGCGAGGACCGCACGAGCGCCGGGTACGTCGACTACACGGGTATGCCGAGTCGTGCCGAACTTTGTGAGCGCTACGCGCGCCGGAGCGGGCTCGGTGTCGACGAGATCGACTACTACGTCATCCTCGCACGCTTCAAGATCGCGATTGTCCTCGAGGGCGGGTACGCGCGCTACGTGCAGGGGGGCGCCGACAACCCGAAGATGGCGGCTTTCGGCGACGTCGTCCTCGACATGGCGCGGCGGGCGGCAGAGCTGGCGCGGACGACGGACCTGCACTGTTGAGGTGGCGCTCAGGTCTCGAGCACGACGTCAACCATCAGGTCAGAGGCGATCCGCTCGAGTTCGCGGCGCAGGGTGTCGGTGGCCACGCCGTCGGGAACCCGCAGTCGCATCGAGGCGCGGAAGATCGACTCCCCCGATTCCGGCGCACTGGTTCGGTCGGTCGCGAGATTCTCGACATTGACGCCGTGAGCGGCGAGGACCGCCGCGATCTGGCGGACGATGCCGGGGCGGTCCTGACCGACGAGTTCGAGCAAGAGCGGCCGCTCCCGGCTCTCGGCGGGTTCGTCGGCCTCCTCGACGAGTGTCCGCAAGCCCTGCCCTTCGAGCGCGGCGAGTGCGCGTTCGATGGCAGGCACCCGCTCTGCCGCCACCGCGATTCGCAGCACGCCGGCAAACCGGCCCGCAAGCCGCGCCATGCGGCTCTCGAGCCAGTTGCCGCCGTTCTCGACGACCGCCCGGGAGACGGCCTCGACCAGTCCCGGCCGATCCGCACCGATCAGAGTGACGACCAGCGAACGCTCCATGATGATCTCCTCCAGCGCCGGCAGCGGGCCCGCCGCCAGGCACGGTCCCGAGGATGCCGGAAGCGGCGCTGTGTGGCACGTGCTGCCGCGCCCGCGTCCCGCGCGGGGCCGGGCCGGAATCAGGAGGTCGCGAGGACCCGGCCGCGCGGCGCGTCGCTGCAGCGGGAGGCGAAGGCCCCGAACACCTGGCAAGCCAGCTCGCGCGTCCGTTCGAGGTGGCGCACCGACTCGGCACGCAGTGCGCCGAGGTCGATCGGGCCGATCAGGGCTTCGAGTTCGGCGCGATGAGTCGCATCGGCCACCCAGCGCAGGATCATCGCCTCATCGGCCTCGAGGTGAAATTGCAGGCCCCAGGCCTGCTCGCCGAAACGGAACGCCTGGTGCGCGCACGCCGGCGACGAGGCCAGGTGGGTCGCGCCGCGCGGCAGCTCGAAGGTATCCGAGTGCCACTGGAAGAGGTGCTCGCGCTCGTCGAAGTGGCCAAGCATTGGATCAGCGCGGCCGTCGGTGGTGAGATGGACCTCGGTCCAGCCGATTTCCTTGCACGGTGCGCGGTGCACGCGGGCGCCGAGCGCGCGTGCCAGCAGTTGGGCCCCGAGACAGATGCCGAGGACCGGGAGATCGCGCTCGAGCGCGGCACTGATCAGGGCGACCTCGGTTTCGAGGTGCGGGTAATTTTCCTCGTCAAAGGCGCTCATCGGCCCGCCGAGCACGACGAGGCCGTCGTAGCTCTCGACACAGGGCCGGGCCGCTGGATCGCGCTCGAAGTTGACGTAGCGGATCCGTAGCCGCTCCCCGCGCAAGACCGGATCAAGTCCCCCTAGAATCTTGTGGGCGACGTGTTGCAGGACGAGGATGCGTGGCATGGGCGTGGGGTTCCTGCGACGATACGCGATCTGGGTGTCGGCGTGAAGCCTCGATCACTCGAGCGCGCCATGGCGTTCGCGATGCGGGTGCACGGCCGGGCCGGGCTGCGGCCGCAGCGAACGCGGGGCGGCCCGGATCGGCGGATCCCGCACGGCGTTCTCCCGCCCGGCCCCGCGGCGCCCGGTGCCATGGAGTCGCCCCGTCGTGGTGAGTGGGAATATACGAGCGCGGGTGGCTTGATTTCGCGCGACCGGGCTTCTAGGCTTGGAGGCGTTCGCGGATTCCATCCGCGCGGCGTTCCCGGATCGGGAATGCCACCTACAGTAGCCCGCGCGGCCCGGCCTTTTGAATTCCGAGCCGACGGGCGCAGCAGTAACTCGCAAAGCGTGCATCAGCGCTTGGCGAAGGGAGATCTGGTGGCGTGAGCACCAAGACCCGTACCGCCGCGACGAAGAAGCCGGCGGAGAAGACACCGCAACGGCGAACTCCAACGCGGCGCAGCGCCGCGGAGGCCGCACCGGTCGAGACCGTGGCGAGTGCCCCGCTCCCACCGGTAGCGGGGAAGTCGGCGGCGGGTGCTGTTGCGAGCGCGAAAAAAAAGGTCGCCAAGCCCCGCCTCAAACCTGCGGCCACGGAGTCGGGCAAGCCCCGCCGCGCTGACGCCGCCGGCCCGGCCGGAGCAGCCCCAGCGGCCCGCGCACCCCGCCGCGTTGATCCCGCCGGCCCGGCCGGAGCAGCCCCAGC
>SXGT01720613.1_pt1 | contig 24187 bp, 26 predicted proteins | sample 3176221 | NCBI WGS metagenome assembly SXGT01 (sample SAMN11356862, study PRJNA531348) | freshwater metagenome | isolation source: freshwater sample F1-120 | place: China: Fuxian Lake, Yuxi | collected 2017-12-25
CGGTTGAGGTACTTGCCCGCGTGCTGGAGGTCGCGCACGAGATTGACGTAGAGACGCTTGATGGTTGGGAGGTAGCCCTGTTTTTGCGCTTGGCGGAGGGCGCGGCCGGTTCCGATGAGTTCTGGTGGAACGCCGAGAGAGTACAAAGCGCCGGTGAAGGTAATAGCGCGAGGAAGGGAGACTTTTCCAACACCTCGGGAGTAGCCGAACAGTCCAATGTGGAGCATACGTTCGCGGCGGGCTGGAATATTTTTTGCCATCTTGTTGATCAGAGGTGCTAGCACCTCAATCGAGGCCTTGTATGGCTTGATGAAGATCGCGTTGATCTTCTCGATCTCGTCGATCTCTTTTTCGGAGAGCATCAGGGGCTTGAGTTTCGGAAGGGTCTTGTCGATATACTTGATCGCTTTCATAACAGACTCTTGCGGATAATCGTACTTGAATGCGGACTGTAGTGTGATCGTCCGGATGCCGGCGTACTCGTTGATTGCCTCCTGAATATTTTCTGGATTGATGGCGCCACGGAATGGAAGTGAACCGGTTCCAATAATCGGATACATTGGGACCTTGTATTTTTTCGCGAGGTTGTAGTAATGAGAGATGGCGGCCTTGGAGGCGAGGACCGCAGGGACGAGCCCGGCGTTGAGGGCTGGGTCGGAGCGCGCGATGAATGGGCGCATGTATTTCGGGTAGGAGCCGTACTCTTTTTTATACATCTTGAGATAGTCCTCGATGATCTTGTCGGCACGGGTGAGATCTTCGACCTGCTCGATGAGCGGAATCACGTCGATACGATTGAAGCTTTTGGTAGCTTCGTTTTCAAAAATTTCTTCTTTAAGTTTGGCGACCTTTCGGAAGGTTTTTTCGGTGTGCATAATTTGCTCGGCGGACTTCGTCATGGGAAGAATCACTTCGATGATCGGTGGGTTTTTGTTGCCCATCTCATAGGCCAAGTCGGCAGAGGTGATGATGTTAATAAAGGCTCGTGCGAGACGGTATCCCCTTTCCTCCCAGATGTTTGGAACACGGTAGGTGAGGAATTTATCTTCGCCGAGTGGATGCTTCGCAAAGTAGTCGGTGTAGCGACGGTAGAGCTTGTCGATGACCGCTTCGTCCACGAACTTTCCCTCCCAGTCCCACATGTACTCGTCGCAGCCAAGTTCACTAAAGGCGATGTAGGCTTCTTCGATTTCGTCGGTCGTAGAGATGAAACTTTTATTACACCAATAGGCAGGACTTGCGTTGTCCGGGTGCTGCGTCGACATCGTGGATGGAATTTTTTTCATGGGGTTTTTGTCAGTTACGCAGATGATACCTTATCGTTTTTTCTGTGACCAGCGAATTATGAGGACGATAGCGAGGATGAGACTGGTGAAAAAAATGGCTTGTGTGAGGGGTGATATCGACTGAGTAGTTGCCTTGAGAGAGGTGTAGGTGGTGGTAAGTATGGCGCTGAGTCCGATGGTGTCGAAGAGGCGCTGGATACTCAGCTGGAGAGCTGGGGTCATATAGATGATGCCGATGCCGGTGAAAAGAATGGCGGCGATGAGGTTTGTGAGAGGACGGTTGAAGATTTTTTTCCGGAAGAACCACTGTTTGTTTTTTTCGGGGATGCGGTCATAAAAAATCGCGAGGAATAGGAGTGGCAACATGAGGCCAAGCGCATAGGTGAACAGGAGGAGGATTGATTTGAGGCCAACGCCTGCGGCGATGACCACGGTGAGCACCGCACCGATGGTCGGCGCGGTGCACGAACCCGTCACGATCCCAAACGTCATTCCAAATATCAAAATACTGAGTGGGTCACTCCCCTTTGGGGCGAGTGAAAATTTTGAAAACCATGGAAATTTTACATTCCAAAAGGTCATCAGGCCAATGACGATGAGGAGCAGTCCAGCGATTGTGTGAATCACCGCCGTGTTGGTAATAAAAAAATGTACGAGGGCGCTGATACCAAGTCCGAGCGGAATAAAGACGAGCAGAAATCCAAGGAAAAATACGGAGACCGACACAACAAGTTGTGTTCGTTCCTTACATGCCAGCGCGAAAAAAGCTGGGAGTACAAAAGGACCGCAGGCCGGGAGGAGTGTGAGGAGTCCACCGAGCAGTGCGGTCATGTAGCTAATATCGAAGAGCATAGGGCGTTAGAGGCCTGTTACTTTGCGAGCAGTGACTTGATGGCTCGTGAGAAATCAGGAGCATCGAGATATCCGGAGAGCGCGTACTTTTTTCCATCTGGTGCGATGATGACGCTAAATGGTGTTCCGTTGCCGCCATTCTTTGAAGCATCCTCAATATGCGATGTGATTTTTGCATCAAATTTTGTCGAGTCGAGACACTCAGCGAAGCGTGCCTTGTCGAGTTTTACGAAGTCTGCAATCTTATAGAGTTCTTTTGGATCAAGTCCGTCGTTGGCTGGCGTGACTTCCATGAGTCGGTCGAGATACTTCCAGAATCCATCCTGGCCTGCGATGTCGCCTGCACACTCCATTGCCACCGACTCACGATGTGCCCTCTTGTGCATATCAAGCGGAAACTGTCGGTAGACCCACTGGACGTCATCCGGAAACTCTGCGACAATTTTTTTTAGACTTTCGTGGAACATCTTGCAGAATGGACACTCTGGATCCGAGTACTCAACGATCGTTATTTTTGGTGATGTCGCCCCTCGTCGATAGTCCGCCTCTGATACCGGGATAATTTCGAGCTCGCCTTTTGGAAGTTCACGCTGATCTGGCGCATTTGCCAGAGCAACATCTGCCTGTGCCTCCTGACCCGCAATTTTCTTGAAAAATGGAAGCTGGGAGATCCCGATTCCAATAACAATTCCGATTACCATGCCTCCGAGAATACAGCTTGAAAGCATCCATTTGTTCGTTTTTTGTGCCATTTTTACGTTTTTGAGAAGGGGTACGTGTGGGCATCATACCCTTTTTTAGCTTTAGGTGGCAATAATTTTATGATTATTTGACACTTTTGAACTTTACTTTTCTAGTAGTATTCCGTAGAATTGGCTGGCTTAAGCGACTTTTATGATTTCTTCATTATGATTTTTACCTCTGAGTCCGTGACGGAAGGACACCCAGACAAGATCTGTGATCAGATCAGTGATGGGGTTCTCGATGCTATTTTAAAGGACGATCCGAATGGCCGTGTGGCGTGTGAGTGCATGGCCACGACGGGTCTCGTGGTTGTTTCTGGCGAAATCCGAACGAAGACCTATGTCGATATTCCCGCCATCGTGCGCGGAGTCATCCGGGAAATTGGCTACGATAATGCGACGTATGGGTTTGATTACAAGGCGTGCGCGGTGCTGACTTCTATCAATGAGCAGTCAGCGGATATTGCGCTGGGGGTGGACTCTGATGAGGCGCGTGGAAAAAAAATTGGTGCCGGCGATCAGGGCATGATGTTTGGCTATGCCTCGAATGAAACTCCCGAACTGATGCCGATGCCGATTATGCTCGCTCATGGGCTGACTCGTCGGCTGAGTGAGGTTCGAAAGTCTCGAGTAATTCCGTATTTGCGACCGGATGGAAAGGCACAGGTTTCTGTTGAGTATGTGGATGGTCGACCGGTGCGTGTGGATACCGTGGTTCTATCGACGCAGCATGATGAGGATGTGACCCAGGAACAAATCGTTCGTGATGTAATGGAACATGTAATTCGACCGGTGTGCGGTACATTGATTGATTCCGCGACGGTGTTTCACATCAATCCAACGGGACGATTTATTATCGGCGGACCTCCGGGTGATTGCGGCCTCACGGGTCGAAAAATTATCGTCGATACCTACGGCGGTATGGGTCGACACGGTGGTGGCTGTTTCTCTGGAAAAGATCCAACGAAGGTTGATCGAAGTGCCGCGTACATGGCGCGATATATTGCGAAGAATCTGGTTGCAGCTGCTGTCGCCTCACGATGTGAAGTCCAGCTCGCCTACGCGATCGGCTACCCAGAACCTGTTTCGGTCTACGTTGACACGTTTGGAACGGGTACCGTTGATGACGCTGAGTTAGCACGTGCTGTTCGAGATGTATTCCCTTTATCACCTGGCGATATTATTGAGGCATTGGATTTACGCCGACCAATTTACCGAAAAACCGCCGCCTACGGCCACTTCGGGCGAAACGAACCAGAGTTCACGTGGGAACGGACGGATCGGGTGGATGCGGTAAAGAAGGCGCTGAAGCTTTAATGATCACTGCAACGCCCCCGTTCTCCGAGCAGCGGCTAAACTCACAAGCGACACCACGAGTAACATTCCCACCGACAGCAAGAGTGCTGTCGACAAAGAGTACACATCACTCACCCATCCATACAGCGGGCCGAGAAGAATAAATATTATTTTCTGGACGAGACTTTTTATTGATAACACGGTGACGCGGAGTTCTGAGCCGACCATGCGGTTGACGACTTCTTGGGAGAGAGGATTCAATAAGCCCCAGGCGAAGCGGATCACGATGATCGAGAGAATACCGATAACCGTTGGGACGAAGGCCATGATAAGCAGACCAGACGTGACGAGTCCGATAATCAATATATATTGGGTGTACTCACTAAGACGTTTCATGGTGTGCGAGAGGTAGCTTCCACTGGCGGCGGCAAAGTTTCCGAGGGCCCACGTGATGCCGAGTAACCCGACGCTCAGGCCAATATTGACGAAGTACGTTTGGGAAAACCAGACGGAGGCGAAGGTGGTTGTTGAAATTATTCCGCCAAGTATGATGCTCCAGAAAACTCTTCGGTCTCGCCACCAAATTTCCACAAAGGCTTTCTTGAAATTCGCGACGTGATTCGTGGATGCGCGCTTTCGCTCTGGCTCGTGAAAGGTGCAGGCAATAAGCAGTCCGCACAATATCGCGATAATTTGCGCATAAAATGGAAGGTGTAACGAAAATGTGGCGAGAAGTCCGCCTACTACACTCGTGACGCCCTCAGATATCTGGCCGACACTTCCTGTAATTCCGTGACGACGTTTGAACTCACCCTCTTCCTGGAGGAGTAATAGCGAGTCATACAGAATTGCTTCTTTCACCCCAGACCTCAGACTCAAGCCGATACCGAGCAATACTTCTGCTGTCACGACACTCCAGAACCCAATGGCCTGGGCATAGATTATGGTTCCCGCGAGGGCGAACACACTTCCGGCAATCAAGGTTCTTTTGCGACCGAGAAAGTCAGCAATGTATCCTGAGGGAACTTCCAGCAATGCCACAACACCCGCGAACACCGCCTGTACGATAAATAAATCCCGCGCGCTGAGTCCGATCGACTGGTAAAATACATAGAGGATCGGAATAAAAAACAGCATCCACTCAAACGATGAGAAGATGTAGAGTTTGAAAATATTTCGGCGAAGGTAGGCGGTCATGTGTGTCGTTTTGCGAGTCGTATAAATATCCAAAGGAGCAGGCCGCCAATGAAGAAACCAAACATCACATCCGTCGGGTAATGGACGCCGAGATACATCCGTGAGAAGCCGATGAGCGCGATCAGCGTGGACATTTCGATAACAACCGTCACGCGACCAATCCGAGATGCTATGCTCCGTGTGATGACATAGGCAAACATGCCATAAAGCAACATACTACTTGAAGAGTGACCACTCGGAAGACTGAATCCCGTTTCATCAATCAATCTTCCCATCTCGTCGGGACGGATACGATGGATAATATTTTTCAACAGGTAGGTGATGAACGCGTCCATAATTGTAAAATACGCGACGTAGAGTGCAACACGCTTCCTTCCTCCCACGATCAAAATAATGATCAGTACTACCGAAAGGACGGCTATTACCTCTTTGCTTCCAAAAAAGGTCACCCCATTGAAGAACGCTGTCAGCTCAGGAGTGCGCCAGGTGCGGATGAAATCAAGAATGGTCTGGTCGAATGACATAGAAAAATATTACGTGCAAACAGCATAGGGCGAGTTGGCACTTTTGACTAGACACTTTTTTTTAAGCGCCTATTATAGTCTGTGAACCTATTTCTGTTTCACATGTTCAAAGTTTATCAGACGATCAAAGGCACCATTGCAACGCTCGATAATCCAGTTATTAACTCATGGATCGACGTTACTTCACCGACGGAAGAAGACCTGAAAGAGCTCAGTGCCATTGTGGATATCGATGAAGACATTATCCGATCCATTCGCGATCTCGATGAGGTTCCAAAGGTTGAGAAGTATGATGACTATCAGTTTATCCTCATCCAGACACCGAAAGTCACGCAGGAAAATGAAGACGAAGATGAAATCTATCACAAATATTCAGTCTCGCCGCTCGGTATTATTTTCAACTCGGATTATCTTATTACGATCAGTGATGGAAAAAATGATGTTATTTCCTACCTGAAACTCAAGCTCAAGAACTACGAAAAAAATAGAATCATCAACACGAATGATACGCCGCAGTTTATTTTGAAACTGCTTCTCTTTACCTCAAAGATGTACTTGAAGTATTTGAAGGCGATCAATCACAAGCTTCGAGAAGCACAAAAAAACCTCGAGAGTCTTCCGCAAAACTCTGAGATCATGCACCTCCTCGACCTCCAGAAGTCGCTTGTTTACTTCAATACTTCCCTGCAGTCAAATCAGATCGTGATTGAAAAACTCACGAAGAAAAAATACTTTACCAACTCTGAAGAAGACGAAGAGCTCGTCGAAGATATTCTCGATGAAAATAAACAGGCCCTCTCGACGGTAAAAGTGTACGGACAGATTATCTCGAATACCTCCAATACCTTTTCCTCGATTATCTCAAACAATCTGAACCAGACGATGCGATTTCTCACGTCGGTAACGATCATCCTGATGATCCCGACGCTTGTGGCAAGCGTGTTTGGCATGAACGTTGAACTTCCTTTCCAGCACATGCCTCACGCGTTTGCGATCGTGGTTGCGATCTCGGTCGTGATTTCCATGGTCGGAATTCTCTGGTTCTATCGAAAGAAACTGTTCTAGAGTTTTTTTATTACGCTGCGAGCTCCATCCAGTCGTTGAACCTCTGCTCTGGGTGTTCTCCTCGGAGAATGCGCTTCAGATCGTCGGAATTTGTAGCTGCTCATGGGGAGTGGTTTTATAACTTATTTCATTGGTAAGTCAATTATGTTTTGAGTTAGGTTTGGCTTTAAAACTCCATGCGCCTATACTCAAGATACTACTTTTTTATTTTATGTTTATGACTGAAATTGATGTTAACTTTTGGGCGGTGCTCGTCGCGGGTGTCGTGCAGTTTGGCATCGGATCGCTCTGGTACTCGCCGGTGATGTTCGCAAAGCCATGGATGCGCCTCATGAAGATCAATCCTGAAGAGATGAAACCTTCGAGTAATGAGATGGCTAAGATTTTTGGCGTGAGTCTCGTGGGCTCGATTGTCATGGCGTACATTCTCGCGCATTTTGCGGAGTATGCGGGTGCGATAAATATTACTGATGGTTTGATGCTCGGTTTCTGGGCATGGCTCGGCTTCATTGTGACGACTCATATTCATGGTGTCCTCTATGAGAAGAAACCATGGGCGCTGTTTGCGATTAATATGGGTCACTACCTCGCCTGCTTCCTTGCTGCCGGTGCGATTCTTGCGATCTGGAGATAGCCCCCCCTAGTTCGCGTAATTAAATGCGCCAACTGCATCGTATGTATTGTATGGATGGTATGACTGGTATGGCTGAGAAGATGGTGGTGCGTAGGTCGGTGGAGTGTAGGTATACAATGGCACCGGAACGTAAATATACACTGGCTGTTTGGAACGGAAGTACCAGTCATCAGCATCGTATTCATCAACGCTCTTTTTAGGCACGGTCTTTTTCTTTGGAGCGACGTATTTTTTGGCCGTTGTCTTTTTTCCGGTCGATGTCGATGATGATCCCGATGTACCGTTATAATACGTATTGTAGGTGTTATAGGTGTTATTCTTGGCGTTCGGTTTTGTCTGATCAATTGGGACTTCTTTTGCTGGCTCTTCTTTTTTGAAGAAGCTACAGGATGTCATCAACATCAGTGACAAGCAGGCGATAAGTATAAGTGCGAAGCGTCGTTTCATGGATGGGAAGGTAAGAGAATGGTTACAAGGTTTCATTTTACGCCTCCTTCTCTCTGAATTACAAAAAGCCGGGATTGCTCCCGGCCTTGTATTATGCTGTTTTCATCATTTTTGAGGCTGCTTTTTATCGCTTACCACCATCGATTTTCATATTTTTTGAAAACTCTTTATTTTGACAGTTCGACTATACCCTTTTTGTCACACATAGATGCACCTGGAAGCTTTTCATTAAAGTCTATGCCATTTGTGTGACACAGGCCTGGACCGTATGTTGGAGAAAAATTCTTCATCGGTGGAACGCCGTTCGTCATAAAATTCTTGGCAGCTTTCGCAAGCTCTTTGGTGCTGAAACCCATAAAATCAACAACCTGACCTGGCTTAATGACGAATGGAGCACCTACCTTCTTTCCAGACTTCATGGTCTTGATGAGCGTACCGACATACTCGTTATTTACCAGCGTGATCGCGTACATATTGACGAACTGGGATGGAATCAGGACTGGCTCTTTGCTCAAATTCTGCTCAGTGGTCTTCTCCACAACTTGAACTTTATAGGTAACGTTCTTGCCTTTTACCTTTGGGGCCTCGACTGTGACCTGAGGGAGCGGACCAGTAATACTCACATTAATAGCATTCCAACAGTCGGTCGTCACCGCAGCCAATTTTTTACTAAAATCGGCACCATTTGTATTGCAAACACCCGCTACTCCATCGTCCATGGAGAAATTCTTCATTGGAGGAACCCCATTGGTCACAAAACTTTTCTGTTTATCTGCCGCCTCTTTACTTCCGAATGCCATAAAATCCACCACCTGGCCAGGCTTCACGGTGAACGTCGCACCATCTTTACCGGTTGACATAGTGGCAATTACCCCACCAGTATATTCGTTATTTACGAGTATAATTTCATACATGTTTACGAACGCATTTGGAACCAGCGCTAAATCTCCCGATGCTGAAACATTCGATGGATCAACAGCCTTAACCTTCACTAAAGCATCAACGCCCGTTCCTGCGAATGCTAATGGTACTGATAACGAAACAACGAGCGAAAGTATCGTACTGAGCTGTATCAATCTCTGGAACTTCATAAAATGGGGTAAGGAGAATATATTTGCATCTTACGCTTTTTTTTATACGCGTCAAAATCATGTATTATGGATATAACTATGAGCTATAATGAACTTACTCCAGAAGAAGAACGTGTGATTATTGGAAAGGGTACTGAGGCGCCGTTTACCGGCGAGTATAACGCGCACTTTGCGAGTGGTACCTACATCTGTCGTCGATGTAACGCTGAGCTGTATCGCTCCCAAGACAAGTTCGATGCCGGCTGCGGCTGGCCAAGTTTTGACGATGAGATTCCAGGTTCGGTACGACATGAAATAGATCGCGATGGTCGGCGAACAGAAATTCTGTGCATGAATTGTGGTGCACACTTAGGTCATGTTTTTGAGGGTGAACATCTGACCACGAAAGATACGCGCCACTGCGTGAACTCGCTGTCGATTCGATTTATTCCTGAAAAATCTGCCGCATGAGTGATCGAAAAAATATAGAAACGGCGGTATTTGGTGGTGGCTGCTTCTGGTGCTATGAAGCCATTTTCGCGAGACTTCGAGGGGTAGAGTCCGCGGTGAGTGGTTATGCTGGCGGCGCGCCCGAGAAGGCCAAATATGATTATGTCAGCATGGGAAAGACGGGTCACGCCGAGGTGGTGCAAGTTACGTTTGATCCTTCGGTCATTTCGTATCGAGAACTGCTTGATATTTTTTTTCATGTGCATGATCCCACCCAGATGAATCGACAGGGTGCTGATATTGGCACTCAGTATCGATCGGTTATTTTTTATGTGAATGACGCGCAGCATGAAGGGGCAGAAGCCATGATTCGGCAACTTTCTGCGAGTGGCGAATTTGATGAACCCATTGCGACTGTCCTTGAACCGCTTGACGCTTTTTATACGGCTGAGGCATACCACCAAAAATACTTCGATCTGAACCCAGATGCTCCCTACTGCTCGGTCATTATCCAGCCGAAAGTGGCGAAGTTTCTCGAAAAATACAAAAATCTCGTGAAGTAACTATCGCTTCCTTGCCAGCGTTACAACGGCTGAGACTTCTTCGAGCGGTATTGGGAAACCCAAGAGAAGAACATTCTGGAAGTATGCACGGCCTGGAGTCCCTTCTGGAAGTTTTTTTCTTGCGGTCACCCATTTATTAAAGATCAGCTCCATACCTGGATTTCTTTCGATTGCCCGACCGAGATTTCTTCGGAATAATTCACCAACTGACATTTTTCTTCCGTCGGGAAGCGTATATACCAGTGGCTCCTGAATTCCTACATTCGACTGAAGCATATCTGCCTTGTACGGAGGACGGAAACCCATGGCTTCCAGCTCGCGAAAACAGACACCCAGTCCGGGTCGAACGTCCTGCATGTGAAGGAAGTATCCATTTTTTCTCAGCGCAACGCGTGCCTGATCAACGGCCTGATCGATAAAGTGAGTTGCGTCGAACGAAGAGAGTCCGGTAACAATGTCGAGCATATCGCGCAGATGGAGCGCTTCTTCGAGTCTCAAATATGATCCTTGCACTACTATCGATGATGGATACCTTCGTCGATTTTCTCTGACTGCAGCTGGATTGGTCTCTACCTGTATCCAGGATTTTTTATCAATGATTGGCGCAAGCAACTCTTCAACCATCGCTCCCGTTGCCCCACTTCCTAGGTCGACACCGTTCGATACTGGCAGATCAAAGTCTCTAAAAATGCGTGCGAGCATTGCCTGCAGTGCCTCTCGAACCTGCGACCGGTTTTTCTCAAACGAAAGTGAGGCCGTCGTAATTGATTGAGCCTGAATTCCCCTTTCTTCTTCCTGAATACTTCCCGAAAAACGAAGAGGGGTAAGCCAAGTTTCTTCCAATTTTCCACATCCCTTTGTAATAGCTGGGACATCGAAGCATGGAGTTGTGTCGACGGAGATATCGTACATAGGGGGGTTCGTTATAAGATCACCCGATGGTAAGGTGATTATTTTATACTTTTTCTAGTTTTTGTCAACTACCTGATTCGGCTTTATTTAGCGAGCATCATAATCATCTCATACTCTTTTTTCGTCAGCGGACTCACCGAGAGGCGGCCTTGTTTGACAAGCTTGGTTTGCTGGAGTTCGGGAATTTCTTTGATGGTTTTGAGGTCGACGTTGGTGCGGACGGGTTTCACCATCTCGATATCCACCATAATCCATCGCGGATCATCAGCCGTGTGGTCGGGATACGCTTCTTTGACGACGCGTGCGGTGCCCATCACTCGCCGCTCGGTGCCTGAATGATAGAAGAGAACGAGATCGTCTTTTTTCATCGCGAGCATGCTGTTGCGCGCCTGATAATTTCGCACGCCGTTCCAGTGGGTTCTTTTTTCTTTGACGAACATATCCCAGGAGTAGGCGTCGGGTTCACTTTTCATGATCCAGTAGTTCATGATTTAGTATTGAAGAAAATTTTTCGCGAATATTATTCAACAATAATCGTTCCCATCATCGATGGATGTGGGCTGCAGTGGTAGGTAAACGTTCCCTTTTTTGTGAAGGTGAAGGTGTAGGTTTTTCCCTGCGTGAGCGTTCCTGAGTCAAATCCTGGAAGCTGTGTGTGAGCTGGATGCGGATCAGTGTCGACGGTGTGAGGCGTTGAATCTTTCTGCGTGAAAGTTACACTATCGCCTACCTTGATCTTGAGCTCTCCTGGCGTGAAGGCGAAGTTCTCAATTGTGACGTTGTGCGTCGCTGGGGCTGCTGCGGTTGGGGCTGGTGTTACGGGAACTACCGGCGTTGCTGGGGTTACTTTTTTCACTTCTTTTTTAATAACCTTTTTAACCACTTTTTTAACCGGCTTTTTTTTCTTTATCACTGTTTTTTTTACCACCTCCTTCTTTACTAACTTTACTGATGCAGGATCTCCCTCAAATGTAATCATGTGCTCGTCTGGAGCGTGAGCTGACACGAGCGATGATGAACAGAGAAGCGCAACCAGTGCGAGGGTTGAAAATATTTTCCGTGGTGATGTCATGGGGATTGGGGTAATTGACTGGAATCAGTATAGGCTACCTGGAAAATTTGTGGAAGTGTGCCCTTAAAACGCGCTCCATAATACCTGATTTCTTACCTCGTGGTGGAACCGGACTTCGCCGTTTTTGATGCGGGTACCGAGTTCGCGTGCTGAACGGTGTGCGACTGCTTCTTTGAGTGCGAGGAATTTATCCTGATTCGTGACGCCAATCGTGTTCTTGATAAAGGTACTCTTGCGGAAAAGATCGAGCGCTTCGTAGATATTCCCTGGCAGTTTTTTGACCGGCTTGGTGTAGAGAGAGCTCATTTCTTTGTAGGTCTTGGTATCGGCCTTCATGCCGGCGAGACCAGCTCGAATCGCGACGTAATACGAAAGGTATGGATTTGCGTCTGGAGCGACGGTTCGGATTTCGATTCGGGCAGAGTTCTGATTACCAATTGGAATACGAATCATAGAACCTCGATCTGACGGAGACATCTTGATCTCGTTCGGTGCCTCGAAGTGCGGATCGAGACGTCGGTAGGCGTTGACGCTTGAGTTGATAATCAGACAGAGATCATTGGCGCGGTAGAGAATACCGGTGAGAAATTTGTGTGCTATCTCTGAAAGATTGTGTTTTCCCTTGGCATCGTAAAAGATATTTTTTCCTTTCTGGCTGATGGAGATATTGCTATGCATGCCACTTCCGTTGATACCAGCTACTGGTTTTGGCAGGAATGAAGCCGTCAAACCGAAACTCTTCGCGATCTGTCGTGCAACGATTTTGTAGAGCTGGATGTAGTCAGCGGCATGGAGCATGTCCGTATATTTGTAGTTTGTCTCAAACTGCGATGGCGCTACCTCTGGATGATCTTTTTCATTTTCGAAACCCATGGCGCGTGTTGCCTCGGCGAGTCGATCGATGAACTGACGAAGACAATCCTGTGGAAGGACGTTGTAGTAACCACCTTCTGATGCAAGGGTAAATCCTGTCTTTTCGTCGAAGTGCTGCTCCATATCCTCACCCTGAAGAATAAATCCTTCGATCTCGGGAGCGAGATTCACCACCATGTTTTGCTTGGCGAGATCTTTCGAAAGCTGCGCGAGTGCACCCCGGAAATCACTCTCGTACGGAGAGCCGTCCTGAGCAAGTACGTACGCAAACATCAGCACCTTTCCGGCTCCAAAAACATCTGCTGGAAGCCAATAAAAGCTCGTCCAATCAAGTCCCAGCCGAAGATCAGATGCGTGCTGTGGTGAAAATCCACGAATCGATGATCCATCGAAGGTGAGATTGTTTTCTGAGCCGAGCAGAAATTTTTTATTGTAGTCGAGCATGTGCAACTTCCCTTCCAAATCCGAAAAACAGACGGTCACCGCCTTGATCCCATCATCCCCTGAAATTTTCTTCCGTAGTTCTGTGGCGAACTGTTCATTTGTTTTGGTTTTTCGATCATTTTTCAGTTTGAGATTCATCTCTTCGAGCTCGCTATAGCTGATTTCCTTAAACATTGCCGATTCCTTGCGACGAGGCGTTGGCTGAAAAGGAGAAATATCCATAGGGTAGAATGGGGTGAGATTTTAAAAGGCAATCGTAATAGAAACTTCCGCCAAGTACAAGAAAAAATTTATTCGTATGTGATGTTTGGATTACATGCCAATTTTCCAGACATCTTTCTCCAAAAATGCTTCGATCGTTTGGCGGCTTGCTTTGTTGATGAGATTTGGGTGGGAGAGATTTTTGAGTTTTGCGTACTCGTTGAGTGTGATGATTTTTTTACCTTCGAGATATGCGAGGCGTTTATGATAGCTATTCGTGAGCGCCTTCCCAACAATCTCTTCCATGATGGTGGTGGCGCCTTTTTCATCGAATTCCCTGAAGGCATCGTAGTATTTTCTTCGGTCGGTGAACCTCATATTGATCGGAACAAAGCCTTCTCGGATGAGGAGAAAATTATTCAAGACTCGTCCGATTCGGCCATTTCCATCAATGAATGGATGGATATACTCAAAGGTAAGATGAAGTTTTGCGATTCGCCTGATGATATTTTCATGACTTGTCGCCTGATATTCTGCGAGCATTTTTGCGAGTCTTTCAGTGACTTCATGCGGAGGTGGTGCGATGTGACTTCCCACGCGGACGTATTCGTTATTGGTACGAAATCGTCCAGCAATATTATCGTGAATATTGAGGATGAGCATTCTATGGAGCGAGAACATGACGTCGAGCGTGAGCTCCAGCTCCTTTGCCTTATGATTGATATATGTGACGACACGTGCGAGATTTTTCGCCTCAAAAAGTTCTCGCTCGTTGATGTACCGATCCAAGTCAATCTGGAGGAGTATTTTTTCGGTCTCATCGAGGGAAAGTGTGCTGTTTTCAATGGCGTTCGAGTTGTATACCTGCTCTGCTATTTCCGCTTCTGAGATGAGTGCCAAAAGTGACTCTTTGCCGATGGCGGCGTAATAGTAGCGTTCGCGGAGAAGCTGGATTTTTTTAAAAATATCAAGTGTTTTGGACATGACTGTATTCTATCATTTTTCATGTTTTAAGTCAAATAACCGTGAAAATCTCTATAAAAAATGCCTATTTTTACGATTATTACATATATAAACGTAAATTTTTAGTTATCGTGCCCCTATAATCTCAATAAATAACCGGGTTTCAGTTGATAGCTATTTCTTGCAATAAATTATTTTTATTGTTAGATTTCTATCTTCTTTTTCTCATAAATATGAGGCTTAGTCCGATTATACATCCAGAGGTCAAAGAGTATCTTCAGCGTTCGGATACTCTCTCCACTCTTACTGATGCGATGGGAAGTCCGATTCATGTCATCTTTCCTGGAAGAATTGACGATAATATAAGCGCATTTCAAAATGTCTATGAAAAAACAGGCATTAAAGGAACTATACATTATGCGGCCAAGGCTAATAAAAGCGATGCTGTACTTGAACATGTTGCCAAGAACTCAATCGGAGTCGATGTTTCAAGTCTTCATGAGTTTCGTGCCGCCCTGTCTCATGGGATTATTGGTCACAGGATAGGCGTTTCCGGACCTTCGAAAGACCAAAGACTTCTGCTCCTGGCACTTCAGCATGAGAGTGTTATCACTATCGACAGTCCTGCAGAACTGGAATATCTCATAGGTATTTTGCGCACCTACCCATTAGAGCATCCAGCAAAGATCATGATTCGTGTGGACGGGCTTACTGATCAAAAAAGCCGCTTTGGTGTTCCCAGGGATGTACTTCCAAATTTACTCACCAAACTTTCATCACTGAAGCATATTATTCATCTTCAGGGCTACTCCTTCCATCTTGCTGACTACTCTATCGAAGAACGTCAGCGCGCGCTCCTTGTACTTATCCATGAGCTCCAAAAAGCACGGGATGCCGGCTTCCCCTGTACGACTCTTAATATCGGAGGGGGTTATACGGTGAATTATATTCAGGAGCAGGCTTGGGAGGCGTTTCAGGCATCTGTCGATACATCTACCTTTTTCAAAGGAAAGCAATTTACTGACTACTATCCGTATGCAACGCCCCATGCAAAAGAAGCTCATTTTGAAAACATACTTACCCTGACAAATCGGTTCATTCACAAGGCTCTTTGCGAGGTGCTTCGCGAACAAGATATTCATCTTTCGATTGAGCCCGGACGTGCACTCTTGGATCAAGCTGGCATAACTATCATGCGAATCAAGAACATAAAAACTACTGCACATGGCGAGTCCCTTGTTGAAGTAGAGGGTAATATCAATCATCTTTCTGAGCAATGGTTTGGGACTGATTTTATACCTGATCCTCTACACCTTCCGGCATTGCATTCTCCTGATTTCCCTTTTGAAGCTTCGGTTTCCGGAAATACCTGTCTGGAAATTGACATGGTTACTTGGCGAAAAATCACTTTCAATTCTGTTCCTCGCCGTGGCGATCTTCTCGTTTATTGCAATACAGCTGCATATCAAATGGATAGCAATGAGAGTGAATTCCATCGACTCCCCCTACCGGAAAAAATTACAGCATTTAAACAAGATGGAATATGGAGATGGAAAAAAGATTCTCAATATTCGATTTTAGATTCATTAACTCCTCATACTCATGAATAGACTATGCACCGATATTACAGAAACGATTGGAAATACTCCACTTGTGCAGGTTCCTATACGAAATTCTGGGTGGGAATTTTATCTTAAAATGGAAAAAGCTAATCCGGGGCAGAGCATGAAAGACCGCATGGCTCTCTCTATGATTTGTGCTGCAGAAAAAAGTGGCCAGCTCAAGCCTGGTGGCACCATCATTGAGTCGTCTTCGGGGAATACAGCCACTGGACTTGCCATGATTGCAGCTGCAAGAGGATATAAGTTTATCGCTGTCGTGGATCATCACGCCGTGAGAGAAAAAATTGATATTATTCGAGCTTATGGAGCGCAAATTATGTATGTGGGAGGCAACCTCCCTCCTGACAAAGTCGCCGTGCGAGAACGCGAAGATACTGCGGAAAGATTGAGTATAGATATTCCTAATTCTATTTTTCTTAATCAGGCAGATAATCCCAATAATCCTCTTGGATATGAACCGCTTGCGCGAGAAATTATTGATCAACTTGAAGATGTTCGAGTTCTTTTTGGAGGCATCGGAACGGGTGGTTCGCTGTGTGGCGTAGCAAGATCTCTCAAATCCCACGATCCCTCAATCCAAGTATACGCCATTGAGCCACACGGTTCGGTTATTTTTGGTGGTCCTGATGGTCCTTATTTCCAATCTGGGACTGGAAATCCGGGAAGTGTAGAAATTGCTGATAATGTTGATTACTCGGTTATTGATGGACACTACTTGTCCAGCGATAAAGAGGCTTTTAATACTGCCCGCTTCTTGGCACGGAATAAAGGCATTCTTGTTGGAGGTTCAACTGGTGGTGCCATCTATCAGGCACTGGAGGATCTTGATCGACGTACAGGAACTGGTCGTGCTGTTGCTATTGTTGTCGATGGAGGCGAAAAATATATAAGCACCATTTTTAATGATGAGTGGATGCATGCGAATAAGCTCACCGATATTAGTGTCGACATGCGTCTGCAAGTTCTTCTAAACCTATTCGCCAAATGAACACCCCTGATAACACAAATGGAAAGATAGATTCCTGCGCTGACTGCAGTCATATTTGTGGATATGGTTGCTGCCATCAGTCCCTTCCTCATGAGCTCGACTTCGGACCCGAGAGCTCTCTACTTATCTGTCCTGGCGAAGTCGAAGATGTAACTGCCGATGTACGTACCCACATCATTATCACGACTGAAGATTTTCATGGCGGAAAATTAGGATATTGTGACCGTGATAACTTTGATCAGTCCAGCTGTAATCCTGAACGAAATTTTAAACCTCTTGATTGTCAGTCATATCCATTTTTCCCAACTTTTGTTGATGGAAATCTCGTTCTCGTCGTCGACTCGAAGCGATGCCCACTCCCTACAAGATCACTTTTTGCTCACCACGATAAAGTTCTTCGGCTCTGGAGGAATCTTGTCGAAAAAAAGCCTGAAATCTCTCTCTGGATTCAGCAACTCAACCTTCAGGGATATCAACCATTCAACCGATAATTTTCATGAAATTTACTCCAACTATTGCCGACACGACTCAGATCTTTGATGCCCAGGCCTTGAAAACTGGCCTTCTTCCAATTAAAATCTCACCTTTTTATGGGAAGAAGGTTGAAGAGGAGATGGGAGTTTTGGGCCATAGCAATGGACCTCTTGCACGATGCGTATTGCCAAATATGGAACGATTCAATCTTCGAGCACCAGGAGAAGTTCCAGACTTTGTTGATGATCGTCAAAATATGCCAGATGAAAGTCCTGACACCATTGTGCAAAAATATACGAATCGTCTCCTTTTCTTTCCTACTGATATCTGCGCTTCGCACTGTCAGTATTGCTTCCGTACGAGCGTACTCGCCGAGCAGCATGAAAAAAAACTACCATCATTTGAAGAAAAACTTGAACAGCTCATTGAATATCTTCACGCTCATCCAAAGGTCGAAGAAGTTATCTTATCAGGAGGTGATGCCATGACGCTTCCTCCGGGGAAACTCATCGAAGTACTACGTAGACTCAAGGAAGACGCGAACATTGCGCATATCCGAGTACATACCCGCACGCTTGCCTTTTCTCCAAAAGTATTCACTGAGGATAAGTGCCAGGCGCTTTCGGATGCCGATGTTCGGCTCGTCCATCATATTGTTCACCCTTATGAGATATGCGACGAAGTCCGTCGTCATATCGACCGAATCGATCTTCATCGAATTCGGCAGTATAATCAGTTCCCTATTCTTCGGCAAGTGAATGACCATCCAGAAGTGTTGCGCCGTCTTCTCACAGACCTCGATAATCTTGGCATTCGCAATCTTTCGATGTTTATTCCGGATCCCATTAACTATTCGGCCACATATCGCATGACCCTTGAAAGACTTTTTTCAATGATGGATGAGCTTAATTGGACTGCCCCTTCCTGGGTTAACTCCACCCGACTCGTACTCGACACTCCACACGGAAAAGTTCGACGCGAAGACCTCTCATCTCTCAATGCAGAGACTGGTATTGCTTCTTTTCAGCGCGAGGGAAATACTATTATCTATCCAAATCTACCTCCTCATCTTGATATCCCAGGCAGTCTTACTACTTTACTTTGGAAACAATAATTTCTATGGGACTTAACGTTGCACCAACTATTCTTCAATCTTCCGACTGCTTCAATTGCCGAAAGTGTTGCAAATTCGATCCTGACGAGGTGATAGATGCCCCTATGTTCACACCAGAACAGTATTTGCGCGCCATTGCCGAATTTGATATTGAAGGACTACGATTTGAGCAACGTGGTGCGCTCTATCAGGTCATGCTCCTTGACATTCCAGGATCTGAAAAGAAAATTTGTCCGTTTTATGATGAGGTCACCACTCACTGTCGTATTTATGCTTATGAGATTTTTGACTGCCGTACCTGGCCGTTTTATCTCATGCATAAAGACGGAAAAGTCGTCATGACCCTCTCTCAGGATTGCCCTATTGTTAATCGCCAAAGCATTCCTCATTTGACCGAATATGCTCGTAAATTTATTGGCCCAAAAATGGCTGATATGGCTCGTCAATTTCCTGACTTTGTCACTGAATATAATGGAACCGCTGTCGTTCTCTTTGAAGTATCTGACTTATAATAACATTCTATGCTTACTGATTCTGAAGAATTCAAATTTGCAGGCATCTCCACGTTCATGAGGGCCCCTTATGTATCCATAGATAGCCTTGAAGGGTTCGATGTGGGCATACTTGGCATACCTCTTGATTACGGGACCTCCTATCGACAGGGCGCTAAAGACGGTCCTCGCTCTATCCGTGAGCATTCTCACTGGGATCGCGTTGATGGATCAACCTACGTAGATCTTAATACATCTCGTCTACATACAAGTAATAATCTACGTATTGCCGATTTGGGCGACATTCATATCACCCCTTCCGATCCTGAAAAAACGAATCATGACATTACTGCTGCTGTACGGGAAATCCGACAACGGACATTTCCTCTTATTTTAGGTGGCGATCATTCGATTACTTATGCATCTTTTCGCGGTTGCGCCGAGGGTCTAAACGACGCACAAAAACCGCTAGGACTTCTGCATTTTGATGCCCATCCAGATGTAGAAAAGGGTTATCTTAGCTTGCCACGGGTTTGGCACGGAAATCCATTCAGAATGCTCATTGACGAGGGATACCTTAAAGGCGAACACATGGTGACGATTGGTCCTCGCGGCCTTATCGCTAAACAATGGTTCGACTACAGTAAAGACAAACGCATTACCATGATTTCTGCTCCGGAAACTATCCGAAGAGGCGTTGAGGCTACCATACAGACTGCTATCCAATACCTTCGAGATCGATGTGCTGCCGTGTATGTATCTTTTGACATAGACTGCCTTGATCCAGCTGATGCCCCTGGAACTGGCACTCCTTCCGTAGGAGGATTACGCGCTGCAGAAGTTATTCCAGCCATGCGTATGTTGCGCGAATTACCTGTTGCTGGGTTTGACCTTACAGAAGTAGCTCCGCATCTTGATCCTAGTGGCAGAACTATGGTTGTCGCGAATGATCTTCTCTGGAATTTTCTATCCTTTGGCTTAAAGCAATAATATGAAAGTTGCCCTTCTTCACAATCTTAACCGAGGCGAACATCCTTATGAATCTGAGTTTGATCTTCCGCTCACTATTGATTTTGTTACAGAAGTTCTCGAAAAGGCACATGAAATTACACCCATCGAGGGAACTCGAGATTTTGTTCGATGGCTCACTCAGCTCACTCTTTCTCAGCCAGATATTGTTTTTAACGTTGCCGAAGGATACAAAGGTGCAGCCCGAGAAGCTGTCTATCCTGCTGTTTTAGAACAGATGGACATTCCTTATTGCGGACCTGGACCTACCGAGCTTATTGTTTGCCATAATAAATCTCTCACAAAAAAACTTCTTGCAGATAAACAAATTCCAATGGCATGGAGCCGTCTTCTAACTTCCATGGAAGATCTTTCTCAGCTCGAGCATATTGATATACCCTTTCCGCTTATTGTAAAACTTAACAGTGAGGGTTCGAGCCTTGGCATGGATGAGAACTGTATCGTTCGAACGTGGAAAGAGTTACAGATGCAGGTTATGAAAGTTTTGAAAACCTTTCATACCAACGTTCTCGTTGAGCAATATATTGATGGTCTTGATGTCAGCATGACATTTGTTGAAGGCATGGGAGTTTTTGGCCCCGTTCAATACACCTACCCATCAGGAGATATTTACGACTATCGACTTAAAACCGCTGATAATTATGATGTTGATATTATTGTCCCCCCCTCACTTTCGAAGGAGACTCGACTCATATTAAAATCCTACACGAATACCGTGATTGCGGCGCTCGATATGAATGGCTATGGTCGGGCAGATTTTAGAATTTCCCCTGATGGAAAAATATATTTTCTTGAAATGAATGCCCAAGTAAGCTTTCATCCCCAGGGGGCTTTTCTTCTTGCGCCGGAAAGCGAAGGAAGAACCCGGGAAGAGGTTATTCTCCATATCGTTAAGCATGCTGCGCAATCGACGCGCCGCACAAGCGCTGTCGGAAGGTAGATCTATTCATTCAGCATTCGGATGTAGCTGTCATACCGATGATGTGGAATTTTCCCTTCCTGAACTGCCTTCTTCACCCCGCACACCGGCTCATGGGAATGGCTGCAATCATTGTACTTACAATCTTCGGTATATTCTGAAAATTCAGTAAATGCATATTTAAGCCTATCTCTATCGATGTGCTGAAGGCCCAATGAGCGGATACCGGGAGTGTCAATAATATATGAACCCCCTTCCCATTCAAAAAGCTTGGATGTCGTAGTCGTGTGTCGACCAGTTTTCCTTTTGTCTCCCACCTCCTTTGTCACAATATTCACACCCGGGAGTATCATGTTCACCAGTGATGACTTACCAACACCGCTATGTCCTACGAGAACGGCTATTTTTCCATAAATAGCGTCTTTCAATTCACTAATTCCTTCTCCCGTCTGAATAGACGTCTCGATGACGCGTAATCCTGATTTTTTGTACCAATCAAGAACTGGATCTCTCTCGTCGGTGAGGTCAGCCTTATTGAGACATATGATGGGCTCTACATTTCCGTTTTCACACATGATAAGGTACCTATCTATCAGGCGCGGATGGAATTCGGGATCCTTTGCCGCAGCGACAATGATACCTACATCGATATTTGCAGCAATCACATGCTCATCATAATTTGCGAGGGATATTCGCTGATAATCACCCCTAAAACGAGAGAGATAACTTTTTCGTGGTTCCATTCCTTCAATTACCCCCTTTCCACCTGAAAATGTTCCATATACCCTCTCGCCAATCACTAAATACCTTTCTAAATCTTTATCTTTAGAAGATTTGATTCTGCATTCATAAAAATCCTCTCCCAGCATCACGGTAAAAATTTTACCCCTTATCTCAACAATCATTCCGAGCTCGAGAGTTTCAAGATCATTCCGTGGTACAAATTTCGATATATCAACATTGCGATCCGGCTTGTTATGATATTTCATTTTCGCGCGCTCTTTTTTTTCAAGCGCTCTTTTATTCATGTGCCTATCGTAGAGATTTTTCCCTTCTTTCATATGCACAATTGTAGCATGCATTTATCCTGACATGAAAAATCGACTTTATTCAGCTTTGATTGGCCTTTAAGCGCTTGGAGCTCCTTACTGAACGATGTTCGGACTGAAGTTATTCTGAGTTCTATCAATGAGTAGCTTCAGTTGACTCGTTTTTGACTTATTTTTCAATCTATGTTATTCTTTGTTCAGAATCACCACAAAAAGAGCCCTTTAAGGTTCCGTCCTTACTGGGTGCTTTTTATGTATAGGAGCTTTTCTTTTAAGTCATCCATAGAATCCAGAAACTCATCTGCGGCAGCTTTTTTCAGAAGAGCTGAATATCTTTTTCTATTTGGTACGAGAACTTTTTCAAGCTTGCCTTGTTTTCTTAAATGTCTAACCAGGCAGGCAAAATCTCCATCTCCACTCACGATGACCGCTTTCTCATATTTTTCGTAATCGATCATTGCCTGAAGAACGAGCTCAGCATCACAATTCCCTTTTATGCAGCCGTCTTTATTTTTGAGGGTTTCTTTGAAGATGAGTACAAATCCATACTTCTGAAGTGAAAGGTAGAGATCCTGATTTTCCTCTATAAAACCGATAAACATATATGCGGTTTCTACTGCATATTTTTCTCGTAAATAGATGCGGAATTTCGCCCAGTCTAATTTCCAGCCAAGGTCTTTGATACCTAAGTTCACATTTTGGCTGTCGATAAACGCATAGTTTTTGAGAGGCTTTTGCATGGAGGAATAGTAACAGAAAGGCAGCTGAAGAACAACGTGCATTTGAACTGACCTTCCGATATTCAAGCTGGAAATTTAACTACACGCTATCAATCAAATTCTGGGTCACTTCCTGCACTCCGGTTATCGAAGGCGAAACTTTTGGATGAATTTCCTTCACGAGACTTATTCGGTAGGCATTATGGAAATCACCCCGATCCCTAGAGGGAATATTTTTAAAAATGTAATCTCTTTCTTGATTAACGTCACCAATAACAATTCCACTATCTCCCGCTAAGACTTCACTCAATCGCTGTGCATCTTCATCAGTTTTGGGACGATAACCGTTATTATGTAGCCAGCAAATTACATTGAGCTGTGCTACGTTAACATGGGATGTTACGGTTTTTTGTCTTTCTGTTGCGCGTTCCTGCATGAAGCTCTCGGCAGCTTGAAGTACCATATTACCAAATCCCTGACTCCGAAACTTTTTAGATGTCCAGCGATCAACCATGTCAAACATATCGCCTTTATCGACAAGCCTAAGTCCGCTCACTAATGCTCCATTAGCCTTGGCACTCGATGGATCATCTATATTCCTTACCTGTACTTTTTTAAGGTCAAAATCTGTTATACGAATATCTTGGCTTATAAAAAATGCTAATGGAGTTTCTCTGCACACTATGTTACCCCTACATTCATCGGGTTTCAGTGATTTTTGACCAATGGCATTCATCTTTTCCTGGACATTTTGCCTATCGACATTGAGTGTTTCAATTTCGGGCGGTTTCACATCCGCAGGTCTTCTACCTTCGTAGAGACTCCATACATCATCGAAGTTTATTCTTTCTGGAAGTTCACGCATAATAAAGAGACTTATATCGGTTTATTATACCATTTTTTGCATGATTTTTACAGGGCTGAATCAGTGACATACTGAAATGACCCCTTTGTAGAATATAGGATTTATTAAAATGGCTTATTTAAGCCATCTATTAGCGCTTGGAGCGGGTAACGGGAGTCGGACCCGTTTCTTCAGTTTGGAAAACTGACATAATAACCGTTATACGATACCCGCGAGTTGTGAATGGAAGTGAAGCAGACCGATTTTAGCGAAATACGCGGTCTGAGGCAAGGAATCATTTGGAATCGGTGCCGGTTTCTGGCAGCTCGAACTGCTGGCCTGGGGC
>SXGT01221997.1_pt1 | contig 24185 bp, 17 predicted proteins | sample 3176221 | NCBI WGS metagenome assembly SXGT01 (sample SAMN11356862, study PRJNA531348) | freshwater metagenome | isolation source: freshwater sample F1-120 | place: China: Fuxian Lake, Yuxi | collected 2017-12-25
AAACGGGGCTCCGGTCCGGCCGCGTCGGCAGCGCGGCCGGACTAGGGCTCGGTCCCGGCCCTGCCGGGACGCGCCCAGACCTCTCACAAGTTGATCGGTGCTGCGCTGCTGCCGCGCGGCGACCTAGCGATAGCCCTGCCCTGAAAAACGCCGACAGTGCCGCCAACTTGACACCCTTGCCCCCGCGCGCGACAGTAACGCCCTGCGATCTGCACGCAGCGGGCTCAACCACCCGACAGCGTGCGCTGCCCGTTCGTCCGCGAGGTTGTCGACCATGGCTCCCTGTACACGCATTCGTTGGTCCGCCGCCGCCCGAGTGGTCGTCCTGGCGCTGGCGCTGGGCGCGATCGCCGCATGCGGGTCGGTCAGCGCGTCGACGGCCCTGTCCGATGCGACCCGCGATCTCCGCGAAGCCAAGCAGCAAAAGGCGGACGAGTTCGCGGTGTACTATTACACGCGCGCCGACATCTATCTGCAGAAGGCCAAGAAGCTCAACGGCATGGGGCACTATCAGGTTGCCCAAGAGTACGCCCGGGTGTCCAGCGAAGCCGCGGCCAAGTCGCTCGACGTCGCCCGTATCAACAAAGACCAGGCCGCCCGCCGCGACAAGTTTGCGCCCAATAAGGACGGCAAGGACGCGGCGCCTGAGGCGCCAGGTTTTACGCCTTCAGACCGCCGGTAGGTTGGTTCCGCCCGCTTTTTGAGCACCGTTCGAGGCACGCATGACCGGCACCCCCACACTAATCGGAAACAGCGTTGGGGGCACGCTGCCCCCAAACCCCTGCGAGCGCCTGCAGACGCGGTCGCCAGTCCGCCACCGGCGGATTGCATCCCCTTTGGGGTCGAAATGTCCATGCGGTGGCGGACTGGCTAGCAAGGCGCAGGCGACAGCGGGCCTTTTCGCGGCAATCGCCCTGCTGGCGACGGCGTGCACGACCGGCGCCGAAGTCGAGAAGCAAACCGCGGAACTGGCCGAGCAGGTGCGCGGCGCCCGTGAACCGGCCTACTACTGCGCCCCGCGCGATCTGGCGTTGGCCGAAGCTGCGATCGACCACGCCCGCTACGACGCCGAAAAAGGCGACGCCATCAGCGCCTATTACCACCTCGAGTCCGCCAAAGAGCACACGGCAAAAGTGGTCGCGGTCAAGGGCAAAAAGGGTTGCTGCGCCGACAACGACGGCGATCTGCTGTGCAACGCCGACGACAAGTGCCCGGATGACCCCGAGGACTTCGACAAGGACCAGGACGACGACGGCTGCCCGGAGTACGACCGCGACGGCGACGGCATTCACGACCAAAAGGACACGTGCCCGGATCAGGCCGAGGACAAAGACAGCTTCTTGGACGAAGACGGCTGCCCCGAGGACGACAACGACAAAGACGGCGTCGACGACAAGAAGGACAAGTGCCCCAACGTCGCCGAAGACAAGGACAACTACGACGACATCGACGGCTGCCCAGATGCCGACAACGACGGCGATGGCATCAACGACTTTCCGGTCAAAGCCGATCAGTGCCCGAACGAGCCTGAGATCTTCAATGGCCTCGACGACACCGATGGCTGCCCCGACAAACTGCCCGAGGCCCCGCCGCCGCCGCCCAAGTTCGAGAACATCGAGGTCGAAGCCGACCGCATCGTGTTCAAGAAGCAGATCCAGTTCGCGACCAACTCGGCCAAGATCGTGGGTCAGTTGTCCGAAACCATCTTGAACGAGTGCTCGCAGGCCCTCAAAGAGCGCACCGACGTCAAGGTCCAGGTCGAAGGTCACACCGACGAACGCGGCCCCGACGCCAAGAACAAGAAACTGAGCCAGGCGCGCGCCGAATCGGTGGTGGCGGCGCTGGTCAAGCGCGGCATTGCGCGCAGTCGGTTGATTCCGGTTGGGTTTGGCGAAGAGCGGCCGCTCGACACCGCGCACAACGAGACGGCGTGGGAAAAGAACCGCCGCGTCGAGTTCAACTTCCTGCCGCCCGAAAAATAACCCGGCGGGGCAGAATCAGGTCGTTTCAGACCATGTTGCTCAGTTGAGCAAACTGTCGCTGTCGGGCGGCGTCGCGGTTGGCTGCCGCGCGCGCTAGCTGGTTCCCAAGCGCGCTGACAAAACTGCCTGCACGGCTGTCATTTCGCGGACAAGCTGCAGCGCGAACTCGGCGTGGCCCACCGCATAGCCGTTGCCGATGAGCAGGTCGACGTCGGCGCCAACGCCCTCGGCGCCGAGCGCCACCCGTGCAAACGAGGTGGCCATGCCAAAGAACAGACACAGGCCGCGCGATCGGCACGCCAGCACCGTGGCCATCTCGGTGCCAGGTAGGCTGGCCATGTTGACCACGGCGTCGGCGCCTTGACCCGCCGTCCAGCCGGCTACCTGGTCGCGAACGGCCAATGCATCGGTCGCATCGGCCGCGGCCCAGCCATCGCACAGGCCAGCGTCAAAGACCTGCTGACAGGGTGCCGCAAACTTGTCGAGCACCCACAGGCGCAGGTCGGGTCGCGCCCGTCGAGCCGCCGCTAGCGACAGCAGCCCAGCCTTGCCCGCGCCGATGACCAGCAAATGGCCGCCTTGCGGCAAGCGGTGCGCGTGGCGATCGACAAGCGCCGGTGCACCGCAGACATCGAGCACCGACAACACCAGCCGCTCAGGCAGGTCGCTCGGCACCACGGCTATTGGCGAGGACGACGGCAGCAGCGCATGGCCGCGCACCTGCACCTGGTGCGCGTGGGGGCGGACTTCCAGGATCGCGTCCAGGTGCAGTGGTGTCAGCGTCAGCGACACCAGCGTGGCAACCTGCGTTCCGATCGCGACGTCGCGCAGCGGCCCCTGGTACGCTGGCCCCACTGCGCGCAGCCGGCCGAGCAGCATGCCGCCCGAGCCGGTCTGCGGGTTCTGCATCTTGCCGCGCTCGGCCACGATGCCGGCGATCTGGTCCGCGACGGCCGGGCCGCCGGCGGCCGCCACCGATTCCAATTGCACAAAGCTCGCGGCATCGATGTTGAGCGTCTCAACGTCGAGCCACACCTCAGCGGAATAGGGCGGTAGCGTATTGTCGAGCGCGTCGGCCGCTTGCGGCAAGAGACCCCGCTGCGACCGCACGCGGTGCAAGCCCAGCGGATCGCCGCCGGGCCGGAACACCAGGGAATCCGACAAGGACAGGCTCAGCTCTTGTTTTTGCTGAATTCGAATGCGTTGGCGGCCGGCGCCGGCTTGACCAGCACTTCGCGCTCAAACGCCTTGGTGTCGGGCGTCTTGCCGCAGCGCACGACGTGCGGGCCGACCAGCAGCCGAATGCGCACGACCTCGACGCCCATCATCTGGCCGTCGATGAATACATCTGCGCCTTTTGGGCAGAACACCGACACCTGGGCGTCGGGGTCATCGCGCTCCAGCCGCACCCGGATGTCCTTGGGTGGATCGGCACGGCCGCTGTTGACGACCTTGGTCACAGGCTTGAAGCCCTGGGCCGACACCGTGACGTCGGCGGCACCAAACGGCACCAGTACCTTCATCGGCGTCTCAAACGGCAACGGCTTGTTGTTGACCGCCACCTGGGCGCCGGGCGGGCTCGACTCGACCGTGATGACGCCGTGGGTGGCCTTGAGCTGGGAGATGACGTTGTCACGGTACTGCAGCACGATCTCGCGCTGGCGCGGGTCGAGCGGCGCCCGCAGCGTGTAGTCGAGGTAGGCGTAGGCCTCTTCATATTGCTTGAGCGTGTAGAGCATGGAGCCGATGTTGAAGATGGCGTTCGACAGCGGAAACAGCTTGAGTGAGGCGCGGAACTTCTCCAGCGCATCCTCGTACTTGGCGGCCGCGACCAGCTTCTTGCCCTCTTCGTTCAGGCGCTCCGCCGCGCGATCGGCAGGTTCGTCCGCCTTAGCGCCTTCCGAGCCGCCCCCTTCCTGTGCGAGACCCGCGGGCGCCGCAGCCGCGACAGCCAGGGCGACGGCGCACGCAGTCGGGCGAATGGCCCGAACCAACGGTACAAAAAGGCGATGCTGGGCAAACATGGTCATGGACTCCTGGACCGTGCAGTTGTCCCGTTCCGCCAAAGGCGGCGACGGTTGCGCGCAGGCCCACCGGTGATAGGTTAGACTGGCGCGCGGCAGGCTGCAACCGCGCGACACCGCGAACGACGCGCTGGTGGACCCGCCGATTCAGGTGGCCGTGACCGAGTCTTCAAGCATCGCCGTCCGGCGTCCGTCGGCAAGGTGGCTGACGCTGCTGTTCCAGCAGCCCGGCCTGTGGGCGATTCCGGCCGCGATCGGGCTGTCGTTTGGTTTGGAGCTGCACGCCGTCGAGCACGGTCCGATACTGTGCGTCTCGCGCCTCGCCTTTGGCATGCCCTGCGGTGGCTGCGGCCTGACGCGAGGCTACGTGGCGTTCGCCCATGGGCAGCTGTGGACGGCGATTCGATACAACCCGCTGACACCATTATTGTACCTGTGGATGGTCGGCTGGTGGCTGGCGTCGGTCGGGCGACTAGCGCGCGGCCTGCCGGTGGCGAGGTCGCCGCAATGGCTCGGGTTGACCGCCCTGGTCGGTTTTGGACTGTTGTGGTTGTTGCGAACCGTCGGCTTTTTCAGCGGCCCAGACTGGGCCCAGACCATTGCTCGCGAGGCGCTGCCGGTCCGGCTGTGGATGTGGCTAGTCAGCCAGGCCCTTTGACGAACCAGGCGGCCAACTCCGTGGCGATCCGTGCCACCGCGCCGTCGGCCTCGGGGTCTAGTCGCAGGTTGGCGGCCTCAGACCGAAACCAGGTCCGCTGCCGCTTGGCATATTGGGCATGATCGCGTGCCAGCCGGTCGGCAAACATGGGGGCATCGGCGCCTGCGGTGTGCACCTGCGCAGCGTCGCGGTAGCCCAGCGCCTGCATGGCCGGGGCGGTCGGCGCTATGCCTTGGGCCAGCAGCGCTGCCACCTCGGCCAGTAGCGGAGCCGCCATCGCACGCGCGCGGTGTTCGACCAACTGGGCGTGGCGCGAAGCATCCGGTTCCAGCACGGCCAGCCACACCGCAAACCGTGGCGGTGGCGTCCGAGCATGCCACCCGGACAACGAAATGCCGGTAGCGACCGCGACCTCTAGTGCCCGCAGCACCCGCGGGCGGTTGGCGACCGGCGTTGCGGCGGCGTACTGCGGGTCTACCACGGCAAGCTCGGCGTGCAGCGCCTCGGCGCCCGCCGTGCTCCAGCGGTCCTGCAACTGGGCGCGCAGCGCCGGGTCAGTCTGCGGAATCTGCGCCAGCCCGCGCACCAGCGCCCGGTAGTACAGGCCCGTGCCACCCACCACCAATGGCCAGGCGCCGCGCGCACCAATGTCGGCAATGGCTGCCGTCGCCAGCTCTGCCCAGCGGCCCGCAGTCATGGCCTCGGTCGGGTCGGCGATGTCGACCAGGTGCGTCGGTACCGCGGCCCGCTCGGCCGCGTTTGGTTTGGCCGTGCCGGCTTGCAGCTGGCGATACACCTGCAGCGCGTCGCACGACACCACTTCGACCGGCAGGCCGCGGGCGCGCAGCGCCACCGTCAGCGCCGTCTTGCCGCTTGCCGTCGGCCCGCACAGCGCCGCGATGCGCGGCAGTGGCGCAGCCGTCACGGTCTGCCGAACCAGCGCGCAATATCGCCCAACGGCACCCGTGTCCACACCGGCCGCCCATGCGGGCAATACGCCGACAGGTCCACGCCGTCCATTTCGCCCAGCAGGGCGTGGACGTCGGCCGCGTGCAGAACGTCGCCCGCGCGAAAGGCCGAGTGGCAGGCCAGCGTCGCGGCATGGCGCTCAAGTCGCTCGACCAGCGCCCCGTCGCGGCCGCCGGCCAGCAGCGATGCGGCCAGCTGTCGCACGTGGGGCGCGACGTCTTTGTCGCGCAGCAGCAGCGGCTGGGCCAGCACGCGCACCAGCCGCGGTCCGCCTGCCGCCACTTCAAAGCCCAGCCGCGCCAGCAGTTCAGTCTCTTCGGTCAGCGCCACAACCTCCGCCGGCGCCAGCGGCACCGCCAGCGGAATCAGCAACACCTGCGACGGCAACGCCCCCGCGCGCAGGCCGACCACGAAGCGCTCGAACAGCACCCGCTCATGGGCCGCGTGCTGGTCGATGACCACCATCGCGCGCTCGTCCTGGCACACCAGGTAGCAGTTGCCGACCTGGCCGACATACCGCAGCGCGGCCCACTGCCCGGCCGCAGGGCCACCGATCGGCAGCAGTTGGGGCTCCGGCGTGGCGGGGCGCGGCGGCTCCGGCGCTGCAACATCGACGACCATGGGCGTCGGCGCGGCTGACCAATCCGTTTTGATCAAGGCCGCTTGGGATGCTTCCAGCGGCATCGACGGTTCCCAGGGCTGCGCAGTGGTGGCGTCGACCACTGTTCGCGATGACGGCAGCTGGGTGCGAATCCACGGCGTCTCAGCCAGCATCGCGCCAATTGCCCGCACCACCGACCCGAACACGTTGCCCTGGGCCGCAAACCGCACTTCACTCTTGGCCGGGTGGACATTGACGTCGACCGTACCGGCTGGGCAGTCGATCCACAGCACGCCCACCGGGTAGCGCCCGCGCTCCAGAAGCGTGCCGTAGGCCTGCGCCACCGCCTGTTGCAGGGTCCGATCGCTGACGGGCCGACCGTTGACCAGGATGCGCAACTGACCCGGGCCGACATGGTTGAGCGCCGGTTCGGACAGTAGCGCGGTCACGCCGTACTCGCCCTGGCCCTGCACGGCAAACAGTCGGCGTGCCACTTGCGGCCCAAGCACGGCGCTCGCGCGCGCTGAGGCGTCGTTGTCTGGCGGAAAATCAAGCACTTTCTTGTTTGCCGCCCACAGCGTCAGGTGCAGATCCGGTCGGGCCAGGGCCAGCGTCTCGACCAGGTCCAGAATGCGACCGGTCTCAGTGCTGCCCGTGCGCAAGAACTTTAACCGCGCCGGGACGTTGAAGAACAGGTCCTCAACCTGGATGTCGGTCCCGGGCGCGCAGCCGGCGGGCTCCTCTGCCAGGTCCACGCCGCCCGCGCCGCATAAACGGATGCCCACGTCGTCGGCCGCGCGGCGGGTGGTCAGCGTCACCTTGGCGACGGCCAGGATCGACGCCAGCGCCTCGCCCCGAAACCCGAACGAAGCGATATCCAATAAATCATCGGCACTGCGCAGCTTGCTGGTGGCATGGCGCGCGAAGGCCAGCCTCGCGTCCTGCGGGCCCATCCCGCTGCCGTTGTCGGTCACCCGCACCAGTCGCTTGCCGCCGTCATCGAGGCGGATGGTGATGCGGGTGGCACCGGCATCCAGGGCGTTTTCGACCAGTTCTTTGACGATCGACGCCGGGCGTTCGACCACCTCGCCTGCGGCAATCTGGTTGGCCACCGCGGCGTCCAGTAGCGCAATGCGGGGCCCGACCGCTGGCGGCGCGGCATCGTTCACGGCAGCAGCCTCAACGGGGCGAAGGCCAGCAGGCCTGGGCAGTTGCGGGTGCGGCCGCAGCCGGCTTTTGCATGAACGGGCCAAACCCGTTGGGCAACTGCGCCGACCGGCCCAACTGGTCGCGACGCGACTCCGCCCACTCGGGGTAAAGCCACGCGTAGGTCTGGGCGCTAGCCACCACCTGCATCACATAGGCCCGCGTCGCCGGGTAGGGAATCGACTCGACGAACATGTCGGTCGGCAGGTTGGGCTTCTTGTTGACCCAATCGCGCGCCGCATACGGCCCGGCATTGTAGCCGGCGGCCACCAGCATGGCGTTGCCTTTGTACATGCTCAGCAGCTGGCCCAAGTACAGCGACCCCAGCTGCAGGTTGGTCCTGGGCTTGAGCAACGACGCCGGCCCGCCGTACGGCACGTCGTGCAAGTCACTGACGTTCTTGGCCACGCCGGGCAATAGCTGGACAAGCCCATACGCCCCCGCCTTGCTCTGGGTGGTCGGCACGTAAGCGCTCTCGTGGCGCATGATCGCGTAAAGCAACGACCGCGGGATCCCCGCCGCGTGCGCCGCCGCGTCGGCCTCGTCAAAAAACGCGCGTGGAAATGACTGCCGCCAGATGTGCGCCGTGCTGTCATCGGGGCGCGCGGCGCGGCGGGTGTGGCGGTCCATGACGCCGTGCGCCATCGAGCGGTTGCCGTCCAGCTCGAAAAGCACCGCCAGCAGGTGTACGCCGTCGCGCGGAAGGCCGCGGCGCAACTGTTCGCGCAGCAGCGTCCGCGCCTCTGCGTGCAGGCCCATCCGCACCAGCAAAGCGGCTTCGTCCAGCGCTGGCGTGCGCGCCACCCGCAGGCGCTCGAGCGCCGGCGCTGGCACATCGGCAGCAGCGCTCGGCGGCGGACCCAGCAGCGCTTGGGCGCGGTCGGGGTCGACTTCGCCGATGCGGTCGAGCGCCAGGATCCCGTAGTAGGTCTGCGGCCAGGTGTTGGCGACCGTCGCCCAGGCATCGAGCGCCGGCGCCAGCTGTCCCAACTGCTGCAGCGACCGTGCCTGCCAGTAAATCGCCTTGGCCCGCCACGGCTGGCGGGCGCCGGTCCACAGGTTGCCGTGGTCGCGCTCCAGCTGCACGAAGGTCTCCAGGGCTTTGGCGTAGTCGCCGGCCACGAAGCGCTGCCAGCCCAGGCCCCACACCGCAAGCTCGCGGTCCTGTGCGTCGGGATGGTGATCGAGCAGCCGCAGCAGCGCCTTGGTCGCCTCTTCGGGCTTGCCAACGTTGTTGTACAGCCGATGCAGGCGCGCCAGCGTCCGCGCGTGCAGTTCGGTCGCTGCGGGGCCGCTCAGCGCCCCCAGACCCACAACCAACGCATCAAGTTCAGCGATGGCCGCCGCATCGTGTCCGGTTTTGCCGAGCGCATCGCCCACGGCAAACTGTGCCCGCGCTTTGAGCAATGGCTCGTCCAGCTGCTCCATGGCCTTGCGCAAAAGCGGCACCGCGTCGGCGCGGGTCTTCTTGTCGCGCACGGCAAGTGCGCCGCGCACGTACAACCGCAAGCCGCTGCCATCTTCAGTCGCTGCATCGGCCTCGCGCAGCCACGCTTGCACCTGGCCCGGTCGGACTTCGTTGCGACGCAGGATCCGTTCGATGCGATCAGCAGCCGTGGGGGTGGCGTCGGCCGCGGCCAGCCGTACCACTGCTCCCTCAGAGTCCGCGCCGCGGTCCAGGTTCCAGCTGTCGCGCCACAGCCGCAGCGCCTCGGCCGGTCGGCCGCTGCGGGCCGCGAGATCGCCCGACAGCAACAGCCAGCGCGCCCGCAGATCGTGGTCCAGACGCGCAGGATCGACGCGCTCCAAGGCTTCGCGCGCCGGCCCGGCGTTGCCGCGCTGCAGCTCTAGCGCCGCCATGTGCAGCGACGCCTCGTCGCGGGCCACGTGCCACGGCGCAATCGCAGCCCACTGGGCCAAGGCCTCGGCGTGATCCTTGCGGCGCAGCGCCAGATCGGCCAGCGCCCGCCGCGCCCGCTGCGCGAACGGACCGCTTTGCGCCAGCGGTTGCCAGGCGCGGTCGGCCTCTAGATCTTTGCGCTGTGCCTGCAACGCCAGCGCCGTCAAGAGGGCCGCGGCCTGGCGCACCGGCAAGGGGCGACTGCCGTCCAACAGCGGCGCTGCCAGTCGCGCGACCGTTGCCCACTGGCGCTTGCGGTAGGCGGACAGCAGCGCCGGGTAGTCGGCGTGCTGGCAGGCCAGCGTCGTCAAGTCATACAGGTCGTCGGTGGTCGCGGGCGCCGCAGAGGCGGGCTCACAGGCGTCGCTATGCACAGCGCTGTCGTCGGCCGCTTCGTTGGCTGTGGCCGCCGGGCTGGCCCACAACCCTGCCATGGTCGCGAACAGGCACAACGCGCTCGGCAGGCGCCACCTGCAAACGACCCACTTCGACACCAAGCCCGAAACGCGCATCCTGTCGATCGTGAACCGGGCGGGCGCCGATGACAAGAAAAATCTGCGGGCGCCCCCTCGATTTGGCTGGTCAATTCGACAAGCGCTCGGTCTGACTTGGTTTTGTGGATCTGCGACCGGCCGGAACGCGACATTTGCCCGGCGTGAGCCGTTGACAACCCGCCCACGGTTGCAGCATCGTTGCCGCGCTCGGGCAGCGGTTGTCGACCGCCGCCCCTGCCGCCGGAGTGGTGGAATGGTAGACGCGGCGGACTCAAAATCCGTTGAGCTTGCGCTCATGTGGGTTCAAGTCCCACCTCCGGCACCCTCGATGAGACATTCGCGCGTTGCGCGCACGCGGTGATGGCGATGCGCGCCGCGACCTTTGGCACGGCTTGGGTCGCGATCGCGCTCGCCACGGCTGCCGCACCGGCGCTGGCCCAGCACGACGAGGCCGCGCTCGCGATGGCCGGCGCTCCGGCCGCCGATTCGGAACCCGCAGCACGACCTGCGGCTGAGCCCTATCGCCTCGACGCTGAACTGCGACTGCGCGGTGCCGCAGGCCGGCGGTTGGCGACGCTGGCGCCCGGATTCGCCGCCAAGTCTCAAGGCTGGTTTCAGCGATCGCGGCTTGGCGTGTCCTTTGACCGCGGCGATCTGGCCGCACGGGTGCAGCTGCAGTCGTCCAGCGCGTTTGGCGTGGCCCAGCCAGGCACAGATCCTGTGGCACTGGGTCTGCAGCAGGGCTGGCTGCGCGCGCGGGTACCCGCACTTGGCGAGACCTGGGTCGACGCCGGCCGCTTGGCGCTTCAGTACGGCGTGGGCCGCCAGATCGGTCACTACGACTTTGATCTCGTTGGAAATGCATTTGACGGCGTGCGCGTTCACTATGGCCTGGGGGGTCGTCTCAACGTCGATGCGCTGGCGGTCAAGTTGCGGCGCGCCGCCGGTCAGCCAGATCTCGAACGCAACTTGTCCGGTGCCTACCTGACCGGCCGACCGAGCGACGCCTTTGGCGCCGACTTGTACTTTCTCTACCTGCAGGATGGCGCGAGCGCCGAGGATGCAGCGCTGTTGACCATGGGTGCGCGCCTCGATTTGACGCCGGTGTCGTGGCTGGCGGCCGATCTGGAAGCCGCTGTCCAAATCGGCGAAGTCACCGTCGCCAACGTGCGCGAGCCTCAGGACCATCTGGCCTGGATGGCGTCGGGTCAAGTCGTCGTCACCGGCAAGGTCGGCGTGGACATGGGGCTGGCTGCCATTGGTCAAGTGTTCTCGGGCGACGATCAACCCGTCGATCGCACGCGCCGCGCCTGGCGGCCGTTGTATCCTTCGCGCGATCGCTTGGTTGGGGTGCTGCAGCTGCTCGAGCCCAGCAACTTGTTGCAGGTGGGCGGCACTTGGCACGCCAGCCTACCGGTCTGGGAGGGAACGCTCCGCGCCGAGTTGGACGTGCGCCAAAACCGGGCCGCGGCGGCCGGGCCCTTGCCGGGGTTTGGCGGCGGCGCGCTCGGTAGCGGTCAAGGGTGGGCGACCATCGGAAGGCAGGCCGATCTACGCCTGCGTTGGGGATCGCAAGCGGGCCGCGAGTTGCTTGCGGCAGTGGCCTTTTTCGCCCCCGACGCCGCGCTCGCGCACGAGCGCAATGTCCAGACCGCGGTACTACTGCTGCTGCAATGGACAGCGTCGTTTTGAGCGGCTACCCTTGGCCCGCGCATTCGGCCTGGCTCGCCCCACGCGGCGACTCCCGCTCGGTCAGGCCGCGCTTGCGCGACCCCAGCGCCGATGTCCACTCTGGCGAACAAGGATTCCTGCGATGATCGTGCGGCATGGCGGTAGAAGCGACGTGGGCGCGGTGCGCGTCAACAACGAAGACAGTTTTCTGGCCGATCCGCAGACCCAGTTGTTCGTGGTGTGCGACGGCGTGGGCGGTCGCGCCGGCGGCGCAGAGGCATCGAGCCTCGCGGTCGAGCACATCGGCCAAATGGTCGCCAAGAACCGCCGCGCCATTGAAGAATTCGCGACGGGCACTGGTCAGACGGCGCGCCGAGATGTGGCTTCGATCCTGGAGCGCGCGATCAGCGACGCCAGCCGGCGCGTCCGCCACCACGCGCTGGCCAACCCGCAGCTGTCGGGCATGGCGACAACGGCGGCCAGCCTGCTGGTGACCGGCGATCAGGCCTTTGTCGGCCACGTCGGCGACTCGCGCGTGTACTTGATGCGCGCGGGCGTGCTGCACTGCCTGACCGAAGACCACAGCGTTGCCAATGATCGCAAGCGCCGCGGGCGCCTACCCGACACCAGCATCGCGGCGGCCCAGAGCGAGGCACTGACGCGGGCGCTCGGCGTGCTCGACACCGCGCGCGTCGACCTGCTCGACCTCGAAGTGCTGCCGCGCGATCGCTTTATCCTGTGCAGCGACGGGGTGCACGGCGTCGTCGGCGACGAGCTGATGCAGGCGCTGGGTTCGCGAGGCGACGTGCAGCGGGTGGCCGACGAGCTCATCGAAGCGGCACTGCAAAAAGGCGCGCCCGACAATGCCACGGCAGTGGTCGTCGACGTGCTCGACGACGCTGCGGAAGACCGCGCGATGCGGGTACGCCGCCGCCTCGAGGCCATTCAGTCGGTCACGATGTTCCGCTATCTCGCGTTCGCAGACTTGATGCGCGTGGCCGGTATCGCCCGCGAACTGCGCTGGCCCGCCGGCACTGCATTCTTCAAGGAGGCCGACCCCGGCGACAGCATGTACATCCTGCTTGACGGCACGGTGGGCGTAAGCAAGAGCGGCTTAGAGCTCACCACGCTCAAGCCCGGCGCACACTTTGGCGAGATGGCGCTCATCGAGCGGGCGCCGCGCTCGGCGACGGTGGTCGCCAAGACCGACTGCGACGTCCTGGTCATCGAGCGCGAGGGCTTCTACGGCCTGTTGTCCGAAGAAACCACCGCGGTCAAGCTGCTGTGGGGCCTGGTGCGCATGCTCAACTATCGCCTGCGGCTGACCAGCGACGAGCTGACCCACCTCAAGATGGGCCTGCAGTGAAGCAAGTTGGGCATCAAGTGAAATGTCTCGCGTTTGCCGTCGGCTTAGTGGGGCTGGCTGGCTGCACCCCGCCCGATCCGCCGCCGCCGCGCCCTGCTGCGCCCAAGGCCGCGGTGGCCGCCGAGCCCGAGGCCGATCCGCAAGCTGCCCAAGCCGCGCGCACCGACGGCCTGCAGGGCGGCACGCTGGTGTTCGAGGACCATTTTGACCGCGCCGAGCTCGGCGCCGACTGGCTCGGCAAGCACGCCGGCGAGTGGGTGATCGACGCCGGCGAAGTCAAACCCAACAAGGTGGCCCAAGAAGAGGTGCGCAATCAGGGGCTATGGCTGCAAAAGCCGCTGCCCGACAAAGTGCGCATCACCTTCAAGACCCGGTCGCTGTCGCGCGTCGGCGACACCAAGTGCGAAGTATTCGCCACCGAACCCCGCCACGAGGCCGGCTACTCGATCATCTTTGGCGGCTGGAGCAACACCATCAACACGATTACGCGGCTCGGTGAGCACGAACCACGTCGGGTGGTGCAGTCCGATCATCAGCGCGTCGAGACCGGTCGCAGCTACGCCTGGACCATCGTGCGCAACGATCACGTCGTACGCTGGTACATTGACGGCAAATTCATGATCGCGTACCCCGACGAGCGGCCGGTGCGCGGCAACTACTTTGGCTTGAACAACTGGGCGACCGACGTCCGCTACGACGACTTGCAAGTCTTCGCGCTGTGATGTTTGCGCGCCCCAGTCGTGCATCTAGTTGATAATATGCGATGTTTTTACGGGTGCCTCGCGCACTGTTGACGCTAGGGCCCCTGCGCATTTATCTTGCGCCGCGGCTTGCCGACTCCGCGCACCGGCTGGCCCGCACCTGCACCTTTGGGTGCCTGCACGCTACCGTTTCGCGCGCAACCGGCTCGCGGCCTCGCCGCCGGCCGCTGTGGACGGTTCGGCAACCAGACCCCAGGGTCCAGCGCGGCCTGCCGTTCCCGCCCCTTGAACTCCAGGTGAGCCGTGGCGATCCGCACCACATGCGCAGGCGAAACCAACGTCGGCCGCAAGCGCGCGCACAACGAGGACAACTATCTCGTCTTCCCTGAGCGCAATTTGTTCGTCGTCGCCGACGGCATGGGCGGTCACGCGTGCGGCGAAGTCGCGAGTCAAATGGTCGTCGAGACCATGCGTGACTACTTTGGCCGGGCGTTTGACGATCCCGATGCCACCTGGCCCGGTCGCGAAGAGCGCGGCCGCACCCGCAGCGAGAACATGCTCAATAGCGGCATCCGCTATTGCAACTACGCGATCTGGGAGCGCGGCCAGAGCGACGCCAAGTTCAAGAACATGGGCACCACGGTGGTCGGGTTCCACCTGGACGACGCCGACGGCCATCTGACCGTTGCCCACGTCGGCGACTCGCGCTGCTACCGCCTGCGCGGCGACGAACTGACTCAGATCACCGAAGACCACTCGTTGCTCAACGACTACAAGCGGATGGCGGTGCTGACGCCTGAAGAAGAAGCCAACTTTCCCCACAAAAACATCATTGTGCGGGCGTGCGGCTTGAAGCAGGACGTGCTGGTCGACTTGCAGCGCGATAAGCCCCAGTTGGGCGACATCTACATCCTTTGCTCGGATGGTCTGTCAGGCGAAGTCGCCGATCCACAAATCCGTGAAATCATGGTGCGCGAGCGCGCCGATTTGGTCGCCCTAGTGCACAAGCTGGTCATGCAGGCCTGCGACAACGGCGGCAAAGACAACGTGACCTGCATCGCGTTGAGATTCGACGAAATCTGACCCCTGCTATCCCCTTGCCCTTTGGCCGGTAGCCCAATCATGAACGACGCCGCCGCCCTGTCGTTGCAGCCCGTGGGCCAGATGGTCGCGGAGTTGCACGGGTTTCTGCTTGAGCTTCAAGAGCGCCGTCAGGCCGCCGCAGCGGATGCCGTGCCGTTGGCCGAGAAAGCCCGCCGGCTCGCCGACAAGGCCCGCGTGCTCGCGCAGCAGTGGGCCCAGGCGCGGCCGCAAGTCGCCGAACGCCTGAACCACATCAGCCAGCGCCTCGCCGCCCTGGATCTGAGCCGCGAGCGCGGCACGCTGGTGCGCACCGGCATGGCGTGGAAAATCGCCAAGCACTACGAAGGGATAGCGCGGATGCTGCGCGCAGAACCCACGGTCGAGGTGCCGCTGCCGGAGTTGCGGCCCAAGAACTACGCCCGCAATGCCTTCCACATCGGCAACGGCTTCTTCTCGGCCGGGCTGTACACCGCGATCGACGACCGCGTCACCATGCTGTGGATCGCCCTCGCCTACTGCACCTGGATGCTCGGGCTTGAGGTCGCGCGCCGGCTGAACCCGCGGCTAAACCGCTACCTGGTCGACAAAGTGTTCGGCGCCATCGCCCGGCCGTCCGAGGCCTGGCGCATGAATTCTGCTTCGTGGTACGGAATCGCGATCGTGGTGATGCTGGCCTCCGGCGCGCCGCGTCTGGCGTGCATTGCCGCCGTGCTGGCGCTGGGTCTCGGTGACCCTGCCGCGGCGCTCATTGGTCGCAAGTGGGGGTTGCGCAAGCTCTACCGCCGCAAAAGCCTGGCGGGGACGCTCGGCTTCTTTGGCGTGGCGATGCTGGCTGTGCTGACCTGGTTTGCCGTGTTTGCGTCGGTCCTGTTGCCAGGGCTTGGCATCGGCGCCTGGCTGGCGGCCGCGCTGCCGATTGCGGTGGTCGCCGGCCTGTCGGGCGCGGTCGCCGAACTGTTCAGCGATCGCCTGGAAGACAACCTCACGATCACGCTGGCCGTCGCCGGTTGCTGCGCGTTTGTCGCCTGATCTGATGGCGCCATCGGCCGTCAATGGCTCGGCACTTGTCCGCGACGGCCGTCAGGTTCGCGCCGCCGAGCGCCGCCAGGCCACCCGCGAGCTACTGGTCGCAACGGCCCGGTCCGTCGTGCGCGACGAGGGCGTGGCCGCCACGACGCTGGAGCACATCGGTCAGCGCGCCGGCCTGTCGCGAGCGACCATCTACCTGCATTTTGCGACCAAAGCCGACGTCCTTGGCGCCGTGCTGGATGATCTGGTCGGCCGGCTCGAAGGCGCGGTGCTGGGCGTCGACCTGCAAGACGGCGCGGCGCCGCCTGAAGACCAGTTGGCCGCCAACCTCGTGCGCGTGCTGCACGTGCTTTTCGAGAACCAGCGGCTGAGCCAGCTACTGTTTGCGCTGCCGGTGCACGACGAGCCGGCGATTACGGCACGGGCAGCGCTGTTCCTGGCTAGCGTGCGGCGGATGTTGCGCGAGGCCCTGACCGACGGCCGTGAAGTGGGCCTGGTGCGCGGTCAGTTCGACGTTGACGTCGCGACGTCGGCGCTGTTTGGCGCGGTGCGCGAGGTGGTGTGCTCGGCTGAACTGGGCGACTCCGACGACCTCGACCGCCGCGTAGCCATCGCCTGGAGCGTGGTCAGCGTGTGCCTGTGTGGCGTGGCGTCGGACGAATTGCGCGCGGCGGTGGCCGACAGCGAGGCGTTCTTTGCCCATCAGGCCGAGGTGGCGGCCAGCCTCGTCAGCGTCACTCCGTAGGAAAGAGATTTATTTATCGAAGGGTGCACGGCGGCGCGGCAACGGAGATTGCGTGCCGATCTAAACTGGACTATACGTCAAGTCCAGTCTATCGGATGCACGCCCATGCCCCCCTCGAGCCCCGCCCGCCGCGCAGACACCGCGCCCACCGGTCCTGTCGCCATCGGCATGGACGTCGGTTCAACCACCGTCAAAGCGGTCGTGGTCGACGCCCGGGACCGGGCGATTCTGTGGAGCGACTACGCCCGCCACCACACCCGCCAGCCTGAGACGGTCATCGCCTTCTTGGAGCGCATCGAGGCGGACCTCGGCGCCGAAGTGCTGCAGGGAGCGCGCATCTTTGCGACCGGATCGGGGGCAGGACCGCTGTGTGGTCCGCTCGGCGCGCGGTTCGTGCAAGAAGTCAACGCGGTGTCGATGGCGGTTGAAGCCTTGCACCCCGACGTGCGCGCGGTGGTCGAGTTGGGCGGTCAGGATGCCAAGATCCTGATGTTCAAGGAGAACGCCAAAACCGGCGACAAGCAAGCGTGGGCGTCGATGAACGACAAGTGCGCGTCCGGCACCGGCGCCACCATCGACAAGTGCTTTGTCAAGGCCGGCGTACCGATCGAAGTTGCGCAGGGCATCACCTTCAACCCCGACAAGCTGCACCACGTCGCCGCCAAGTGCGGCGTATTCGCCGAGACCGATATCGTCAACCTGGTCAAGACCGGCATCCCTGGCGACGAGATCCTGAACTCGCTCGCCGACGCCATCGTGATGCAGAACCTGAGCGTGCTCACGCGCGGCAACACCTTGCAGCCCAAAGTGCTGTTGCTGGGTGGCCCCAACACGTTCTTGCCGTTTCTGGTGCAAGCGTGGCGGCTGCGCATCCCCGAGATCTGGCGCGAGCGCGGTGCGACCATCCCGGATGTGCCCATTGAGGAACTGATCTTTGTGCCCGACCGCAGCGAGCTCTACGCCGCTTTGGGTGCGGTGTTCTATGGTCTGCATGAGCCGGCCGACGTCGGCCTGTACCAGGGCTTGGACGGCCTGCGCGCCTATTCAGGCGAGGGGCGCAAGGCCCGCCTCGCCGGTACCGCCGGACCGCCGTTGGCCGCGGGCGGCATCGAGGTCGCGGCCTTCACCGATGCCTACCGGGTGCCGCGGTTCGTGCCGCCCGACTTTCCGGCCGGGACGGTGGTGCGCGCGGCGCTCGGCCTGGACGGCGGCTCGACTTCGAGCAAGTGCGTGCTGGTGGCCGAAGACGGCACGGTGCTGTGGAAAGAGTATCAGCTCTCCAAAGGCAACCCGATCGTCGACATGCGGCAGATGCTGGGGCGGGTGCGCGAGGGCACGCTGGCCCGCGGCTGGCAGCTCGACATCGTGGGCTTTGGCGTCACGGGCTACGCCGGTCCGGTGCTGGAGAAGGTGCTGAGGGCCGACGCCCACGTGGTCGAGACCATCGCCCACATGCGCAGCGCCGTCGGCTACTTCGGCGACGTCGACGTGGTCTGCGACATCGGCGGCCAGGACATCAAGGTGTTGTTCTTGAAGCACGGCGACGTCGACAACTTCAAGCTCTCGAATCAGTGCTCTGCAGGCAACGGCATGCTGCTGCAGGCGATGGCCGACCAGTTTGGCGTGCCGGTCACCGAGTACGCCGACATCGCGTTCTCGGCTGAGCTCAGCCCGTCGTTTTCTTACGGCTGCGCGGTGTTTCTGGACGCCGATCGCGTCAACTTCCAAAAAGAGGGCTACAGCAAAGAAGAGATGCTGGCCGGCCTCGCGCTCGTATTGCCCAAGAACGTGTGGCAGTACGTGGTGTCGATTCCGCGCATGGCCGAGTTGGGCAAGACGTTCGTGTTGCAGGGCGGCACCCAGTACAACCTCGCGGCGGTCAAGGCGCAGGTCGACTACATCCGCCAGCGGGTGCCGGGCGCGGTGGTGCGCGTGCATCCGCATCCCGGCGAAGCGGGTGCGATTGGCTGTGCATTGGAGGTCTGGCGCAAGCACCTGCGCACCGGGCGCACCGAGTGGATCGGCCTGGACGCCGCTATCGGCGTCGAATTCACCGCCACCACCGACGAATCGACGCGCTGCCACTTCTGCCCCAACCTGTGCAGTCGGACCTTTATCGACACGGTGGCCCCAACCGGTGACACCGCGCGCTACATCGCGGGCTTTAGTTGCGAAAAAGGCACCGTTGAAGACGAGGCGGCGCTCAAAACCCTGACCCGCCAGCGTGCCCAACTGCGCAAGGCCTACCCGAATCTGGTCGAGTGGGAGGCCAAGGCGCTGTTCTCGTCCCGCTTTGCCCCGGCGCCGATGCCCGATGCCGGGTCGCCGGTCGAAGTGGCCGAGGTCAGTATCGACAAGCTGCTGCGGCAACACACGCAAGTCGTTCGCCGTGGCTTTGCGCGCTCGGGTGACGTTGCCGGCGAGCGCCGCAAGACCCTGCGCATCGGCATCCCCAAGGTGCTCAACATCTGGTCGATCGCGCCGTTCATGCGCACCTACCTGGAAACCTTGGGTATTGAGCGCCAAAATGTGGTGTTCTCCGACGACACCAGCGAGGAGCTGTGGGCGCGCGGCGGCAAGTATGGGTCGATCGACCCGTGCTTTCCGAGCAAGGTCGGCCAGGCCCACATGCACCACCTGCTGTTCGAGGTGCACCCGCACAAGGCCCTGGACGCGATCTGGCTGCCGGCGATCACCCACGTGCCGTCGCCGCTGACCGGGACCATGGACCACGCGAGTTGCCCGATCGTGCAGGGGGCGCCGGACGTGCTCAAGGCGGCGTTCACCAAAGAAAAAGACTGGTTCGCGGACAAGGGCGTGCGCTTCGTGGATCAGGCGCTGACCTACAACGAGCCATTTCTGCTGCGCGACCAGCTGTTCCAGGCCTTTGGCGAGTTGCTCGGCGTCACCGTCGACGAGAATCGCCACGCGGTCGAACAGGCCTTGAAGTCGCAAGAGGATTTTCAAACCGAGCGCGAGCGTCGTGGCCGCATGATTCTGGACGCCGCCGAAGCCGAGGATCGCGTGGTGCTGCTGGTGCTGGGCCGCCCCTACCACAGCGATCCGGGGCTGAACCACGGCATCGCCGAGGAGTTCCAGGCGCTCGGCTATCCAGTGTTGTCGATGGGCGCGATTCCACGCGACCGGCAGTGGCTGACGCGGTTTTTCGGCGAAGATCTCGCGGCGGGGCTGCCCGACGTGTTCAACATCAACGATGTGTGGCCCGAGAACTACAGCGCCAACAGTGCCTACAAAGTCTGGTGCGCCAAATTCGCCGCGCGCCACCCCAACGTGGCGGTGCTGGACCTGTCGAGCTTCAAGTGCGGCCACGACGCGCCCGTGTACACCACCATCGACAAGATCCTGGGCGCCAGCAAGACCCCGGCCTCGGCGCTGCACGACATCGACGCCAACAAGCCGGGTGGCTCGATGGGCATCCGCGTGCGCACTTACGCCTATACGCTTGAACGGCAGCGCGAGCGCCTCGCCGACCTGCGGACACGCAAGGACGAGCTGGCGGTCCGGGTGCAGGCCAGGCGTCAAGAGCTCATCGCACAGTTCGCGCGCGAAAAAGCCGAGCGTGAACAGAAGGCTGCGTCGGTGCCGGTGCCCGATCTGCCGCCCGCGCCGCCGCTTACGCACCCGCATCCGCATGGCCACCCGCACCGTGCCCAGCCAGCGCCGTTGCCCGGCCGGGTGTCGCTTGGGCGCCTTTTCGACAAAGCCAAAGGCTTCATCCAGTCTCGCACAACCCCTTAATTCCTTCGGAGTTCGCCATGGCCGACAGCGGCATTGCCACCATCCACGTCCCCGTCGAGCGTCTCGCCGAGCGCGCCAAGGTCGCGCGCGTCCCGGAGCCGCCCAAGCCTGCGCCCGTGCCTGTGCCGGCCAAGACTGAACCCGAACTCGACCCGGTGTGGCAGGCGCGCCTGCAAGCGGAACTCGACGCCTTTGCGCAACAGGAGAGCGTGCGCATGGGCCTGGGCGGCGCCGCGCACTTCAAAGACGTGGTGCACGACCGCTTTACCGCCAAGGAGCGCGGCACCACCACCATTTTGGTGTCGGGCCTGACGATTGCCCACGACACGCTGGTCGTCGCCGGTCTGCGGGGGCTCGGCTACCGCGTGCAAGCGCTCGACTGTCCCGACTACGAGTCGCTGCGCTACGGCAAGGAATTCGGCAACCGCGGCCAGTGCAACCCGACCTATTTCACGGTCGGCAACCTGGTCAAATTCCTGAGCCACCTGCGCGATGGCGGTATGGACACCCAACAGATCGTCGACAACTACCTGTTTCTTACCGCCGGTGCCTGCGGGCCGTGTCGGTTCGGCTCGTACATCACCGAGTACCGCAAGGCGCTGCGCGACGCCGGTTTCGATGGCTTTCGGGTGGCGCTGTTCCAGCAGAAAGGCGGCTTGGACCAGAAAGGCGAGGGCGACACCGGGCTGGTGATGAACGGGCCGTTCTTCGTGCGGATCCTGCTGAGCTTGATGATCGGCGACGCGCTGAACGCGATGATGTACCGCATCCGGCCGTATGAGGTGGTGCCCGGATCCACCGACGCGGCGATCAGCGACTGCAAGGCCATGCTGGTGCGGGTGCTGGAGACGCCGGGCGAGTTGCCGAAGATGCCGCTGGTGCTCGTGCAGATTCGCCGCCGCCTCGCCAAAGTCGCCGTCGATCGGACCCGCGTCAAGCCCAAGGTCGGCGTCATCGGCGAGTTCTGGGCCATGACCACCGAAGGCGACGGCAACTACAAGATGCCGACGTTCTTGGAGGCCGAAGGCGCCGAGGTCGACGTGCAGTTGGTTACCGCCTGGCTGCTCTACAACCTGTGGGAGGTGCGCTGGGACACTCGCCGCCGCATGGGCCTGGAGGGTCAGGACAGGGGCTTGTGGGGCCTCGCCGATAAGGGCGACCCCGGCAAGAAGATCTGGACCATGCACGTCGCCGACAAGGTGCTGCGCAGCATTTTCCAGTCGATCGCCAACACCATGGGTCTGCACGGCTACACGCTGCCGGACATGGAGAAGCTGGCCGAAGTGACCCAAGGCCTGTACCACGAAGAGGTCCGCGGCGGCGAAGGGCACATGGAGGTAGCCAAGCTCCTGCTCAACACCCGCCACCGCAAGGTCAACCTGACGTTGTCGGTCAAGCCGTTTGGCTGCATGCCGAGCTCCGGCGTCTCCGATGGCGTGCAGACCGTGGTGCAGGCGATCCACCCCGAAGCGTTGTACCTGCCGGTCGAGACCACCGGCGACGGCGCCGTCAACGTGTACAGCCGCGTGCAGATGATGCTGTTCAAGGCTCGCCAACAGGCCCAAAAAGAGGTGTCTGCGGCGGCCCAGGCTAACGGTGTGACGGTCGAAGAAGTGCAGCAGTTCGCCGCCAAGGTTGGCGTCTGGGGCCGCACGCTCTACAAAGCGCCGCACACGGCGGCGTGCACCGCAGCCGACGTCACGGCCGACGCCGCGAAATGGCTGGGCCGGATCAAGCGCGTCCAGGCAGCGGTGGGGCTGGCGTAGCGCTTCTAGCGCCAACAGTAGTCGCGATGGGCAGCGGGTCCCGCGCCCTCACACCTTGCGCGTACCCCGCTTTTGCCCGATCCTACCGCGCCCACAGCGCCCCCTTTGGCGCCCCGAGATCCACATGCGCGGCATCTACACCAACATCCTGCACGCCATCGGCGACACGCCGCTCGTGCAACTGAACAAAGTTGTCGGCCGCCACGACGCCCGCGTGCTCGCCAAGCTGGAGTACATGAACCCCGGCGCCTCGGTCAAAGACCGCATGGCCTTGCACATCATTGAAGAAGCCGAGCGGCAGGGGGTGCTCAAGCCCGGTGGTGTCATCGTCGAAAACACCAGCGGCAACACCGGCGTCGGCGTCGCCATGGCCGCGGCGGTCAAGGGCTATCGCTGCGTCTTTACGATGCCCGACAAGATGAGCCAGGAGAAGGTCAATCGCCTCAAGGCTTTCGGTGCCGAAGTGGTGGTCACGCCGACCGCGGTACCGGCCGACCATCCCGACAGCTACTACGAGACGGCCAAGCGCATCCACCGCGAGACGCCGGGCTCGTTCATGCTCAACCAGTATCACAATAAGCTCAACATCGACGCACACTACCGCTCGACCGGCCCCGAGAGCTGGGAGCAGACGGCTGGCAACTTCAGCTACCTCGTCGGCGGCATCGGCACCGGTGGCACCATGAGCGGCACCTCCAAGTTCATCAAGGAGAAAAACCCGCGCATTCGCACGGTTGGCGTCGATCCCGAGGGGTCGATCTACTACGACATGTTCCACACCCAGGCTCACGGCGAGCCGCACACCTACAAGGTTGAGGGTATCGGCGAAGACATGGTGTGCGGTGCGCTGGAGTTCGAGTGGCTCGATGACGTGATGCAGGTCAGCGACCGCGAGTGCTTCCAAATGGCGCGCCGTCTGACCCGCGAAGAGGGTATCTTTGCCGGTGGTTCGTCGGGCGGCGCCGTCCACGCTGCAGCCGCGTTGGCCCGCGAACTCGGTCGCCACCACACCATCGTGGTCATCCTGCCGGACTCCGGCGCTATCTACCTGTCCAAGTTCTTCAACGACCCGTGGATGCGCGACAACGGCTTCTTTGACGAAGAGCACCGTCAGGCCAGCGTTCGCGATCTCCTGCGCGGCAAAAGCCACATCCTGCACACGGCGCTGCCAGACGAGTCGGTCAAAGAGGCGATCGCACGGCTCAAGCGCGAGGGCATCAGTCAGATGCCCGTCGTCACCGACGCCGGTGAGCCGATCGGCATGGTCCACGAGATCGACTTGCTGAACGCCATCGTCGAGGGCACCCATAGCCGGACCGACACCATTACCGGCCTGGTCAAGCCGCTGCAGGGCGTCATTGACCCCGACGGCAGCATCGATCAGCTGCGGGCGATTTTGAGCGCCGACAACGTGGCCGTGGTGGTCGCCGGCGGCAAGTGCGTCGGCATCATCACCAAGATCGATCTCATCGATTACCTGGCGCGGCGCTCCTAGACGCGACAAGCAGCCGGTCGTTCGCGCTTGGCTCGGCTCAACCGCCGGCGGTCAGCCGCTGCAGATGCTCGCGCAGCGCGCGACCGGTGTGGCTGCTCGCGGCTTGTGCGATGGCCTCCGGCGTGCCCTCGGCCACTATTTGGCCGCCGCCGCCGCCGCCCTCCGGCCCCAGATCCAGCACCCAGTCGCTGGCCAGCACCACATCCAGGTTGTGCTCAATGACAAGCACGCTGTTGCCGCGATCGACCAGCCGTTGCAAGACCAGTAGCAGCTTGGCCACGTCATCGTAGTGCAGCCCGGTCGTTGGCTCGTCAAAGACGTAAAGCGTCTTGCCAGTGCCCGGCCGCGCCAACTCGCGCGACAGCTTGACGCGCTGGGCCTCACCGCCAGACAGCGTGGTCGCCGCCTGGCCCAGATTCATGTAGCCCAGGCCCACCTGCCGCAGCGTGCTGAGTACCTTGACAATCGCCGGATTGGCGGCGAACAGGTCGGCCGCGTCGTCAATGGTCATCTCCAAGACGTCCGCAATCGACTTGCCCTTGTAGGTCACGGCCAACGTCGCGTCGTTGAAGCGCCGGCCGCGGCACACCTCGCACGGCACGTACACATCGGCCAAAAAGTGCATCTCGATCTGCAGCACCCCGTCACCAGAGCAGTTTTCGCACCGACCGCCCTTGACGTTGAAGCTGAAGCGACCGGGCCCGTAGCCCATAGTCTTGGCCTCGGGCAGATCGGC
>SXGT01424583.1_pt1 | contig 24180 bp, 29 predicted proteins | sample 3176221 | NCBI WGS metagenome assembly SXGT01 (sample SAMN11356862, study PRJNA531348) | freshwater metagenome | isolation source: freshwater sample F1-120 | place: China: Fuxian Lake, Yuxi | collected 2017-12-25
CACCTTAACAGGGTGCCGCTCTACCAGCTGAGCTAAGAATCCTAAGCGCACCATATGGGATTTGAACCCATGTGATACTTATGCGGATTATATGGAGATCGAATCCATCTGTGCTCCTGAGTGACAGTCAGGTGGCCACGCCTACTGCAGCCCCATAATCCTTCTGTTGTGTGTTCTGATTCTATGACAATTTGCACATACTACTTCACATTTTTCTATTTCTGCTTCTACAAACTTCCAGGCTACTCTTCTTACTATTAAATCTGATACATTACTAACTTTATCTGAAAGATGATCAAAATCTAAAACTACAGGATTTTTGTTTCCACAATCTTTACATCCTTTACTCTGTTTATATTCTACAATCTTCTCTCTCTTTTTGTCTAACAATTTCTTATCTACCTCTCTTATCTGACTTCTTCTTTTCTCAGATGTAGCATAGAGATTCCGGTTGTAATCTCTCTGACAATCTTTACATCTTGAAGCCAGACCATCTTTTGACTTACTCCACTTATTAAACTCGGAGTCCTTCTTTTCATTTGTGCATTTACAACATACTTTCATGCTGTAAATATACTAATTAGATTTGAACTAACAAATCATAGTGACAGGGAAGCAGGGACTCCAGACTCCCCTAATGGCACTTATTGTTTTGAGAGACATTGAATTTGGTTAACAAGGCTTTTTCAAACTAACTCTCTGTAGAAGAGTATGAGGCCTTTAACCTCTCCTTGCCTTACCGGCTACTACCAGTAATTTATTCAACATCTCTCAGGGTAATGAGTCTTTAATTCATGTACCCTACGTGCAGGTAACTGGGATCGAACCAGCTCTGTGCCGGTTTGGAAGACCGGAGCACCACCATTTATGCGTCACCTGCAATATATCAAAGAACTATGTGGAGAACCAGAGAATTGAACTCTGAACCTTGTCCTTGCAAAAGACCTGCTCTACCAATTGAGCTAGAACCCCATTAATGCTGAACATAATCAGCAGTCATCATTTTTTTAAATCCATTTTTCTGGTCTTCAGTGAGATTATTTATCCATTCTTCAAAGTACTTTAAATACTTTGGGTGATTTGAATATTTAAACTCTCTTTCTAACCAATTATATAACTTATCATCCATGTATGGTGTGCAAGATTTGAACTTGCGGCCTCTTGCTCCCAAAGCAAGCTGTCTACCAGGCTGACATAACACCATATAAAAACAAAAAACCCCTGAGATTTATCTTAGGGGTATCTTGTGAAATTTTACTTATTTTATCTTAATCACAATATACCCCATAGAACTTTGGATCAACTCCTGTTGTTCTTTCAATCTGGACCATATTGTGTATATTTCTCATTTGCGGGACAAATATAAACACTAATTTTGTAACAACCAAATAAATTTAACTAATTATGATACTTAATATAGAACTAGTAAAGCTATCTGCCCAGATTCCTACTAAAATCAGAACTTGTGAGATAGTTCTTGAGGGAAATTATTTTAAGTATTTTATGGATTTTGATTCTGAAAATCTAGTTAATCATGATGATCCTATGTTAGGATGGTCACCTCCTGAAAGAAATTACTATGAAGTATATGTCAAAAAAGCTTCAGTTACTGCAATAGAAAAAATCTGGAATGAACCTCAGGAAAAATGGCAAATAGATATAATCATACTAGCCGGAACTGATATAAAGTTATTCTTTAATTACGATAAAGAAGAGGAAGCAGATAAAATTCTGAAAACTCTTCTTGAATGGTGGTTTAATTAGTGCTCCCAGCAGGAATCGAACCTGCAGAATTCAGGGTTTAAGTCTGACACGTTTACCAGTTACATCATGAGAGCATTGTACCCAGGGAGGGAGTCGAACCCTCAAACTCCTGATCCTAAGTCAGGCACCTTTACCAGTTTGGCCACCCGGGTATATGAGGAGAAAACAGGATTTGAACCTGTGGATCCTTTCAGATCTCCACGTTAGCAGTGTGGTGCTTTAAACCTCTCAGCCATTTCTCCTTTTGAGGCCACAGCAAGATTTGAACTTGCTCTATTTTTTCATAAGTTTGTTCAAAAATATCATTCTTACAAGGGTAAAAATCTCTATCACCAGTCGGGAAAGGTTCTTTAATAATCCAATCACCTCTAAAAGCTTTCATCACTCCTTCTTTTGTTTCAATCAATAAACTAAATATCGGTACACCTTTCTCAGCAACATAAGCCGTTTCGCTTTCTAATTCTGATTTTAATTCTCTACCAACAAAATTCTCAATTTCCTTTTTATTACTGTTACCATTCCATTGGATTGCTTCAATCTCAACAGGCTTTTTTCTGAATTTTGCCATTTTATTTAATTTAAAGTTAGAGTTGGGTACCTGACTCGAACAGGTGAAAAAGAGTTTTGCAGACTCCTGCCTTACCACTTGGCTAACCCAACTTATACCAGTTGAAATCTTTTGCAGTCTTTCTTCTGTGACAATTTGCACATAATACTTGACACTGTTTAATTTCCTCTTTTATTGCTGTTAATTGACCTCTTGTTACTAATTGACTTATTGTTAAATTCTTATTACCTATATGATCAAAATCAAGAACTACAGGATCCTCTTCACCACAATTGATACAAGGGTGCTCTTTAAGATATGCTAGTACATATTCTCTGGAGTCCTTTCTTGCTGCAGCATTTCTGATATTTGATTTTGCAATACACTTCTCCTTGTTCTTATTATACCATTCTTTCTGTTTTTCTTTATCGCATGTTAAACAATAGGGTTGGTATCCATCCTTTCTACTTTTACTCTTCCTGAATTCATCCTCAGGTTTATCTTTAGTACATGCTGGACACTTTTTCATGTAACAAAGATAATAACTATTCTGCAAACTTCCAAATTTATTTTGCAGACTGGTGACTAACCACTCATCCATGTGACCTTTTGCACACCCCTCAGGAGTTGAACCTGAAACCTCTGGTTTTGGAGACCATTGCTCTGCCAGTTGAGCTAGAGATGCATTTGAGGAAGAAGTAGGATTTGAACCCACGGATCCTTTTGAGACCTCCGGTTTTCAAGACCGGTGTAATAAACCACTCTACCATTCTTCCTTATGTGGGTTAGGAAGGATTTGAACCTCCACGTTTAGCCTGTGGCAACAGATTTACAGTCTGCCTCCTTCACCAATTTGGATACTAACCCATATGTGGAATTCTCAGGACTCGAACCTGAATAACTGGATTTTCAGTCCAGCGCCTTGACCATCTTGGCAAGAATTCCATAAAACAAAAAACCCGGAGTATTATTCCGGGTCTTCTGTAAAACATTTACTGATTGTTTAACATAGTGATTCCGGCTCACAGTGAGATGAGAGACTCCAGAAACAATATGATAAAATATTAACCATGGGGGCAAAGATAAATAATTATTCTACAATTTCAAAATTTGGAATAGGAATTATATATTTTCCTTTATAAATTGGTCTTAACTTTCTGATTATCTCCTCTTTAAAATTCCAAGAAAGAATAATAATATAATCAGGAACATCCTTAGTTACTGTTTCCAGATTCACAATTGGTATACCAGTACCAGGGGAGAATTTACCAATCTTCTCCGGGGTCTCATCAATAATGTAACGTATAATGTCTGTATTGAATTCTACACTATTGAGTAATGTATTTCCTTTAGCACTAGCGGCAAAGGCTGCTATCTTTTTACCTGAAAGTTTAAGTTTGAGAATCTCTGAAGAGAATGTATTCATCACAGTACGTATGTCCTGCTGCCACTTTTTATAGACATTAATATTATTGTATTCTTTCTCTTTTTCACAGAATCTTTCAACTGACGGGTCAATTTCTTTATATCCTACCGGAGCAATAGTTACCCTTACAGTACCTCCATGGATATCCTGCTTTTCTACTTCAATCACTTCCATTCCTACTCTTGAACATAGTGATCTGATAGGAGTGATACTAAAGTAAGAAAGGTGTTCAAAATAGATAGTATCAAATTCATTGTTATCGATAAAGTCAATCAGGTAAGGGAATTCCAATACAAGAACTCCTGTAGATTTTAACATCAATTGGGCAGCCTGCAGAAAATCAGTCACACTGTCTACATGAGCAAATACGTTAGTTGCAGTAATAAGATCTGCTTCTCCGTATTTTGTAATAATCTGTTCAATTAAATCCACACTCCAAAAATCAGTTATAGATGAGATCCCATTCGCCTGAGCAATTGCAGTCAGGTTTGTAGCAGGATCTACATTAAGTACCTGATGATCCAGAACATTTTTAAACTCCTGAAGCAGTGTTCCATCATTGCCGGCAATATCTATATGGAAGGTACTTGTATTAAGATTATATTTTTCTGCAAGACTTTCTGCCATTTTCTGACAATGAATTTTATATCCTCCGTTAACTGCAGATCTATAGGTATAGTAAGAAAACATTTTCCCTGGATCTATTACTACAGATAATTGAGACAACATGCAGTTAGGACAAAATAAAACCTGAAGAGGAAATCTTTCCTGTTCCTTAGCTCTGAGTGAAGTAAATTCTAACGCATTTGGTAGTGGCATAATACCTAAATCTAAGTATTTCTCCATCTCAGAATTCTCACAGACTCTGCAATTGGTGTGTGGTCTGCAAGCATTGGATGAACTTTTATAGTCCATGTATTTTTGTAAATTGAAAGAAGTGTCCTGAGGAGTAAAGAATACACTATCAGCAAGACGTACTGCATTTACATCAGGATTTCTACGCTTAGCATAGTTATACAAAGACTTGCGCTCTGTACCAATATTAATTATACCGGTAAGAGGACTTACAGCTACATCATAAATTTTAGGTGCAATTACATCTACATAATCTTTAGATGCCCATTTATCAGTAAAGGCTTCATGATAAGCAAATTCAGTTTTACCGAAGCTGGTACGGACAATGAGATGATTCTTAACACATACTGCTGAACTTTCTCCACCAAGTTTAGTCCAGGCATATCGGTTATAAGGTAAAATCTCATCTGTTTCCTTGTAGTTACCACGGTCTCCCTTGTAGATATAGTCTGTGGAAATATATACAAGTCTGATATCTAATTCCCGGCAAGCCATTGCAATATTAGCAGCTCCTACTATATTAGTCATGATAGCTTCATTAGGAAATTTCTCAATAACACGATTATCTAATACTGCAGCTGAATTGATAACTATATCAGGATTGTTATCTTCAAGAAATTGTGCTACTTGTTCCGCATTGCGGATATCTACCTCCTGATGTGAAGGATTAATAATCTCTGTATTGAGTTTACTTAATTCTGTTCCAAGGATACCTGATCCTCCAAATAGTACTATTTTCATAATGTTGGTTTTAGTTGTGTATTAATAAGCATCCGTTTACTTTAGTAAATTTGTCTTCACCATATATAGATATAATATCATTATAATATAACCAGTCTGCAACAGGACTCTCTAGATTTCTCCATCCTAAATTAACTGCTGCTTCTCTGCGTACAATAGCACCTGCACAATCAATACGTCCTTCTGCAAGCCAGCATTCCATTGCTGTTGAAGGATTATTATGCCAAGTATGAACCATGTGTGAGCAATAGGTACCCACAATAATAGGATTATTTTTAAATGGTTCCAGAAGAAACTCAAGATAAATTGGTACATGATGGTTATCAGCATTAGTAATCAGTACAAAATCAGCATCTGAAAGTCTTCCTTCCTTTAGTTCGTTTAGTGCCCATGCCCGGTGACTATATCCCCAATTACCAACTCTTTCTGGTGTATCCATATACCTTATTCTTGGATCATTTATTCCCTCTATAATCTTAGGCATGTTTAATTTAGATGGACCATCATGAATAATAAGTAGTTCCCAATCCTGATGAGTCTGATTCATCATACTTCCTATAATTTCAGGAAAGGTATTGTACATTATAGAGATTACTATTACTTTCATTGTCAATTAATTATGTACCATTAAACATCCCTTGACTTTTACAAATTTATCTTTTCCATATTTAGTAAAAATATCTTCAATATAAAACCAATCTGCCGAAATATGAGTCAGATTTTGCCATCCTACATTACAGACAGCATCAGCTCTTATTACAGCACTGGCACAATCAATAAAACCTCTTGTAAGACTTACCTCCATTACACCATAATCAATATAGTTATGTGTCATTTGAGAACAATAGCTTCCTATAAGATTAGGATTATTTACCAATGGCTGAATCAGTTTACTTATATAGGGTATAGTATGATGGTTGTCAGGATTAGATACTACTATAAAATCAGTCTTTGGAAATACACCATCTCTGATTTGCTCTATAGCCCACTTTCTTATAGAATGTCCCCAGAATTTCTTTCTTTCCGGAGTTTCAACATATATAATCCTGGGATCATTAATAACATCTATAAGTTTTTGCAGGTTTGTAGAGTTAGGTCCATCATGTATAAGTAAAAGTTCCCAATTAGAATGACTCTGAAGAATGAGATCTCCTATAATAGAAGGAAAGCTATTAAAAATAGGTACTATAAAAGTAACTTTTTTATCAGATTTAAAATCTGTATTATGACCCTGATGACTATAATCAATTAAATCTGCAGCAGTAATTTTCGGGCTAACTTTCGGAGAAGCTTCCTTTGTCCACATTTCATGCCATTTGTGAATTTTATAATCCAGTTGACCTTTTTGTTTTTTGAATGGTTTAGATTCTTGACAATGTATAATAATTGGTGATGGTACAGGTAGTGTTGAGCAATGTATTTCATATAAATCCTGATAATCCCATTCTAATGGCAGTAATTTTATCTTTAAATTTTCCATGTAAATAAAATCATTCAAAACTCCCTCATCAATAGAATATGAATAATCAGTAGTATTTGCATAGTTTAATAGTTTTTTATACCATGATTCATTTATGATATTTTTATTAGCTACTAATAACGCAGGTTGAATATCTATTTTATTCTCTGAAAATCTCTTGATCAAATTTTTTAGTTTAGGATTTTGTAAATTGGCCGGAGCCGTAAGTTTAGAAACAATATGATCTTCAACTGATATCAGATCATATTGAGACAAGACTCTACTAAACAAAAATGAAATATCTTTTACACAAATACAATCAGAATCAATACATATTACCCTGTCATAATCAGTCATGTTGAATATTTCATATCTATACCATGAGGAACTATATTTCTCATCTGTAAATTCATCACCATATTTAACATTAGTATATCGAGTCTTTATTTCTTCAGTAATAAAATAACAATTTTCTTCTCCAAATTCATTCACCACTTCAGGATCTGCTGTAATTATCTTAAAATCTATACCGGTACAATCAGTATATTTTTTGATACTGTTAAACATAGTACGGCCAGCCTCCTTATAATTACGATCAAATACTGTAGTAATACAGATCTTTTGTACACGGGTATTGTCTATTTTTGGAAATTCTTCATGATGTTCTGCCCATCTATCATACTCAAGATTAGAACATGATCCGGGATAGGGATCCCATACTAAACTATTCTCTATAGGAGTTATCTGAATAACTTTATTATTCATATTTTCTATTTGCTTTAATATAGTATAATTATGTCCACTATGTTCAAAAAAGTAACAATCAGATTTAGTTTGTAAAGAATCTTTTATAAATACTAAGTTTTTAGCAATAGCCTTTTTTATACAAAATCCTGTAGTTCTCATATGCCGAGTTATAGCATTAGATACATGCATGCATGATACTCCTACTTTAGATTGGTTTACCGCATTTATATAATGAGTAAGGAAATCTTTCTTCATAGGAATTGTATCATCTGTACACCAGAAAAGAATATCCCAAGAAAGATCCGGACGGATCCTGTCATTAACAATATCCTGAAAAGCACCTATATCATAACCTCTATTAGGTCTGGCATAATAATTAACTCCATTAGTCAGACAGTAATCTCTATATCTACTAATATCTGTTCCGGGATCATGATTATGTATAATTAAAAATGTTGCTCCTCCCTGTTCACACTGATTCCAACAATTAATCCATTGAACCATGTTTTCAAACCTATTGTATACTACTACTGCTACCAGTACCCTCGGTTGATTGTAAACAATATCAATATCTACTTTTACCTTTAGATTAGTACTTCTATTTATAAATTTTGGCACACTGCTTCCAAAATGTATTTTCTTATGATTGATAAAACCCATAGATTAAAGTAAGGCCCAAAGCTAAAGTACTTTATCTACTTCTACAAATATTTCTTCAGGTAAGGTAAAATATAATGAGGATGTGTGTGGAGGGGGTCCTCTATAAATCAATCCCCCCGTCAAATAATTTTGGGGGGCTACCCGGTCATTTCCTATTAGAAATTCCCACCTATTAGGTAGAATTTTCAAAAAGTTTTTTCCAGGAGAAAATGTTCTCCATGGAAAAGTCTTGTCTGATCATGATCTATTATTCTAATCTGATCATGAGTTTGTGATGATGATACAAATCATAGAAAATCTATCATGGTATTATTAGTATACAGTTCCCCTGACTATTAAGGCCTTCTTTAAAGTCTTTCAACCCTAGTCTGATTTAGCGCTATGTTGCTAGCGATGCAAGAAGAGCTGAAAACAGCTCAGCAACAGCCCTAGAAGCGGGGCTAAGGTAGATATAATGCGAAGTGAAACTACCTTCGGAAGCCCCCCAAGAGAAAGAGCTGATCACTCTTTCTCTTATTTTAAAGTCTTTCCTCTCAATGATGCACATAACTTCTCAGCGCACAGTTGTGTTGCTGTTCATTATATAAACCCTTTAAATCTTCATACTATGAATATTAAAAGAACTTTCCATAATGCCAAAACAGGAAGAATTGTTGTGAGAGAATTTTCTCCCAACAGTCCAATTCCTGTTGATGTTGTCATTATAGACAAAGGCAAACAGCCTAAGAAAAAGGGGAAATAAAACCCTTTTTCTTTTTATATAATCTCAACTCACTTGTGCTATTGAATAATAAGAGAGAGAGATACACAGGTCATCAGTTGCCACTGAAAGTGCTATCACTAAGAGTGATTAGCCTTAACTAACCTGATAGTATCTCTCTTTTTATTTTCACCGACTACTAACTTAACTCTTTTATTATGTACAAAGAACAAATAAAAACCGTTGTACTTGACGGTGAAAAAGTACCTGTTTTCTTTCCCCAAATAGGTGGAAAGAAAGCCATTGTTTCCGCAGATGTGCTGAAACAACTTGTCAGTTTACTCATACCTTCAAGCTTTGATAATGTGCTTTCAGGTATCAGATATCACCTTGAGCTCATAGAGCAAGGTGAGTATGGTAAACAAGACAAGGATAAGCTTGAGCAAATGCTCAAGCTTATGGAAGAAACTATTCAGTTTCACCGCAGTGTTAACTGTATCAAGGAATTCTACGAATTACCTGAACAGGAACTCTTAGCCTCTGAACAAGGCTATGCGTTAGCTCCCTAAGAGTTGTGGCTCAGGATACAACCTGAGCCACTCTCTCAACGGGAATTAGAATAAACTGATTAAGTAATTTCTCTTATAGTCTTTCAAATCTTAAATGATTTTAGTGCTTAATTTCAAGCAATGTGCGCAGAGAAGAGCAAAAGAGAAATACTTTTGCAGAATAAAAAGGGAAGAGTGAATAGAATTTACTCACCTTTTTATTTTAAAGTCTTTCAACTCAAATATGTTTGTGACTACTAACTAAAACTTGTTACCAATGAATGGAACATTAATTGGCTCTTACCCCAAAAATGGTAAGACAATTTTCAAATACGCTGTTAAAGGAACAGCGGAAGAGATTGAAAATTTTAAGGCATTGCAAGGGCAATTCCTGCGTTTTCAGGATGACGATGCCACTAAGGCTCCCCTTTGGTTCACACCTACTTGCACAGGCAAGTTTGTGGAACTCAAAGTGAGCGCCAAGGGCACCGTATTCCCTGACAATGGTCAGCTTAACGCTCTAAAGAGCTTAGCTAACCATATGCAGGGCCCGATAGGTGATGCTATCGGGGCTGAGCTTGCCAAAAAGTTAATTGCTGAAATGCAATTCACTCAGGCAACTCAGTCTGCGCCTGTTCAGGATAAACCTGAACCGCTTGCTCAACAGGATGAACCTGTTGACAAATTCTAAGAACACAGCCTACACTGACTAATCTCAGTGTAGGCTTATTCTTTTTTATATGGAATGTAATTAGTTGCAAGTCTACCGACTTGATATTATTCTTAAAAGGCAGTAGAAAAGATTAATAGATTAACTTCTCAATTTTCCTTAAGGAATAGACCTTTTACCTCGAGGCTTATGCCTTAAAGGCTTAAATGCTTAACTCCTTAACTCCTTAAAAAAGTCTTTCAACTCTATAATGTCTTTGCGGATTAAGAATAGGTAATAGGAGTGAGCCTTAAGCTTATAGTCTTGATACGCGAAAACAGTTACAAATATTAACCCCTTAAAACTAAAAACCAATGAATGGTAAGTTTATCGGGACTTATAAAAGTCCTAAAGGAAATGATGTCTTTAAGTATGCCGTTGTGGGCACACCTGAAGAGATTGAAAAGTTCAAAGCCCTACAGGGTAAGAACTTAAGGTTTGTGGATGATGTAGAGACTAACAGTCCTATATTGTTTAGCCCTCGCTTTGGCGGAAACAGTGTTAACCTGCACACAGTTGAGAAAACAGGTCGTGTGATAGTGGATATGTCACAATTCTCTAAGATTAAGTCAGTAGTGGCTTCTGTCGGTGGGGAATTTGGACAGGCCATTGCCGCTGAGGCAGCCCGCGCTATGTTGGGTGACCTTTTGAGCCGTTCAGGTTCACAGGTGGGTCAGTCATTAGGTGCTAAGCCTACTACTGATACCTCTGCAACTGATACCAAGGCGAAAGCTGATGGTACTCAGGAGCCTGAAGGTCAGGAAGAGCCTGCTGACAAGTTCTAGTAATAGGGCTTGTGATTTTATAGACAATAATAGAGTACACCATAGAGATATGGTGTACTCTTATTGTTAAATTTTTGAATAATTAACATAGTAATATGTGAGTAATTGGAGGTTTATTCCGGGGTTGAGTGAAATTAATTCCCTTGTGGTACAAGCAATTATAAAATAATTTTAAAAAAAACTTGACTTTGTCAAATAATTTGCTACCTTTGTCGGGAATTGTCGGGAATTGTTAAAGACAATAACAAAAGAAAAGGAGATTGTAATAGAATGTTGACAAGTCTGTTGGTGGTTATGAACCCCCTCCATAAATCTCTTACCTTCCCAAACAGCTAATTCCCCTTCCTAAGTTGTTTTATCGTTGAATAAATGACTATCTACTATTTAGTAGTGGTTGTGACCTTGTATAGAAATAAGCATATTGTTCCTTGAAATACTGTCTGTTGGGTTCTTTCCCACACTGATGATGACCTAATTGAGGGTCGAAACAGCTATACCTTGTCTGATATACCCTATTAGGGTTATCCAATATATTTAACAAATAGATTAGTAGTCTATACCACCAGGGAGTTAACAAATAACAGGTTCTGAATACTTGAAAGCCCTGTATCCTGATGGTTAATTTATTTAAGAGATGCCATTGCGGAGTGGAAGTTTACCTATATACCAGTAATACCTAGAGAGGTCCATCCTGGTTCGGTGTAATCCATATGGATCATTCCACGTCTCTTTCACTTTTTTCTTGTAGGTTAAAAGGACAATCTCCAGAGAATTTTGGAATCTAACTGGTACCTTTTATTTATCTGATAACTCCAAATTTATCAGACCTACAAAAAATACGTTCCTGAGTAATTCACAGGATAGTCTGCTCCCGGATGATGAGAAGTAGGTAATACTACGGGGACCTTTGTCAGCAATTGAACGTAAACTGATTGGTTGGTGTACCATGGGCAACAGCAAGACAACACACAAATCCTAACACATAAATATGGTGGCTGATCTTCGGATATTCCACTGCTCTGAAGGTACGGCTTACCGGTAGTAATATCCAAAAGTCAGAGTATGGACAGGTAGCAATACTTGGGTGGGTAGTAATACCTTTTAAATTAAATCTTTAATCAATATACAATGTCAGCAATCTCTCACAGGGTGGTTAACTATAGCCCTTTCACTGTTGAGTTTATCTCGGGTGATAAAGTTAAAAGAGTAATCTATCAGATACCTTTAATTAAAAAGGAAATTGAGGCTGAGTATGATTACATAGTCTTTGATTAAGCACATAGCATTACCACTGTAGTGGTATCAGTTAATCTGATAGAGAGTTCATTACTCTTATATGCTACCAAATCAGGTTAGTTCATTGCTACCTAAAAACTTTTGTGGTAGAAGTTATCCTGTAGAGATACAGGGATTATAGATCACAGCCATACAGATAGTTTACTCGGGATTTTATCCCACTGCGAAAAACCTATACACGGAGTTGTAAAAGTATAGGTTCTATCTGTTAACACATGAATGACAGTGTTGAATTATTAGCCTATACAGGCACTAGGTCAACTTTTAAAGGAGTAGAGAACTTCTGTCATTTATCTTTTAATCTCCGTAATCAATTGTAGTAAGCTAACTCCGGACAGATGTCTGCAGGAGAACGTATTGTTCCTTAGCTCTGGTCATTGACCCCAACTATGAGCTATTACAATTGAATATGGAGAAATTATAAACCTTTAAAAACAAAGAGTATGCAAAATGCGACAATTGTTGCCGGTACGGTAAGTGTAAAGTTAGAAAGATTGGTAAAAGCTATTGAGAAATATGGTAATCCTGAACTTGCATATAATATTATGCAGGAAATAGGTATTAACTATGACCCGGGATACCCAGCTCAGAGTTGGGATAAATGGCACGGTATAAAACCTGAGCCTAATCCTATTGAAGAAATGGAAGAGGAATTTCAGGAACAGATAGGTGGTAATCCTTCTAATATTCCTGCATTTCTATACCACATAGAGTGTGGAGACAGATAATCTCTGTAATCAGTTGTAATAGCTAGGGTATGTGCCAAGAACACAAGCGTCTCATAATGAGAAGTACTGCTAAGAAGTTGTTCTCTTCAAATGGTAAACTTCACAGCCAAGTTTTATTACAACTGAATACAGAGAAATTAATTATTAACCCTTAAAATAACTATATGGGACAAAACAAGAATGAGGGTGATCCTTTCCTGACATTAGCTGAGGAGTGTTCCGAAGTAATTCAGGTGATTACCAAGAAGTACCGGTTTGATGGTACCTGGGATGATATCCCACCTGGTCACACAATAACCAGACGAGAAGCATTACTTGATGAAATGATAGATGTAAGCTATCAGATTGATAGGGTATTGAAAGAATTGCAAAAATAACTTTCTAAATACATAGTACACCTCTCGAGGGGTTTTAGGAGCTCGTTGCTTCTATGTACTACAGGAGATAATGAGATCATATCTCAGGGTTAACCCAATAGGGTGAATAGTTTAACTAGCCTATCAAATTTAAAATAAGAATAGAATAAGCTCAAGAGCGCCTCGGTGATACTCCTTTCTGCAGAAAGGTCTGTATAAGACTACTATTCTTATTTTTTGCTTCATTAGGAGTGAACTGAAGTTTAATTATTATATGAGTTCGACAAATAAGATTAGCAATCTTGACTCGGATAATTAAATGGGTAGGTTCTCCTTTTGATAAATGAATAGGGGATGCTCTGCCCACCAACTCCTGAGCAAAAATATACCGATCTGCTGAAGATAAACAGTATAGTGACAAATCCCGGACTTAAAATCTAAGGAAGAAGGGTACTGTACAGCTCTGCTAAGAGAGCGTTGTTTATTGTAAGATAATAGTTTGAGATAATCATGTGAGCTCTGTTTTATAACGGGCTGAATTTGAATAGTGATATTCATTAGTATTCTTTAGTGAGTACGGTGTATTCTCAGAAATTATTCCACTTAGAAATGGACAGATTGGTTATTTAATGCACCATACTCAGTTCCCAAGGCTGAGCAGTTCTAATAAGTTAATATTCAAATAGGTGATTACGAAACTCTAATGTAGTAGTCTAGACCCTTATTGGTATTACAACTGAGTGCAGAGGGGAATTAACTCTTTTAATGTTCCATACATTAGAGTATAAAGAAATGTTAAATACAAGGAGTGCATGGTAGCTCAAACTCAAAAACATTTGTTATGAAAAATATTACTGAAAGTTTCCATAAACATAAAGGTTGGGATTTCAAAATCAGAGCTGTAACTAATAATGGAATTTGGAGCACTATATTTATAGATATTCCTAATGAATTCAGTCCAAATGGTATTAAGAGAATTCCACTTAGACAAAAAGGGTGGGAATTTATGGAAGTAGATAAACTAATCTTACAAACTAAGGAATTTATAGATAACCATGAGGATAATTTACATTTATCTATTGATTACCAAATGCATAAACATCTGACTAGGAAAAATCAATTATTAACTAAAATCAATTATTAATCTCAAAACTAAAAATAATGAATTTATTTAGTTGGTTTAGTAAAAAACCAAAAGACAAAACAGTAAAAGTAAAAGAATTTACTTTTGAAGTATTAGAAGCTGTAAAAGTTGGTGATAAACATAAATACACCGTACAAGCAAAAACAGAAAAAGAAGCCTTTATTAAACTTGTTAAGTATTTTTATGGAGAAGATTGTAATCAAGAAGTTAAATCTGAACATTATGATGTTACTTATCCTATTTCCTCTACTTTTGAAACAAATATGCCATATTGGTTCGCTAAAAGAATAAGTGGTTATAGAAAAGATAATGGTAAGGATTATCAAATGAAATTAGAAAAATTTGCATTAGATAATGGGATAAAACTTAAAACTTAATTATTAACAATCTTAAAACTAAAATATGAAGAAATTTCAAATACATCACGCTATAGGAGAAAACAGATTTACAGAAACAGTTCTTCAGGTAAGAACATATGCCGGATATGTAGAAGCTGAGACTCTTGAGCAAGCTTATCAAAAAGCTCAAAATACTGAGGATTATTGGAATAAAACCAATCCTTGCCGTTCTACTTCTATAGGAGATCTTATACAGGATGGGGATAAGTCTTATCTTGTCTGTAATATCGGATTTAAAGATATGGAAGAGCTCCTTGCTTATGAACCTGTAAAGGTTACTCCCTGGTGTAAATTACCTGAGGGAATTCAGGAACAATTTCCTATGCCGGCTGATTGCCCTAACTGTAAAGATTGTCAGAAACCTGAAGAGGTTTCAGATTATGATGCAGGATATTCTGAAGGCTATGCCGCAGGTTATGCTAAGAGAGAAGCTGAGTTAGAAGATGATAAATCTGATATCATTAACGGATTCTGAATAGATTAAAAGGTATATCCCCAAACCTGGTAAGAGGGAACAAATAAAATTTCTATTATGAAATACGATCACAAAGCAGCAGGTGTTCTTGAAGCATTTGGTACATCTCACGATGAGCTTAAAGCTGTTGTTGTTGCTTGGAATGAAGCAATGATGCAGGCTGGTAATTTAGGTTTTAGTACTGTTTCTCAAGCGTTTGAGCTATTTGATAGCAAAATTGAGATGTCTGAAAGTATGAAGAATTACCTTATTAACAAGGGTCTCAAAGCTTTATCAAAGGAAACAAGACCTGATGATGATTTTGGTAAAGTTCTTTTGCAATTACTTAAGACTGCGCAACAACAACAAAGTTCTAAATCAAAGGAATTTGGTTTAAACTAATCACCGGGTAATTCCCGGCCTATTGAATGACAAGAGCCTTATCGTGGCTCAATAGTTAAGTAACTGAATGGGAAACCAGATAGTGAAACCAATACTTGTCAATGTATGATGAAGAATACGAACAGCACCCAATCTACTTAAACTAGAAAAGGACCGGTATAATTAGGAAAGACTTCTGTCTTCCGGTATATTGAAAGTATTCTGTATGCATACCCGGGAGATAGTGAAATCACTGCCTTAGGTTACCGGTCCATAACCAAATGTCTACCCCCAGGAGATCCCTGGGGGTTTGACTAAACTTATTATTTAAACCTTTAAACTTTACCTAATGGAAAGCAAAGCAAACTTGGTGAATGTAACCCGTCAGCATGATAGCAAGACGTTAAATAATGCTGTTACTCATTCAACATCTTTGAATAATGTATTGGATATGTTCTTTCTTGCAGGAGCAAGTCGGACAATGTCTGTACAGGATATCATTATGTTGTTTGTTAAGGCTGCTACCGAGGACTTGCATTTGGCCATCAAATGTTTGTTTTGGGCTCGTGATTGCAGAGGTGGTGCAGGTGAGAAAAGGTTCTTCAGAGAGATAATGACTTATCTTAAAAAGAATGACCCTGAGCTATTTGGTTGGGTATTGATATACATTCCTGTATACGGTTCTTGGAAGGATGTGTTCCTATTATGTGATCCGGATAATGACAATTTAGATTGGATTATGAGAGCTCTTACTGAAAGAGACGATAATCTTTGTGCTAAATGGTTTCCACGGAGAGGTAAATGGTTCATAGCTATGCATAAGTTTATGAAACTTAGTCCTAAAGAATTCAGAAAGTTAATTGTAGGTATGACACGGGTTGTTGAAACTCAGATGTGTGCCAAACAGTTTGACAAGATTGAATTCAGCAAGATACCTAGCAAGGCTTTTCATATCTACAAAAAAGCATTTGAGCGTCAGGATGGAGAGAGGTTTACCAAGTTCATCGAAGATGTTACTAAAGGTAAGCAAACTCTTAATTCAGGACAGTTGTTCCCATATGAACTCTATCAGAGTTATATGCACGGAGACAATCATCAGGTGATCGATGGTCAGTGGAGTAATCTCCCTGATTATGTAGGTAATGGAAGTTTCCTGCCGGTTTGTGATGTTTCAGGTTCTATGAATGGTCTTCCTATGGAGATATCAGTTAGTCTTGGGGTTTATTTGTCTGAAAGAAATAAAAGTATTTTCAAAGATGCTTTTATAACTTTTTCAGGAAATCCTACGATGGAGTATCTTCAGGGTACCGCTACTCAGAGATTTCTGCAATTGAGAAGGGCTGAATGGGGTATGAATACTAATCTTCAGGCTGTATTTCGTCTTGTTTTAGATAAGGCTCGTGGAGCTAATCTGAAGCAGGAAGATATGCCAGGAACAATCATTATAATTTCAGATATGGAATTTGATGAGGCAAATCGTGGTACTACTAACTTTGAATCTATGCAGGATCTGTATAGTCAATCAGGTTACGAATTACCTAAACTTGTGTTCTGGAATGTCAATGGAAGAATAGGAAATGTTCCCGTTAGTGCTAATCAAACTAATGTAGGGCTTGTCTCAGGAGCCTCACCTTCTATAGTGAAAAGTGTACTGTCAGGAAGTGACTTCACCCCAGTGGGAATAATGAAGGACACTCTGAACAGTGAGAGATATAAAGATGTTACCTTTTTCATAGAGAGGTAACATCTTTTAAGATTATGGATGCTAACAGCACTTTCAAAACTCAACTTTAATTTGACCGAAAAATGCATCCAGTTAGAGAGCGGGAAGAGAGTAATTAACTCTTCCCCTCTTTTTTTATTATTAACTTAAACCAACAAAAAACAATGACAGTAATTGGAATTTTACTTATTATTATTGCTATCGTACTATTAGTAGCTCGATTAGTTATCCCTGCTGAGAAAGAATCAGTCAGGTATCAGAATACAGATTCTACAGCTCCAGGTTATACAAATAATCCGCGGATGGTAGGAGAAATTTATCAAGATGGAGTTGAAATACCTCTTTTCTTAAAGAAATTACTTAAACCTATTGTATTTTACAGTATATTAGGAGTGGGAGTATTACTTACATTAATTACCAGTGTCTTTTTCTATAATCCTCCGGGTACATTAGTTGCCGTGCAGTATTTATGGGGAGGAGATAAGATGATATCAAGTCAGGGGTTAAAAGCAAATTGGTTGGGAAGGACATTACCTTTCCACTATGAGATTGCCTTTCAGGATACTATGAATGAAGTTAAATCTGCAGATCAGATCTATTACCGTACTGCCAAAATGTGGGAATTCAATGATGCTATCAAGGCCCGGATTTCAACAAGTATTGTTATTGGGGTACAACACGAGAATGAAGAGCAGTTTCTTGATATGGCTGATCGTAACAGAACTGAAGAGAAACTAGTATATGCCAGGATTATAGCGATTTATGATCAGGCAGTTAAAAATACTTGTAAACTATTCTCAGCTCAGGATTATATTGCCGGTGCAGCCAGTGATTTTGACAGAGCATTCCACGATCAGTTTGAGAATGGTATGTATTTGTTGGAAGAATACTATACTGAAGATGATGACAAACCTGAGATTATTGGTGATAGTGCTGTTGTAAGAACTGTAATTAAAAGACAGAAGGAGAACAGTAAAACCAAAAAATACAGACCTATAAAGGATAAAACCGGTAATTATTTAAGAGATAATACCAATTCTTTATCTCAATATGGTTTAAGGGTTATTCAGGCCAGTGTAAGTTCTATTGATTGGGAGGCAGCATTTGATGAGAGACTTGATTTGCAAAAAGATCAGGTAGCTAAGACTCAGTTGGAGAAACAAGAGGCTATCAAAGAATTTTACAGAGCTCAGAAAGAGGTTGCAACGGGTGAGGCTAATAAGGCCAAATCCAGAGCAAGTTTGGAGCAGGCTCAGTTATCTCAGACTATTGAAGCAGAAACTCAGGCTAAAGTAGCAAGTTTCAAAGAGCTGGAGGAAAGTAATTTACTTGCAGCCAGTAGAAAATCGTCTCAGAGAAAGAAGATTGATGTTGATGCAGATGCTTATGTGAACAGACAACTTGTAGCTGTAGGTTTAACACCTATGGAAAAAGCTGAATGGGCTTATAAGACTGAAGTTGACAGAGCTAAAGCATTAGCTGGGCCTCAGGGTGTTACATTTCCTACAACTTATATCTCCGGTTCTGGAGGTAATGGTAAGGGTAATGATGATATGCTGACCCTTTTTATGTTGAATCTGATGAATAAGAAATAAAGTTAGGGGAGTAATCCCCTGCTTAATCTAACCAATGGTGGTCCAAAGTCCACATTAAAAATAGAGATGGAGCAAATTAATTAGTATTTTTGTAAAATTATGGGTCCGGCTGGCTTTGACAGCTGATGGTGCGGTAAGTAAGCAAGTAGTGAGATGTAATCTATCACTTTAATACATGGTTATACAAATAAACGTAAGTAACATTACAAATGAAGTTGGCGGGATCTCAGATCTTGCTTTCTTGTCTCCGAAAGGAGCTAAGGTTATTGCTCTGAATAGCAATAAAGTTGCGGAAGTAGAACTGGCTATTGCAGCCTAACTACAACACTCATACGCGTAGTAAACAGGAGCCAATCTGTTATAGCTACTGATTTTGCTGGTATCTCAATACAGAAATCAGATATTTTGGAGTATTAGAAAATACTATCTAAACTTGTAGAAAGCTTACTACATTGCGGTATGGACGAGAGTTCGATTCTCTCCGGATCCACAGGGTATGATGATTGAAGTGGCTCAGTAAAACCGAGAGCCCTTAGACAGGTCCTAAGAGGACTGGCGCAGGAATGGACCATCAGACGCAGGCTACCGGGTATCATCATACCTTTTTAACAAAGTTTCCGGACTTAAACCGGATGGTGGACCCTGAGAAATCAGGCCTTGGGAGAGATGTAAAAGTCTCTCCCTTTTTATAAACTAAAACTTAAATTATGAAAAAATTATTAATACCTGATTCAGAGTATGATGAAGAAACAGGAGAGTATGTAAAGTTTTACCGTAATACTAATTCAGTTCCTGAGTGGGTTATTGGTAATCTGATTTATTATGTGCCCGGAGTACTATTATCTGCGGTACTTAGTATGTTACCAGCCTTATTCTATGAGATGGGTATTGTAGCATATTATTTGTTCCTTCTTGGAACTGAAAGCTTTGAGGATTTGCACACTGTATTGTGGAACCCTTTAAGTACTATCCTTATGGGTATACTTACAGTCTATCTATTTATTAAACAACTAAAAAAATTATTCAAATGAGTAAGAAAAAGAAAGAAAACAAACCTGAAAAAATTGTAATTACCATTGTTGGATTAGATGGTACTCCTGATCATGTTGAAATTAATTCTGCGAATTTATTTTACAACACTGCCTATACAGCTGGTAATTATACATTAACAGTAAGAGGTGCTAATAAGGCTTGGGAATCACTTATCAAAATTTACAAAATTGTAAGGGATTCAGAACAAGAGGTTAAGAAGCTTATTAATAAGCCGATCAAAAAGGTTACAAAATCAAAATCAAAACCAAAATCTAAACCAAAATCTAAAAAGAAATGAAAAATCTAATTATGATCATTTTATCCCTGTTTGTACTTACAGGGTATGCTCAGATAAATCCTGATGGAAGTCTTGTGAGTATTAATTCAAATACAGTAACAGCTTCGGAAGGAACTGTGAAGGAAGGTACAAGGTTTACAATTTATCTTGCAGATGAAAGTTTAAGTGCTGCGGTATTTAATATCTGCGCCAAGATTAAAGCAAGAGTGAATACAGATATCTACATTCGTGGTACCAAGTATACTGTACAGTATAGTAATGGTATATACCGGTTTATAGATGCTGAATTTGATAATAAAAGTGAATTGATTAAATATCTGAATCCCTGGTTAAAGGAGAAGATATTGAGTAATTTACCTTAGTCTGTTCCCAATTCAAAGTTTGGGATAAAAGCTTGATGACATTGCTGAGTCCCTTGGAATAGGGTAATTAAAGATGGGTACAACTTGTCTTAGCTCAGCATGTAAAACACAACAGAAAATGAAAACAATACATATCGGAGACATTCACGGAAGAAGTTTCTGGAAACATATAGTGAGTGCTAATCCCGATGCGGATAAGATAGTATTTCACGGAGATTATTTTGATGATTATGAAACAACTACAACTCGGAGTCAGATAGAGAACTTTGAAGAGATTGTTGAACTTAGAAAGAAAGAACCTGATAGGATCATTCTTCTTACAGGTAATCATGATTTACACTACATACCTGTTGTAGGTGAAACTTACAGCGGGTACCAAACTACAGGTGCTATTGATATCTGGATCAGTATGAGTGAAAGATTAAAGTATATGCAGATGTGTTATATCACAAAGCATTTTATTTGTAGTCATGCTGGAATTACCAAGACCTTTCTTGAAAGGGTTGGAATTGAAAATGATAAAGATCTTGAGAAGAATTTAAATGAATTACTTGAGTTCAGACCTAAAAAGTTTGGATTCTATGGAATTGATCTTTATGGTGATGACATTACTCAGGGACCTGTATGGGTTAGACCTAATAGTTTACTTGCTGATGGTATCCCAAAACTTCATATTGTTGGACATTCAAAATGTCCGAGAATTGAACTCTTAAAAGGGAACTGTAATGTTTATAAAATAGATACCTCAGGATACGAGTATCTGGAATGTAATAATGGACAATTTTTAATACGCAAAATATGATAAAAACAAATACATTGATGTTTTCTGCATCAGATCTTGTAAAGAGATCCGCTATGCAGATATGTTATATGAGAAAGAATAAGGTGGTTCACAAACCAACTCCAATGCAACTTGAAGGAGTAAAAGAACAGTTGGAAAAATCAGTAACTGGTTATGAGGAGATGAGAGGTAAATATAGTGCTCCCGGGCATATAATTTTCTATTGTTTCGATGAAGTTGATCCGGATAATAACCTGTTAATAGAACACAAATCTGTTAAAGGTGAAGCTCCTGATTGGTATTTTCAGCAATCTGTTTTGCAGGTTGGATACTATTCTTCCTTACAGCTTCTTAATCCAGACAAAAAATTATCTACAGCAAGTTTCTTTGTGGCTCAAGGTCATGAAGGTAAGGAGCTTGACCTCAAGGATAAAACTATGAAATCTATACTCCAGTTTGGAGAAGAAAAATATGAGATTTCTGTTTTAGAACCGGAAAAAATTGTAGAATTTTACAATAAAAAAGCTCAGGCTACTAAGGAGTATGAAGCTTCTAAAGATTGGGATGGTCAATTTAAAAAACAAGAATTTAATCAATTGAACACATACTTTTCGTGTCAGAAATTAAAGTAATTGTGGAAAATGATATGGGCAGGTTAGCTATAGAAACCAGTTAATCATTCTTTAAGAACTCGGTATTACGTTAACTACCACCGGTTAAATCTAGTAGGATGTCAAGTTGAAATTAGATGAAGTATATTAGTTGAGAACTATAGACATTTGAACATCTTCCGGGATTGTTGCAGGATGGTGAATTCTCCGCTGTGATATGTACCTCATCCTTATTCAACAAATACTGAGTGGTCACCTTAACGGTAACTTAGAGATGCAAAGACCAAATACGCAGGAGCCGGAACTCCTGTTTTTTATTAACTTTAAAAATTTATCATGGAAAGAACTAAAAAAGAAATTTTTGAGCAAATTGTAACCTACCTCAAAAGTCAAAAGTCTGTTTCCGGAAATCTTCTGGAATATAAGGTTACAGATAGGGATGATTTTACTTCTTATGCTTTTGAAGTAGGATATCGAGGTCATTTTGATTTAAAAGTAGCAGGTGAAATATGCAAGAAAAACAAATGGGTTAATTGTGGTTCTGAACTTCAACAACATTATTATCCTGATACTAAATTTAGTGAGTATAATGTTCAGATGGATGCTTATACTCCTAATATTGTTAACGAGTATTTACTTGTGAATTACGATAAGAATAAGGACAGTATTTCAGTTTCTACATTTAGTGTTGGATATGCTTACGGAGGCTATAAACAGAGATATTATCCGGTAAGGAAAAAATATAATGTGTTTTGTTACAGTAAATATCTTTATATGTTTAGCTGTAACCGCAAATCCAAGAAGTTAAAAGTAAGACATTGGAAAGCTAATGCAATGACTGCACCCTGTCAATATAAACATGAAATTGAGAAGATAATGCTTAATTTCAATTTTAATACAGAGGTTGTTGGTTTGGCCAGACATTATAAGGATTCTACTGATATTTTTGATGTATTAAGGAAAATTCACGGAGTGAGTGTTCCTAAAGCATTAAGAGGATTTATGGTTCACGACCTTAATATTGTAATGGGCTGTCTCAAGAACAAAAATGAATTGAACAGCATATGTCAGTATATAAGTAAGAGAGGTCCGCTTCCTCCAAGTCAGGAAATATTTAACCTAGATTATAGATCATATAGCATATTTGAAGCTATTGCGGGTATGACAATTGGTGCCGATAAATACTGGCTTATCAGAGATTATTTCTTTGATCTTCACTCTCTTAAGAAAACCTGTTCTATTAAAATTAAAAGCCTTAATAGAATTGAAGATGAACACAGAAAGATGACTGTTGAAAGAATGCTTTTGGGTGTTCCTGAAATTCAGGTATCAAAACTTTATGTTGAATTTTCTAAGTTGTTTTCTATTGAGCACGAGCTTATCAGTACCAAAGACAGATTGATTGCGGAGAGTTATGATATGCATCATTGTGTATCTTCAAGGGCATCTACCATTAATATGGGAAATTGCGGTATATATTCTGTCAAATATCAAGGTAAGAATTATACTTTGGATGTAAGACATGATAGTCGTGGGTATTATCTCTATGAATTCAGGGGTGTGCTTAATTGTAGTCCTCCTGAGGAGCTTACTAATTTAGTTGAAGATGCTATCACGGCCGTAAATGCATCATTACCTCCTGTAAAATCATTTGCAACATCTGCTATTGATATGGAGGTGATGTTCTAAAGATTCATATATTTGCAGTATGGTTTATCAATTACCATCCGGTAAAATAATTCATATCGATGTCAGGACCTACCTTATGCTTACTGATGAGGAAGTTCTTGACATGGATATGATGGATAAGGGAGAAAGCTTTCCTGATGTCTGGACGGAATCAGCTGTAATTAAACACAATAAAATTGTCAGAGACATTGAAAATTATGTTGATGATGAAATCGAATACCCTCAGGATATCATTCTTGAGGATGAAATAGGAGACCTTGATTTAGAGGTTGACTTTTCCGAGGATACCGGAGATTAATATTACTCACTTGATATTAGTTTAACCTTGAGCAGGGTTGTATCTGTCATGCTCACAAAAATCAATTATTAATCAATACTTAACAAATGAACA